>JAESFL010000045.1_pt1 | contig 168446 bp, 141 predicted proteins | sample 9269401 | NCBI WGS metagenome assembly JAESFL01 (sample SAMN14506025, study PRJNA617098) | algae metagenome | isolation source: Gloeocapsa sp. UFS-A4-WI-NPMV-4B04 and co-occurring heterotrophs from desert... | place: USA: Utah | collected 2006-10-01 | reverse complement strand
GGCTCGACGCGCTCAGCGAAAGCGCACTTCACGCCGTCGCGCGCGACGCAGCCCGGCAGGCCATGCAGGGGATCCTCGTGGATGGTGAGCCTCCGAACGCCGCGATCCGCACCCTGGACCTTGGGAGCCATCGGCTAGGTCCCGGCGTCTCGTGATGCGCCCCCACGAATGATGGGAGAACCGTAGCGCCCGGGATGGCGTGGCGGGTTCTCTTCGCGCGGTTGAAGCCCTGTTCGTGCCGCGCCTCGGCGCGAGACAGGGCTTATCGCAGTCCCAGCGGCGGGTTTACCCGCTCAGGACGGAGTTGTGCAACACGCCACGGGATCAGCTCGTCGACGAGGACACCGAGGATGAGAAGACGCGGGGACACGGAGAGAAATCCTCCGCGTCCCCGCGTCTTTTTTCCGTCCGCCGAGCTGGATCAGACCCCGGCGAGCTCGCCGGCGTGCTCCGGGACGGGGGTGAGCCAGCCGTGCGTGTCGGGCGCGCGGCCGCCGGCGATCTCCAGGTAGCGCTGCTGGATGCGGCGCGTCACGGGGCCCATCCGCCCCTCGCCCACGGGGATGCGGTCCACGCTGCGGATGGGCGTGACCTCGCTGGCCGTGCCCGTGAAGAACAGCTCGTCCGCCGTGTACAGCCACTCGCGCGCCACGCTCTGCTCCCGCGCCGGGATGCCCAGGTCCGCGGCGATGGTGAGGATGCTGTCGCGGGTGATGCCGTTGAGGTTGGTGCCGTCCAGCGACGGGGTGATGAGGGCGCCGTCGCGCACCAGGAACACGTTCTGCCCCGTGCCCTCGCTCACCAGCCCGCCGGGCCCCAGCGCGATGGCGTCCGCGTAGCCGTCCTCGATGGCCTCCAGCCGGCCCAGCTGCGAGTTGAGGTAGTTGCCCGCCGCCTTGGCGCCCGAGGGAAAGGTGTTGGGCTCCTGCCGCTGCCAGCTGGAAACCTTCACGTCCACGCCCTTTTCCAGCGCGCCCTCGCCCAGGTAGGTGCCCCACGGCCAGCACGCGATGTACACCTCCAGCGTGCTCCCCACGGGCGACAGCCCCGCGGAGCCGTACCCGCGCACCACCATGGGGCGGATGTAGCACTCGCGCAGGCCGTTGCGCGCCACGATCTCCGTGCACGCCGCGGTGATCTCGGCCATGCGGTCGGCGATGTCCATCCGGTAGATCTTGCACGAGTCCTTCAGCCGGCGCAGGTGCGCGTCCAGGCGAAAGACGGCGGGCCCGTCGGGCGTGTCGTAGCAGCGGATGCCCTCGAACAGCGAGGAGCCGAACTGCAGGGAGTGGACGAGGATGTGCACCGTGGCGTCGCGCCAGGGGGTCCACCGGCCGTCGTGCCAGATCCACTCGGTTTCGGGAAGGTTGTTGCTCGACATCGGGTGCTTCTTCTACAGGTTGATTCGATCCGTCCCCGCCGCGCGGGCGCAGCAAGTTGACACCCGCGCCGCCCCGAGGCCAGTGCCCCCGTTGCAGATGTGTGCAGATTGGCGACTGGGCGCTGACGATCCGATAGGGGCGAGCCATCAGCCGGGCGAATGAATTCGCAGCTACAAAGGCACGAAGTCCGCCTGCGCGGACTGTCCGTCGCGGTTGGGTGCCACGCGTTGTACCGACTCCCGGTGTGCTCGTGCTTGTGCTCGTCGGATGGATGACGGCGGGTGGCACAATGGCCGATTGTGCACACCCCCGGCGGGCGCAGTCCGCGAAGGCGGACTTCGTGCCGTTGCAGCCGCGGTTTCAACCGCTTGGACGGGGACTGGGCTCCGCCTTCGATCCTCATCCCACACCGGACTCGCTATCCGCCTGCACTCGATCCTCCCATCCGCTGATCCACCTGATCCGCCCAATCCACCCGATCCACCCGATCCACCCGATCCACCCAATCCACCCGACCCACCCGATCCACCCGATCCACCCGATCCACCCGATCCACCCGATCCACCCGATCCACCCGATCCACCCGATCCACCCGATCCACCCGATCCACCCGATCTGCCCAATCCGCCTGATCCGCCGAGACTTCCATCCGCCGAGACTTCCATCCGCCGAGACTTCCATCCGCCGAGACTTCCATCCGCCGAGACTTCCATCCGATCCGATCCCCATCCTGATTCACTTCAATCCGCCCATCCGCCGGTCCGCCTCATCCGCCGAGACTCCCATCCGCCGACCCGATCCCCATCCCGATTCACTTTCGGTCCGCCCATCCGCCGATCCACCTGATCCGCCATTCCTCATCCACCGATCCCCTCGCGCCGCCCTGGAATCTGCCGCCGCCAGCCGCCCCGTATCCTCCACTGCCATTCCGGCTGCGGCGCCCGCGTATACTTCCTGCGTTGCGCCCCGTCGATGCGAAGTCCACGAGGTCCACAGGCAAAGCAGAACCGGGAGATGGCTGGATGAAGATCGCCGTGCTGATGGGCGGAACGAGTGCGGAACGGGACGTGTCGCTGGCGTCGGGGCTGGCCATCACCAAGGCGCTGCGCGAGCGCGGGCACGACGTTTCGGTGGTGGATACGGCCGCGGGCTTCGTGGCCCAGGGCGAGGAGCAGGACCTGCTGCCGGGCGGCGTAAAGAGCGCGCCGCCGACCAACCTGGACCGCGCGCTCCCCCTGTTCGACCTGGGGCAGGTGGAGCAGCTGCGCAGCGCGGAGATCGCCTTCCTGGCGCTGCACGGCGGCGACGGCGAGGACGGCACCGTGCAGGCCCTGCTGGAGCTCATCGGCATCCCGTACACGGGCTCGGGGCCGCTGGGGTCCGGCATCGCCATGGACAAGGACGTCACCAAGCGCCTGCTGCGCGACTCGCAGGTGCCCACGCTGCCGTGGCGGGTGGCCCGCTTTCCGGACTTTGCCTACGATCCCGACACCATCGAGGACCTGGTGGGGCTGCCCTGCATCGTCAAGCCGGCGCGGGGCGGGAGCAGCGTGGGGATCCATGTGGTGAACGACCGCTCGGAGCTGGAGGCCGCCGTGCGCGACGCCTCGCAGCACGACCGCGAGGTGATGATCGAGCGCTTTGCCAAGGGGCGGGAGCTCACGGTGGGCATCCTGGGCGAGCAGGCCCTGCCGCCCGTGGAGATTCGCCCCAAGAAGGGCATCTACGACTACGAGAGCAAGTACACGCCGGGGATGACGGAGTACCTGTGCCCCGCGCCCCTGGACGAGGAGGTCGTGGCCCAGGTGCAGGCGTACGCCCTGCGCGCCTTCAAGGTGCTCAAGCTGCGCGGATACGCCCGGATCGACTTCATCCTGGCCAAGGAGCAGCTGTTCTGCCTGGAGGCCAACACGCTCCCCGGGATGACGGCCACGAGCCTCCTTCCCAAGGGCGCGGCGGCCGTGGGAATCGACTTTCCGGAGCTGTGCGACCGCATCGTAAAGCAGGCCGCGGCACGCCGCTGAACGGGCGCGGACCGGACTCGCGGGACCGGTGTAGAGAGGGCACGGGCCGGGTCTCGCCGGCCGTGCAGCCGTTCCCGCAGCACGCTTTCTCTTACGCAATGGCTTACCGGGATTCCTACGGGGGTGGCTTCGGCGGGTCGTCCATGACCCCCTGGGTCAAGCGCCTGCTCATCGCCAACACGGCCGTGTTCCTGGCGGTGTTCGTGCTGGAGAACATCGCGCGCGTGCCCGTCATGCAGTACCTGGCGTTCCGCCCGCTGTCGTTCCTCACGACGCCGTGGACGCTGCTGACGTACAGCTTCGTCCACGCGGGGGTGTGGCACCTGCTGGGCAACCTGCTGGTGCTGTACTTCTTTGGCGCGCCGCTGGAGAACCGCTGGGGCTCGCGCGACTTCATCAAGTTCTACCTGGTGGGCGTGGCCGGCGGGGCCGTCCTGTCGGTGCTGTTCTTCTTCCTGCAGCCCGCGCTGATGATCGTGGGCGCGTCGGCGGGGACGTTCGCGCTCATGGTGGCGTTCGCCATGATCTGGCCGGACATGGAGATCCACGTCTGGGGGATCTTTCCCATCAAGGCCAAGTACTTCGTGGGCATCCTGGGGGCCATCAACGTGCTGATGCTGTGGTCGCCCAACAACGGCGTGGCCGTGCTGGCGCACCTGGGCGGCGCGGTGGCGGCCATCCTCTACCTCAAGAGCCCGTGGGCGCCCAGCGGCTGGGGCGACGTGCCCAGCACCCCCCGCAAGCGCCAGCAGAAGCGGGGGATGGCCCTGGTGCCCTGGAGCGGCAAGAAGCCCGTGGCCACGGCCTCCACGAGCGCCGGCACGGCCACGCAGACGCGCCCCGCGCCCGCCCGCTCGGCCAAGGCGGAGCGCGAGCTGCTGGACGACGTGGACCGCATCCTGGACAAGATCTCGGCGAACGGCCTGGGCTCGCTCACGGACGAGGAGCGCAAGCGGCTGGACGAGGTGAGCCGGCGGTACCGGACGAACTAGGGGCGGGGATTTAACTGCGGGTTACAGGGGACAGGGTACAGGGGACAGCCAGCAACTGCGGCTGGATGGATGAGGATGGCTCCCGCTCGAGGGGCCGCATGAACGACGAGGGTCCGCTTCCGCTGATGCGCGGGGCGGACCTTTCTGCGTTGCGGGCAGGGAAATGTGGGAGGCCAGCAGGAGGCGCGCAGCGGAGGTGGAGATGCGGGAGCGAGCGCGAGATACGGAGGAGGGGCGGGGGAGGGATCCGCGGATGGAGAGGGATACGGAAGCCGGCTTCCGTCCTGATACCAGATCGTGAAAAAGAATTGGCGTACAGAGGAACAGAGTTAGACAGAGGAAGATGAATAACGATGCTTGTTTCTGCTCCTCTGTCTGACTCTGTCCCTCTGTATTCCCAAGTGTCGTTTTTTCGGATTTTGTATGAGCGGCTAAAGCCGCCGCTGGGAAAGCGATAAGCCCCGTCTCCGCTCGCTGGCGCTCGCGGAACGAGGCTTCAACTGCTTTACCTCCAACACCCGTCTGCCAGCGGGCACATCGGTGGGCGTTTGCAGAGACCCCGGTCTGCGACAGGCGGACGCCGCGGATTTCCAGCGGCGAATCAATCCGCCCCGACGAAAGCAGAGCCTTGTTAACGCATGTTATCGCCCATTCACGGCTTCCTCCGGGATCCGAATTCCCTCGATCATCGTAGTTAACACGCGTTCACGCACCCATTCCATCCGGGTGATGCCCGCGTGGTGCAGCGACGCGAGGCCGTGCAACATGGCCCAGACGGAGAGCGCCGTGCCGTCCGGATCGCCCGGCGCCACCACGCCCGCATCCATCGCCTCGCGCACACGGTCGCGCAGAAAGCGCCGCATGGCCCCGCGCTGCAGCTGGATGGGCGAGCCTTCCTCCGCCTCGCCGCCCTCGTACAGCGCGCGGTAGGCCTGCGGCTGCGCGGCGGCGAAATCCAGGTACGCATTGGCCGTGGCGCGCAGGCGCTCCAGCGGGGTAGGGGCCTCCAGCGCGCGGAACAGGTGGCTGCCCAGCAGGCGCGAGCCCTCGCCCATCACCTCGGCCAGGATGGCGTTCTTGTCCGCGAAGTGGCGGTACAGCGCCGTCGCGGTCACTCCCACGCGCTCCGCCACCGCGCGCATGGTCACCGCGTCCGGCCCCCGCTCGAAGTAGAGCGCCCGCGCCGCCGCTACGATCCGGCTCTTGATATCCTCCATGTTTACAGATGTAAACGCGCGTGAACCGGATGTCAACGACTGGGTCAACCGAAGGGTGGTTTGGATTGACCCATGTTAACGAGCGGTAACCGTGTGGCGCATCCGGTTGGTGAGGACGAGCTTGCGGATCGGCGTGAGAGGCGCGCGCGGAAGATTATGCTTGCTCTCTGTTGGAAATGTGCTACATTCGTGTTCCTGCTGGGCTGTATTGGGTTCGTTCAGGCCTCGCTGGCCCCCCCTCCCGACGGCATCTCGAATATGCTTACCTCCCGCAGGCTCCGGCCGCGCTCGCGCGCGGCTCTACTGCTGTTGCCCCTGCTCGCCGCGGCGTGCACGGACGGCAACCCCGTTTCTCCCGTCCCGGCCCCGGCTCCCGGCGGCGAAGCATTCGCCGCCCTGCGCTGCACGGTCGATGTGCAGAGCGCCACCATGTCGTGCGCCGACGTGGACCCCGCCGCGGGCTCCGCAGCTTCGCTCTCGCGCATCTTCGGCGGCCAGAACCGTGTCGTGAAGCTGGCCAACAGCAACAACTCGTACGACGCGGGCACGCAGATCTACTCGATCGACGTGACCGTCCAGAACCTCACGCAGCAGGCCCTGGGGCTCGACAGCCTGGGCAACGCGACGGGGATCCGGGTCTTCTTCTCCGACGGACCCACCGACCCGGTGACGGTGGCCAACCCCACCGGGTACGCGTTCATCACGGCGGCGAACCAGCCGTACTTCCAGTACAACGAAGTCCTGCAGCCCAACGAGATCTCGTCTCCCATGACCTGGCAGTTCAACGTGCCCGGTCCTGGTGCGAGCTTCAGCTTCGTGGTCATGATCCAGGCGGACCAGCCGGACGAGGACCTCCCGTTCGCGGACCGTGTGTGGACCGGCAGCCTCGACTCTCTCTGGAACAACCCGGGCAACTGGGAGCGCGGGGTCGTGCCGGATTCGGCCAGCACCGTGCTCATCCCCACGCCCGCGCAGCTCGCCCCCACCGCCAAGATGCCCGTGCTCTCGGCCCACGTTCAGGTCACCGATCTGAACGTGCTCACCGGCAGCTCGCTGGACCTCGAAGGCTTTACCCTCACCGCGTGGGGCAGCGTGGACGCCCTGGGCGCCATCACGGACGGCTCGCTCTGGCTGCGCGGCTCGGGCGCCCTGCTGGGCGGCAACCTGCCCGGCGTGCGCATCGGCGGCGGCACCGCGCTGCAGCGCGCCACCAGGGCCACCGCCGCCGTGTCCATCCGCGACGGCTCGCTCGTCGTGAGCGGCGGCAACTCCCTCACCATCGCCATCCCCTGACCTCACCCTCCGAAGCACAGGCAGACACACGATGAAGACGATCTTCAGCTCCGCGCTGGTGGCCGGCGCCCTGGTCCTGGGCGCCTCCGCGGCAGCCGCGCAGACCCCCGACAGCGTGCTGGCGGTGAGCAACGGCGGCGTGGGCCTGTTCCGCGTGAACGTGGACGCGGGCGCCCTCTTTGGCGGTACGTACGACGGCGACATCTCCGGTGAGGGCGTTCCCGCCGAGGGCGCTGGAGCGCGGATGATGTGGTACCCGCGCAAGGCCGCGTTCCGCGCCGGCAGCATCAACGGCACGCAGTGGGATGCCGCCAACATCGGCAACCGCTCGGTAGCCATCGGCGAGGACGTGCGCGCCAGCGGCGACAACGGCGTGGCGTTTGGCCTGCGCAGCACGGCCGCGGGGAGCAGCACCTTTGCCGTGGGCGAGGACAACACGGCGTCGGGCGCCGCGTCGGTGGCCCTGGGCTACCACGCCCACACCAACGCCCGCCAGGGCTCGTTCGTGTTCTCCGACCGCTCCAGCGTCGACACGCTGCGCGCGGGCGTGAACCACTCGGCCAACTGGCGCACGAGCGGCGGCTTCCGGATCTTCACGAGCAGCAACCTGAGCACGGGCGTGACCCTCCAGTCGGGCGCCACCACCAGCAACTGGGGCCAGTCCAACGCCGTCATCAGCACCAGCACGGGCGCGTACCTGTCCACGAGCGGCATCTGGACCAACACGTCGGACGTGAACCGCAAGCACCTCTTCCGCTCGGTAGCGGGTGAGGACGTGCTCACGCGCCTGCGCTCGCTGCCCATCACCAGCTGGAGCTACCGCACGGACGACGACGGCATCCGCCACCTGGGCCCCACCGCGCAGGACTTTCGCCAGGCGTTCGGGCTGGGCCAGGACGACGTGACCATCGGCACGGTGGACGCCGACGGCGTGGCGCTGGCGGCCGCGCAGGCCCTGGACGCCCGCACGCTGGCGCAGCAGCAGCGCATCGAGGCCCTGGAGGCCGAGAACGCCGAGCTGCGCGCCCGCATGGAGCGCCTGGAGGCGCTCGTCACGGCCGCGCCCCGCAACTGATTCGCAGGTCCCCCCACCGGGAGGGGCGGATGGTTTCCGTCCCTCCCCTCAGCCGGCAGTACCTCGGACCGTGCCGTGCAGACCCTCTCCCAAGAGATGCAGACGATGAAGCGATATTCCCTGTCCGCGCTGGTGCTGGCCGCCGTGGCCGCCACCGCCGCGTCCGCCGCCGCGCAGGCCGACTCCGCCCTCGCCGTGAGCGCGAGCGGCGCGAGCCTGATGCGCCTGAACACCGACGCCAGCTTCGTCGTGCGCGGGACTCAGGACGTGGGCCTCATTCCCGCGACCGGCGCCGGCGTGCGGATGATGTGGTTCCCCAGCCTGTACGCGTTCCGCGCCGGCAAGGTGGACAGCTTCGGCAGCACCTACTGGGACCTGGCCAGCATCGGCTACGGCTCCGTGGCCCTGGGCGAGAACGTGCGCGCCAGCGGCAACAACTCGTTCGCGGCCAACCTGGCCACCACGGCCAGCGGCGACGAGTCGGTGGCCCTGGGCAACAACGGCACGGCCAGCGCCGACCGCGCGTTCGCCTTCAACGGCACGGCCTCGGCGGTGGGCGCCGTGGCCATCGGCAGCGGCGCGCAGGCCACCAACGACGACGCCCTGGCGCTGGGACCCAGCTCCATCGCCGGCGGGCTGGCGTCCATCACCATCGGGCCCAGCATCGCCAACGGCAACTTCGGCGTGGCCATCGGCCTGCAGAACAGCGCCAGCGGCCAGTTCTCCGTGGCCATCGGCAAGAACGCCCGCACGGCCAACCGGCAGGGCAGCGTGGTCATCGGCGACGCCTGCGCCAGCTTCTCGTCGGACTCGGTCTACGCGACGGCCAACAACCAGTTCGTGGCCCGCGGCTGCGGCGGCATCCGGTTCTACACGACGCAGAACCTGTCGGCGGGCGTGGCGGTCGCGGCGGGCGGCGGCTCGTGGAGCAGCATCTCCGACCGCAACCGCAAGGAGAACTTCCTGGGACTGGACGGCGAGGACATCCTGGCGCGCCTGCGCAGCGTTCCCGTGAGCACCTGGAACTACCGCACCCAGGAAACGTCCATCCGCCACATGGGCCCCATGGCGCAGGACTTCCACGCTGCCTTCGGCCTGGGCGAGGACCCGCTGATGATCAACACGGTGGACATCGACGGCGTGAACATGGCCGCGGTGCAGGCGCTCACGGCCCGCACGGACGCGCTCCGGGCGGAGAACGAGGCGCTCAAGCAGCAGAACGCCGCGCAGGCCGCCCAGATCGCCGACTTGCAGGCCCGGATGGAGCGGCTCGAGGCCCTCGTGGCGCCGAAGCCGTAATCCTCCTCGAGGGTTCGATCGTGTGACGAAAGCCGCCGCCCTGGACTCCGGGGCGGCGGCTTTCGCGTTGGGTCCATTGCACTCCAAGAAGAAATCACGCGGAGGACGCGGAGGAACCAAGAGAGGACGCGGAGAAAACCTTCTTTTCTCCGCGTCCTTTCCGTTTGTCTCCGCGTGATCCATCCTGATCCGAGTGCACACGGAACTCCGAGACGTGGTATCACGCGCGACTGGCCTGCGCCGACACCAAGGGACAATGGTGCGAGGGGCGGATGCGGCATCATCATCCACCTCGTCGCGGTTCCCGGCGCGGCGCGGGGTTTGCGGCCGGTCGCGCGACCCGGCCCCGGGGGTGCGCGGCGGGTGGCGCGGACGGGGCGGGGGATCACGGGCCGGCGTTTCGGGGAAGGACGGCGGCGCTCGTCGCAGACAATTCGTTCGGTGAGGGGGATGATGGCAAACGTTCGGCTGTTGATCGTCTACTACAGCACCTACGGCACCAACCACGCGATGGCCGAGACGGCCGCCGAGGCCGCGCGCGAGGCCGGCGCCGAGGTGCGCATCGTCAAGTGCCGCGAGACGGCGCCCGAGGGGGTGGTGAACGGGCAGGATGCCTGGCGCGCCCAAGCGGAGCGCACGGCGCACGTACCCGAGGCCAAGCCCGAGGACATGGAGTGGGCCAACGCCTACCTGTTCAGCGCTCCCACCCGCTACGGGGTGATGGCGAGCCAGATGCGCGCCTTCATCGACCAGCTGGGGCCGCTGTGGATCCAGGGCAAGCTGTCCAACAAGGCCGCCAGCGCCATGACCAGCGCGCAGAACACCCACGGCGGGCAGGAAACGACGCTGTGGTCCATGTACGTGACGTTCATGCACTTCGGCTGCATCCTGGTGCCGCCGGGGTACACGGACCCGGTGATCTACGCCAGCGGCGGCAACCCGTACGGCACTACCTTCTCCGCCGCCGGCGCGGGGCTGGACGACGCGACCAGGGCCTCCATCCGCTTTCAGGCGCGGCGCCTGGTGGAGTTCGCCGGCAAGATCGCGGCGTCCTGACGGGGATCGCGCCGGCAGGGCAGGGCAGGGCACGAACGAAGAACGCGGAGATCCTCGAGGGGATCTCCGCGTTCCGCGTATGGGAGCACGAGGCGGGAGGATGATTACTGCGCTTCGGGCTCGGCAGGTACCTTGTCCGGTGCGGCCGCGCGCCCGCGCATCCGCAGGGTGTAGCCGACGATCACCGCGTTCTCCCAGTGGGAGCCGTCCCGGTACATGCGGTACCGCGCGTTGAGCCCACCGCGGCCGCGGGTCACGTACAGCGCGGGCTCCAGGAAGTCACCCGCGCGCAGCTCCACGTCCTCGGAGCGGCAGCCGGCGCACTGGGTGATCATCCGCTCGGTCTTGATCCAGGTGTGGCCGACGCTCACGCTCGCGCCCAGGCGGAGCGGATCTGACTCGGCCAGCGCGAGCGGGGGTGTCCGGAGCCCCGCCGCGACCGTGCCCAGGAACGCGCTCACGGCGGACGACATGGTTCCCTTGTTGGTTTCCTGGCTGAACTGGCGCCCGTCGCGCATGTCGACGATCCCGAACTCGCCCGTCAGGGCCAGCACGCGGTACGCGGTGACGGCGCCCGTGGCCTGGCCGCCCCACGCCCGGGTGCCGGTGCCCGCCTGCTCTGCGGCTACGTTCTGGATCCTCCCCGTGATCAGGTCGAACCCGAGCTGCGCCTCTACCGGGGTGCGCTCCTGGGCGCTGGCGTCGTGCCCGGCGAGCAGAACCGCGGCGAACAGGTACGCGGCGGACGTGGAAAACCGCATGGACTTGCCTCCGTTGAAGGATGTGCGGGATGATGAAGAGGATGGAACGGGTGGGCCTTCGATCTCGTTCCGCGCAGCGCGGACGCAGGAGGCGGGCCGGACGAGACATTTGGCGGTAAGCTGCGCGGCTGCAAACAGATGACCGCCCTCACCGCGCCATGGCCCCTGCACGGTCTGGGGTGCTTCGGGACATTCCTGTCCCCCACGGATGCCTCATCCTGGATCAGCAGAGCAACGTTCGTTTGCTGAGGGAGGCGTACCCATCCTGCAGTCCATCGTGCACACGGATCGATATCCAAAAGCGCTCGATCCGGATCGGGTACTGCTGGTCCGAAGAAGCGGAAGCCCCGTCCCGCTACCGCGTGCGCGGCGCCGAGACGGGGCTTCTGGCTCTCCAGCGGCGGCGCGACGTACCGGGCTGGAGGAGAGCAGGGAAGGGCCCCCTACTTCATCCCCACGGCCGTGCGCATGGCCTTGGTGATGGACTGCCTGGACGTCCAGTATCCATCCCACGGGTCCGCCTTGAGCTTGGCCACGCGCTTCATGACGGCGTCCGGCGTGAACGCATCCGGATCCAGCTTGGGGCTCACCTCGTCCCAGCGCAGGGGGACGGAGATGGCGGCCGCGGGCTTGGCGCGCACGCAGTAGGCGCCGATCGAGGTGGCGCCGCGCCCGTTGCGCAGGTAGTCGATGAAGATCTTGCCCTTGCGCGCCGCGATGGTCGCCTTGATGAGGTACTTGCCCGGGTTACGTGCGCTCAGGTCCGCGGAAAAGGCCTTCGTGAAGTCCTTCACCTCGTCCCAGGTGTGCCGTTTGGCGAGGGGGACCACGATGTGCAGCCCCTTGCCGCCCGTGGACTTGACCCAGCTGTCCAGCCCCAGCTCCGCCAGCCGGTCGCGCACCTGGAACGCGGAGGCCACCGTGCGCGCCCACGGCACGTCCGGCGCCGGGTCCAGGTCGATGACGAAGCGGTCCGGCTTCTCGAAGTTCTCCCGCTTGGCGTTGCTGGTGTGCATCTCCAGCACGCCCATCTGCACCATCCCCACGAGCGCGGCGGCGGAATCCACGTAGGTGTAGACCTTTTCGTCGCCGTCGTTTTCGGCGATGGTCACGCGGCCGATGGAGGCGTGGAAGTGCTGGTCGCCGTGCTTCTGGTAGAAGCAGTCGCCGGCCAGCCCGTCCGGGCAGCGGACGAGCGTGAGGGGGCGGTCCTGCACGTGCGGCAGCATCCACCGGCTCACGGCGGCGTAGTAGCGTGCCAGGTCGCCCTTGGTGATGCCCAGGGCAGGGTAGAGCACCTTGTCCGGGCTGCTGATGCGCACGCCCTCGATCTCCACGTCCTCGCCCTTGCCGCGCCGGCGCGACGGGGACTGCTGCGTGGACGGGGGCACGGGCCTCGTGCGCGCGGCCGGGTGCTCGTCGCGGGTGGCGCGCTCGGCGGAGCGGGCGCGGCCGGCGGGCTTGGCGGCATCGCCCTTGGCGGCGGACGTCTCGCCCTCCGGCAGGTGCGCGGGGCGCTCGCGCACCACGTCCTTGGCGGGCTTGTCCTCGCGCAGCCCCTGGAAGACGGGGTGGCGCAGGATCCCCTCGTCCGTCCACTCGGTGAAGGCGATCTCGCAGACGAGCTGGGGATCCACCCAGGTGACGTCCCTGGGCCCGCGCCCCTTGCGGCCGTGGTTCACGAACGGCGAATCCGCGCGCTTGAGGGCCTTGAGCCGCGCGTGCACCTCGCCCAGGCGCGCCTCGTTGAAGCCCGTGCCCACCTTGCCCGCGTACACCAGCTCGCCGTTCTCGTCGTGCACGCCCAGCAGCAGCGCGCCGAAGTGGGAGCGCGACCCCTTGGGCTCCGTGAATCCGCCGATGACGAACTCCTGCCGCAGCAGGCACTTGACCTTGACCCAGTCCCGCGTGCGCTTGTGCACGTAGCGCGAGTCCGCGCGCTTGCACATGATCCCCTCCAGCCCCATCCCGCACGCCTGGCGGTAGAACTCCGCGCCGCTGCCCACGATGTGGTCGCTGAAGCGCACCACGCCGTCCTGGCCCGCGAGCAGCGTGCGCAGCGCCTCCTTGCGGTCCAGCAGCCCGGCGGGGCGCAGGTCCATCCCGTCCAGGTACGCCAGGTCGAACGCGTAGAACACCAGCTCGGCGCCCTTGCCGGAGCTCAACACGTTCTGCAGGGCCTGGAAGCTGGTGGTGCCGCCGCGAGTGAGGACGACGAGCTCGCCGTCCAGCACGGCGCTCTTCGCGGGAAGGGCGGCCAGGGCGCGCGCCGTGTCGGGAAAGCGGTCCGTCCAGTCGTTGCCGTTGCGGGTGATGAGCTTGACGTTGCCGTCCCGCAGCATGACGAGCAGGCGGTAGCCGTCGTACTTGATCTCGTGGATCCACTCGTCGCCGGCGGGGACGTCGTCCACCAGCGTGGCCATCTCCGGCACGAACGGAGCGGGGAAGGCCGCCTTGCGCGCGCCTGGCACGGCGGCGGCGGGGGAGTCAGCGCCCTTCTTCGCCCGGGCGCCGCCCTTCACGGCCGGCGTCTTGGCGGCGGTCTTCGCCGCGGACCTGGAAGCCGACTTCGCCGCGGTCTTTGAAGCCGGCTTCTTCGCCGGCGTCTTCGCGGCCGTGTCCGCCGCCTTTTTGGACTTCGATTTAGTCGGGGCGCCCTGGCGGATGAGCGCGTCGGCGGCGGGGGCCTTGGAATCCCAGCGCGCGTCGGCGTCGGCGGCGATCTCCTCCATGGTGCGGCCGGTGGAGACGCTCGTCATCATCTCCTCGGTGATGATGCCCTCGGACTCGGGCCGCGCCACGTCGTCGTCGTCCTTGAAGAGCAGCCACTGCTCCTTCTGGCCCTCCTCGCCGCGGCGGGAGCGCACCAGGTGCCAGCCGCCCTGCAGCCGCTCGCCCTGCAGGTGAAAGCGCAGGTGGCCCTTGCGATACGCCTTGTGCGCGTCGTCGTCCGGGGTCCAGGTGCCGCGGTCCCACAGCATGACCGTGCCGCCGCCGTACTCCTTCTTGGGGATGATCCCCTCGAAGACGCCGTACTCGATGGGATGGTCTTCCACGTGGACGGCCAGGCGCTTTACGCCGGCGTCCAGGCTGGGGCCCTTGGGCACCGCCCACGACTTGAGGACGCCGTCCAGCTCCAGGCGAAAGTCGTAGTGCAGGTGGCTGGCGGCGTGCTTCTGGATGCAGAAGGAGAGCACGTCCCCCGTGGGGTGGACGTGCCCTTCTGGTTCAGCGGTGACGCGAAAGTCGCGCTTGCGCTTGTATTCGTCGAGGCCCATTCAGGCGCGCCTCAGGCGGACTTGGCCGTCTTGCCGCGCGGCTTGGACGCCGCGGTGGACGGCGCCTTGCTCGCCTTGGCGGCGGGCTTGGCGGGGGGCTCGTCGGCGGATCGGGCCGCCCGGGCGGGCTTCGCCGGCGCCTCGTCCGCCTCATCGTCCGCATCCGCGCCGTCCTCCTCGGCGGCGGCGGCCTTCCTGGACTTGCGGGGCGCGCGCTCGGTGTCGGCGGCGATGCGCTCGCGGCTGCCCGTGGCCTCCACGCTGCGCTTGAGCAGGGCCATGATGTCGATGACGTCGCCCTTGCCCCCGAGGTCGGCGTCCTCCACGGGCGTCTCGTCGGGCGCGTTGGTGTTGCCGCTCTCGATGCGCTGCTGGATGAGCGACATCAGGTCGTCGCGGTAGGTGTCCTTGTACTGTTCCGGGTTCCACTCCGCGGTCATCCCCTCCACCAGTCGCTCCGCCATCTCCAGCTCGCGCTCGTTGATCCCCATGTCCGCGAGCTCGCCCTGCGGCACGTCCAGGTCGTTCGCGGAGCGGATCTCGTTGGGATAGCGCAGCAGCTCCAGCACCAGCACGTCGCCCTGGGGGATGACGGCGGATAAATATTCACGCGAGCGGATCACGACCTTGGCGATGCCCACCTTGCGGGTGCGCTTGAGCGCTTCGCGCAGCAGCGCGTAGCCCTTGATGGCACCCTTGTTCTTGCCGATGGGGCCCAGGTAGTAGGGCTTGTCCATGTACACGGACTGGATGTCGTCCAGGTCCACGAAGTCCGTGATCTCCACGGTCTGCGTCTTTTCCGGATTGGCGCGCTTGAGATCTTCGTCGCTGAGCACGACGTAGTGGCCGCTCTCGTATTCGAAGGCCTTTACGATCTCTTCGCCTTCGACTTCCTCGCCGTTGGCCTTGTTGTACTTGCGGTAGCCGATGGGCGACAGGTTGCGCCGGTCCAGCTGCCGAAAGCTCAGCTCGTCCGGCGACGACGCCGAGAACAGGCCCACGGGAATGTTCACCAGGCCGAAGCTGATGCTGCCTTTCCAGATTGCGCGCGCTGCCATGTCGTTGCTCCTTGGGACGTATGGGATGTCTCCTACCAGCAACCTTTGCTCCACTTCGTATAATACATATTATGTAAACTAGAGGCTGGGGATAACTGTGGAAAACGCAGGCGACGCGTGGGAATCTCCCCCGCTGCCCTCCGGGCGCCGACAGAGGGGTGTCGGACCAGGGGTTTTCGCGGTGGCGGAACGTGGGCGCTGATCGATCTCCCCCGAAATGCCCCAGGATGCGATTTCAGCCTCCGGAGGCGAACGGATGCCCTCGCGAACGTCAGATCTTCGCTCCTGCGCGATTTTCGAAGGCCCGGTTTTGCGGCATCCTCCCGCAAAGCCCCGCCCCGGATGACCTCGACGGCCATCGGAGGCGGATTCGATGCATCCCCCCACCTGGAGGGCGCCTCCGCCGGGCAAGCTCGCCCGGCCATGCCCGCGGCACACGGACACGACCGGCGCGCCGGTGCATGAGGCCACGGGGATTGCGCCGCAAAATCGCAAAGTCCGCCTGCGCGGTGTGCGCGGCGGACTCTGCTGGAGGCTGTGGATTGCGGGGCATCCGCGCCTCACGTGTGTCATCTTAGCTCTGCTAAAATGGCGGATTGTTCGACGTGTAGACCGCGATGTGCTCACACCGCCCTGCGAGGAGGTGGAGCCTCTCGCGAGAATGGGCGGTCACCGTCAACCCGTGGTGCTCTCGTCGCACCAATCGGAGTAGACGGGACACGGATCATAGCTCGGGTCGAAGGGCACGCAGAAGCGCACGCTGTTGCACCGCGGCGTGCACGCGAACCCCTGCACCGTGCCCTGGCCGGCCTGGTCGCCGCTGGCTTCGAACGACTCGACCTTCAACGCGTCGATCTCGAGCTTCAGCTTCTTCATCGTCCCCTCGGAAGGTGTGGTGTGGCGGGTGCCGGCTGGAATGGATGGTGGAAGATGGCGGATTCTGTTCGTGAGCGGAAGCACTTCCATCCAGCCCAGGCCACCTCCTCCCCCGGCCGGGCGAATGGATCCGCTGCCACACCTGCACCTGCGTGGGCTGCCCCGCCGTGCTTCTCGTCCTCGATCGCGCCGCCCCACAGGTTTACATAACGATTCCCTCCCCAGCAGCAGAAACCCCGTCCCGTGGCGCGTGAGCGCCGGCGAGACGGGGTTTTGTCGTTGCCCGCTGTCCCCTGTAACCTGTCCCCCGCAGTTCAGAGGCTCGCCAGCAGGCGCCGCGCTTCCTCCGCCAGCTCGTCGCGCCCGGACGCGACCGACTGCAGCGCGTCGCGGGCGGCGGGCGTGTGCAGCCGCGCGATGGCGTTCAGCGCCGCGATCTTGGGGCGCGTGGCCTTCTTGAGCTGCAGGAGCGAGCGCTTGTTCACCACGCCCAGCAGCGGCGGCAGCCCCTCGGCCGAGCCGATGCGGCCCAGCGCGGCGGCGGCCATGCACTGCAGCTCCTCGTCCGAGTCGCCCAGCAGGCGCGCCAGGAACGGGACGGCGGCCGCCTCGCCCAGGGTGCCCAGGCCGTGGATGGCCTCGCGGCGCACCAGGCGCTCGGAATCGCCCAGCAGGTCCACCAGCACGCGCAGGGCGCCGCGCCCGCCCAGGGCGGCCGTGCTGCGGGCCGCCTCCACGCGGATGGTGGCGTCGCGGTGGCCGGCGGCCTCCACGGCCCAGCGGCGCGCGACCTCGGTGTCCGTCCCGGGCTGCCCCGCCAGCTCCAGCAGGGTGCGCGTCTTTACGGGGCTGGGGTCCTGGATGGCGTGGGCGATCAGCCGGTCCCCCTGCCCTTCCACCCCCATCAGCGCGCGGAAGACGGCCGTGCGCAGCTCCGGCTCCGGCGCGCGGTGCAGCAGCCCCTCTAGCATCACCAGCGCATCGGCGCCCATGAAGACGAAGAAGCGGAGGATGCGCTCGCGCTCCGTCCCCCCGAACGGCAGCAGCTCCACCAGCCGGTGCAGCGTGTCGGGCGTGCCGGCGCGGCGCAGCGACTGGACGGCGGACTCGCGGAAGAAGCGGTTGCGGTCCTGCCGCTCGGCTTCGCGAACGAGGGCGTCCAGCAGCTCCACGGCCTGCGCGTGCGCGTCGCTGCGGACCAGGGACAGCGCCGTCCGCGCCGTGGCCTCGGCCAGCTCGTCGAAGCGGGTGACGTTCTCCGCCTCGTGCAGCAGGCGCGGCAGAGCTTCGGCCGCGTCGTCCGCGCCCGTGCCGGCGGCGCGGAAGAAGTGGTACATGTCGCTGTCGGGCGGCTCCTCGCGGCCGCCCCCGCCCTGCGCAGGCGCGGCCGCGGACGACGCGGGGGCCGCGTTCGCGGGCGCGGCGCCGGCGGGACCCGCATCGAACGCGGTGTCCAGGATCTCGAACTCCGCCAGCTCCGTGCTCTCCACCTCGTCGTCCCACGCCGTCGCGCCGGGGACGGGCGCCGCGGCGGGCGTGGGCGCCGCAGCCGGCGTCTCCTCCCCCGCTGCCGCAGGCGCCGTGTCGGCCGGGGCGGATTCCGCGGATTGGGCCGAGGGCGCCGGCGACCCGGCGGACGGTGCTTCGGGGGACGGTGCTTCGGGGGACGGTGCTTCGGCGGATGCCGGGGGTGCGGCGGGGGCGCGGGGGGCGGGCTTGTAGACGGCGCCGCCGTTGGTGCTCAGGTAGATGCCGCGGGGGGCGATCTCCGACACGGCGCCCACGATGCCGGCCTCGCCCAGCTCGCCGCTGTTCCGCGCCAGCGCCTCGGCCACGGCCTGCAGCTCCGCCGCGTCCGTCGCGGGAGTGAAGCCGATGCGGACGACGCGGAGGGTGATCAGGTGGCCGGCGGCGCGGAGGAGGACGGGATCCACCCCGCCCACGAGCGCGCCCTTCTGCGCGAAGCCCGTGAACTGGACGTCCAGGACGAGACTCTTCTGCGCGGTGAACACGTCGTCCAGCGCGGCGCGGGCCTCGGCGGCGTGCGCGGCGGCGTCGCCCTCGCGCAGCACGGCGGCGGCGAAGGCGCGGACGAAGCGTGCGGCGGCGGGAGCGTCGGCCATCGAAAACGTGTGGAGAAACGATGTGAGGTGCGGCAGTCCATCCACCGCGCGGACAATCGGTTGCAGGCTGTCACCTGTACCCTGTCCCCTGTAACCCGCAGCTGGATCAGCCCCCCGAAACGGCCTTCGGCGCCTTCCGCTCCAGCCGTCCCGTGACCGACAGAAAGCGAAGCCGCCAGACGCGCCAGACCGCCTCGCGGACGATCTTCTTGCTCATCTTGCTCTCGCCCTGGTCGCGGTCCACGAACATGATGGGAATCTCGCCCAGGCGAAAGCCCTTTTTCCAGGCGCGAAAGCTCATCTCGATCTGGAACGCGTAGCCGTTGCTCTCCACGCGGTCCAGGTCGATGGCCGCCAGCACCTCGCGGCGAAAGCACTTGAAGCCGCCCGTGGCGTCGGCGATGGGCAGCCCCGTGACCCAGCCGGCGTACATGTTGGCGAAGTAGCTCAGCAGCAGCCGGCCGATGGGCCAGTTGACGACGGTGACGCGGCCGTGCAGGTAGCGCGACCCCAGCACCACGTCGTACGTCTCCACGGCTTCCAGGAACTGCGGCAGGTGCGCGGGGTCGTGCGAGAAATCGGCGTCCATCTCGAAGAGGACGTCGTAGCCCCGCTGCAGCCCCCAGCGAAAGCCGTCGAGGTAGGCGGTGCCCAGCCCAAGCTTGCCGGCACGGTGCAGCACGTGCACCCGCGGCTGGGCGGCGGCGATCTCCTCCGCCATCTTCCCGGTCCCGTCGGGAGATGCGTCGTCCACCACCAGGATCTCCAGCCGCTCGTCGCGCGACAGGATCGAGGGGATGAGGCGAGGGAGGTTTTCGCTCTCGTTGTAGGTCGGGACGATGACGAGCGCGCGCTCCAACTGACGTGCCGAAAGACGGGGAGAGTGCTTGTATCTGCTGAGAAAAGCCCGTATGTTGGGCGGGATGCACAACCTATCGCGGCGCACCCCTCCCCACAAGTGAAGGTCCTGTACCTGGTCTCGGCGTACGCCCGCGACCCCGGCGACGTCATTACCCCGTGGCTGGTGGAAACCATCCGCCGGCTGGGCGCGCGCAACGTGGAGGTGGAGGTGCTGGCCCCCGCCTACCGCGGCCTGAAGACGCAGACGGTGGAGGGGGTGCGCGTGCACCGCTTTCGCTACGCGCCGCGCCCCTGGGAGACGCTCACGCACGACCAGACGGCGCCGGACCGCATCCGCGAAAAGCCGTGGTTCATGGGCCTCGTCCCCGGCTACGTGGCCTCGGGCAGCGCCGCGGCGGCCCGGCTGGCCCGGACGGGCGAGTTCGCGGCCGTACACGCGTTCTGGCCCCTGCCCCACGGCGTCATCGGGCTGGCGGCCAAGCGGGCGAGCGGGGTGCCGCTGGTCTCCACGTTCTTTGGCGTGGAGCTGACGTGGATGGAGAAGGAGCTGCCGTTCCTGTCCCCCGTGCTGCGCCGCATCGTCCGCGGGAGCGATGCGGTGACGGCCATCAGCACCTACACGGCGGAGCGGCTGCGGCGCCAGGTGCCCGCCGCGGACCCGGCCATCATCCCCTTTGGCGCGACGGTGGAGCCCGCGGCGGAGCTTCCCGCGCCCCGGACGGACCCGGACGCGCCCTTCGAGCTGCTGTTCGTGGGCCGCCTCGTGGAGCGGAAGGGCGTGCACCTGATGCTGGACGCCCTCGCCGCCCTGCCCCCGTCGCGCCGCGTGGTCCTGCACGTGGTGGGCGACGGGCCGGAGGCGCCGCGTCTCCGGGCGCAGGCGGAGCGGCTGGGGCTGGGCGCGCGCGCGGTGTTCCACGGCTTCGTGACGCGCGAGCAGCTGCAGGCGCGGATGGCCGCGTGCGACTGCTTCGTCCTTCCCGCCGTCGTGGACGCCAAGGGCGACACGGAGGGGCTGGGCGTGGTGCTGCTGGAGGCCATGAGCTACGGCAAGCCCACCATCGCAAGCGCCGCCGGCGGGATCGTGGACATCGTGCGCGACGGCCGCAACGGCTTTCTCGTGCCGCCGGGCGATGCGGCGGCGCTGGCGGGTGCCGTGGGCCGGATGATGGATGATCCCGAAGCCGCGCGGCGGATGGGGCTGCACGGGCGCGAGGACGTGGCCGCGGGGTTCTCGTGGGACGTGATCGCGGACCGCCTGGTGCAGGTGTACGGGAGCGTCGCGAAGAAGTAGGTCCTGCATCCGATTCCCTGTGCCCCGCACGAAGAAATCACGCGAAGGACGCGGAGGAATCGAAGAGGACGCGGAGAACCCTTCTTTTCTCCGCGTCCTCTCCGTTTGTCTCCGTCCTCCGCGTGATCCATCCGGATCCGAATGCGCACAGGACGCTGATACCAGCTCCTGAAAAAGATAGGCGTACAGAGGAACAGAGTCAGACAGAGGAAGATGAATAACAAAGCTGGTTTCTGCTCCTCTGTCTGACTCTGTTCCTCTGTATCCCCAAGTGTTGTTCTTTTGATTCGATGAGATCGGGTGCCGCCGCCCCCGCAACGCGAAGGCGGGTTCGTGCGGGCCAGGAACATTTGCGGGGACCGATGGGTAGAGGCGCCCCGGCGGCCGAAGCTCCGTGTGAGCCGGCCGCGTGCAGTCCCACCCTTCCCTGCCATCAGGTCATGATTCGATTTGCCCGGCTTCCGCTCCTCCTCGCCACCCTGCTCCTCGCGGGATGCAACGGCTCCACCGACACCGATCCCAAGCCGGTGCAGGGCCAGGACGACTTCAGCTCCAACACCGTGGGCCGCTACGACCAGGCCGCCGTGGGGACGCTGGGAACGTGGAGGATCTCCGGCGGCGTGCTGACGGCTACCGGACCGGCCATCCAGAACGTGTTCGTGCGCCAGAACGCCAGCTTCGCCGACGGCTACGTGGAGACGGTTTCCTCGCGCGCGGACGACGGCGGCCTGGTGCTCCGGTTCACGGCCGAGAGCTCATACTACCTGCTGGCCTTCCGCGACGATGCCGCCCCGGGTCCCTTCGGAACGTCGAACCTGGCCATCTACCGCCGATTCGGCGAGCGGTTCGAGGAGATCGGGCGGGGGAACATCGACTGGCCGCGGGGCACGCCGCGCACCATCCGCTTCGGGATCGCGGGCGGAAAGCTGAGCGTGACCGTGGACGGCCAGCTGGTGGGCGAGGTGACGGACCCGGATCCGCTGCCCGCGGGGCGCGTGGGGCTGCGCCACTACGGCGACACGGCCCAGTGGATCACCACCTTCGACCGCTTCAGCTGGCGTGAAGTCCTGCAGTAATCGGTGACGGGGCGGGGGCCGCGCGGCCCCCGCCCCGCTTTCGTTTGCCCCCGCGCGCGCCGCCTCCCCGCTCGGTCCGCGCTCTCTGCCCTCCCCCGCCGGTCGCAAATCGCTTAGAATACCGCCGCGCCCACGCACCGCGCTTTCGCGCCGGTGCGCCGATCCCGTTTTTCCACCCGCCGCCGGCCCGGCCGCGGGGACGCACCGGAGCCACGACGCTGACCAATCCGACCGTATCCCCCACCGCGGTGAGCCGCACCGACACCTCCGCCGTGGAGCCGCGCTACCTGGCGGCCCTGGAGGCCGAGCGGGCGGACTGGTGGAGCTCGGACAACTTCGACACCTGGAAGAACCTGTACGTAAGCGAGTACGCGCGCGGGTTCTACGTGGCGGACACGCTGTGCAAGTACGTCCCGGACTTTCGCCCGGCGGGGACGCGGGTGCTGGACATCGGGTGCGGCGACGCGGGCGTGCTCATCGCCTTTGCCGAGCGCGGGGCGGCGTGCGCGGGGATCGAGCTGGACGAGAAGAGCCTGGCCCGCGCCCGCATCCGCGCCGAGGAGCACCGGGTGGAGATCGACCTGCGCTCCGGCGTGGCCGAGGCCCTGCCCTGGCCGGACGGCAGCTTTGACCTGGTGATCCTGGACAACGTGCTGGAGCACGTGCGCGACCGCGAGCTCACCCTGCGCGAGATCCGCCGCGTGCTGACGCCCCGCGGGCTGCTGTACATGGTGACGCCCAAGCCGTTCTCGGCGTACAGCCTGTGGAACGACCCGCACTACGACCTGGCGGGGCTGGTGCTCATGCCGCGGCGCATGCAGATCTGGTACTTCGAGAAGGTGCGCGGCGGGGGCGAGGGCACGTACGACGTGGGCGTGATCCCCACCCGCCCCACCCTGAAGCGCATGCTGCGGACGGCCGGGTTCACGGTGGAGGTGTCGCCCCGGGAGCTGTGGGTGCACTACCTGCGCAACCGCATCGCCCGCCCGGAGGAGGTGCGGCCGGGGCTCAAGCGCACCCTGGCGGCGTACTTCGGCACGCGGCGCTGGCCGTTCGAGAACCCGGCCATGCGGTGGATGTGGGACGCGGCCATCGGCAGCAACTTCTTCATCGCCCGGCGCGCCCCGTGACGCTGCGCGTCCTCCACGTCATCTACGACGACCCCGCCAACCCCTGGGTGGCGGGCGGCGGCGCCGTGCGGGTGATGGAGCTGTACCGCCACCTGCGCGGCCGCGTGGACGCCACCGTGGCCACGGGCAGCTACCCCGCCGCGCGCGACGAGACCATCGACGGCATCCGCTACCTGCGGCTGGGGGCGCGGGAGCCGTACGCGTGGAGCCGCCTGACCTACGCGGCCGCCGCGAACCGGCTGCTGCGCACGGCGGACTACGACGCGGCCGTGTTCGACTTCTCCACCTACACGCCCATCTTCGTCCCCACGGGCCGCCCGGTGGGGATCACCGTGCACCACGTGAGCGGCCCCACGGCCCGCGAGCGCTGGGGCCCCGTGGCGGGGCCGGGGATCGGCGCCCTGGAGCGGACGATGATCCGCCGCGCGGCCCGGCTGAGCGCCACGTCGCTGGCCACGCGCGACCTGCTGCGCGAGCTGGCGCCGGGCATTCCCATCGACATGGTGTACGCGGGGGTGCCGGACGAATTGTTCGCGCTGGAGCGCCATCCGGAGGCGTACCTGCTTTACTTTGGCCGGCTGGACGTCTTTCAGAAGGGGCTCGACACCCTGCTGCAGGCCCTGGCCCTCCTGGTTCGCGGCCGGCCGGGGCTGGAGCTGCGGATGGCGGGACGGGGCAAGGACGCCGAGCGGGTGGCGGCCCTGGCCCGCGAGCTGGGCGTGCAGGACAACGTGCGGATGCTGGGCGCCGTTTCCGAGGCGGAGCGGCAGGCCCTGTTCGCCGGCGCGGCCGTGCAGGTGATGCCGTCGCGCTTCGAGGGCTTCGGGATGGTGGCCGCGGAGGCCATGGCGGCCGGGGTCCCCCTGGTGGCGGCCGCCGCCGGCTCCCTTCCCGAGGTGGTGGACGCGCCCCGCGGCGGCGTCACCTTTCCCGCCGGCGACGCGGCCGCGCTGGCCGCGGCCGTGGCCGGCCTGCTGGACGACGCCCCGGCGCGCCACGCGCTGGGCACCTCCGCCCGCGAGAGCGCCGAGCGGTTTCGCTGGGACGCCGTGGCGGCGGACCACCTGCAGTTCCTGAACCGGATTGCCCGGGGGCGCGGCGCGTCCCCTTCCCCTTCCATGGCCCCATGAAGAAGACCGCCGCTCCCCCGCCCCGCGCGAGCCTGCTGGCCGCCCCCGCCGACACGGAGCCCCGGCTGGGCGCCGGGGTGGCGGCGGCGCTCTACTTTGCCCTGGCCCTGGTGTACTTTCTGCCCGCGTTCCTTCCCGGGCGGCACATCTTCGGCACGGACTACTCGGTCTCGGGCTTCTTCTACTACGACTTCATCTCCCAGCGCACGGCGGACGGCACCCTGCCGGGATGGGTCCCGTACGTGTACGGCGGCGTTCCCCTCTTTTCCAACCCGGGGAGCACGTACTACCCCGTGCGCTGGCTGGCGGACCTGCTGGGGCCCACGCGCCTGTTCTTTCCCCTGCTGTTCTGGATCCAGTTCGGCATCGCGGGGTGGGGGATGTACCTGCTGGGGCGGGAGATGGGGTGCCGCCGCTGGGTGGCCTTCGTCATCGGCCTGGCGTTCCAGTGGACGGGGATCCTGACCTCGTGGGTGTACGCGGGCCACGACGGGCGCATCATCGTCGTCACCTTTGCCCCCCTGCTCTTCTTCTGTCTGCACCGGGGCATCCGCACGGGGAAGGTGGCGCCGTTCGCGGGCGCCGCGGCCACCGTGGGGATGGCGCTGCTCTCGTTCCAGATCCAGAACGCGTACTACCTGCTGCTGGCGGCGGGCATCTGGGCCGTCTTCGTGCTGATCGCCCTGCGGGTGCACCGTGAGCCGGCGCGGCTGGGCAGGACGGTGGTGCTGGGACTGGCCGCGGTGGCGTTCGGCTTTGCCATGGCGGCGGTGAACTTCCTGCCGTTCCAGGACTACGTGGGCCAGTCGCCGCGGGGGATGACGGGCGGCCGCGGCTACGAGTACAGCACGTCGTACTCCATGCCGCCGCGCGCCATCCTGGGGATCGCGGTGCCGGAGCAGGTGGGCGCCAACATCCAGAACGAGGACGGCGAGTACGTGTTTCCCATCTACCGGGGGGAAAACGCGTTCCGGCTGCACACGGAGTACCTGGGCGGGCTGGTGGTGCTGCTGGTGGCGCTGGGGGCGTACTACTCGCGGCGCAACCGGTACTGGTGGTTCTTCGCGGGGCTGGGCCTGTTCGCCCTGACCATGTCGCTGGGCGGCAACACGCCCCTGTACCGCCTGTACTACGAGGTGCTGCCGGGATTGAAGCGCTTTCGCGCGCCGGACCTGGCGTACTACGTCCTGGGCTTTTCGCTCATCTGCATGGCGGCGCTGACGCTGGAGCGGCTGGCGGAGCTGCGGGACGCCCGCGCCGCGCGGCGCGCCGGCGCGGAGGACGAGGCGAAGGGGCCGCTGCTGGGCATCGTCATCGGCGTCGTGGCGGCGGCGGTGCTGGGCTCCGTGGTGCTGGGCTCCGGCGCCGCCGCGATGGCCGAGGGGACGAGCGGGCTGACGCCGTCGCAGGGGTGGATGCGGTTCGCCCTCTTCGCGGGGGCCAGCGGGGCGGCGCTGTGGGCGTGGTACGAGCGCAAGGCGTCGACGCTCGTGGCCACCGTCCTCCTGTCGCTGATCACCGTGACGGACCTGTGGGTGGTGGGCAAGAAGTTCTTCCAGACGCTCCCCGCGCCGGAGGTGGCCTACGCGGCGGACGAGATCACGGCGTTCATGCAGGCGCAGCGGCAGGGGGGACAGCCGTTCCGCTTCATGCCCGTGGAGGGGCAGAGCGCCTGGCCGCGCTTCAAGAACGCGCCCATGTGGTACGGACTGGAGAACGCGGCCGGCGAGCACGGCAACCAGCTGCAGCGGTACAACGAGTTCGCCGGCCCGGGCGAGCGCACCATGGTGGACTTCCACAACTTCTTCGAGAACCCGCGCCTGATGGCCGCGGCCAACATCCGCTACCTGGTGATCTCGGCGGAGATCCAGGCGCCGTTCCTGCGCGAGGCGTACCGGGGGCAGGAGGCCATCGTCTACGAGAACACGCTGGCCCTGCCCCGCGCGTACCTGGTGCAGAGCGTGGTCCCCGTGGCGGAGGGCGCGGCCATGGCGGCCATGCAGCAGCCGGCGTGGGACCCCGCCACGACGGCGTTCGTGGACGGCGCGGCGCCGGCCGGGCTGGGCCAGGGCCCCGTGCAGGGGACCGCGCAGGTGACGACGTACGAGCCGGACCGCGTCGTCGTGCGCACCACCGCCAGCCGCCCGGCGTTCATGGTGCTCTCCGACAACTGGTACAAGGACTGGCGCGCCACGGTGGACGGCCGCGAGGTGCCCATCCACCGCACCAACCACACCTTCCGCGGCGTGGTGGTGCCGCAGGGCACGCACACGGTGGAGTTCACCTTCCGGGCGCCGGAGCTGGGCACGGGGTGGATCATCTACCTGGCGTGCTTCGGGCTGCTGGCCGCGTACGGCATCTTCCTGCTGATCGGGTGGTGGCGCGGGCGGCGGGGCGGCGGCGCGGTGGCGGAGCCGGCGGCGGCGTGACGGTCCCGCCCTCCCGCCGCGCGCGGTGCGCCGGATGAAAGCCAACCTGCGCCGGATCGCCGCCGTGCTGCTGGTGGCGGCGACGGCCTGGTGGCTGGGGCAGCTGATCGCGGACAACTGGGCGGAGCTGCGCCGCTTCGACTGGCGCGCGGATCCCGGGCTGCTGGCGGCGAGCGTGGCCGCGCACGTGGCGGTGCTGGCGTGGGGGGTGTGGGTGTGGAGCCGCGTGCTGCGCCACTTCGACCATCCGCCCGTCCGCACGGGGATGCTGCAGCGCATCTGGTTCCTGTCCAACCTGGCGCGCTACGTCCCGGGCAAGGTCTTTCAGTTCATCGCCGTGGCGTCGCTCAGCCGCACGGCGGGCCTGTCCGGCGCGGTGATGCTCACGTCCATGCTGGTGCACACGGGGTTCGCCCTCCTGTCCGCCGCCGTCGTGTCCTCGTGGACGCTGGCGGCGGACGTGCTCCCCGCCCTGCCCCGCTGGGCCGTCGCCGCCACGGTCACCGCCGCGGCGGTCATGGCCGTGCATCCCGGCTTTCTCAACCGCCTGCTGGGGCTCATCCCGCGGCTGCTCAAGAAGCAGGTGATCCGCTGGAACGCGCGGTGGGTGGACGGCGTCGCGCTGCTGGCGCTGTCGGTGGTGAGCTGGGCGCTGTACGGCGTGGCCTACCAGATGTTCATGGCCTCGCTGGCCAGCGTGCCGTGGCGGCTGCTGCCGGAGATGGCGGGGGTGAACGCGCTGTCCTTTCTCATCGGCTACGTATCGCCCCTGCCGGGGGGCACGGGGCTGCGCGAGGTCACCATGTCGGAGCTCCTGCAGCCCTACCTGCCCGCGGGCGTGGCGGCGGTGATGTCCATCGCCTCGCGGCTGTGGACCATCGCCGCGGAGCTGCTGGGGGGCGGCCTGGCCCTGCTGCTGGTGCGGGGAACGCCGCTGCCCGGGGACGCGGCGAGTCCCGCCGCCGCCTCGCCGGACGCGTGACGGGCGGGGCTCAGGTGCCGGGATGGCGGTGCTCCGGCAGACCTTACCGTGTGCTGGCGTGTACGACCACAGTAGCGCGTTCCGAACGGACGCGGTTACATTGGCCCTTTGCTGGTCCGCAACGGAAAATCATCGGAACCGTGACATGCTCGAAGAGCTGAAGAACAAGCTGGCCGAAGAGATCGAGCGCCTGACGCACGAACTGCAGGTGGTGCTTCCCGAGGCCATCAAGAAGGCCGTGGAGCACGGCGACCTTCGCGAGAACTCGGAATACAAGTCGGCCCTGGAGCAGCAGAGCTTCGTGCAGGCCCGGCTGAACCACCTCACGCGCCGCGCGGCCGAGCTGTCCAAGATCGACCTGTCGCAGATCGCTCCGGACCGCGTGGGCTTCGGCAGCCGCGTCACGGTGGTGGACATGCGCACGCGCGAGGAGGAGACGTACTCCCTGGCGTTCGGCGACTTCATCGACATCGACAGCGGGCAGATCTCCATGGCCTCGGCCCTGGGGCAGACGCTCATGGGCAAGAAGAAGGGCGAAAAGGTGAGCGTCCAGCTTCCCCGCGGCGAGCGCAAGCTGCACATCAAGGAAGTGGTCACCCTGCCGCAGATGGTGCAGAAGCCGGAGTGATCCGAGCCGGGGCGGCCGTCCGCCGGCGCCCCCACCCGCTCGTTCCTCAAGACCTCCCCCGAAAAACTTCGGGGGAGGTTTTCTGTTTCCGTTTCCCGGCCCGTGATGTCCCCCGGCCCTCGCGAAAGTGCCGGGGCTTTGGGCATGTACTCACGCCCCCGTCGGCGCCCCCTCCCGCTCGTTCCTCGCGACCTCCCCCCAAAAACCCTGGGGGAGGTTTTCTGTTGCTGTTTTCCCCGCCCCCACTGTCATTCTGAGGGAGGCGCCCCCCCGGTCCCCTGCCCTCTCGCGGCACTCTGGCGCCGACCGAAGAATCTGGTTGCCACCGCGACGGTTCTCGCCCGTGCACGCGGCGGGACGACGCTCGACGGTGCAGAAAAGCAAGCGCCCGCGCCGGAATCCAGTTCCGGTGCGGGCGTCTTTGGCGATGCGGATCGGTCGCAGGCCGGGTTTGCGCCGCGACATCGGCCGTCGATCACGGGAGAGGAGATCCTTCGGTCGGCGGCGGAGTGCCGGGCACGGGATGGACCCGGCGCGCCTCCCTCAGGAAATCGATTCCCCTGCGTCAGTCGATGGGCTTGAGGCCGCTGAGGATGTGCCGCACGCCGGCATCGTTCGCCAGCGTGCCGACATCCGCCTCCACGGGGTAGCCAAGCGTGGGATGGTATGTGGCCGCCGTGTACTCGCCGCGCGCCTGCGCCTCGGCGATCTCCTGGAAGAGCGCGTCGACGGTCAGGAACTCGCCCCAGGCATCGCGCGGGACGGGCCAGCCGCTCCCCACCTGCCGCACGTCGGTGACGCGTCCGTCGCGCACGGTCACCTGCACGGTGCCGCGCTGCATGCAGAAGCACACGCGATGGTAGGCGAAGCGGTAGTCGTCCACGTCCTGCGCATCCCAGAGGGCCCGCTGCTGGGCGGCATCCCCGGAGACCCCCTGCACGGGCTGCGGATCCACCGACACGCCGAGCGCGTCGCTGCCGGAGCAGGCCGCGGCGGCCAAGGAGAGCACGAGGGCGACGAGAGGGGCGCGGTGGATCATGGGCTCTGCGGATGGGGAGGGGTGGCGCGGGCGTTGTCGACATTCGATAACGCGCGTCCCAGCCCGATCCTGACAGGCTTTTCCCGAGGCGTTGGCCCGCAACGACTTGCGGCTACTGCCCCGAGTGCCCGATGAGCCGCTCCATGGCCGCGAGGGCCGCCGGCGTGTCCGTCACCACCAGCGCGTTGGTCTCCACGTTCACGCCGATTCGGCCACGCTCCGTCTTCACGGCCTCCAGCGTCGTGGCCAGCGATGCGGCGGGGACGTAGCGCAGCCGGAAGACGCGCGTCACCAGCGGCTCCACGGCCTGCTGCGCGGCGATGCGGGCGATGGGCTCCACGCGCAGCAGTCCGGGCGCGATCTGGCGGGCACCCAGGCCGTACGCTTCCAGGATGGCCCGCAGCGCCACGTCCCACGGCTGGTTGCGGATGTCCGCGGTGATGCGCCCGCCCGCGCCCTCGCCCAGCACGATGGAGGTGCCCGTGAACTCCACGAACGTGGCCGCCACGTCGCGCAGCTCCGTCTCGTGAAAGGTGACGGTGATGCAGCGCGGCCCGCCGTCGCGGCACGCGGGCGCCTGCGCCTGTGCGGGCGCGGCCGAGAGCATCAGCGCGGCCGCCGCCATCGTGAGGGTGCGGAACATCGTCGGGGATCCTGCGGATGAGGGGATGATGTGCATCTCAAGATAACACAATGCGTTGCGATGTGTCTCCCCCGCCCTGCCGGCGAGGGTGGATTCCATATGCGAGCCTGATCCAGCGTGTTCATCCCCAGCCCGGCGGGATCGTCGCGGCGGAGATTCCGTTGCGTCGGCGGAGCGAGGTCCTGAGCGGGTAAACCCGCCGCTGGGAAAGCCATAAGCCCCGTCTCCGCTCGCTGCGCTCGCGGAACGAGGCTTCAACTGCCCACATCACGAGAAGTCCGCCAAGCCCGCGGCACTCCGCCCGTGACGGGAGTCCGCGCAGGCGGACTTCGTGTCTTTGTTGCGGCGAATTCATTCGCTCGGCGCGAGGCCGGACGGGGACTCGCCCCATGCTCCACCGCCGGAACGTGCCTTGCAAACTCCATCCGCCCCAACGATCACCGCGTACGTGACCAGGGAGGTGAAGGATGCCGGGATCACCGTTGACGGGACAGGGCGGGCAGTTCGGCGGACCGCAGTTCGGCTGGGGCGACACCCCGGGCGGCGGCGGGCAGAGCGCCAACAGCGGACCCAACCGCGGGCGCTACACCAACAGCCCCGAGGCCGGGCTGCACCGCGGCGAGTGGCAGTGGCGCGGGCACGGCCCATCCGCCCAGCAGTCGTACGGCTGGGACTACCAGGGCGGCGTGGGGCGCGACGAGATCACGCAGCGCACGGAAGCCCGCATGGGCTCGTCGTTCCAGGCGCGGATGGCGCAGGAGCGCAGCGGCGGGCTGCCCCAGGGCCGCTACGCCATCGACTACGACCAGGGCCAGCGCACCGGCACCGGCCAGCGCTATGGTGCCACGAGCCAGCGCTACGGCAACGACGATCCCGCGGGCGGGATGCAGGGCGGCGGTGCCCAGCCGCGCTACGGTGCCACGAGCCCGCGCTACGGCGGCGACTATCCGGCGGGCGGGATGCAGGGCGGCGGCACCATCGCGCGCTTCAGCGCGAGGGATCAGCGCCCCGGCGGCGACGTCCGCGGAGGTGGATACGGTGCGTCGGAGCCCGGCTACGGCGGCGGATATCCGCAGGGGCGCAGTGGATACGACGCCGAGCGCGGCTACGGACCCCGGCAGGGCTTCGGCGGGGGGATGCGCGCGGGCGGATACGGGGCGCAGGGCTACGATCGCGGCATGCGCGGTGGGATGAGCGGCGGGATGAGCGGCGGCGGATACGGCGCGCGCTACGGCGGCGAGTACTCGCAGCCCCTGAGCGATGCGGACTTCTACCGGCGCGTGGAGCGCTGGTAACCAGGCCTACCTGACTTTACGCCAAGGAGAGCACGATGGATCGCAACGACCGCATCAGCACGGACGGGCATCCCGAGAACACCGGCCGCGAGCTGCACATGCAGCCCGGCCGGCTGGACGACATCGAAAGCGCCGAGGCCTACGCCACCCGCTCCGGGCAGAGCGACGTCACGGGCCAGATGCCCGGCCGCTCCAGTGAGGGCGAGCGCCTGCACGACCGCGAGGACATGACGGACCGCGAGGGGATGGCCGGCCAGGGCGGCGGCAACCCCGTGGAGCGCGGCGAGCGCCAGGCGCAGACCGGCGGCGGCGCGGGCCGTGTCACCGAGGGCGAGGACATCGGTGGCGGGCAGCGCGCGCGCCCGGCGGATGGCCTGCACGGGGCGGACGGCCGCGTCCATGAGGGCGAGAACATCGGCCACGGCATCGAGGCCCGGCCGGCGGACGGCACCTACGACGCGGACGGCCGCGTGGAGCGGGGCGAGGACATCGGCAACGGCATCCGCGCCCGCCGCGCCGACGAGCAGGACCCCGGCAACCCGCTGGTCTGATCCCGATCCGCGGATCGAAAACGACGAGCCCGGACGATCCGCATCGTCCGGGCTCGCGTTTTTCCTGGCGTGCTCCCCTGCCCCGCTCGCATCTGATCGAGTCGTCACGGGTGAGGTCCAGGCCCGGACGAATCACCTGCCGCGGGCGAGTAGATTCCTCACTCGTTCCTCGTTCGGAATGACAGGCCGGCGCCGGTTCCGGGCTCGGCGACTATCGGATGCGCAGCACGCGCCACTGCACGCCGGGGGCGCTGGAGCCCAGGCGGATGGACATCCCCGCGCCGGTGTCGCGGAGGAGGAAGTAGCCGGGGCTGCCGAACAGCGTCTGCCCCGTGACGGAGCCGGCGCCGCCCTGCAGCACGGCCTCGGGGAACCATCCGTAGTCCTGCTCCGCCGACGCCCACACGCGCAGCCAGGCGTGGTCCTGGTACGTCGCGTTTCCCGTCAGGTCGTCACCCGCGTGGCTCAGCGCCCAGGTGAGGAGCGCGTCCTTCGGCTCCCATCCGCCGATCCGCTCGCGCATCCTCGCCGTGAGCCCCGTCCGGCGCGAACCCGCGGGATCCAGGCCGAACCATCCATCCACCGCCCCGCGCGACACCTCGCGCACGGCGGCATTCTCGCTCTCGCCGCCGCGCACCCGGCGAATGACCAGGTCGCGGAAGAAGCCGGCACCCGCGTCGTAGCCCTGCGTCAGGTGCCCGTCGCCGGGCTGGGCGCGGTAGGCCAGGAACTGCTCCAGCATGCCGCCGCCGGGCGTGCGGAAGTCGGCGTTGGGGGCCAGCGGCTTGCCGGCCGCGCGGCGGATGACCTCGTACGAGACCAGGTTCGCGCCGCCCTCCACGCCCCACACCGCGGCGCCCATGGCGTTCACCGCCTTGCCGGGCGAGCGGGTGCGCGCCATGTACGCGAGCTGGTACGCGTGCGTCAGCTCGTGCGACACGAGCGAGGCCGCCCACGCGGCGTTCTGCCCGGGGAACGGCTCGATGCTGATCCAGCTCGTGGACGACCCGTCCTCCTCCCACCGGCCGAAGGTGCGCGCCGCGACGCCGCTGTTGTCGCCCTCCAGCAGCACCAGCATCTGCCCGCCGGCCGCGCTGCTCACCGCCGGCACGCCGTCCGTGTAGACGGACTTCATGAGCGGCAGCGCGTGCGCCGCCACGATCGGCATCGCCTCGTCCAGCACGGCCAGCATGGGCGCGAGGGTCGCGCCCAGCTCGCTCTCCACGGCGGCCACCACCAGCTGCGACGGGTACACGCGCACCACGCGGGCGGCGCGGGTGGGCGGCTGCGGGCACGTCGCCACTCCGCCGGGGCACGGGTCGGTGATGGTGATGGTTTCCCCCAGCGTCCACCCGTCGTTACCGCCCGTCGCGCCCACGAACGCGCGCGGGCCGTCCGCCGCGGACACGGACCAATCCGGTACCACGAGCTCCGCCCGGGGCGAGGCCTGCAGCGATGCGCCGGCGGACCGCGCCCCGCCGCCCAGCAGGTCCGTCACGGTGACGGAGTACTGCACGCTGCTGGGCGAGTACGGCTCCGCGCCCGTCTCCGCCAGCGCGATGCCGCGCCCGTCCACATAGGCCAGCGAGTATTCGGCGCCGGCCTGCGTTCCCAGGTCGCAGTCCTCGCCCGACGGCAGGTCCGCCGCCTGGCCCACCGCGAGCGCGACGACCTTGCCGCCGCACTCGCGCGCCTCCGATTCCGACGGCGAATCGCACGCGGCGAGGACGATCGCCGCCGCGACGAGCGGGGCGAGGGACGGCTTGTGGAGGATGGGCATGGGATCGTCGTGCAGCGTGGACAGGAACGCGGATTGCGAGGCAGGCGCGCGGCACGTGCTGCTCTAAACGTTTGAACTACGCGGGTGCGGACAGGCGCGGCGGGATACCGGTTCGCGGGTGCGGAAGCGCACGCCGGTGGGTACGTGCGGAGGGGGAGCGAAGTTCCAGCAGGTGTGGCCGGGCGTCAGTCCAGCAGGTGGGTCATGCAACCGCGCGGACTTCCATCGAGATGACGTTGCCGGTGTCCGCGTCGACTTCGAAGATGTTGAAGTCTTTCTCGAGTGCGGACGACAGCCCGCCGGACTGCACGGTTGGCGCGGGAAAGCCGAAGGTTACGAGCCAGAAGCACTCATCTTCGCTCAGCTCCACCTCTTCCAGGGTGATCCCGGCGAGCGTCTCGTCATCCAGCAGGCCGCGTACGAAATCCCGGGCCGCGGCAACTGCTTGTTTCACTCCGATCATCATCGTTCGCTCCACCCAACTGCGTTCCGTGTCTCCCAAGGCTACACGGAACGCGCTGGATGATCAATCCGGCTCGCGTGAGCTAAGCTGGGTCAGAGCGCCCGCAGGTTGGTGATGCGGTACAGCGTGCCGGAGTCGTCGGCGAGCAGGCCCACCTCGGCCTCCACGGGGTAGCCGAGCTGCGGATGGTACTCCGCGCGCACGGGCCGGCCCGCCTGCGACGCCTCGTTGATCCGCGTGAACAGCTGGTCCACCGTCACCAGCCACTGCACGCGGTCCGCCTGGGCGGGCTGGCCGGTGGTCGCGTCGCGCGCGGACGCGATCTGCCCGTTGCGCACTTCCACGGCGTACTGGCCGCGGTGGATGCAGAAGCAGGAGATCTCCAGGTTGTACGCGTAGGCGGCGGGGCGGCCCGCCTCCCACGTGCGCTGGGCGGCCGCGGCCGAGCCCGCACCCGCGGCGGGCGGAGCGGAAGGCACGGTGGCCGGCGCGCAGGCCGTGGCGGCGGAGAGCGTGAGCAGGGCGGCAAGCAGCGTGGTGTATCGCATCGGAACCGGAACCGTCAGGAGATTCGAAAGTCTGGGCGCGCGGCACGGTGCCGCACGCCATCCGTCCCTACAAAGAACGCGGAAGGCGCGGAGATGTTCCTCCGCGCCCCTCCGCGCCTGTTGCGTGAGTCATGCCGTCGAAGCCGGCCTCATCCACCGCCTTTGCATCCGTCACCCGCCAGGGCCCGCCAAGACCACGCGGACGACGTGTTCCCGGGGGCCGGGGCCCTGCGTGATCTCGGAGCGATACTCGATGGGCCCGCGGAGGGTTCCGTCGGGCGTGTCGAAGAAGGTCAGCACGAAGTCGGCGGCGCAGGTCCGGGGGCCCGCTTGCGGATCGCGGCGCGTGGGCCGGACGTTCTCCAGGACCGCGACCCCTTTGCCATCGGCCGTTCTCACCCACATGTGCCCGCCGCCCGGCGTCAGGTGGACGGTGTCCCCCTCGCTGTCGAGGAGCTGGTCGGGGTTGCTGGGCACCCGCCGCATCCCGCCCCGCTCGCCGATCACCGCGAGCGCCTCGCGCATGGCCAGGCTCGTCGTGGATTCCGCGTCGCAGCCGGGTGCCTGCGCGCCGCCGCACGCCGCGAGGGCCAGCAGCGTGGCGGATGCGATCGTGCGGCGGGCGGACGTGCGCGTACGAGGCGACCCACCTGCCAGGGCGAGTAGATTCCTCACTCGTTCCTCGTTCGGAATGACAGCTCGCCGTGGATCGGAATCAACGCGACGCCGCCTCCCTCACCTGCCCCGGCGCCGCAGGTCGTCCAGCTCGGCGCGGAGGGTGGCGATGAGCTCGGCCATGAAGCCGAATCCAAAGAGGATGAACCCCACCGTCTCCAGCAGCACCACCAGCGTGAGCAGGGGCCGGTACCCGAACGGCGGCATCCATTGGCCCACGCGAAGGACGATGGCCAGCAGCCCCACCAGCAGCCCCAGCGCGATGAGCATCAGCCCGCCGCCGCCAAAGAACTGCATGGGCTTTTCGCTGAACTTGAGGTAGAACCAGACGACGACCAGGTCGCCCACCCCCACCAGCACCCGGCTGCGCCCCGAGTACTTGGCCACGCCCGCCCGGCGGGGAAACAGCTCGATGTCGATCTCGCTGACCGTGTAGCCCTGCGCGTGCGCCAGGACGACGAAGAAGCGGTGCCAGTCGTGCCGCAGGGGGATCTCGCGCAGGATCTCCGTGCGGAACGCCTTCATGCTGTTCAGGTCGCGCACGGGCACGTCGAACAGCGTCTGCGACAGGCGGTTGTACACCGAGCTGACGCCGCGCTTCTCGTAGTGGCCGACCTTTCGCCCCGTGACGATGTCCGTCCCCTCGCCCAGCTTGGCGAGAAAGCGCGGGATCTCTTCCGTGGAGTGCTGCAGGTCGGCGTCGAAGAGCACCAGGAACTCGGTCTCGGCCGCCCAGGCGCCCGTGACCATCGCCTCCGTCTTGCCGCGGTTGCGACGGTGCCGCAGCAGCTTTACGCGCGGCATTCCCGCGGACTCGCGCTGCAGCGCCTCGTACGTCCGGTCCTTCGAGCCGTCGTCGATGACGATGATCTCGCCGGACAGGCCGTGCTTCTGGAAGGTCGCCCGCAGCTCGCGGAACAGGTCGGCGACGACCTCTTCCTCGTTGAACGCGGGGATGAGGACGGCGAAGTTGGCGCGCAGGTGGTCGGGAACCACGGGAAGGATCGTCGATGAAGCCGGTGCGGATGCGGGCAGAGGGGCGTCCCGAAGAACGCCCCCCTGTCCCCTGTACCCTGTACCCTGTCCCCCGCCGTCCATCACACGCGCTTGCGCATGCGGGCGCTCAGCACGCCCAGCTGGTCGCGGTACTTGGCCACGGTGCGGCGCGCGATCTGGATGCCGTCGTCCTTGAGGATGTTGACGATGGCCTGGTCCGTGAGCGGGTGCGCCGGGTCCTCGTCGTTCACCAGCTTTTCGATCTGCGCCTTGATGCCGCGGGCCGACACGTCCTCGCCGCTCGTCGTCGACAGGCCGGACGAGAAGAAGAACTTGAGCGGAAACACGCCGCGCGGCGTCTGCACGAACTTCTCGTTGGTCACGCGCGACACGGTGGACTCGTGCATGTCGATGACCTCGGCCACCTCGCGCAGGGTGAGCGGCTTGAGGTACTGCACGCCCTTGTCGAAGAAGTCGCGCTGCCGGTCCACGATGAAGTTCATCACCTTGAGCATCGTCTGCCGGCGCTGCTCGATGGCCTGGATCATCCAGTTGGCGGAGTTCAGCTTGTTGCTGATGAACTCCTTGTTCTCGCCCACGAACTTCTTCTTGTCCTTGGCGATGTCGCGGTAGGCGCGCGACAGCTTGAGGCGCGGCAGGCTGGTGTCGTTCAGGAACACCAGGTACTCGCCCTCGATCTTTTCCACGATCAGGTCGGGGATGATGTAGTTGTCCCCGCCCGCCGAGTACTTGAGGCCCGGCTTGGGATCCAGCTTGGCCACCTCGTCGGCCGCGTCCTGCACGTCGCGCGGCGTGATCGAGAGCTCCTTGCTGATCTCGCTCCAGCGGTGGTTGATGAGCTGCTCGAAGTAGTCGCGGACGATGCGGAACGCCAGGCTCTCGCTCAGCCGCCGCTCGATCTCGGCCAGGTCGGGATCGGATTCGCCCGTCTCCTGGATGAGGCCCATGACCACGCTGTCGCGCAGCTGCAGCAGGATGCACTCGCGCAGGTCGCGCGCGGCGATCCCCGCCGGGTCGAAGCCCTGGATGACGCGCAGCATGCGCTCCGCCTCGTCCAGCGTGAACGCGCGGGCGCCGGCGAACTCGGGCGTGTCGGAGACGAAGTCGTTGAGCGTCTGCACGATCTCGTCGACGCCGCACACGAGGTAGCCCTCGTCGCTCACGTTGCCGATGATCTCTTCGCCCAGCAGCAGCTCCCGCTCGGACAGGCGCAGCAGCGTGAGCTGGTCGTGCAGGTGGTCGCCGAGATCCTTGGTATCCACCGACACGGGCTCGTAGTACTCGCGCTCCTCGTACTCCTCGCGCCGGCCGCCGGTCTCGAAGCCGTTCAGGAGGATCTCCTCCCAATCGATCTCGTCGTCCTCCTTTTCCTTGTCCTTTTCCTGCTCCTTGGCTTCGTCCTCGGCGTCGGGCTCCACGAGGTCCAGGAACGGGTTGTTGAGCAGCTCCTGCTTGAGGTGCTGCTGCAGATCCAGGAGGGGCATGTAGAGCAGATCCATCGCCTGGTACAGGCGCGGATTGATCTTCATCTCCTGCTTGAGGGTCGTCCCCTGGTAAAGACCTGTCTTCATACCGCTCGTCCTGTTGTGGATTCCGCGTCAGCCCTGGGATGCCTCGCCGGTGCGGCCGTCCGCCCCGCCGTGCTCGCCGTCATCATCGTCCTCGTCCGCCCAAACGGGCTCCGTTCCCTCCGCGGCCGCCAGGGGGCGCCCGCGCGCCACATGATCCGCTCCGCCGGTCCATCCGTTGTCGATGGTCCGGCCGCCGTCCATCGATACACCGTCCGCCCTCCGCCCCGCGAGGGTGCCGCGATCCGCCGCTCCGCCCTCCACCGGGGCGCCGCCGAACGTCCGGCCATCCGCGAATTCATCCGCGGACGGGAGCTCCGCCCTTCCGCCCTGCAGCGATCCGGAATCCGGTCCGCCGTCCGGCCGCTGCCCCGCGAGGGTGCCGCGATCCGCCGCTCCGCCCTCCGCCGGGGCGCCGCCGAACGTCCGGCCATCGGCGAAACCATCCGCCGATCCGCCGTCCGCCGGGATGCCGAGCGACACCTCGCGCGGCCCGCCGTGCACCGGTCCGCCCTCTCCCGACGATCCAGCGTCCAGCGCGCCACCGCCCCAGGCGCCCTCGGCCGCCCACTGCGGGTCGTCCGCGTCCGCCGAGGCCGCGCTCCACTCGCCGCCGCGGGGCTCCCCGTAGGTCTCCCGGCGCTCCAGCGCGGGGTCGGGGTAGCGCTCGCGCATGCGGGCCGTGAGGGTGGGGCCCAGGTAGATCTCCGCCACTTCCTCGTTCCACACCAGCTCGGCCACCGTGCCGCTTACGCGCACGCGGCCGTCGTACATGATGTAGGCGCGGTCCACGATGTCGAGCGTCTGCTCCACGTTGTGGTCGCTGATGAGCACGCCGATGCCGCGCCGGCGCAGGTCGCTCACGATCTGCTGGATGTCGTGCACGGCGATGGGGTCCACGCCCGCGAACGGCTCGTCCAGCAGCATGAACTTGGGGTTGCCCACCAGCGCGCGGGTGATCTCCAGCCGCCGCCGCTCGCCGCCGGACAGGGCGTACGCGCGCGTCTTGCGCAGGTGCTTGATGGACAGCTCGTCCAGCAGCTGCTCCAGCCGCGCCTTTCGGTCGGAGCGCTTGATCTTCATCATCTGCAGGATGGCCATCACGTTGTCTTCCACCGTCAGCTTGCGGAAGATGGACGGCTCCTGCGCCAGGTACCCGATGCCGGCCCGCGCGCGCTTGAACATGGGCACGCCCGTCAGGTCGCGGGTCCCGATGAAGACCTTGCCTTTGTCAGGGCGGATGAGCCCCACCATCATGTAGAAGCTGGTGGTCTTTCCCGCGCCGTTGGGCCCCAGCAGCCCCACGATCTCGCCCTGCGACACGTGGACGTCCACCTCGTTGACCACGCGGCGCTTGCGGTAGACCTTGACCAGCCCCTTGGCGGCGAGGGTCGCTCCGCCCTGCACCAGCATCTCGCCGGGGCGGATGGGCGCTTCGGCCGCGTCCTCGTGCACGGCGGGGCCGTCCATGGCCGGCGCGGGCGGCAGGTCGATGAGCCCGGTCGCCGAGGTGGACGCGGCGGGCGCGGGGTCGTTGGTGTGCTCCAGAATGGTTCGGATCCTCGTATCCAGCAGGTCCAGCACCCGGTCGCGCCCGCCGTCCACCTCCGCGAGCGCCCAGGTGGAAAGCCGCACGGCATGCCAGGGCACGTCGCCGTCCGGGCCGGGCCCGTCCGTCCCCCCGGGGATGACGCCGGGCTCCAGCACGCCGTCCGCGGCCAGGGTGCGGACGATGTGCTCGTCCAGGTAGCGCAGGGTCTCGTCCGCCGGAAAGTTCTCCGGGTGGCCGTGCGGGTTGTGCCGCGAATACCAGCGCTGGTACTCCTCGCGCACGCCCGTGAGCCAGTTGGCGCGCTCCACGCTGCCGTCGCCGTTCACGCGGTCCACCAGCGCGCGCAGGGCGATGAGCCGGCTCAGGTCGGCCGGCCCCGTGGCCCCCACGAGCCCCTGGAACCCGGCGGCGCTCATCGGCGGCCTCCCGGTGCGCGGCGCTCGGGCGTCGTCGTCGTGGCCGGGGCGGTCGTCGCCGGCGCGGGGGCCGGAGTCGCGGGCGCGGCGGGCGGCGTCGCGGGCGGGCCGCCGTTCGCCGGGACCGTCGCGTTCACGGTGGGCGGCGCGGGACGGGTCGCGGCCACGGCGCCCGTGTCGCGCGGCACGGAGCCGGCGGCCGTGCTGTCGCGGCGCGTGCTGTCCGCCGGCAGCGGGTCCAGGTACACGCCGCGCTTGAGGCCGCGCACGGTCGCCACGTCCACCTCGCCCTCCGTGAAGGCGAGGTCGATGGTGTCGGCGATCACGTAGTTGATCCCCACCTTGCCGTTGGGATTGCGCTGCTGCTCCTCGCGGCTGGGCCGCAGCCGGTACAGCGACCGCGCGCTCCCCACGGCCAGCATCCGCTCCAGCTCCGCGTTCGCCGAGTCCGGCCGCGCGGCCGGCGGCGGCCGCACCAGGCCGGACGCGGGCGCCGCCGGGGTGGAATCCGCCCCCGCCGTGTCCGCCGCGGCCGGCGCCGATCCGCCCGGGGCCCCGGCGCCCTCCGCCGCGAAGAAGCCCGTAATGGTGTCGGCGAAGATCAGGTCGCGCTCGCCCAGGGCCAGCCCGGCGACGGTGTCCGGCGCCGTGGTGTCCGCGGGGCTGGGGCCGGCGGCGCGAAGCGTGTCCCACGCCTGCCCCTCCGCCGTGCCGATGGCCACCACCTGCCGGATGCGCTGCCCCGGCGTGAGCGCCTCGAGCGAATCCGCCTCCATGCGGAACCCGCGCGCCAGGGCCACGGACCGTCCCGTGCCGCCCCCCGCGCCGTCCGCCAGGGCGGAGTGGCCGCTCACCAGCCGCTGCAGCGAGTCGCGGGCAAAGAACAGCTGCAGCTGCGGGCCCGTGACGCGCATCCGCTCCTCGATGAGCCGTGCGTTGCCGCGGCTCAGCACGCGCTCCAGGCTCCCCTCCGCCAGGTCCGCCTCGATGAAGTCGCCCGTGAGGTCGTACCGCTCGCCCTTGGCGCGGGCGTTGGTGCGCAGCTCCATCCGCTCCTGCGTGGCATCGTAGTAGGCCGTCTGCCCCCAGGCGTCCATCTCCTTGCCCTCGATCACCACGTTGCCCTCGGCGTTCACGTGGTTCTCGCCCACGGTGGTGATGCGGTCGGCATCCACCTCCATGGGGTCGCGGTTGCGGCTGCCGCTGCGGGGCACCACGGTCAGGTGCGGGCGCTCCGTGGCGATGGCCTGCGCCTCGGGCCGCCCCGGCGCCGCGCGAAAGTACTCCAGGTTGGGCCCGCGCAGCGTCGATCCCCGGTTCTTGTCCGTGAAGACGACGCTCCCCGTGGCCCACAGCCGGCCCGTGTTGCCGTTGTACGTGGCGTAGTCGGACGTGAGCGAGCGGCCCGGATCCTGGTAGTCCACCCGGCGAAAGAGGTGGAACTCGTTGATGGCCTCGTACACCACGGCGCTGTCCGCCCGCAGCTGCTCGCCGTTGCTGCACTGGATGTAGAGGGGGCCGCCGGCGTTCACCACGCGCTGCCCCTCCGCACCGACCGAGATCCAGGTCCCCGTCTGGTAGACGAGGTTGCACACGTTCTGCGCCCGCGCGTCCGCCGCGAAGACGGAGGCCAGGGCGCCGAGCGCCAGCGGGACCAGGCGGCGGAAGCTCACAGGCCGCCTCCCGCCTGGTTCACCTGCACGCCCGAGCTCTTGGCGTTCTTGCCCTGCAGGTTGGTGAACCGGGTGTCGCTCGTAAAGCCCTCAGTCTGGAACGCCTCGCCCTGCTTGTCCACGAACGTCTCGCGGTCGCTCCACACGCGGTCGCCGCGCTGGTCGTAGTGCAGCTCCTCGCTGCGGATGGTGCGCTTGACGCCCTTTTCGTCGTACGTGACAAGGACCACGTTGCCGCGGGCCACCATGATCCCCGTGCGCGTGTCGTAGTCGCCCGTCTTGCTCGTGAGCACGCCGGGCTTGGTGCCGGCCTGGTCGTAGAACGTGAGCCGCACGTTGCGCAGCTCCGTGACGTCGGCGTTGCCGGGGCGCTGAAAGGCCGTGTCGCCGTACAGGTCGGCCTTGAGCACACCGCCCTCGGTGAGCTTGAGGTTCATGCCGTACGTGCGCTGGCTGGCATCCGCCTCGGCCGCCACGGGGGCGGTCGTGGCCGGAGGGGTCTCGCACGCGGCGAGCACCATCAGCCCCAGAATCCACAGCAGGTTCCGCATCCGCTCTAAACCGCTCCCGCCCGCATCAGGTCGTGAAGGTGAACCATCCCCACCAGCCGCCCCGCGTCGTCCACCACGGGGAGGGCCATGACGCCCGCGCGCTCCATCACGCCCACGGCGGCGGCGGCGAGCTGGTCCGGCTCGGCGGTTCGGGGAGTCTTCGTCATCACTTCGGATACGGAGATTGGGAAAAAGTGTTCCTCCCGCTCCATCAATCGCGTCAGGTCGCCGGACGTCACCACGCCCAGCAGCATCCCGTTTTCATCCACCACCGCCACCGTCCCCCGCCGTTCCGCCAGGAGGACGACGGCCTGCCGCATGGTCGCGTTCGCGGGGAGCGCGGGGACGTCCTCGTCCACCATCACGTCGCGGACGCGCAGGAGCAGCTGCCGCCCCAGCGCGCCGCCCGGGTGGTAGCGGGCAAAGTCCTCGCGCCCGAAGCCGCGCCGGAGGAGGAGCGCCACGGCCAGCGCGTCGCCCATGGCCAGCGCGGCCGTCGTGGACGACGTGGGCGCCAGGTCGTGCGGGCAGGCCTCTTCCGCGACCGAGCAGTCCAGCACCCACTCCGCGTGGCGCGCCAGCGACGAGTCCATCCGCCCCGTGATGGCCACGACGCGCACGCCGGACCGCCCGAAGTACTCCAGCAGGCCGCGCAGCTCGTCGCTTTCCCCGCTCTTGCTGAGCAGGATGGCCACGTCGTCCGTCCCCACGATCCCCAGGTCGCCGTGCAGCGCCTCCACGGGATGGAGGAAGGTCGCGGGCGTGCCGGTGGACGTGAGCGTCGAGGCGATCTTGCGGCCGATGTGCCCGCTCTTGCCGATCCCCGCCACGATCACGCGGCCGCCGGACGCCAGGATGGCCTCCACGGCCCCGGCGAACGCGTCGCCGATGCGATCTTCCAGCGCGGCCACGGCCTGCGCCTCCTGGCGGATGACCCGCCGGGCGCGCGCCAGCGTCTCGTCCAGCGAGAGCCCGCCCTCGGCGGCGTCCACGCGCTCCATCACGTCCGTGCTCACCGGCCCTGCTCCCGCTCGCGCACGTAGGCCTCCACGGCGTCCGCCCACTGTCCGCGCGCCGTCAGCAGCGCCTCGGTGAACTCGCGGACGGCGCCGTGGCCGCCGTGCTTCGTCCCCGCCCACAGGGCGCAGGCCCGCGCCTCGCTCGTGGCGTTGCCGACCACCGCGGGAAGGCCTACCCGCCGCAGCACCACGAGGTCCGGCAGGTCGTCGCCCAGGAACGCCGTCTCGTCCCAGCCGATGCCGTTCTTCTCGAGCAGGTCCGTGAGCGCCGTGAGCTTGTCCGCCGTGCGGTCCTGGTGCAGGTCGTCCACCTGCAACTCCTCCGCGCGGATGCGCACGGCCTCGCTCACCCGCCCCGTGACGATCCCCACGCGCAGGCCGGCGTTGCGCAGCATCAGCACGCCCAGGCCGTCCTGGATGTCGAACCGCTTCAGCTCGACGGACTCGCCGGAGCCGGTGGAGCCCAGGTAGATGCCGCCGTCCGTCATCACCCCGTCCACGTCGAACACCACGTAGCGGATGCGCTTCGCCAGCTCGGCGGGGATGGGCGACGGCGCGTCAGACACGGGCGGCCTCCATCCCCAGCGCCGCGCGGAGGGCGAGGACTTCTTCCACCAGCGGCCGCAGGCGGTCCAGGGGGAGCATGTTGGTCGTGTCGCTCAGCCCCTTCGCCGGCTCGGGATGCGTCTCCAGGAAGAGCGCGTCCGCCCCCGCCGCCACCGCCGCGCGGACCAGCGTGGGGATGTGCCGCGGCTCGCCGCCGCTGATCCCCGCGCCCTCGCCCGGCCGCTGCACGGAGTGCGTGCCGTCGAAGATGGCCGGCGCGTCGCACGCCTCGCGCAGCAGCGCGAACCCGCGCATGTCCACGACGAGGTTGCCGTAGCCGAAGAAGGTGCCCCGCTCCGTCACGGCGACGGCGTCCGATCCCGCGCCGCGCACCTTGCCGGCCGCGCCGCGCATCTCGTGCGGCGCCATCCACTGCCCCTTCTTCACGTTCACGGCCCGCCCCGTCCGTCCGGCGGCCACGAGCAGGTCCGTCTGCCGGCAGAGAAAGGCGGGGATCTGCAGCACGTCCACCACCTCCGCCACGGGCGCGCACTGCTCGGGGAGATGCACGTCCGTCAGCAGGGGGAGCCCCGTGGCCTCGCGGACGCGCTCCAGCTTGCGCAGCCCCTCGTCCACCCCCGGTCCGCGGGGGGAGCCGGGGGAGGAGCGGTTGGCCTTGTCGAACGAGGCCTTGAAGATGATCGGCAGATGCAGGTCCGCCGATAGCCGGGCCAGCGCCTCGCCGATCTCCCCGTTCAGCCGGTCGTCCTCCAGCACGCAGGGACCCGCGATGAGGAAGAACGGCCCGCCGACGCGGAAAAGCTCCGCGACGGCGTCCACGCCCGCGCCCGCGTTCCGTGCCGGATCCGTCACGCCGTCACCCCGGCCGGGCGCTCGGCGGAGGGCTCCGTCCCGTTCGACGTCGCGGACGCGGCGGGCGCGGCGGGCTTGAGGTCGCGGTCCATGCTCGTCTGCTCCTCGCCGTCGCGGCGCAGCATGGCCGCGCCCACGAAGGACGCGAACAGGGGATGCGGCTGGTCCGGGCGCGACTTGAGCTCCGGGTGCGCCTGCGTGGCCACGAACCACGGGTGCGTCGGCAACTCGATCATCTCCACGAGGTTGCCGTCCGGCGACGTGCCGCTGATGCGCATCCCCGCGTCTTCCAGCTGCGGCCGGTACGCGTTGTTCACCTCGTACCGGTGCCGGTGGCGCTCGCTGATCTCCATCGACCCGTAGATCTCGGCGGACCTGGACCCGGGGGACAGGCGGGCCGTGTAGGCGCCCAGCCGCTGCGTGCCGCCCAGGTCCGTCACCTGCCGCTGCGAGTCCATCAGGCAGATGACGGGATCGCTCGTGTCGCGCTCCCACTCCGCCGAATCCGCGTTGGCCAGCCCGCAGACGCTGCGCGAGAACTCGATGATAGCCGTCTGCAGCCCCAGGCAGATGCCGAAGAACGGCAGCCCGTTGTCGCGCGCCCAGCCGATGGCGCTGAGCATCCCCTCCACGCCGCGCACGCCGAAGCCGCCGGGGATGAGCAGGCCGTGGTAGCCGGCCAGCTTTTCGGCGCTCTGCCCGTTCTCGAAGTCCTCCGACGACAGCCAGTCGATCTGCACCTTTACGTCGTTGGCGATGCCGCCGTGGTACAGGGCCTCCTGCACGGACTTGTAGCTATCCACCAGCGCCACGTACTTGCCCACGACCGCGATCCGCACCGTCCCGTTCTTGGGGCGCTTGACCCGCTCCACGAGGCTCTCCCACGCGGCCAGGTCCGGCTTGTCCGTCTGCAGGCCCAGCTTGTGGCACACCTGCTCGTCCATGCGCTGCTTGCGGTACTCCAGCGGCACCTCGTAGATGCTCTTTACGTCCGCCGCCTCGATGACGCTGGCCACGTCCACGTTGGTGAACAGGGCGATCTTGCGGCGCATCTCCGGCGGAATGGGGTGCTCCGAGCGGCAGATGAGGATGTCGGGCTGAATGCCGATCTCCATCAGCTCGCGCACGGAGTGCTGCGTGGGCTTGGTCTTGAGCTCGCCCGCCGCCGCGATGTAGGGGATGAGCGTAAGGTGGATGAAGAGCGTGTGCTCGCGCCCCACCTCCTGCCGGTACTGGCGGATGGCCTCCAGGAACGGCAGCGACTCGATGTCGCCCACCGTGCCGCCGATCTCCGTGATCACCACGTCGTGATTGGGAGCCAGGCGGCGGATGGCGCCCTTGATGGCGTCGGTGATATGGGGGATGACCTGCACCGTGGCGCCCAGGTACTCGCCGCGGCGCTCCTTCTGGATCACGTCCTGGTAGATGCGTCCCGTGGTGATGGAGTTCGCCTGCGACAGCGACTCGCCCACGAAGCGCTCATAGTGGCCCAGGTCCAGGTCCGTCTCCGCGCCGTCGTCGGTGACGAACACCTCGCCGTGCTGAAACGGGCTGAGGGTGCCCGGGTCCACGTTGATGTAGGGGTCGAACTTCTGGATCGTCACGCGCAGCCCGCGCGCGGCCAGCAGCCGCCCGATGGACGCCGCGGCGATCCCCTTGCCGAGCGAAGAAACCACCCCGCCGGTCACGAAGATGTACTTGGTGGGGGTCGTGTTCATCGCGGTCATGCCCGTGCCTCTGTGGTGGCTGTGTACGTCTCGGTCTCCGACTCCAGGATGCGCGCCGCGCGCGCCGCGTCGGCCGGGGTGTCTACCCCGCCCTCCGCCGGCGCGCCCACGGCCACGCCCATGCGCAGCCCGGCCGCCAGGGGCCGCAGCTGCTCCAGCTTTTCCGCCCGCTCCAGGGGCGCCTCCGGCAGGCTGACCCAGCGCAGCAGCGCCTCGCGCCGGTAGCTGTAGATGCCCACGTGGCGCAGGAACAGCCCCGACGCGAAGTCTTCCGCCCCGGGCTCCCCGTCACGGAGAAAGGGGACGGGGGCGCGGGAAAAATAGAGCGCGCCCCCGTCGTCCGCCCGCACCACCTTCACGATGCTGGGCTCCCGCCACTCGTCCGCCGCGCGGATGCGCGTGGCCACCGTCCCCGCGTCCCACCCGCCCTCGCGGACCAGCTCGATTGCCGCCTGCAGGTGGTCGCGCCGCACGAACGGCTCGTCGCCCTGCACGTTGACGATGGTGCCGTACTCCGCGTAGTCCCCCATCTGCGCCACCTCCGCCACGCGGTCCGTGCCGGAGGGGTGGTCCTCGCGCGTCATGACGCACGTGGCGCCGAACGCGCGCGCCGCATCCGCCACCCGCGCGCTGTCCGTGGCGACCACGACGGCGTCGAACAAACCGAAATCCACGACGCGGCGCCAGACCCACTCGATGAGCGGCCTGCCGGCGATGACGTGCAGCGGTTTGTGGGGTAGGCGTTGCGAAGACAGCCGGGCTGGAATGACGCCGAGAACACCGGCAGTCAGGTTGCCCGATAAGGGGGGAGTCGCGTGGCTGCTTGCAATAATCACGCCATGCAAGATAGCGCCGCCGTGACGGAATGTCAAAGTCGGCGGTGGAACTGGGCAGTGCGTGAGTGCGGGAGTGCGTCAGTGCGGGAGTTGGAAAGTACGCGATTGCCGTCGGTGGCGCGAGGGGGGCGGGCGCTGGATGCGGCGTGGAGCGCGGGCGGCGGGAAGGGTGAGGGTGAGGGCGCCACAGGGTACTTGCAGGGAAGCCAAGCATCTGTCCTGAGCGGGTAAACCCGCCGCTGGGAAAGCCATAAGCCCCGTCTCGGCTCGCTGCGCTCGCCGAACGAGGCTTCAGAAGACCGGACGCCGCGATCCGGCGCGGGGTTGAAGCCGGTGCGCGTGCGGCCGAGTGCCCGCATCGCGGGCGAGGGGGGGAATGGGTCGCAGGTCGCCCTCGCGAAAACCTGTCATTCCGAGGGAGCGCGCGACGGCACTGACCCGTGCACACACTGCGGCGCGACCGAGGAATCTTCTCCGCCCGCAGCGGTGCCCTGCCCCGCTGCACCAGCCTCCGCCCCACATCCGTGCATCCGCCACCGCCGATCGGTCGGGATGCGAAACAGCCTGCAACCGCGATGCAGTTGCAGGCTGTCCCCTGTAACCTGTCCCCTGTAACCCGCAGTTACGCCGCCTTCTCCCCGCACTCCGGACAGAACTTCGCCGACGCGGGCACCTCGGCCGCGCAACCGTTGCACGTCTTGGCCAGGGCCAGCGCGCCGCCGCACTCGGGGCAGAACTTGCCGCGCGCCACGGCCGATCCGCACTGCGGGCAGCTCACCACGCGCTGCTGCAGGTCTTCCTCGCTCACCGTGGCCTTTTCGTACGCCACCTCGCGCGCCTTGGCGATCTTGGCCTCGCGGCTGATGGCGGCCAGCTCGGGGTCCAGGCGCGGCACGCATGAGATGCAGGTGCCCTCGTCCTCGTTCCAGCAGTTGTCGCAGTGGTGGTTGGCGCAGCGCGGGCAGCGATGAAAGTGCTCGCGGGCCTGCTCCACGGCCTCGCGCAGGGCCTTGTCGCGCGCCTTGCTCCATCCCGCGTTGCGCACGTGCCCCACCGCGTTGCGCGCCGTGCCGAAGATCCCGCCGAACACGCCCTCCGCCGCGCTCAGCAGGCTTTCCGCCGTGCCGGCCGCGTACCGGTCGAAGGGCGAGCGCCACGTCTCGTGGCAGTGCTCGCAGTGGAACTCGAACTGGAAGCCGGCGTCCGTGGAAATGTCGTTGTAGTTGTCGGAGAACTGGATCTCGCTCATCGGTGCTCGAAAAGGCAGGGATTGGATGGGATGCATGGCGGGTGATCGCGCGCCGCGGAGGTGGAGATGCGGCGCGGGGCACAAGGTAAACGTCTGCGCCGCAGCCGACAACAGGTTTTTCGGGGATCAGCTTCGGAGCGGCCGGGTAGTGCGGGAGGCGGGCGGGGCCGGGCAAAGACCGGAGCCGATTGGGATAATGCCGGGTGGAGTGCGGGCGGCGGGCAAAAACCGGAAGCCGATCGGGAGAGGCCCGGGTGGGTGCGGGCGCCAGGCAGGCCGGGCGAATGAATTCGCTGCAACAAACACACGAAGTCCGCCTGCGCGGACTGCCGCCGCCGTGCCGGGAGGCGGGCTGCCGTTGGACCCTGGGGATCGCCGCAACAACGGTCGCGGGGACGAAGCCGGCGCGATCGGGGATCTCCTCGACCGCGCGCCGGCTTCCACTTCCCCGCCGGACCGCCGCGTCCGGTCTTCTGAAGCCTCGTTCGGCGAGCGCAAGCGAGCCGAGACGGGGCTTATCGCTGTCCCAGCGGCGGGTTTACCCGCTCAGGACGGGGCTACGCCTCCCGCCGCGGTACCTGTCGCGCTCCGGACGGATGCTCGCTCACCTGCGTAAACTTACCCGCTCAGGACGGGTGCTTGCTCCAGTGCCGGAAGACGGTCCTCAGTACACTTCCACGGGGATGGTCTTCGGGGTCGCCATCCCGAAGCTGGCGGTCACCTGGGCGCTGCCCCGGCGCACGCCCACCACGTGGCCCGTGCGGCTGTCGTACTGGCTCACGTAGATCCACCCGGACTGGTCCGTGCCCGCCCACGTCACGCTGTCCGTGGTGTCGAGCGCGCCCGTCCAATCGTACACGGTGGCCGTGAGCAGCTCGTACTGGCCGTACTGGATCTGGTCGTCGCCGGAGATCTCCACCCAGCCGTCGGGGTGGGCGATGGGCGCGGAAAGGCCCACCGTATACGTCCAGGACGTGACCGTGTTGGGCACGTTGAACGTCCACACCGACGTGCCGGTGTCGTCGCCGGGCTCGATGGTCTGCCGCCACTTCCAGAACGGCTGGTTGGATGCCGTGAAGGTTGCGGTGCCGTCGGCGTTGTTGACCGTGACCGTGCCCGAGCCGCCCGTGACGCTGATGCCGCTGATGAACGCGTAGACCGTGTCCACGTCCAGCCCCGTGTTGGTGCCGATGCTCTGGCCCAGGTCGTTGCGCACGGCGTTGAAGAACGTGGTCTGGCCGTTGTTGGTGAACTGGTTGCTGGTGAGGACGGTGAAGAACGAGTTGAGCAGCACGCGCGTCTGGCGGGGCCCGCCGGGGGCAACCGGCTCGCCGCACCGCGTGGCCTGCGCGGCGACGTCCACGCGGCAGGTGACCGTGCCGAGCAGCTTCTGGTGCGATACGGTGCCCTCCACGGGCGCCTGTACGGAGGGTGGTGCGCTGGTGATGTCGGCGCAGGCGGCCGAGAGCAGCAGGGTGGCGAGGGCGAATGCCCGGATGCGGAGCTGTTTCACGCGGACCTCTGGCGGGAGGATGTGTGGATGGAGGGAAGCCCGTGACAGGTGATCTGCCACGCCCACACAATTTGCGCCGCTACTCGCCAATATGCAAAGGAAACCTTTGTTGACGGCGCCTCGCGTGCGGCGCCTCTGTCGCCACTCACGGGCCGTAACGATGCCACGCCCACGCCGACTGCCGCACCGTGCGGGACTGGTTGCCGGTCCCGTGGCGGACCTCCGCGTCCGGTCTTCTGAAGCCTCGTTCGGCGAGCGCAGCGAGCCGAGACGGGGCTTATCGCTTTCCCAGCGGCGGGTTTACCCGCTCCGGACGTGGCTTCGCTTCATCCGGCGGATTCCTACTCTCGCCTCGATCGCCATCCGCCGTTCCCCGTTCCCCGTTCCCCGTTCCCATTCCCATTCCCATTCCCCCGCCCTTCCCCGCTCCGTCCGGCCGCTCACTCATCCGAGTCCGGCTCCGCCACCAGCAGCAGCGACGCGGGACGGCCCGTGCCGGGGTGCACGGGCTCGCGCAGGTCCGCGAGGCGGAATCCCGCCTCGCGCAGCGCATCCAGCCACGACTCCAGCGTGCGGAAGTACCACGGCATGGGCTCCGCGAAGTCGCCCCCGAACGCGGCGAACGTCTCCGTGCGCCATCCGTCCGCGTACGGCTCCTCGCCGGCCGCGATCCACGGGTGCACCGTCTGGATCACCAGCGCGCCGCCGATGTCCAGGTTCTCGCGCACGGCCCGCAGCAGCGGCACCAGGTCCGCCGACAGGAGGGAGAAGTTGCAGGCCACCAGGTCGTACGGCCCGCCGGCGCGGGTGGGATCCTCGATCACCTCCTCGTACGAGCAGCACCGGTAGCGGCCGCCGCCCGTCTCCTCCGCGGCTACGACGAGCTCCATCGACACGTCCAGCCCCACGGCCTCTATGCCGCGCTCCGCCAGCTCGCGCATCAGCCATCCCTCGCCGCAGCCCAGGTCCAGCACCCGCTCCGGGCCGCGCTCCAGGATGGCCCGCACGATGGCGGCGTCCGTGGCCACGCGCCGGCTCTCGATGCGCCCCTCGCGCACGGCGCGGGTCCACGCCTCGGCGTTGGCCATCCAGCTCCAGATCAGCGCGGCCTCGCGCGCCTCGTTCGTCATTTCTGCGTTACTGCTGCGGGATGTAGAAGCCGAAGCTGAAGCGGGGCTCCAGCGGCCGGTCCGCGGGGTTGATGAGCACCCGGGCGCGCACCAGGGCGAAGATCACCCCCGCACCCACGTTCTGCACCCACTCCGGCTCGTCGTTGCCCACCCACGCGGCGCCCACGTTGTGCACGGCCTCCAGGGAGGGGATGCCCACGAACGGGAGCTCCACGTTGTTCACGGGGATCACGTAGCTGGACTCGATGAACACCAGGTGGTCGCCGCGAAACGCCGCGATGGGCTCCGTGCTGAAGGTGCCGCCCCCGCCCAGGATGCCGTAGCGCTGCGGCGGCGCGTCGCGGCCGCCGATGGGCGTCATGGCGCGCGCGTACACCTGCAGCAGGTGCGTGCGCAGGGCTCGGGTGCTGTAGGTGCCCGTGAACAGCGCCTGCGTGAAGGTGGAGTCCCCCGGCGCGCTCAGCGCGTGCTCCAGGTTCAGGTCCCCGTCGAAGGTCGTGGACGTCCCGACCCAGCGGAAGCGCGTCCCCGCGAGCAGGGAGACGATGTTTCCTTCCAGCACGGGCGGATTGATGCGCTCCAGCCCCTCGCGGTTCAGCAGCGCCCACGGCCGCTGCGTGGGAAGGCTGCGGTCGCGGGAAAGCTGGATGCCGCCGCGGGGGGCCAGCCACGTTTCCCCCGCGATCAGCGGCTTGCCCACGGGGCGGTCCACCATCACCCGCAGCACGTCCGCGTCCCAGTAGTCGCGGTAGTCGCGGCCCAGCGCCAGCGCGCGCACGGAGTTGGCCACGTCGCCGCGGATCCACGCGTCGTTGGTGCGCGTGGCCCGCGACGCCTCGCCGGTGATCTGCAGGTTCTGCACGTTCAGGGGCACCCGCCAGCGGATGCCGCCGCCCAGCCGGTTCTCCTGCTCGAACCGGTACGAGCCCCACAGGTTGATGACGGGCCCCTCCGACCGGCGCGTGGGGTAGATGTTGGCCGACGCGGACAGGGTGAGCCCGTTCACCCGGTCGTAGGTGGGGAACGGGCCCACGGCGGGGGCAAAGAACGCGGGGCGTGGCGCGGGGGTGATCTCCGCCACGGCCACGTACTCGCCGTCGCGCCCCGTGGGCCGCGTCTCCAGCTCGATGCGGCCGCGCGGGTCGCCGTGGAAGATGGAGTCGTGCTGGACGATGGCCAGGCCGGAGGGATACACGCCGCCCGTGAGCACGGCGATGGAGCCGCCCACGCGCCCGCCCGGCCGGATCCAGAAGTCGCCGCCCAGGACGAGGACGGAGCCGTCCACGTTCCCCTCCAGCCGCACCTCCGCGTCGTAGACCACCAGGTCGCCGGGGGTGCGAAAGTCGCCGGCCAGCGTGGTGTCGCGGTCGATGACGACGTACTGGCCCCGCGCCAGGATTTCCCGGCCGATCTGCGCGGCGCGGCTCTCGTCGTCGCCGGAGATCTGCGGCACCTGCGCGCGGGCCGCCGGCGCCAGGGCCAGCAGCGCGGCGCAGGCGGCGAGGACGACACGGCGAAAACGGGGGATGCGGGTCATCCCAGCCGCAGGAAGTTGCGCAGCAGGTCGTGCCCGTGCTCGCTGGCGATGGACTCCGGGTGAAACTGCACGCCCCACACGGGATGCTCGCGGTGCCGCACGGCCTGGATCTCGTCCTCCCACCCCGCCTCCTCCGTCCAGGCGACGGCCTCGAGCTCGTCCGGCAGCGTGGACGGCTCGATGACGAGCGAGTGGTACCGCGCCACGGTCAGCGGCGAGGGCACGCCCGCGAACACCCCTTCGCCCGTGTGGCGGATGGGCGACGTCTTTCCGTGCATCACCCGCCGGGCGCGCACCACGTCCCCGCCGTACGCCGCGCCGATGCTCTGGTGCCCCAGGCACACGCCCAGGATGGGCGTCGTGGGGCCCAGCTGGCGGATCACCTCCACGGAGACGCCGGCCTCGGCGGGCGTGCACGGCCCGGGCGAGATGACGATGCGCTCCGGGGCCAGGTCGCGGATCTGGTCCACCGTCAGCTCGTCGTTGCGCCGCACCTCCATCTCCGCCCCCAGCTCGCCCAGGTACTGCACGAGATTGAAGGTGAAGCTGTCGTAGTTATCGATAACCAGGATCATGACTTCGCGTGATTCGTCTCGACCGGACGCGGCGGCGTTTTCGCCCTGCCGCGGGACGCGGAGGACGGCTGCCGGTCCGCATCCGCGTGGGTGGATGCGCCCGCCCGGCCGCCGCTCGTCCGGTGAAAATCACACGCCGTCCGTGGCCGGCGCAATGCCGGGCACTTCCCTCGCCGCCGCGAGTGCCCGCTCCACGGACGGGCTGGCGACGCGCAGGGCGACCGCCGACGCGCCGAATCCCAGGAGCGCCCCGTAGAAGCTCGCCCCGAAATCGCCGAGCAGCAGGCCCAGCACGGCGCCGGTGACCGTCCCCGCCGCCGTGCCCCCGATCGCCAGCCAGAGCGGGGTGTGGCGCATCAGCAGCCAGGCGGCCAGGGGCCCCAGCACCGCCCCCGTCGCGCCGCCGAACATCCCGCCCACCACGATGATCCCGGGCTGGAACGTCTGGTCGGCCGCCATCCAGCACGCCGCCATCACCATCCCCACCACCCCGCCGGCAACCAACCCCGCCGCCGCCAGGGCCAGCGTGATCACCACGATCCGCAGCACCATCGACATCTCACGTTCCTCCATCCAGGGGGGTGTTTCGCAGTCCGGACCCCGGTCCGAACACCGTCCGAACCAGTCCGAACACCGTCCGAACGCCGTCGTGTCCGCAGGCCTCCGCCCACGATCCAGGGCACCAACTTCGAGCCAGGGAATCGTTTACGGGTCGCGATCCGTTAGACGCCGTGCCCTGGGGGACCTCCGCGCGGTCGGCCAGCACCTGTCGTGCAGGGAATTCCGATGCCGTCCCCTCGCCGGCAGCAGCCGCTCTACCAGGGGCCTGATGCACCCTGCCGCTCGCCGTCCGATCCGCATCAGCATCTCATCCCCTCCTTTCATTCGAGTTTCCGGCGCGGGCACACTCGCAACGGATCGCGATCAGGTGGATGATGTGCCAGGGCAGACATCCGCCTCCGTAACCACCATGATGCCCCTCCGAAAAAACGCGGATGCCGTCCCCTCGCCGGCAGCGGCCGCTCTACCAAGGGTCTGATGCTCCCTCCGCTGGCCGTCCGATCCGCGTCCAGCCATCACGATTGCAACCATCCGGTTCGTCCGGTCTCCACGGAAGGCCGTACGTGCGAGAGCGATGCGCCTCCGAATCTTCCAAAAGCAGGATGGTGGCTCCACCGGGCGGAACTCCGTCCAGGCACGGCATCCACACGATCGCGATCTTTGGAAGCAGGCCGTGACCGGACGGCCGCGCATCGGGCGAGACGGAAAAGCCGCGCTCAGCGGGAGCGGACGCCGGACAGGCGAAGCTCGGGGAGGATGAGGCGGTTGCCCTCGGGCGCGCAGTCGCCCACGCAGTCCACGTACGTATCCGTGACCCACACCCCGCCGTTGAACTGCAGCCCCCATCCGCCCCGCACCCACCGGCGGATGCCGAACCCCACCGTGGGCCCCAGGATCGGCTCCTCCAGGGGGAGGGTGACCACGCGGTAGCCGGCGTACCCCAGCAGGTCCGTCCCGTCGCGCACGCCGCGGGACATGGGGAAGACGAGCCCCGCGCGCGCGAACGCCCCCGGCGCCGCCGCGGACGCGCCCGCCTCCAGGGTGAAGCCGGGCCGCGGGTTCACGACGAGCGAGAGCGCGATGATGTCGGGGAACGCCGTCAGGGGCGCCAGCAGGAACATCACCCGCGGCGGCGCCAGGTCCGGCGTCAGGGGGGCTGGAGCGGCCTGCGCGGCGGCGAGCGACGGGAGGACGAGCGACAGGGCAGCGGCGGCGAGGAGCCAGCGGAGCGGGCGCATGCGGCTGGGTCTCGGGGGATGAGGGGCGGGCGGTGCTCGGAGGGGAGGCCGCCGGCGGACGCGTTCCGGGGCCGGAAGCGCGTCCGCCGGGGGGATGAACGTCTACTGCACGCGGAACGGGACGCTGAAGGCGCTGCGGTCCCATGACAGGCGCAGGACGCCGCCCGCGTCCGCCGGATCCACGGCGATGGTGAAGGTCTCCACGGGCTCCGCGACCGCCGTGCGGGCCAGGCGCACGCGGCCCAGGTCACGCGCGGCATCGTACGCGGTGCCGTTCTGCCCCGTCTGGCGGTTGACGATCAGCCAGCCGCCGTCTTCCCGCGGGATGGAAAAGAGCGTGTACTCGCCCGCGGGCACCTGCAGCGTGGCGCCGTCCGCGCCCGTGAAGACGAGCGCGCGGTCCGTGGTGAAGTGCGTCGCGCGGTTGGCGCCCGTGCGCCACACCTCACCCCAGCGCACCACGGCGGGAAAGATGTCGCGCCCGCGCCGGACGGGCGTGCCGTAATCCACCACGATGTTCGCGCCGGCGACCGTCTCTTCCGTGCGCCCGCGGCCGGAAAGCTCGCCCATGCCGCGCCCCTCGCGGTCTGCCTGCGCCCAGCGCGCGGCCGCGTCTTCCCACTGCAGCCAGGGCACGCGCGTGACGACCACCTTGCGCGTGGTGGCGGCCGCGTCCAGCGACACCAGCCGTCCCTGCGCGTCCGTCTGCGCCACGGACGGGCCGCGGAACGGGTGCGTGAGCGTCCATCCGCCGCCCTGCGCGGGCGTGGCCGTGTAGGCGAGTGCCCGCCCGCCGGACATCATGGGTGCCGGGCCCCCCTGCCCTCCCCGGGCGCGCATGAGCACCAGCTCGAACGGCCAGTGCACCAGGTCCACCCACGGCAGCGCCTCCGCCGGCGCGTCCACGCGGCCCGTGACGGTGGAGTCGCCCTGCGTGACCGTGCGAGACCATCCGCCCGCCGCCGCCGCCACGACCTCCGTGCGCAGGGGGGCGGCGCCGGCGGCCGCGGCGGGGTCGAAGACGCGCTCCTCGAAGCGGCGCATCCGGCCGTCCGGCCCCAGGTCCACCACGTAGCGCCGCACGCTCGTCCGCGGCGACCGCACCACGGCCTCGGCGGTGATGCGCTCCGGCGTGCGCACCCAGCGCTCCAGGGCCAGCGTGTCGCGGCCCAGCACGGTCACGAGCCCGGCGCTGTCCGCCATCTGCGCGGCGGCGGGTTGGGCGATGGCGGCAACGGTGGATACGGCGGCCAGCAGCGGCAGGGTACACGCCCCGCGGCGCAGCGAGTTCACGATCGGTCGCATGGGGTTTCGGCTCCTCGTGGGCTCTGAATGTCGGTCGATGGATGCCGCCAACGTACGTGATCCGCGGGCGGCGACACAAGCGACGGCGGCCGGTGAGGACGAGGGTCCGGGAGGATGTGAGAGGATGTGAGAGGATGTGAGAGGATGTGAGAGGATGTGAGAGGATGTGAGAGGATGTGAGAGGATGGATCAAGATCCAGGCACTGGCGGGCAGAGCGAATGAATTCGCCGCAACAAACACACGAAGTCCGCCTGCGCGGACTGCCGGGTGGTGCTGGATGTCGCGGAGTGTGGTGCAATGCCGAACCGCTTCTGTAGAAGCAGTTGAAGCCCTGTTCGTGTCGCGCCTCGGCGCGAGACAGGGCTTATGGCAGTCCCAGCGGCGGCTTTAGCCGCTCACGCTTCCCCGCGGACAGCTCTCCTCCCGCACGTGGCCCGCCCGCCTCCGTGGACCGTTTACGCTTCCCCGCGGACAGCTCTCCCCTCGCTCGGGCGCCCACCTTGCCCACATCCACCCTCACCACGACAGCTCGTCCAACGCCCTTCCCAGCCGCTCCAGCCCCTGCGAGAACGTCGCCGGCTCCGCACCCAGGCCGATGCGCACGTGGTCCGGCATCCCAAAGAAGTGGCCGGGGACGACGGCGGTTTCATACCGGTCGATCAGCCGGTCGCAGAAAGCGTCCACGTCGCCGCTCCGCAGCCGAGGGAAGGAGACGGTTCCGTGCGCGTGCGGTATCGCATCCAGGAAATCGTGGTGGATGGCGTAGAAGTCGTTCAGCGCGGCGGCGTTGGCATCCAGCAGCGTGCGCGAGCGGCGGGCGATGGCGTCCAGGTTCTGGAAGGCGACCAGGCTCAGCCGCTCCGCCGCGTGCACGCCGATGTTGTTGAACAGTTCCGTCATCCGCCACGCGCGCTCCGCGATCTCCGGCGCCGCCAAGATCCATCCGCAACGCAAGCCGTTGAGCCCGTGGATCTTGGTCAGGCTGTTCGTGGAGATGAACGTCTCCCCCAGGTGGACGCAGGTGCGCGGCGCATCCTCCCACAGCGCATCCAGGTACACCTCGTCCACGATCACCCGCGCGCCCGCCCGCGCCGCGATGTCGCCGACCTGCCGCAGCGCATCGTCGTCCGCCAGCGCGCTGCTGGGGTTGTGCAGGTTGGTGAGGACGAAGGCGCGCGTGCGGCCCGTCATCCGCCGCTCCACCTCCGCCGGGTCCAGCCGGAAGCCGTCCTCCGCGCGCCGGGCGAACGTGCGCACCTCCGCGCCCAGCCAGTTCGCCGCGGCCATCAGCGGCTCGTAGGTCGGATGCTCCACGAGCACCTGGTCGCCGGGCTGTACGACGGCCGCGAGCGCCAGGAGGTTGGCCATGGACGTGCCCATCGCCGCCACGACGCACTCCGCATCCACCCCGTATCGCGCGGCGATGGCGGCCTGCAGCGGTTCCCAGCCGTACGCGCCCGTGCCGCTGATCTCCAGGTCGTCCAGGGTGACGGGCAGCTCGCGCAGCGGCAGATACGGCACGCCGCTGGACGTCAGGTCGTAGCGGGCGGGCGGATGCGTCTTGGCCCAGCGCAGGTACTCCGAGCCGAATTGACGTGCGGATTCGCTCATGCCGCGCGGCGCCTCCACAGCAGGTAGACGGGAAGGCCGGTGAGCATGATCCCCAGCCCCACGGCGCTGTCCGCCGGCGCGTCCAGCACGGTGGCCATGACGATGAGGGCGGCCGCGACGATGAACAGCGCTGTCGTGAGCGGATGGCCCGGGATGCGCGCGCCGCGATCCGCCCTGCCCCGCTCCTCCGCGTCCGACCCGTCCGCGCGGGCGCGGTGGCGAAAGAGGAAGACGGTGCCCGCCGTGAGGCCAAAGAACACCCAGTCCACGGCCACGACGTAGCTCAGGATCTGCTCGTACGTGCCCGTGAGGGCAATGAGCAGCGACAGCGCGCCCTGCAGCACCACCGCCACGACGGGCGCCTGCGTGCGCGGATGCACCCACGCCACGCGGCGAAAGAACAGCCCGTCCGCCGCCATGGCGAAGTACACGCGCGGCGCCGTGAGCATCCCCTGGCTCAAAAAGCCGAGGGTGCTGATGGCGATCCCCGCCGCGATCACCGTCGCGCCCGCCGGCCCGAACGCCAGCCGCATCACGGCGGACGCGGGCGCCTCCGTGCGCGCCAGCCCGTCCGCGCCCAGGGCGTAGACGCAGGCGACGGTCACGCCCACGTACAGCGCGATCACGCCCAGCACGCCGATCATCAGCCCGCGCGCCAGGTCCCGCCGCGGGTTGCGCATCTCGCCCGCGACGAAGCTGGCCGTCTGCCATCCGCCGTACGAGAACATCACCGGCGTCATGGCCGCGCCGAACGCCAGCAGCAGGCTTCCCGAGCGTGGTTCGGAGACAGCCCGCGCCGTCTCCGGCGGCCCCGTGACGAAGAAGAGCCCCGCCGCCACCAGCGCCAGGATCGCGAGGATCTTGAGGAGCATGAGCCCGCTCTGCACGGTGCTGCCGGAGCGCACGCCCATGCAGTTGACCGCCACGAGCAACGCGATCCCCAGCCCCGCGATGAGCGGCTCGCCCAGCGGCACGTGCGTCACCTCGCGAAAGTAGCGCGCGAAGGTGACGGCCACGGCCGCCATCCCGCCCGTCTGGATGACCAGGAGCAGTGCCCAGCCGTAGACGAACGCCACGGCGGGATGATAGGCGTCGCGCAGGTACGCGTACTGCCCGCCCACGTGCGGCCGGCGCGCGGCCAGCTCCGCGTACACGAACGCGCCCGCCAGTGCGATGAGCCCGCCCGCCAGCCACGCGCCCACGATGAGCGCCGGCGTGTGCACCTGCCGCGCGACCACGTACGGGGTGACGAAGATGCCGCTCCCCACGATGCCGCCCATGACGATCATGGTGGCGTCGAACAGCCCCAGCCTGCGTGCCAGCTGCGGCGCGGCGGGCTCGGCGGAGGGCGGAACGGTGGGTCTCGGTGGATGCGGACCGGTGGGATTCACGGGCGGCGGGTGTGGCGGGGCGGCGGTGGGTGGAGCGGATGGGACAAGGTCGAAGGGCGGATGGCGTGCTGCAAGGGGCCGGGTTCAGACAGGGTCGGCGAGGCTCTGGCGATCTCTGCCGGGCTGGGGATGCGGCTCGGCACGCGTCCCCGCCCAAGCGAATGAATTCGCCGCAACAACTACACGAAGTCCGCCTGCGCGGACTGCATGGCGAGATCCTTCACCGTGTCGGGGCCTGTGCACGGGCAGGACTCTTCCGGCGGGTCTCCGCCTGTGTGCACACCCTCCGCCGGGCACGAGCTGTCGGCGAAGGCCGACATTGCGGGTTCATTGCCGCGAATTCATTCGCCGGGGGACGGAGGCCCGCCTCCCTGCACAAAGCCCCGCCTCCGCCGGAACCCCCACCGGTTCTCTGCCTGGGTGCACACCCTTCGCGTGCTGCACGACCCGTCGGCGAAGGCCGACATCACGTTTTCGGTGCCGCGACTTCAGTCGTCGGGGCTCGGGCCACGCTCACGTGGTCCCCACCTCTACCGGCCACAGACCGATCCGCCTCCCAACCTCGCCCCACACCGCTGTTACTTTCGCACTTTCGCACTTTCGCACTTTCGCACTGCCGTTCGCCCCTTCTCCCCTACCCTGCTTCCCCGTCCCCGCCCCCGCCCCGCCGCCGCAGCTCCACCGCGTCCAGCATCATCCCCAGTCCGAACACGAACGAGCTCTCCGGCTGGTCGAACCCGCCCGCGTTCCAGACCTCCGTGTGCACGGGGTAGCGCTCCACGTCGAAGTACTCCTCCCAGAAGCCGATCCGCGCGGAGAAGTACCCCTCGTACGATTCGCCCGTGAGCTGCTCCGTCTGCCGGTCGATGACGGAGCTGCGGGCCGCGCCCTGCACGAACGCGTCGATCATGGCCGCGGCGCCGTGGATCTCCCGCGCATCCACCCCCCACGCGGCCAGCGCGGCGTACAGGGCCTCGGCGCGGTCCATCACGTTGGGGCCCAGGGTGAACCGCCACAGGGCCGTCTGCAGGATCCACGGGTGCCGGTGGTACAGCTCCCAGCTGGCCGTGGCCAGGGCCGCGACGCGCTCCCGCGGCGGATCGCCGGGGTCGGGGCGGCGGACCTCGCCAAAGACGCGGTCCACCATCAGCTCCACGAGCTCCGCCTTGCTGGCCACGTACGTGTACAGCGACATGGTGCCCACCTCCAGCTCCACGGCCAGCTGCCGCATGGACAGCGCGTCCACCCCCCGCGCGTCGGCGATGCGGATGGCCGCGGCCACGACCTCGTCCAGCGAGACGCTCTGCCTGCGCCCCCGCCCCGCCGGGGCCGGCGGGTCCCACAGCAGGCGCACCACCCGCATCGGATCGTCGTCCGTGCCCTCCGGCAGCGGCGGTTCCGCCATCACGCTCTCCCTTGCTCTCTTCGGATCGATAACCAGGGCCATCTTGATTTCCGTACGCCGTACGGATAAGATGATTCCCGTACGGCGTACGGAATATAGAACGGTGCATTCCGCTGCGCATCTCCCCCGATCCTCGCGACCGGGGGAGCGAGCCCTGTTCGTCGGCGGGCGGATGCCCGATCTTCCCCATCCTCCTGGACCTCACCGGCGGCGACGCCACGAAAGGAGCAACGTGAGCGAGTTCATCGAGATCCGCGGCGCGCGCGAGAACAACCTCAAGGACGTGACGCTCCGCATCCCCAAGCGCAAGATCACCATCTTCACGGGCGTGTCGGGCTCCGGAAAGTCGTCCATCGTCTTCGACACCATCGCCACGGAAGCGCAGCGGCAGCTGTACGAGAACTTCAGCCTCTTCGTCCGCAACTTCCTCCCCAAGTACCCGCAGCCCGAGGCCGACGCCATCGAGAACCTGAGCATGGCCGTGGTCGTGGACCAGAAGCGGCTGGGCGGCGGATCGCACAGCACCGTGGGCACCATCACGGACATCTACACGCTCCTGCGGCTGCTGTACTCGCGCATCGGCCAGCCGCACGTGGGCTACAGCAACGCGTTCTCGTTCAACGATCCCCAGGGGATGTGCCCCGAGTGCAGCGGGCTGGGGCGCAAGCTGGGCGTGGTCTCGGACGACTTCCTGGACCTGGACAAGTCGCTGAACGAGGGCGCCGTGCAGGTGCCGTTCTTCGCGGGATGGGAGCTGACGACGTACGCGGCGTCGGGCTTCTTCGACAACGACAAGAAGCTGTCGGACTTCACGCCGGAGGAGATGGAGCTGCTGCTGTACGGCAAGGACCGCAAGTTCAAGATGCAGTTCGGCGGCGGCAGCATGAACGTCACGTACAGCGGGATCATCGAGAAGGTGGAGCGCGCGTACGTGCGCCGCGACATCAAGACGCTGTCCGAGCGGACGCAAAAGGCGGTGGCGCCGTACCTTCGCCCGCAGCCGTGCCCGCTGTGCAAGGGCGCGCGGCTGAGCCCCGCCGCCCTGGCGAGCCTCATCAACGGCCGCAACATCGCCCAGCTGGCCGCCATGGAGATCGGCGAGCTGATCCCGATCATCCGGGAGATCACGAGCGTGGAGGCGGCGCCCATCGTGGAATCGCTCGTGGAGCGGCTGGGGCACGTGGCGGGGATCGGGCTGGAGTACCTGAGCCTGGACCGCGAGACGGACACGCTGAGCGGCGGCGAATCGCAGCGCATCAAGATGGTCAAGCACCTGGGCAGCAGCCTGGTGGACGTGATGTACATCTTCGACGAGCCCAGCGTGGGGCTGCACCCGCGCGACGTCCATCGCCTGAACGAGCTGCTGCGGAAGCTGCGCGACAAGGGGAACACGGTGCTCGTGGTGGAGCACGATCCCGACGTCATCAAGGTGGCCGACCACGTGGTGGACGTGGGCCCACACGCGGGGAACGCCGGCGGCCGCATCGTCTTCGAGGGCCCGTACGACGAGCTGCTGCGGGCGGATACGCTCACGGGGCGATACCTGCAGCGCGCGCTCCCCGTGAAGACGGGCGTGCGGACGCCGAGCGGAACGCTCCCCATCCGCCACGCCCGCGCCAACAACCTGCAGGACGTGAGCGTGGACATCCCCGCCGGCGTGCTGACGGTGGTCACGGGCGTGGCGGGCTCCGGCAAGAGCTCGCTGGTGAACGAGGTCTTTCTCCGCCAGCACCCGGAGGCCGTGGTCATCGACCAGTCCGCCGTGGGCGCCAACACGCGCTCCAACCCCGCCACCTACACGGGGGTGATGGACGACGTGCGCAAGGCGTTCGCGTCGGCCAACAAGGTGGACGCGGGGCTGTTCAGCTTCAACTCCAAGGGCGCCTGCGAGAGCTGCAAGGGCTCGGGGGTGATCTACACGGACCTGGCGTTCCTGGACGGGGTCAAGACGCCGTGCGAGGTGTGCCAGGGGCGGCGCTTCAAGGACGAGGTGCTGGAGTACACCTTCGAGGGCAAGAACATCAGCGAGGTGCTGGCGCTGCCCGTGGCGCAGGCGCTGGAGTTCTTTCGGCGAAAGGAGATCGTGCGCCGGCTGCAGGCCATGAGCGACGTGGGGCTGGACTACCTGACGCTGGGGCAGCCCCTGAGCACGCTGTCGGGCGGCGAGTGCCAGCGGATCAAGCTGGCGAGCGAGCTGCACAAGCGGGGCAGCATCTACGTGCTGGACGAGCCCACCACGGGGCTGCACATGTCGGACATCGGCCACCTGCTGGCCATCATGGACCGGCTGGTGGATGGGGGGAACTCCGTAATCGTCATCGAGCACAACCTGGACGTGATCCGCAACGCCGACTGGATCATCGACCTGGGGCCGGAGGGCGGAAACAAGGGCGGCCGGGTGGTGTTCGAGGGCACGCCGGAGCTGCTGCTGGACGCGCCGCACTCGCTCACGAGCCGGTACCTGCGGCAGGACGCGGGGATGGGGGTGGCCGTGGCGGCGTGAGGAAGGGCAGTGTGAGGGGGGGGCGCAGCATGAGGGGACGGGGAGCGCGACCCGATCTCGGCGCGGCAGGCGAGCATCCGTCCTGAGCGGGGACACGGCAGGCGAGCATCCGTCCTGAGCGGGTAAACCCGCCGCTGGGAAAGCGATAAGCCCCGTCTCGGCTCGCTGCGCTCGCCGAACGAGGCTTCAACTGCTTGGGATACGCCCCTCGTGCAGCGGGATCGCAGACTGCCCGCTTCCCGCCGCGCGTTGTTCCCGCCCGCCCGCGACGTCATTCTGAGCGAGGCGCCGGACGGATCCATCCCGCGACGTGAGGCGCCGACCGAAGAATCTGGTCGCCACCGCGACGGGTAGTCCGCCTGCCACGATCCCTTTCGCCGGATCCAGCACGGCAGGCGAGCATCCGTCCTGAGCGGGTAAACCCGCCGCTGGGAAAGCGATAAGCCCCGTCTCGGCTCGCTGCGCTCGCCGAACGAGGCTTCAACTGCTTCCAAACGCGCCCGCTACGGGCGGCTGTCCGTGCAGCGGCGTGACGATCGTTGATGAGCCACCGAACGCGGCTGACCGAACCTGGACTGGAACACGTATGCGGATGAAGTGGATTCCGGCATTGCTGCTGCTTGCGTGGCCGCTTTCGGCGCAGCCGGGCGTCGCGGAGGCAGATTGCCGGAGCGTGGCCGCGGAAACGCTCGCGGGGGACTACGAGGACCCGCGCCTGCACGCGTGCGCCGGCCAGGTGGTGCCCGAGCTTGCCTACGCCATCCTCGCCGCGGCGTCCGAAGCGGACACGGCGAAGCTCATCCGGCTGAACGGCCTCGCCTGGTCCATCCGCGACCCTCGCATCCATGACGCCGGGCTGGCGGGAACGCCGATGCGCAGCCCGCCGCGCGGGTGCTCGGGCTGTGGGTGGCGCTCACGCAGGTGGAGGGCGGGATCTGGTTCCAGCGGGCCTTCCAGCAGCCCGTCAGCGAGACGTGCCAGGAGGCCACGTTCAGCCATGAGAAGGGCGGCGAGCTCCTCGACAACGGGCGCTCGGCGGACGCGGAGGAGCGGCTGCGCGACCTTGCGCACTCCATCAGCAGCGGCGAGGCGGAGCCGCTGATGGTGCGCCGCTTCGCCCGCTGCGTGGTGCTGGTGCTCCCGGATCCCGACCCCCCGTCGGACCAGATTCCGCCGTGGCCCGACGATCCGCGACGCTAATCCGTGCATCCACCCAAACACGACGGCGGACGAGGAGACTCGTCCGCCGTTCGCTTTTGTCCCGCTATTCCCTATTCCCTATTCCCTATTCCCTGCCCTGCTCCCGCCCCCGCAGCGCCTCGATCCGCGCGATCTCCTCGTCGCTCAGCCGGAAGTCGCCGCCGCCCATTACCCCTTCCACCTGCTCGGCCGAACGCGCGCCTACGATGGCGCCGGTGACGGAGGGCAGGCGCAGCGTCCACGCGACGGCCACCTCGCCCGCAGAGCGCCCGTGCGCCTGTCCGATGCGCGCCAGCTCCTCGGCGATGGCCAGGTTCCGCGACAGCAGCGGCTCGCGGAAGTTGGGGTTGCGGCTGCGCCAGTCGTTCTCCGGCATGTTCGCGGCGCGCTCGCGGGTCATTCCGCCCGTGAACAGGCCGGAGCCCATGGGCGAGTAGACGATGGTGCCGATGCCGTTGCGCTCGCAGAACGGCAGGATCTCGTTCTCCACCCCGTCGTTGATCAGCGAGTACGGCGGCTGCAGCGACGTGACGGGCGCGATCGACTGCGCCATCTCCAGCCGCGGCACGTCCCAGTTGCTCAGGCCGATCCACCGCACCTTGCCCTCGCGCTGCAGGTCGGCCAGGGTGCGCCATCCCTCGGCGTCTTCCTCGAGGTCGTTGCTGTCGGCGGGCCAGTGGATCTGGTACAGGTCGATGGCGTCGGTCCGGAGCCGGCGCAGGCTGGCCTCGCACTCGCGGCGCACGGAGTCCGCGCGCAGGGTCTTCACCACGTCGCGGTTCTCGTCCCATACCAGGCCGCACTTGGTGAAGACGTACGGCCGCGACCCCGACCACCCCTCCAGGGCGCGGGCCACGACCTCCTCCGAGTGCCCCAGGCCGTAGACGGCGGCCGTGTCGATCCAGTTGACGCCCATGTCGAGCGACTTGTGGATGGCCTCGATGGATTCGCGGTCGTCCTGCTCGCCCCACCCGAACAGGTATCCGGGCCCGCCCACCGCCCACGACCCGAAGCCGATGGGCGTGATGTCCATGTCGCTGTTTCCGAGCTTCCGCGTCTGCATCTGTCCCGTCTTTCGTCCGTTTGATACGAAGCGCCAGGCTCCGGTGAACCGGGCCGGGGAGCCGCCTGCGCGATCCATGCCCGCTGATGCGATGCGTGGGCGGATGGGATCGGCCGGGCCGCCGGGATCCGGCGATGTGGACCCGTCCTGCCGTGGGGCCGACATCCCGACAGAGCGAATGAATTCGCCGCAACGACCATACGAAGTCCGCCTGCGCGGACTGCCGGCTCCTTGCACCGTGGCGACCATCGGGGGCAGGGCCGGCATCCGTCGTCTGGATGTCTGCCGGGGTGCACGTCCTCCGCCGGGCACGAGCTGTCGGCGAAGGCCGACATTGCGGGTTCATTGCCGCGACTTCAGTCGCCGGGGGACGAAGGCCCGCCCTCTCTGCAACTGGCCGGTTTCCGGCCGAACCACACCCGCCGGGAATCGGCTCATGTGCACTCCCGCCGCTTGGTGCACGAGCCGTCGGCGAAGGCCGACATCACGTTTTCGGTGCCGCGAATTCATTCGCCGGGGCGGAGCCGCGCCTCACCACCCGAGCCCGTCCATACCGGGATGCGATTCCCACCTGACGGCGCGCAGACCCGTCCGGAGCGAATGAATTCGCCGCTGGAAAATCGCGAAGTCCGCCTGCGCGGACTGCACGGGCGAGCTCCTGCACGGCCGCGACCCTGGGAGGCCGGGCCGGCATCCCGCCGTCCGGGTCTTTGCCCCGGTGCACCCACCTCGTGGGGGCACGAGCTGTCGGCGAAGGCCGACATTGCGGGTTCATTGCCGCGACTTCAGTCGCCGGGGCTCGGGCTGTGCCTCACCGAACGAGACCGGCGCCAGGGGGGCCGGGGCCGCGCCTCACGGCACGAAGCCCAAAGCGGGCTCCGGGCCGAGTCATCCGCCCATCAGTTACGGTCCGGCAACTCGTAGTCAAATTCGTAGAAGTGCTTGCCGCCGGTCATGACGATGTTCATCGTGCCGGACAGGCCCTCCAGCTCGCCGGTGCCGGAATCCGGGACCACGTTGATCACCAGCGACGGCGCGCCGCGGTTCATCAACCCGTTGTGCTGCAGCATGAAGGTGCCCGTGCGCCCGGCCAGCGTGCCCGTCACCCGCTCGATGGCCACGTACCCCGCGGAGCCCTCCGTGGGCGTCATGGCGGCCAGCATCTCGCCCTGGGCCGTGCCCTCCAGGTCGCCGTGGTACACCTTGTCCAGCGACATGCGGCCCAGCACCGGCGGATCGGCGTGGGTGCCCAGCGGGGCCATCTTCACTTCGAACGGTCCGGTCGCGCGCGTGGTCACGGCGGTCTCCTGTGCGGGGGTGGCCTGCGCCTGCGCCCGGCCCGCCGCGGCCAGCGCGACGCAGAGGCCCAGGGCGGCGAACATTCGGGTCTTCATGCGGGGCTCCGGTGCGTATGGAACGGGTGCGGGGCGCCCGGACGGCGCGTGCCAGCCAAGGTGCGATCTTCGGGTTTGTTTCGCCAGGGGTGATCCCGGTCCGGCAGGCGCGTTGCAGGATCGGCGTCGGGATCGGATATTCGCGGGATACCGCGTCGCGCAGAGAACCCATCGTTCCATCCACGCAGGAGCATCCGCCCGTGACGAAGCACCTATCCCTGGCCGCCGCGTGCCTGCTGGCCGCCGCGTGCACGGCGCCGGCCACCCCCGGAACGGCGCCGGCCCCGGCAGCCGCGGCGCCCGCGGCAGGCCCGTCCGCATCCGCCAATGCCAACCAGCAGCTGGACCAGCTGGCCGAGGCCTTCACCGAAGCAACGCTGGGGCTGAACCCCGTAGGGGCCACCTCCATCGGCGACAACCGCTACAACCACCTGTACACCACGGGCTTCATGCCCGAAGTCCGCGAGCGCGCCCAGGCCCTGGTCACGGAGTACGAGACGCGGCTGCAGGCCATCGACCGCAACGCCCTGGACCAGGAGCACCAGCTCACGTACGAGATCTTTCGCCGCAACCTGCAAGACGCGCGGACGGGCGAGCGCTTTCCGGGGCACCTGGTCAACCTGAACCAGTTCTTCAACTGGACGGCCGGCTTCGTCCAGATGGGCGCGGGGACGGGCGTGCACCCGTTCCGCACCGTCAAGGACTACGACGACTTCCTGTCGCGCATCCGCGGGTTCGAGCAGGCGGTGGACGCCTCCATCGCCACCATGCGCGAGGGAATGCGGACGGGGGTGGTGCAGCCGCGCGTGCTCATGGAGCGCGTGCTGCCGCAGCTCTCGGCGCACGTGGTGGACGACGTGACGCAGAGCCTGTTCTGGGGCCCCATCACCAGCATGCCCGCCAGCTTTAACCCCGCGGAGCGCGAGCGGCTGACGGCGGCGTACACGGCCGCCATCCGCGAGCGGGTGGTTCCCTCGTTCCGCGAGCTGCACGACTTCGTCCGCGACGAGTACCTGCCGGCCACGCGGACGACGGTGGGCCTTTCCGCCCTGCCGGACGGCCGCGCCTGGTACGAGTTCGCCGTGCGGCAGAACACCACGACGGACTTTACGCCGGAGCAGATCCACGACATCGGCCTGTCCGAGGTGGCGCGGCTGCACCGGGAGATGGAGGGGGTGATGCGCCAGGTGGGCTTCCAGGGCGACCTCAAGGCGTTCATGCGCCACATGGCCACGGAGCCCCGGTTCCGCTACGAGACGCGCGAGCAGATGCTGGAGGACTACCGTGCCGCGCAGGCCCGCATCGACGCCAGCACGGACCGGCTGTTCGACATCAAGCCCAAGGCGAACTACGAGATCCGTCCCGTGGAGCCGTTCCGCGAGCGCAGCTTCAGCGGCGGCTCGTACACGCCGGCCAGCCTGGACGGCACCCGGCCGGGCGTCTTTCACCTGAACACGTACGATCCGCCGGGCCGCCCGCGCTACGGGATGGAGTCGCTGCTCATCCACGAGGGCTCGCCGGGGCACCACTTCCAGATCTCCATCGCCCGCGAGCTGGAGCACCTGCCCCGCCTGCGCCGCTTCGGCGGGTACACGGCGTACAGCGAGGGATGGGGGCTGTACGCGGAGACGCTGGGCCGCGAGCTGGGATTGTACACGGACCCGTACCAGTACTACGGCTTCCTGTCGTCGGAGCTGTGGCGCTCCATCCGCCTGGTGCTGGACACGGGGATCCACGCCAAGGGGTGGACGCTGGAGCAGGCGATGCAGTACGCGCGGGAGAACTCGTCGCAGAGCGAGACGACCATCCAGTCCGAGGTGGAGCGCTTCGCGGCCATCCCCGGGCAGGCGCTGGCGTACAAGATGGGGCAGATGAAGATCACGGAGCTGCGCCGGCGCGCCGAGGCTGCGCTGGGCGCCCGGTTCGACATCAAGGCGTTCCACCGCGCCGTCCTGGAAGACGGCGCGCTCCCGCTGGACGTGCTGGACGCCAAGATGAACCGCTGGATCGAGGCCCAGCGGGCGCGGTGATCGCGGGCTGAGGCCGTCCCCCATCCGGAGCGAATGAATTCGCCGCTGGAAATTCGCGAAGTCCGCCTGCGCGGACTGGTCCGTCACGGGGGAGTGCCACGCCGGTACGGAGTGCGCGTCACCATGAAGTCTCCCCCTCCTGCCCGCGAAGCGGGGGAGGGGGTCGGGGGGAGGGGGCCCTCCGCCGGTGCAGGCAGCCCGCCCATCCGGCACGATCCATCTCACCTCCCCCAGGGGTTTTTGGGGGAGGTCGCGAGGAACGAGCGGGTGGGGGCGCGCGACGGATCTCTCCGCGAGTTTCAAAACGAAGCGCCGCCAACGATGGCGGCGCTTCGTTTTCGTGGAATCCACCCTCGTCTCCCAATCCGCCGCGCGTGACTAACGGGCGCCGGTTTCGGCCCGCACCCGCGCCGGGTCCTCCACCGTCCGCACCTCCAGCCGGGCGATGTGGCCGCCGACGTCGGCGATGCGCAGGTGCATCCCTTCGCGGATGGGGCCGTGGCTCTCGTGGAAGCCCGGCTCGTAGCTGCTGGACCGGTACGCATACGTGTAGCGCCGGCCGCCGCTGACCACGGAAAACCGCTCGTCGCGGTGGCGGCCGCGGTCCCCCCGCTCGAACTCGGTGACCTCTCCCTCCACGACCGTGTACGCCCCGCTCTCCAGCGCGCTCCGAAGCCGCTCCCGCCCCGACCACTGCATCCATCCCACGAATCCCAGGACCAGCGGCCCGGCCACCAGAAACAGCAGCCCCCACCCGCGCATCCGGGCCGCGCGGTCCACGAACCCCGGCTCCTGCCCCGGCCCCGCGGGCGCGGCGCCGGCGCGCGACAGCAGCCACACGTCCGCCCGTCCCACCCCCCACAGCGTCAGGCCGATGGCGGCGAACAGCCCCATCATGAGAAAGGACGTCGCATCGAACGCGTCGCGCACGTCGTAGATCACCCGATACACTGGCACCGTCGGAATCCCCGTTCTGAAAGGAGCGAGTCACCGCCGCGGGCCGCAAGTGGCGGCGGCGGAATGATCTGGCATGCATCTGGCCCCGTGCAGGGAGTTTCGCGCAAACGCCTCGCCACGGAACGGGATGTACGGAATGCGGATGTGGATGGTTGCGGTGCTCACGATGCTCGCCGCCGGCTGCGGCGGCAACGAGCACGACGGCTTCGACGATGCGCGGGAGGACGCGCGGGCGCCCGTCGCCAAGGCGGCCCCGCCCCGCCCCGCGGCCCCCGCCCCCGCGCGGCCCATGACGCCGGCGGACAGCGCCCAGGCGCGGGCGCGGGTGGCGGCCAGGGCGGATTCCGTTCGGGCGGCGTTCGCGCGCGGCACCCGGCTCAAGGCCCGCGAGGTCGGCGAGCTGCGCCTGGACAAGAACGCCGAGCAGGTGGCCGCCGCCAGCAAGCTGGGCCAGCGCGTGTCCGGCATGGCGGAGATCCGGCGGCTGGTGACGGCGGGGCGCCTGGTGGCGCTGGGGGACAGCACGCCGTACTGGGTGCTGCGCGACATGCCGCACTCCAACCCGTACGTCACGCCGGACACCCGGGCAATGCTCACGGAGCTGGGCCGCCGCTTTCACGCGCGGCTGGACCGGCTGGGGCTGCCCCGCTACCGCATCAAGGTGACCTCCGCCCTGCGCACGGACGAGACGCAGGCCGAGCTGCGCCGCATCAACTCCTACGCCTCGCAGACCACCAGCGCGCACGAGTTCGGCACCACGGTGGACGTGTCGCACGAGCGCTTCGCCGTGCCCGCGCCGGCGCCCGGGGGCAGCCTGGAGGTGTGGGAGATGGAGTCGGAGATGCTGGAGGATGCCGGAAAGGAGCACGCCCGCGTGCTGCAGGCGGAGCTGGGCCGCACCCTGGGCGAGATGCGTGACGCGGGGATACTGCACGTGATGATGGAGAACAAACAGCCCGTCTACCACTTCACCCTCGCCCGCCCCTTCGCCGCGAGCGCATCGCGGTAGGGGGATCGCGCCGTGCGCATCCGCCCCTGACGCAAAGGAGCGCAGTCCTCGCACGGGCTGCGCTCCTCTTCGTATCCGGTCCCGCGGCGGATCACGGGCGAACGGCCAGGCCGATCCCCAGGCGGACCATGGTGCCTTCTCCGCTGGCGCTCCCCTGGCCGAACGGCGTCACGAACGCCAGCGTGGGCTGGGCGAGCACGCGGCGCGCGATCCCCACGTCGGCGCCCACGGTGACGGTCGCCATCATGCTCCAGTCGCCGCGGTGCGAAGGGCCCTCGTAGATGCACTCCTGCCGCAGCTGGCACTCGTCGATGATCCGCTCCTGCTCCTCGCTCTTCAGGCGCAGGATGCCGGCGCCGGCGGCCAGGAACACGTTCACCCTGCCGGCCTGGGCGGGCGACAGGCGCTGCGCGAACTCGCTGGAGAACGCCAGCAGCCCCGGCTGGATCCCGTCCTCCGGCGCGAACGATCCGCTGAACCCCAGCGTGGCCGGCAGGCGGCTGGGGATGACGATCGCCGCGCGTACCGTCCCCGCCGGGCGCGAGGTCTCGCCCGCGTCCGAGCCGCCGCCGTCCAGCTGCCAGTACGAGAAGTCCGCGCCGATCTCCAGGCGCGGCGCTTCCCTCTGCGCGGCCAGCGGCGAGGCGAGGAGGACGAACGGGACCAGCAGGCGGAGGGTGCGCATGGGACGGTGTGTCGCGGGGGAACGGATGTGTGGACGGCGGGATTCGGGACAACGCGCGACCCGGGTGGATCAGGACGCGGCGGATCGATTCGGGTCGTTCAGAGGGTGGTTAAGAATCATACTTCCGAGACACCCGCGGTTGATTTCCTGAGGGCCTCCGACTCCGAATCCGCCACGGACCGGGCGAGCGCCTCGTACAGCGGGGACACGCCGCGCGCCTCGTGGTCCGCGAAGTCGCGGTACCGGGCACGCAGCGCGGCGTACGCGTCCGCCTGGACGTCCGCCGCGCTCACGACGGGACCACGCGGCAGCCCGCGCGCTCGGGGTGGTCGATGACCTGCGTTTCCGGCGGCAGGTCGCGGATGAGCCACAGGATGAGCAGGTCCCCGCCGGCGAACGCCAGCATCCACGCCGCCACCATCGCCAGGTCCGCGGAGCCCGTGATCCAGCTGGCCAGCATGGGCAGCACGCCCAGGACCAGCGCCGGGAGCGCCGCCGCGAACCGGTACCGGCGCACGGGCAGGGGCACGGTGCAGCTGGCGAACGGGGTGAGCGTGCGCCACTGCACCCCGAACCGCAGCGCCGCCCGCGACCCGCCCCCGGCCAGGAACCCCGCCCCGTGCAGCCCCTCGTGCACGACGATGCCGATCAGCACGAACGGAATGAAGATCCACGGCGCCGTGATCCGGTTCCACGCGCCGCCCAGCGCATCCGCCCCGTGCAGCAGCCCGAACGGCACCAGCACGAGCGCCGCCACCACGGGGACGATCAGCAGGGCCAGCACGTTCGCGTGCGCCATCGAGACGCTGCGGTCGTGTTCGGGCGCCGGCGGCGCGGCATCAATCGTATCGAGTGCTTCCGTGGTCATCCTGAGATGTGCGAGCCGCGGCAGAAAGGATTCGTGGGTCCAGCGGAGGAGAGGCGCCCTATCGGCACCTCCCGCACGTCATCTACTACCAGATCCTGAAAAAGAAATTGGCGTACAGAGGAACAGAGTTAGACAGAGGAAGATGAACAACGATGCTTGTTTCTGCTACTCTGTCTGACTCTGTTCCTCTGTATTCCCAAGTGTTGTTTTTTCGGATTCGGTATACGCGCCGCTCCGGTTCCGGGTTTCTTCCTGGTCCGGACGAACGCAACGGCCCCGGCACCGCGTGCGATGCCCGGGCCGCCGCACTTCATCGACCGAAAAATCAGCCCTTGATGGTCATCAGCGGGGTGAGCTCCACGACGGGACGGGCCAGCCCGGCGCCCGCCAGCGTGTTCACCACCGGCCCGATGCCCTTGTAGGCGTGCGGCGCCTCCTGCTTGATGTCCTCCAGCTTCTTCTGGACGATGTCACGGCGCAGGCGCACGTCCGGCCGCCGCAGGTCCAGCGGGCTCACCACGCGGAATCGCTCCAGGAACCGCCGGAACTCCTCCTCGTGCCCCCGCAGCGCGTCGCCGCGGGACAGCGTGCGGCCGGCGCCGTGGCTGGCGCTGGAGAGCGCCTCCGGGTTCCCCTGCCCCGCCAGGACGAAGCTGCTGGCACCCATGGACCCGGGCACCAGCACCGGCTCGCCGTAGTACGCGAACGGCGTCCCGGCCATCTCCTCCAGGCTGCGCGACGGGCACGCCCCCTTGCGGTGCACGGCCCACGACTCGCCGCCGCGGTCCTCGCGCCAGATGAAGTTGTGCGGCGCATCGTACAGCAGCCGGTAGTCCACGTCGCCCAGCACCCGCCGCAGCCCCGCCAGCGCCGTGAGGGCCAGCATCAGCCGGTTGGCGAAGGCGAAGTTGCCCGCGTTGTGAAGCGCGTCCCAGAACAGGTCCGCCGCCTCCGCGTGCCGCGGCCCCTCCGGCAGCACGAAGATCCCGTTCTCCGGGTGCCGCAGCCCTTTGGGATACAGCTCGCGCACCACGTCGCGAAAATAGCCGCCGCTCAGGTGGCCGATGGAGACGGAGCCCGTGTGCACCATCACCGTCACCATCCCCGGACGAAAGCCCCACGCGTGCGCCGTGGTGCCGTCCAGGATCTTCTCCACCCGCTGGATCTCCACGAAGTGGTTGCCCCCGCCGATGCTGCCGATCTGGCTGTCGCGGGTGAGCGTGCCCGCGGGGCCCATCCAGTCGTCCAGCCCAAAGATGCGGCCGGCGGGAAGCGATCCGCGGCGGTCCACCCGCGCCAGCTCGCCCTCCATGTCCAGCTCATGGAAGAGCGACCAGGCGCCCTCGTTCAATGCGCGCGGCGTCGACTCCAACAGCCCCGTGAGGCCGTTGGAGAGGATGGCCGCGCGCTGCTCGCGGGTCATGGGGATGTTGCGGCCGCCCTCGAAGAACAGGTGGCGAAAGGCAGTGTCCAGCTCCTCCGTGCGCCCCTCCAGGTCCTCGGCCTGCAACGAGGTCAGGTGCAGGCGCATGCCGCAGTTGATGTCGTTGCCGATGGACTGCGGCACCACGAAGCCGCGCGTGGCCATCACGGTGCCCACGGGAATGCCGCGGGCCTTGTGAAAGTCCGGGGTGACGGCCACCTGCGTGACCGCCGGCTCCGTCTGGAAGCTTTCGGGCGATGCCTGTGCGAAGCGCTCCACGGTGCGGCTCAGGTCCAGCATCTGGACCAGCTCCGTGACGGCAGATGCCTCTACGGGGACGGATTCGTTGGCGAAGAGTACGGCGTCGATGCCGTACGGGTTGTCGATGCGCACCCGGTTTTCGTCCAGGCGCGACAGGCGTGGGTCCAGAGTCATGAGGGTTCCTTGGCGCAAGACAAAAACCGATCATCCCGGTCGGCAGCCCCTTAGTGGGCACCGGCGGGAGAATCGGTCACGGTCAGCAGCCGCAGACGTGAATTGTGGCATAGGAGGTGGATTGGCGCAAGGCTGGAACGACGGATCGTCACACTTGCCCCGATTCAATTAATTCCAACTCCTGAATGTGCTCATAAGCTCTGAAATCCTGCCATCCGAGCTCTCCGCCGATCAACAGAAAAAGAATGCGCTCGGCGATAGCGTGAATCCTAGTCGCATCAACATGCGCTTGCGCAACAGAGCTGAGTTGACCGGCGTGCACGAATCGATTCCGACGACCGAATGCTTCTTTGATTCCCATGCGCAGATCAGCTCCCTCCGGCCACAGGTCTTGCCACGGTACGTCTAACTCGTGAAGCAAGTCTATCACTTGATCCACAATCGGTCTGCGGCGGAGTTCCGGGAGCTTGTCAAGCATCTCTCGGACAGTATTAGGACCAAGCCCTGACTGAGTCGCAAAAGCTGATACATCAACTTTTAGCGTCTTACAGAGTTGCTTGAAATGCGCAGAACTGAGTGTATGGTTCGTGCCGTGCGCCTCTCCCCAACCGCTGACCAAGGACTCAAGGGCCGTGAATGCATTGACTAAATGTGATTCTACATGTTCCGAATGTTGTGACGCAATCAGATATACAATGGCAGATGAAGCGGCTGTTTTGAACGGCAAGTCTCGAAAACGAGCAATCATTTTCCCCAGTCCATCTGGAGGGGGTCGCAAGGGATTGATCAATGGTCGGACTTCTCTTCCTTCGGTGCGACCAATTGATCGATTCCACTCAGCCTCGTCAAAGTTCCTACCCTCTTGACTGTCGCTGACCGAAATTACTTTGGTCCAGAACCAGCGGACGTGACGTCGGCTCAAAAATGAGATTACGCGCAGTGCATCTTCTATCTCAGAATCGAGCTTCTCCATTAGTACATCTAGATCGGAGAAGCAGGATTGGGAGGTGAGCTTGAGTACGAAACTTGTAACTGGAATCTGAAGTGTGCTCTTTGCTCCGCCTACGAGCGCGTGTTCATAGACGTACCGACGTGAAAAGCTGACCTCGCCCAAAACCGAATCGAACAGGATGGGCAGGCGCTTCGTGCCACCGCCTCGAATCTCACCCGACCAATCGAGGATTGGATACTCTATTTCTGCTAAAGCGAGCGGTGTGCCACTTAGTTGCAGGTGAACAGACTGACTTGTTGGATTGAACGGTACAATCTTCCTCCCCATGGACCATTCCCGCACTTCAGCTTCCAGCCTGCCACGAATCCGAAGATTCCAATCCAGATGAGAGATCGTGATCTCGTTTTCGTCATCCACGCGCCCCTCAAACCGAAGCGGAGATATACCTGCTGCCGTGAAAAGGGCCCACTTTTCCCAATGCTCTCCCCCCACGTGAGCAGTGAATTTCCATTCTGTTGCCCGGTCGTACTTCATCCGCTTGAGGGAAAATGACGCGACTGGAATGCTGTCCTCACCCCGGATGAGGTTTCCAACGCCTTGGATGATCTGTTCAACTTCGACTACAGGAGAGGTATCAACCATAGCTTACCCCCGCGGGTGAAAGGACTTGTGGGTCTGGCGCAGGAAGGTGCGGTCCACGTGCGTGTAGATCTGCGTGGCCCGGCATCTCCCGGCAACTGGATGGGGCTGCTCGCTCACCACAGCTTCCACCAGGGACGGCGGGCCGCGGGATTCGGAGGAGCGGAGGCACCGCCCGCCTTCATCGCCTCGCGATATGCGTTCTGGTCCTCGAATACCACGGCGGCCACCCCCTCGGGGCCCGCGCTGTCGATCTCGGCCATCTCCGTGGTGAGCGGGTGCAGCAGGAGCACGCGGATGCGTACGTCTGCCGGCCGCGCGCCGGGAACGTGCCGGGCAACCTTGCCCCGGAACACGAAGCTCTGGTAGGCATCGAGCTTCCGCCCCAGCGAATCGGCGCGCTCCGCATCGGACCACTGGCCCGGACGCTCCAGCAGGAGCAGGTCGACGCCGTTCTCTCGGTCGGGGGACCGGACCACGATGTCCACCGCCTCGGGATCGCCGAACGGAGAAGCTTGGGGCTCGGGCATCGTCGTCAGCGAGTGTGCGGGATGTCCATCACCCGCGCGGGTGGAAGGACTTGTGGGTCTGGCGCAGGAAGGTGCGGTCCACGTGCGTGTAGATCTGCGTGGTGCTGATGTCGGCGTGGCCCAGCATCTCCTGCACGGCCACCAGGTCCGCGCCGCCCTCCAGCAGGTGCGTGGCGAACGAGTGCCGCAGCGTGTGCGGCGACACGTGCTTCTCGATGCCGGCCGCCTCCACGTGCTGCTGCAGGATCTTCCACACGCCCATCCGCGTCAGCGGCCCGCCGCGCGCGTTCAGGAACACGCGGCCGTCGGACTTGCCGCGGTCCAGCCGGGGGCGCGTTTCGCGCAGGTAGATGGCCAGCGCCCCCACCGCCCGCCGCCCGATGGGCACCAGCCGCTCCTTGCCCCCCTTGCCGTAGACGCTGGCGAACTCCTCGTCCAGGTGCAGGTTGCGCAGGCGCAGGTCCGTCAGCTCGCTCACGCGCACGCCGCTGGCGTAGGCGAACTCCAGCATGGCCCGGTCGCGCCAGGCCAGGGGCCGCGCCAGGTCCGGCGACTCCACCAGCCGCCCGATCTCCTCGATGGAGAGCACGTCGGGGAGCGTCTTCCAACCCTTGGGCGTGTCGATGCGCTCGCTGGGATCCGCCACGACGATGTTCTCGCCCAGCAGAAAGCGAAAGTAGGTGCGGATGGCCGCCACGTTGCGGGCGATGGACGACGGCGCCAGCCCCAGGTCCTTGAGCAGGAGCATGAACTTGCGCAGGTCGCCCGTGCTGATCTCGCCCGGCCCGGCACGCCCCTGCGTTTGTGCGAAGACGGCCAGCCGCGCCACGTCGTGCTCGTACGCCTCCAGCGTCTTGTCGCTGAGGCCGCGCTCGAACCGCAGGTGGTCCAGGAACGTCTCCACCTGGAACGCGAGCGGCGGAGCGGGCTTTTCGGTGGGGTTGGCCACGGATGATGGATCGGGAACGGCGTTTCCTGCGGGTGATGCGGGGTCTGTGCTCGCCCCGCGGAAGACACGGGGCCGAGATCCCGGACGTCGAGCAGACACCGTGCAGCGGGCGGAGGGCCCCCTCCCCCCGGCCCCCTCCCCCGCTTCGCGGAGGGAGGGGGAGAACTTCAGCGCGTGATGCAGGTTGCGGATCGGCACCGGGCCGGCGAACGGCCCCGTCGGAAATCCGCGTACCCCCTGGCACCCGCCCGTGCCGGACCTGTCGGCGAAGGCCGACATCGCGTTTTCATTGCCGCGAATTCATTCGCCGGGGGTTCGGAGCCCCGCCTCCATCTACGGCACCTCAGTCCTTGTCCGGCTCGACGATCTCCTCCACCACTTCCTTTTCGCCGCGCGTCTTCCACCACCACCATCCCACGATGGCAAACAGGATCACGGCCGCGAGGCCGAGCCATCGGCCCGAGGCCTCGACCTGCGCGCGGATCTGCTCCCAGTTGCGGCCGGCGGTGGCGCCCAGGTACACGATCAGCCCGTACCACAGGCCGCTGGCCAGCGCGATGGGGAACGCCGTGCGGGGCAGCGACATCCCGCTCGTGCCCGCGAAGATCGGCACCACGGCGCGAAAGCCCGGAAGGTAGCGGCTGAAGAAGATCACCTTGCCGCCGTGCTTGGCATACAGCTTGGCGAGCTTGGCCATCTGCCCCGGCTGCAGGACCATCTTGCCGATGCGCCCCTGGAAGAAGCGCGTGCCGTAGCGGCGGCCCACCCAGTAGGTGAGCAGCGCCGTCCCCACGTTGCTCAGCCACACCACCAGAAAGGTGAGGATGGGATCCGTGACGCCGCGGCCGGCCAGGAACCCGCCCGCCAGCGCGATCACGTCCGCCGGGACGGGAGGGATGATGTTCTCCAGCCCCGCCATCACCCCGATCACCACGTAGACGAGCGCCTCGGGCAGCCCCTGCATCCACGCGAGCATCCGGTCGATCAGCCCCCCCATCCCCCGCCCTTTCCCCTGTGCGTAACGGCGTGTGCCCTAGAGGCTTGCGTCGCGCCGGTGCCGCGCGTGCAGGGCGTCGATGTCCTCCAGGCTGTCGATCAAGGCCACGGCAAAGGCGGCAATTCCCTCGCCACGGCCAATCCACCCCATCCCCTCGTTGCTCTTGCCCTTGATGGAGATGTGGTCCGGCGCGATCCCCAGCACCGACGCCAGCCGTTCCTGCATGGCCTCCGCGTGCGGGCCGATCTTTGGCGTCTCGCAGACGACGGTCACGTCCACGTTGACCACCTGGTAGTTGCGGCCCTCCAGCAGCCGGACCACGCGGGCCAGCAGCTGCAGCGAGTCCGCGTCCTTCCACGCCGCGTCCGTGGGGGGAAAGTGGCGACCGATGTCGCCCAGGCCCGCGGCGCCCAGCAGCGCGTCCGTCACGGCGTGGGCCACGGCGTCGGCGTCGCTGTGGCCGTCCAGCCCGCGGTCGTGGGGAATGTCCACGCCGCCCAGGATGAGCCTGCGCCCCGCGGCAAAGCGGTGGGAGTCGTAGCCGTGGCCAATCCGCATCGTGTTTCTAGATCCCGTTCCGGAACGCGCGACCGCCGCCGGACGGAATGTCCGGCGGCGGCGGGTACGATACGGGGACGACCGGCGGTGCGGCAACCGTCCGTCCCCGTGGGGCCTGCTCCCGGCGTCAGCCCTCCGCGGCGCCGGCGGCGGTGCGGACCGGCTCGGCCCGCTCCACGCGCAGGGACGTGCACTCCACCTGGACGATGGTCCCCGTGACGCTCACCTCCTGCCCTGTCCCGGCAAAGCGCCGCAGCACGCTCGCCGCGCGCCCGTTGGCGGCGCTCAGCCGCAGGCGCTGCTCGCCCTCGGGCGTCTGCGTCACCAGCTCGAACTCCGCGCCGTCCTGGCAGAAGCTGATCTCCTCCGTGAGCACCTCCACCGTCCCCTGGCGCGTCTCGCCCGCGACCGGGGCCCCGGGGCGGTCGGCCAGGAGCTCGGTGTCCGCCGTGGCGGGCGCGGCGTCGTACACGTCCATCCGCTCGCACTCCACGCGGCGGATGTAGCCCGAGACCGTCACCGCCTGCCGGCTCCCGGCGACGCTGCGGAGGTAGCGCTCCGCCTCGGTGTTGACGGCCCTGAGGCGCAGGCGCTGCTCGCCCTCCGGGGTCTGCGTCACCAGCTCGAACTGCGCGCCGTCCATGCAGATGCTGGGCTCGCCGCTGATGTCCACCACCAGCCCCGTGCGCGAGGTGGGCACCTCGAAGGTGGGCTCCTCCTCGCCGCCGCCGTCCTTGTCCCTGCCGGTGGCCGCCTGCGTGACGGCGAAGATGCGCACGGTCACCGAGTTCACGATGCCCTGCACGCCGTCGATGCTCGCCAGCCGCCACGGCACGCCCTGACCCGCCTCGGCGATGGCGGCATCCAGGGCTTCCTGCAGGTTGCCGGTGGTGGACGTCCCGGTGAACACGCCGCGGGGATTGGAATCGTTGCTCATTGTGGATGATCCTCAGGGTTCGTTCGATGAAGCCCGCCACGGCCACGCGCCGCGCGGGAGCTGTAGACACCGCGGCCGCGATCCCATCCGGGTGCCGCGGCCCGCGTCAGCTGTTTGGCAACGGGCGGACCGGGGCGGCACGTGGGATGTTTCTGGAGGATAAGTCGTTGCTGTCGAGCAATTTAGATGCATGCACTTGCGGGTTTTGTCCCGATGCACGTGGTGGGGCGCACAAGCCGCAACTGGGGCACGGGATGGCGGATGTGTCTCGCGCGGAGGGCGTATTCGTCTCGCGCGGAGGGTATCGGGATGAGTGTGGGGACGGATAAGGATGAGTGCGGGGACGGATGAGGATGCGGGCGGGAGGGATGAGGATGGAGTGCGGGGAGGATGAATATGAGTACGGGCGGGGCGAGAGCGAGGGAGCGAGGGAGCGAGGTCCGGCAAGGGAGAGCAAATGAATTCGCGGCTACAACTTCACACTGTCGGCCTGCGCCGACACCACAGCGTGGGAGCGTGGAGCGGGCGGGCGGATTTCCGGCCCGCCCGTCTCCGTTTCTACAAGATGCGCGCGTCGATCCCGGATCAGAGATCCAGGCGCATCTCGAACTGGGTCATGGGCGAACGCTCCCACCCGGCGCGCATGAAGAAGTCCGGCGCCAGCTCCTCCGGCGCGATGGCCACCACCTGCCACGGACGGCCCGGGAACGCGGCGGCCAGCGCGTGCAGCATCCGCGTGCCCCAGCCCTGGCGGCGGTGCGCGCGGGGCACCACCAGCGCGGACAGGGTCAGTGTTTCCGCCTGCGGATTGCCCACGAGCGCGTACGCCCGGTCGTCCAGCGCGAACGCCCGCCCGGGCGTGGCGGCCGCGGCGAGCGTTTCCGCCGCCAACTGCCACGGCAGGTCCGCGTCCCCCTCGCGGTGGATGACGCGCGAGATCTCCAGCGGATCGATCTCCCGCAGCGCGTCCGCCGTCTCCTCCGCCGCGGGCGGCGTCCACCGCCAGCCGACCAGGCGCCGGACGGGATGGAAGCCCAGCGAGGCGTACAGGTTGACGGCCGGCGTGTTCTGCTCGATGACCTCCAGCAGCAGCGCGTGGTCGCCGCGGGCGCGGGCATCGGCCACGGCCTCGCGCATCACCCGCTTGCCGAAGCCCGTGCCGCGCAGCTCCCTGGCCACGGCCATCCCGCCCACGCGGCTCGTCCATCCGCGCCGGGTGACGAACAGCACGGCGGCGTAGCGGCCCTCGATGCTGTAGACGCGGCTGGCGAACGGGTCCAGGTGCTCCGCGCGAAAGCGCCGCTCCCACGACTCCGCCGTCACCCGCACGGGGACGATGTAGCCCTCGAAGCAGTGCTCCATGGCCGCCGCGCACTGGGCAGCGGTGAGCTCCGCCACAGGGCGGGCGGTGATGCCGTCGTGGTCGAGGGGGTGCACGGATCGTTCGGAGATGGAGGGTGGTGGCCCTCACCCGGCCTCGCTCAGGCTCGTCCACCCTCTCCCACAAACTGCGTGGGAGAGGGTATAGACTTCAACGAGCCCCGGTGCGCGAGGCAGGATGCCCGGTTGCGCGGCCATCCGCGGCCGGCGCGCGGGCAAGGTATCGCGCTCCCAGCGGACTCGCGAGCGGGGGGCGACGGCCAAACCGGGAGCAGAGCGAATGAATTCGCCGCAACGACCACACGAAGTCCGCCTGCGCGGACTATCCGTCACGGGCGAGTACCACGCCGCCGGCACAATCCAACCCGCGGCGGCCGTTGAAGCCCTGTTCGCGTCGCGCCTCGGCGCGAGACAGGGCTTACCGCTTTCCCAGCGGCGGATTTATCCGCTCAGGACGGGACCCGGCCTACGCGCTCCCCTGCCCCGCCCGGCGACGGCGCGATTGAATATCGCCAAAGCCGGGCGAGGAGCAGAGCGAATGAATTCGCCGCAACAATCACACGAAGTCCGCCTGCGCGGACTGTCCATCACGGGCGAGTGCCACGCCGCCGGCGCAATCCAACCCGCGGCGGCCGTTGAAGCCCTGTTCGCGTCGCGCCTCGGCGCGAGACAGGGCTTACCGCTGTCCCAGCGGCGGCTTTAGCCGCTCAGGACGGAACCCGGCTCACGCGCTCCGGTCCCCCGCCCCACGCCGCTCAGGACGGAACCCGGCTCACGTGCTTGGTTCCCCGCCCCACGCCGCTCAGGACGGATGCTGGGCCCACGCCGCCCGCGAATCCGCCTCCGCGCGCAGCCGGGCGATGAACGCCGCCTGCGGCTCGGAGACGGCGTCCGTGCCCCCGCGGCGGCGGACGGAGACCGTGCCGGATTCCGCCTCGCGCGCACCGAGCACGGCGATGTACGGCACCTTCATCGTCCCCGCCTGGCGCACGCGGGCGCCCAGCGTGCCGTCCGCGCGCAGCAGCTCGGATCGCAGCCCCGCGGCGCGCATGGCATCCGCGAGGGCGCGGGCGGCGGGCTCGTGCTCCTCGCGCACGGGGATCACGCTGGCCTGCACGGGCGCCAGCCACACGGGAAACGCGCCGCCGTAGTGCTCGATCAATCCGCCCACGAAGCGCTCCATGCTCCCCAGCAGCGTGCGATGCAGCATCACGGGGCGGTGCGGGCGGTTGTCGGCGCCCGTGTACTCCATCCCGAACCGCTCCGGCAGGTTGAAGTCCAGCTGCACCGTGGGGCCCTGCCACTTTCGCCCGAGCGCATCCACCAGCTTGAAGTCCAGCTTGGGCCCGTAGAACGCGCCGCCGCCCTCATCCACCTCGAACTCCATCCCCCGCGCCCGCAGCACGTCCGCCAGCAGCGCCTGCGCCGCCTCCCACTCCGCCGGCTCGCCGATGGCCTTTTCCGGCCGCGTGGCCAGTTCCACCGAGTACGCGTAGCCGAACACGGCCAGCGCCTCGTCCACCAGGTCCAGCAGGCGCCCCAGCTCCTCCGGCAGCTGCTCGGGCGTGCAGAAGACGTGGGCGTCGTCCTGCGTAAAGCCGCGCACGCGCAGCATGCCGTGCAGCACGCCGCCGCGCTCCGCCCGGTACACGGCGCCGAACTCCGCCCAGCGCAGGGGCAGCTCGCGGTACGAGCGCGCGCGGTTCTGGTAGATGGCGATGTGCCCGGGACAGTTCATGGGCTTGGGCCGGTAGCGGCGCCCGTCCATCTCCACCGCGCCCCACATCCCCTCCGCGTAGCTCTCCAGGTGGCCGGACTGCTCAAACATGGCCTCGCCCACCAGGTGCGGCGTGCTGACCATGTCGTAGCCGTGGCGAAGGACCAGCTCGCGCTCCCACCGCTCCACCTCGCCGCAGATGACCGTGCCGCGCGGGTGCCACAGGATGAGCCCGGGGCCGATGCGCGCATCCACCGAGAACAGGTCCAGCGCCTGCCCCAGCACGCGGTGGTCGCGGCGCTTCGCCTCCTCCAGCTTCGCGAGGTGCGCCTCCAGCTGCTCGGCGGACGCCCACGCCGTGCCGTAGATGCGCTGCAGCGACTGCCGGCGCTCGTCGCCGCGCCAGTACGCGCCGGCCGCGCTCAGCAGGCGAAAGTGGCGGATGCGCCCCGTGGACGGCACGTGCGGCCCGCGGCACAGGTCCAGGAACGCGCCGTTGCGGTAGACGGAGATCGTCTCGCCGTCGCCGATCTCCTCCAGGCGCTCCAGCTTGAGCGGATCGTCCGCGAACAGCGCCCGCGCCTCGTCGCGCGACACCTCGCGGCGTTCGAACGGGTCGTCCGCGGCGGCCAGCTCGCGCATCTTCGCCTCGAACGCGGCCAGGTCGTCGGGCGTGAACGGTCGGTCCACGGCGAAGTCGTAGTAGAAGCCGTCCTCGATCGCCGGCCCGAATCCGATCCCCGCCTCCGGCCGCAGCGCGCGCACGGCCGCCGCCAGCAGATGCGCCGCGGAGTGGCGCAGCAGCGGCAGCGGATCGGGCCCATCCGCACCCGTCGCCGCCGCGGCCGGCGGGTCCATCATCACGTTCGGTTGCATCGTGTCTCCTCGTGGTGTCTCGGTTTGATTGGGGATTCCGGACGGCACGCACGGGAGACACGCACACAAAAAAGGGCGGCCTCTCGTGCGAGAGGCCGCCCTTTCACCCGTGGTTGCTCCAGCTACCGCGCGCGAAAAGCCCAGCCGCCCGCCGTGGGACGGGTGGTCGTCGTAGTCGCGGTGGTGGTGAAGCGCGGGTTCATCGTCGCGTTCGTGATTGCGTCGGTTTCGGTCGATGCTGCTCGTAAACGGTAAGGATGCGGCGGCGCGGCGTCAAGGCGGAGATTCGGGCCGGGAGGGGACAGAGCGAATGAATTCGCCGCAACGAACACACGAAGTCCGCCTGCGCGGACTGGCGGCCCCGGCCGGATTCGCCGGCACATGCGCCGCCGCCGCACGTGGATAGAACCCTGCCGGATTTCTGCCCGGCTGCACGGAGTCCGATTGGGCACGGGCAGTCCGCGAAGGCGGACTTCGCGAATTTCCAGCGGCGAATTCATTCGCTCCGGACGGATCGCCGCGATCCCGATCCTGATCCGCGATCCCGATCCTGATCCGCGATCCTGATCCCGCGATTCCAATCCCGATATCCTCCGACTCCCCCTCCGGCGAACTGCCCCCATCCGCCGGTGTCGGGACCGTACACCTCTTGCCTGCCGTCGCTCGCCATCTCATTGTAGAGAAGGGACGTAGCGCGCGCCGATCGGAACTCCGGAGCTTACAGGGCCGGCTTTGCGCGTCCGGCGGCGCATGGAACCCGCACCTCCATGAATCACCATGCTGGCCTCACCTCGATTCGCGTTCTGGGCTCCAGTCGTCTGGATGCCGATTTTCTTGTTCTTCGCTTTCTCCCACGCCTTCAAGGACGATTCTCGCCTCGAGCGTGACGGTGTCGAAACGAGTGGACGGGTCACCGGGAAATTTCCGCGCGATCATCAAACCGTGTCGGTGTCCTATACCGTGGGCGCCAGCACGTATGAACAACGGGTCAGTCCTGAAAGACCCGGTGCGAGCTACGAACAGATTCGGCCCGGTGATTCCATGGTGGTCACCTACCTTCCGTCTGATCCGGCGGTGGTTCGGGGTGGTCCCCGTCCCTTGGGTACGGACATCACGCCGTGGATTGGCGCGATGATCGGGCTGATCGGCGGCTTTGGTCTTGGCTGCATCAATGCCTGGCGGATACGCCGTGACCAAGGCTTGAGATAGTGTAGTGCCTCTTGAGTGCCGTTCTGTATCCGAGGAAGGACACGAAACTTCAGCGTCACTACACTGGCGCCGGCGCGCGCTTCATTCGCCCGAGACGGACCGCGCAGGTGCGGGCGGGGCATCCTCCGCCAGCTAATTCGGACACAATGGACGTTGCTCCCAAACGCGAAAAGGCGGATCTCCACGAGGGGGATCCGCCTTTTGAATCAGGTGCAGCCTTCAGCCTCAGCGGCTCCGGCTCACCTCCCGGATCGTGGCGACCGCCAGACGGCGGGGCCGCGTGATGGTGCGCACCAGGCCCAGCGTGAGCAGGACCAGCCCCAGCGTCGCGATCGCCGCGTCGGGGCGCCCCAGCATCAGCGCCAGCAAGGACGCCGCCAGGAGCGGTGAAGCGTGGAGGAGGATGATTCCCCAGACCTGCGCGCGGGGCGTGCGCACCGCGTGTCGGGACCGGGCCAGGAGCCACTGCAGGCGTTCTCGATCTTCCATCGGTACAGGTTGTGTCGCCGGCGCGCGGTCCGTCACCCCGCGAACCTCCGCGGGGCACCGCCGGCCTGGTCTTGTCTGGTGGGCATCCGTGCCGGCGCGAACGACGCGCCCGGGGGGACTGCCTGGACCGCGGGGAGCGCCGCCCAGCCCGGGCGGCGTCCGTGCATCCGGCCGCTCGCATTCGCGGCGCGGACGGACGCACGCCTACATCATACCCTCATCCCCCGCCCCGGTTCAAGGGGGCTCGTGCAATTCCGCCCCTCAGCCGGCGGTGTCCGCGGCCACCCCCGCCCCGCACCAGGGCCATCCGCGGCGCAGGAGCGTGGTCGGAACGGTGTCGCGGCGGGCGCGCTGCCCCAGCCCGTTGCGCCCGCCCGGCCGCGTGGTGCCCGGCGCGGGCGCCGTGACGTACGTGGGCCTGCGGCGGTCCGCCTCGGCCACAGGCAGGGTGCAGGCGATGCGCCGCTGCTCCCCGTTCAGCACCCCTTCGACCATCCGGTTGGCGGCCTCGTTGTTCTCCGCCATCTGCTCCAGCACGGGGCGTACGACGGGGATCTCGGTCCGCTCCCGCGGGGCCCGGAGCTGCCGCTGCAGGCTGTCGTTGCGCACGGACCACAGGCGGCCGATGGAATCCAGCGCCGTCACCTGCGCGCTGGTCAGGCTCAGCTGCTGCCGCGCGCCCAGCAGCACGAACACGTTGGGTCCGCCCCCGCCCCGGATCTCGGTCAGGGCCGCGGCGCTGGCCTGGGGCGCGGGCGCATCCGCCGGCGCGCCACCCTGGCCCCCGCACGCCGCGGCCAGGGCCAGCGCCGCGACCGCCATCATCCTGGTCTTCACGAAACCACCTCCATGCGATCGAATGGGCCACCCGGACGTTTGGCACCGGGCCCCGCGCGTCCTCCGCCGATGGGAAAGGGCGGCCGGTCAGAACGCGGAGTTCTCCGCGCGTTCATGGAGACACGCCAGCGCGCCGGTTCCCCTATCCGCCCTGTACGGCGGCGCGGGCCCGGGCGGATTCCACTGCAACAACCGCACACCGGCCACCCGCACGGGCCCGCGGCGGAACGCCGGTGGCGCGCCCCGTACATCCTGACGACACAGACGGACACACGCCACCGGGGAGATGGAGATGCGGACGAGGCTGCTGGCGATGGCCGGGTGGATGCTGGCGGGGTGGATGGGGATCAGCGCACCGGCGGCGGCGCAGACTGTCGCGGGGCGCGTGCTGGAGGCGGAGACGGGGCAGCCCGTGGCCGGCGCCCTCGTGGTGCTGGCCACCCCCGGGGGCGAGCGGCACGCGACCGTGCTGGCGGATGCGGACGGGCGCTACACCCTCCGCGCCCGCGTGCCGGGCGACTACACGGTGCGCGCGGAGCGGGTGGGCTTCGCGTCCGGCGCGCCGGCGCCCGTCCGGCTGGACGCGGGGCGGACGGTGCAGCTGGAGGTGCGGGCGGCGTCGCTGCGCATCACCCTGGAGCCGGTGGTGGCCACGGGGCGGCGGCGGCGGTGCTCGGAGGAGCTGGCCGGCGGCGCGCGGACCTCCGCCGTGTGGGAAGAGGCGCGCAAGGCCCTGCAGTCCGCCGCGCTGGTGGAGCGGACGGGCGCCTACACCTTCGTGATGCAGATGCACCAGCGCGAGCTGAGCCCTGGTGGCCGCCGCGTGATCCGCGAGCAACGCTGGGAGCACCAGGCGAGGGGCACGCCCTTTCTCACCCTTTCCGGCGAGACGCTGGCGCGGGACGGATACGTGGTGGTGGATGCGGATTCGCTCGTGCTGTACGGCCTGGGCGCGGGGGCCATCCTGTCGGACGTGTTCCTGGCCAGCCACTGCTTCGGCGTGCGGGACGGCGGGAGCGAGCACCCGGGATGGGTGGGGCTGGAGTTCACGCCGCTGGCGGGGCGCGTGACCCCGGACGTGCGCGGGGTGCTGTGGCTGGACCGCGCCACGAGCGAGCTGCGGGTGGTGGAGTACGGCTACACGGGCCTGGCCATGCGCGGCCCCGTGGACGCGCTGGGCGGGCGGCTGGAGTTCCGGCGGCTGGCCAGCGGCGCGTGGATCGTGATGCGCTGGCACGTGCGGGGCCCCTTGATGCTGGCGGAGCACGGCGTGCTGCGCCGCATGGCGGACCTGTCGCGCTTCACGGTCTCCGCGCTGCTGGAGACGGGCGGCGAGGTCGTGCAGGTGCTCCCCACCCCCGCGGCGGACATGGCGTTGCGGCGCTGAGTGGGCGGCGTTCTGCTTGCGGCGGGGCGCGGAACAGATGATACTTCCCCTCGCCCGCCGCAGCCCGTGCCCTCCCGCTGGATCCGCATCCCGTTCATGAAGCCCTGCCGCTACTGCGCCGAAGAGATCCAGGACGCCGCCATCCTCTGCCGCTTCTGCAACCGCGAGCAGGTGCGGCAGCCGCCTCCGCGGCAGAAGGCCGATCATACGGTCCTGCACGCGGTGCTCGCGCTCGTGATGGTGCTCGTTCTGGGCGCGGGCGGATACCTGCTTGGGCAGAACACGCTGTCGCTCGGCGAAGCGGCGGACGTGGCGGGCGCGAGCCTGATGCCGGGCCGGGGTGCCGCACCCGCCGTGGAGGAGGAGAAGCCCGCCGCGCCCCGGCCCATGCCTCCCCCGCCCCCTCCGCCGTCGCGCTTTACGATGATGGATGGGCAGACGACGAACCTGGACGGCGGGCAGTACATGGTGTACGGCTTCGACCTGCGCGAGTGGAGCTGCTCGGTGCGCGGCTCCGTGGCCGTGACGGCGGGCGGCAGCCACGACGTGGACGTGTTCTTCGTGGACGAGGCGGGCTATGCCAGCTTCAAGGCGGGCGAGGAGTTTCAACCCTACTTCTCCCGCCAGCGCACCATCACGGCGGATATCGGCCTTCCGCGGCTGGCGCCGGGGCAGTACTACCTGATCGTGTCCAACCGCTTTTCGTGGATGACGGGCAAGACGGTGCAGTTCGGCGGCATGGCGGCGGTGTGCCAGATGCCGGAGCTCGACGGCGACGTCTGATCGCTGCTGGTTGAGCAGATCGCGTTGTGATGGAGCCCCGCGCACGTTGGCGGGGCTTTTTGTTGGCGGAGGATGGCTTTTGTTGGCGGAGGATGGGCAGAGCGAATGAATTCGCCGCAACGACTACACGAAGTCCGCCTGCGCGGACTCTCCGTCACGGGCGGAGCGCCGCGCGGTTTAAAGCGGGTTTCGCATGCGGTTGCAGTTTCTTTTGCCCCGCCCGTGGTGTCATTCTGAGGTCGGCGCCGGCTCGATCCGTCCCGTGACGTGAAGGCGCCGACCGAAGAATCTGGTTGCCCCGGTGCACAGCCCCACCCGTGCACGACCTTCTACGACACCGGGCCAGTCCGTGCGCGGTAGCAACCAGATTCTTCGTTCGCGCCGCAAAGCCGGTGCACCGTTCAGTCTCCGGGCGGGCGCTCTCTCAGAATGACAGCACGGGTGAGAAACTACGAACCGACACGAAAACCGCTCTAGCCGGGCATATTCCGGGGCGGGGTTCGAGCGGGCTCGCAGGCTTCTGCCGCGGGTCTCCCCTCTCCGCGCGCAGTTTGCGCGGGGAGGGGCCGGGGGAGGGGCGCCCCGCTGCCGGCGCGATCCATCCTCCCCGCCGATGCTCATCCCCCGCATCCCGCATTGCGCCCCACCGGCGCCCCGCGCACTTTGGCGGGGCGTTTTCGCATCCCGAGATCCACGCCGGAGACCCACCGTGCGCCGTGCATCCGCCCTTCTCATCCTGCTCCTGATGATCACCCACGATGCCGCCGCGCAGGCCCGGCCGCGCGCACGGGAGGCCGGCGTGGTGGTCGGCATCCTGCCGCCGGGGCCGCTGAACGCCATCACCGACGTGGAGGGCGTGCGCGTGGGGCAGACGACCGTCATCCAAGGCGACCGCGTGCGCACGGGCGTCACGGCCATCCTTCCCCACGGCGGCAACCCGTACCTGGAGCGCGTGCCGGCGGCCATCCACGTGGGCAACGGCTTCGGCAAGCTGCTGGGGGTCACGCAGGTGCGGGAGCTGGGCGAGCTGGAGACGCCCATCCTGCTCACCTGCACCCTGTGCGTGTGGAACGCGGCCAACGCCCTGACGGACTGGATGCTGGCGCGCCCCGGGATGGAGGACGTGCGCTCCATCAACCCCGTCGTCGGCGAGACCAACGACGGCACGTTGAACGACATCCGCGCCCGTCCACTCACGGCGGCGCACGTGGCGGCGGCGCTGGACGGGGCGTCCGCCGGGCCCGTGGAGGAGGGCGCCGTGGGCGCGGGGACGGGGACGATCGCGTTCGGGTGGAAGGGCGGCATCGGCACCAGCTCGCGGCGGCTGCCGGCGGCGCTGGGCGGATACACCGTCGGCGTGCTGGTGCAGAGCAACTACGGCGGGGTGCTGACGATCAACGGCGCGCCCGTGGGCCGGGCGCTGGGCCGCTACTTTCTGCAGCCGCAGCTGGAGGGCCCGCGCGACCGGGGCGACGGCAGCATCATGATGATCGTGGCCACGGACGCGCCCCTGGACGCGCGCAACCTGGAGCGCCTGGCCAGCCGCGCGCTGGTGGGGCTGGCCCGGACGGGGGCGTCCATGACCAACGGCTCGGGGGATTACGTGATCGCGTTCTCCACGGCCGCCGAGGTGCGGCGCAACCCCCGCGCGCCCGCGCCGGCCGCCGTCCAGGATCTGCCGAACGAGCGCACCTCCCCGCTCTTCCAGGCCGTGGCCGAGGCGACGGAGGAGGCCATCCTCAACTCCCTGTTCCGCGCCACCACCACGACCGGCAACGGCACCACGGTGAACGCGCTGCCCCTGGACCGCACGCTGGAGGCGCTGCGCCGCTACGACGCGCTGGGGTGGGACACGGCGCTGCCGCCGGGGCGGCCGTGAACGGCAGTGCGAAAGTGCGAAAGTGCGAAAGTGCGAAAGTGCGGATGCTGGCGGGATGATCCCTGGCGATCCGCAAGCCCGGCAGAGCGAATGAATTCGCCGCAAGGACGACACGAAGTCCACCTGCGTGGACTCTCCGTCACGGGCGAGTGCCACGCCGGCATGCGGCGCTCCTGGATGCCGGCCCCGTGCACCACGGGCGTTTTGTTGCCTTCCCCGTTCTGAAATCCCACGAAACCGCTTGATTTCCTGAGGGAGGCGCCGCACGATTCCATCCCGTGCCGGACCCTCTGGCGCTGACCGAAGGATCTACCGTCCTGTGCAAGACCGCAGCATCCCCGACCAATCTTCCCGCGTCGTCTCCCATCCGCCGGACGTCCAGAACGCCCCCTCGGTGCACCGGAGCAGAGTCCTTTGGCTCGCAGGCTGGATCCTTCGGTCGCCGCCACAGGAGGTACACCGGTTGAGATCGCGCGGCGGCTCCCTCAGGAAATCAATTCAGGGCAAATACTTACCCGTGCTTTGTCCGCGAAGGCGGACAGCGTGAAGTTGTAGCCGCGAATTCATTCGCTCTCCCTCCCGCCGCGCAAACACGACCCGCCATCCCCCGCCTCACCCGCCATCCCCCGCCTCACCCGCAACACGCGATCACCCGCGTTATCCCCATCCGCGATCACCCGCATCACCCGCGCATCGTCCGCCGTTCCCCACCATCACCCGCATCACCCGGCCAGATCCACGGCCCACAGGCTTTCCTCGCCGGTGATGAAGAGACGGCGGCCGTCGGGGCGGAACGTGCAGTTGGAGCAGGTGTGCGGCGTGGGGACGAGGCCTAGCGGCACGCCATCCGCCGCGAACACCTGCACGCCGCTCCCCGAGCTCGTCCACACCCACCCGCGCGCGTCCACGCAGAACCCGTCCGGCACACCCGGCTCGATGATGCGGAAGACGTGCCGCCCCGCCAGCGCCCCGTCCGCGCCCACGTCAAAGGCCACGATCTCGTGGCGCCCCAGGTCCGTGTCCGACACGTACAGCGTGCGCCCGTCCGGCGAGAAGCCGATGCCGTTCGGCTGCTCCAGGTCCGCCATCCGCGCCAGCGTGTCCGTCCGCGGGTCGTAGCGGTACACGCTGCGGTGGTCCAGCTCGGGCTCGGCGGGGCAGCCCTGCTTGGGATTCTGGATGCCGTACGCCGGATCGGTGAACCAGATGGCGCCGTCCGGGCCCACCACCAGGTCGTTGGGTGAGTTCAGCCGCTTGCCTTCGAAGCGGTCGACGAGCACGGTGGTTCCGCCGTCCGGGTCCGTGCGGCTGATACAGCGCCGGCCGTGCTCGCAGTGCAGCAGCCGCCCTTCCCCATCCACCGCGTTGCCGTTGTTGAAGGGTGTGGCGTCCAGCACCACGTCCACGGCCCCATCCGGGCTCCAGCCCAGCACGCGGCGTCCCTCGATATCGCTCCACACCAGCATCCCGCGGGCGGGCCACCATACTGGCCCCTCGCTGAACAGCGCCTGGTCGTACAGCGTCAGCAGCGCGGCGTCCGGCCCCACGACCTCCGCAAAGCGCGGATCGTACGCGGCGGGCGGCGCGACGTCCTCCACGCGCGCCGGCGGGCCGGGCGGGCGCACGCGGCAGGGCATCGTCCCGCTCACCGGCCCTCGCTCCTGTCCATCACCCTCATCATTTCCACCGGGTCATCGGATGCGGTTCGTTCGATCGCATCCCGCCGTGCAAGAGCCAGTGCGAAGCTGGTGACAGCGGGTAAATGGATGAAGTGATCTTGCATCCATCCGCCGATTCATTAGAATGGACGCGCCGCCCTGCTACGCTTCGCAGTTGCAGTATCCCGAACAATCCCTGCCGATCCACCCGGTGCCCCGCGGTTTCTAAGCGGCGGCGCGCCACCGCATCCAATCCCATCCGACGAGACGCACGATGGATTCTGCCGATGCCGCGGAGCTGATCAGCGAAATTCGCGAAGAGCGCGCGGAGAACGAGGCCGAGGAGACGTTCCGCAACCGCGCCGCGCTGCTCATCGCCATCTTTGCCATGCTGCTGGCCGTGGGCAGCCTGAGCGGCGGAAACGTGGCCGAGGACATGATCCACGCCAACATCAAGGCCAGCGACACCTGGGCGTTCTACCAGGCCAAGAACGTCCGCCAGACGGCCTACCGCGTGGCCGCGGACGAGATGAAGCTGCAGGCGGCCTCCCCGGCCCTGTCGCCGGAGGCCCGCGCGGCGCTGCAGGCCAACATCCAGAAGTACGAGCAGACGATAACCCGCTACGACGACGAGCCCGATCCCTCCGCGCCCGGCGACTCGCTGCGCGGCGAGGGCAAAAAGCAGCTTTCGGCGCGGGCGCGCGCCTACGAGCGCGACCGCGAGCGGGCGGGGAGCCAGGATGCCAACTTCGACTACTCGGAGGTGGCGTTGCAGCTGGCGCTGGTGCTGGGGTCCGTGGCCATTCTCTCGCTGTCGCGGCCCATCCTGTACATGGCCGTGGGCCTGGGCGCCCTCGGGACGATCCTGATGATCAACGGGTTCCTGCTGTTCTTCGAGCTACCGTTCTGAGGGGCGGATCAACGGATGCAATGGCGGAGTCGATGAGGGATGGGCGGGCATCCGAACCGGGCGATTGAAATCGCGGCACCGAAAACGTGATGTCGGCCTTCGCCGACGGCTCGTGCACCGGCGGAGGATGTACACCGGAGCAGAGGTCGCGCGGGGGGGGGATCGTGCACGGGCGGAGCGGGTACTCCGCGGCGGGCATCCGAACCCCGACGATTGAAATCGCGGCAATGAGACCGCAATGTCGGCCTTCGCCGACAGGTCCGGCACGGGCGAGTGCCGTGTGCAACCGCAGAGTGCCCGCCGTTGGTGTCCGCGCAGGCGGACAGTGTGCAGTTGTAGCCGCGAATTCATTCGCTTCCGCCTGGACGCGCCGGGCTTCAGCCACTCAGCCGGGTGGGCCCCGCCATCCGCAAGCCGTGACAGAATCGGCGTATTGGAATACGTTACAGGTCTCCGCGCGGGCTCACCCGGCGGTTCATCCTCGGACAATCCTCAGGAGGAGTGCAATGCGCGGACTCGTCGTCATGGCAGCACTGCTGGCGTCGGCCCCGGTGGCGGCCCAGCAGCACCAGCATGCCCATCCCGCACAGCCGGCCCAGGCCGGACAGCACGCGGACCACGCGGCCGGCCACGCCACCGGCATCCCCGAGGGGTGGCAGGTGCGCCTGGACCGCCCGGGGAGCACGGCGCCCATCCACTTCATGTCCATGAACGGCCACCTGCACGCCGTCCTGGGGCCCGCCGGCATCTTCTACCAGCCCACGGCCATCGCCACCGGCCCGTACACGCTGCAGGGCACGTTCACGCTCAACAAGCCGTCTGCCCATCCCGAGGCGTTCGGCATGCTCCTGGGCGGGCAGAACCTGGACGCCGCGAACCAGGACTACCTGTACTTCCTGGTGCGCCAGGACGGCCAGTTCATGGTCAAGCACCGCGCCGGCGACGAGACGCACACCGTCATCGACTGGACGGAGCACGCCGCCGTCCGCAAGCCCGGCGCCGACGGCAAGGCCACCAACACGCTGGCCGTCCAGACGGGCGCGCAGGGCGTGCGCTTCCTGGTGAACGGCACGGAAGTCGGCACGCTGCCGCGCGGCGTGAACACCAATGGCATCTACGGCCTGCGGCTGAACCACAACCTGGACGTGGTGGTCACGGACTTCGGCGTGCAGCCGGCGTCCTGACCTTCACTGGATGGATGATGACGATCGGCCGCCCCGCACGTCGCGGGGCGGCCGATTCTTCGTTGCCGGGATCGATGAAAGCGAGGGCGGATGCGCCGCGGCGATCAGATCCGGGGCTGCACGGCCGTCCTTCGGCGGCGGCGTACGCGCAGGGCCAGCCGCACGATGAAGAAGACCGTCGCGGCCATCAGCACCAGCGCCAGCACGGGCGCCAGAAAGCCGACGATGATGGACGTGACGGCCGCCACGTCCTCCACCACGCTCAGGAGCGGGTTGCCCATGCCGCCCGTGGTGGCCGTGCTCCCCAGGCGCGCCGTGGCCTTGGCCGAGTGCACCCCCAGCGCCAGCGGCGCCCCCAGCAAAATGCCGATGCCCACGGAGTACTCGGGCGCGAGCTGGTACAGGAACGGGGTGGCCGCCAGCGCCGCCAGGGCGGGCTTGGTGAGCACCTGCACGCTGTCCAGCAGGTGATCCACCACGGGGATCTTGTCGCCCAGGATCTCCAGCAGCGTCGCCACGCCAAAGATCAGCACCGTCTGCGGCTTTTCGAGCCACACCAGGTTGTCCGGCAGCGGCAGGTCCGTCATCCACGCCATCAGGCTGGCGCTGAACACCGGCAGAAAGGCGCGCAGCCCGGCCGTGGCCGCCAGCACCACGCCGAATGCCGCCGCGGAAAACGCATCCATCAGCGCACCATCGTCATCTCGGTCCCCGAATGCTCCCCGTTCACGGCCGGCTGCGCGTCCGTCCTCCCGCGCCGCGCTTCCCTGCCCCGCGAACGTGCGCTGCGCACGACGCGCACCAGCCGTTACCGCGTCACGGGAAGCGCGTTGCCGCTCACGCCGGACGGGAGATATCGAAAATACGGAGGCCGCGCCCCGTTTCGCGAGACGCGGCCTCCGCCGTCCTGGAACCCAGTGATCAGCAGACCGGGCTCGGCAGCAAGGGCTTGATCGGATCGCAGATACAGGGGTCGGTCGGGGCGTAGCAGGAGATGCAGGAGGGCTTGGTCCCGGTGGCCGCCTGTCCGTGCACGGTGCCGCGCACCGCCGCCACGGCCGTGGACGTGCCGAACGATTCCACCTGCAGGGCGTCGAGTTCCAGCGTCAGCTTGGCCATGGGGGCATCTCTCGATTCAAGGAGCGGAAGAGGAGGCGAGGGAGCCGCCTCTGTTTCCTGAAAGATGGCGTAAACGGAGAAACACACAAGTGGCCCGCGCAGGACATTTCGTGTGCTTACGCGCGGTTCCCGTGGATCGCCTGTCGTTCAGCAGCAGAGGACGTTCTCTGCCCGGGAAGCACCGGAGGCCGCGGACGTGGTCCACGGCCTCCCGCTGCGTTCCTCCATCTGCCGCATCGTGTCAGCGCTTCTTCTTGAGCATGGTGCCCCGGCAGCCCGCGGCGCCGCAGCGGCAGGGAAAGCGCCGCTTTACGGCCGGCGTGATCCGGTCCTGGGTGATCATCTGGTAATCGAAGGTGAGCTCCTCGCCGGGAAGGATGTCGCGGATGCTCTCGATGAAGATGCGGCGATCCTCGATCACCGACGTGCAGTTGGGATCGCAGGAGTGGTTGATCCACTGGGACACGTTGCCCCCCACGCCCCCGTCCACCAGCAGGTCGTCCTCGATGGTGAACAGCAGCGTGTGATACGGGACGGAATCGTCCCACGGGTAGCGCCGGTCACCCTCCTCCTGCGTGATGCGCTCGCCCGTGTACTCGATCAGCCGGGTGTCCGCCGGGATGTGCTCCCGCGCGAAGACGCCCTTGCCGTGAATGCCGGACCGGCGCAGCGCCAGGCGCTGCCGTACGCGGAAGCTTTCTCTCGCCATGGCCCGCATTCTAGCGCCGCCGGGTTACTCCGAAAAGGCAGGCGGCCCTCCCCTCCCCTCCTCACCCAGCTCGCGCGCCAGGTACGGCGCGGTGCGGCTCTTCGCGGCGCGGGCCACGACGGCGGGCGGGCCGGCGGCGACGACGCGGCCGCCCTCGTGGCCGACGCCGGCCGGGAAAATCAGCCCAGCGCGAGCACCAGCGCGACGACGGTCACCACGACCGCCAAGGCTACCGCGGCGAGCCTTCCCACGCTCCACCGGCTGCTCGACGGGGCAGCAACCGCGGCCCGGGGCGCCGGGCCGCCGGCCTTTTGCACCATCACCTCGTACAGCGGAAACAGGTCGCTCGCGGTGAACTCGGTCGTGTACCCGCCGCGCTCCAGGGGCTCACGAAAGTCCGGTGCCTGGAGAATCCAGGCATCGAGCTCCTCCGGCGTTCGCGCCACCGTCCCGGCACGTACCGTTTGGGCGGCCATCTCGCGTGTGGCCGAGCGGACTTCGTCGGGAAAGTGGTACCGCGGCGGTCGCATGGATGATCTCCTCTCCGGGTTGAGCCCGGCTGCCTGGTAGCGTGGCCGGGCGATCCGGACAGGGCAAGAACCCCACCGCCCACGTGAAAGGCCGTCTTCCGGCGGGCTACGTGCCGCAGAAGGTCTGGAGCACCCGCTCGTCGTGCGCCGGCGGCTCCATGTACCGGGCATAGGCTGGCTGGGACTCGTACGGCCTGGCCAGCACCACCAGCAGCTCCTCGAAGGGAGCGAAGTCATCCCGGTCGACGGCCGCCCGGATCACGGCTTCTACGCGATGGTTGCGCGGAATGAAGGCGGGGTTCACGGCGAGCATGGCCTCGCGGTGGGCGGCGGCGTCGCCGGGCTCCTCCCGGAGCCGCTGCCGCCACCGGGGCGCCCACGCGTCGTAGGCGCCGGGCTCGGCGAAGAGGCTCCGCACCTCCGCGTCTGCCTCCTCGCCTGCCACCGCCTCGCTCAGCCTGCGAAAGGTGAGCGTGAAGTCCGCGCCGTTCGCCGCCATGGCCATCAGCAGCTCCTCCGCGAGCGCGGCGTCACCTTCGCGTTCGGTGGACAGGCCGAGCTTGCGCCGCAGGCCGCCGAAATAGGCCCGTTCGAACGCGGGGGCGAATGCCTCCAGTGACTCGACGGCAACCGCGGCGGCGGCGTCCTTGTCGTCGCCAAGGAGCGGGAGCAGACACTCCGCCAGCCGCGTCAGGTTCCACTGGGCGATGGCAGGCTGGTTGCCGTAGGCGTAGCGTCGGTACGTGTCGATGGCGCTGAACACCGCCTGGGGATCGTAGGCGTCCAGAAAGGCGCACGGGCCGTAGTCGATGGTCTCGCCGGCGACGGACATGTTGTCCGTGTTCATCACGCCATGGATGAAGCCGACCAGCAGCCACCGGGCGATGAGCTCGGCCTGCGCCCCGACCACGGCGTCGAGCAGCGCGCGGTGGGGGCGCTCGGCGCCGGCCGCGGCCGGGTAGTGCCGGGCGATGACGTGGTCCGCCAGCGTGCGTAGCCCCTCCACGTCGCCGCGGCTGGCGAAGAACTGGAATGTGCCCACCCGGATGTGGCTGGATGCGACCCGCGTCAGCACCGCGCCGGGAAGCATCGTCTCCCGTGCCACCCGTTCGCCGGTGGTCACCGCGGCCAGTGCGCGGGTGGTAGGGATGCCCAGCGCCTGCATGGCCTCGCTGACCAGGTACTCGCGCAGCACCGGACCCAGCGCCGCCCGTCCGTCGCCGCGGCGCGAGTAGGGGGTGGGGCCCGCGCCCTTGAGCTGGACGTCGCGCCGGGTGCCGCCCCGGTCGATGACCTCGCCCAGCAGGATGGCGCGGCCGTCGCCCAGCTGCGGAACAAAGCCACCGAACTGATGCCCGGCGTACGCGGTGGCGATGGGCGTGGCGGTCTCGGGAACCTGGTTCCCCGCCAGGACGGCCACGCCTTCTTCGCCGGCGAGCCAGTCCGGGTCCATGCCCAGTTCCCTCGCCAGCGGCGCGTTTACCCGGATGAGCCGTGGTGCCGCCACCGGCGTGGGCGCGACCCGGGCGAAGAACCGGTCCGGAAGCCGGGCGTAGGTGCTGTCGAAATCGAGTTGAGCCATGCGGAGAGCGCTGCCATTCGGGTATCGTGTTCACAGCGGCCGATTCCTTCGACACTGCGAAATCTTCCGGATTCCCCTCGCACAAGCCACGCCTTCCCTGATGCACGAAGCCCCGGCTCCGCATCCTCGTCGTCCAGCTATTCCCTATTCCCTACTCCCTATTCCCTGTCACCTGTCCCCCATCACCTATTCCCTGTCACCGCCGAGTAGACCAGTTCCTGGAACGTCGATTCCAGCGGAACGCGGCTTCCGGGGGAAAGCTGGGTCCAGACCATCGCGACCAGGTCGTTTTCCGGATCCACCCAGAAGTACGTCCCCAGGTACCCCGACCAGCGGAAGATGCCGGCGGGTCCCGGCCGGGTCGCCTGCGCGGTGTCGACCTTGACCGCCACCCCCAGCCCAAAGCCGTACGTGGGGTCGCGCAGCGCGCCGGCCGAGACCGGAATGAGCTCCGGCGGCAGCGTGTTCTGGGTCATGCGTGCGACGGTCTCCGGCCGGAGAATGCGCGTGCCGCCAAAGACGCCGCCGTCCAGGAGCATCTGCGTGAACCGGAGCATGTCGTCGGGCGTGGAAAGCAGGCCGCCGCTCCCCCAGAAGAAGCGCGCGTCGGGTTCGAACATCGCCATGAGCCCGTCGCCGCGGACGGGTTGCAGCGCGCCGCCGGGGCCGGTCGTGTACACGGTCGCAAGCCGGTTGCGCGTCTCCGGGCGAATGCGGAAGCCGGTGTCGCGCATGCCCAGGGGCCGAAAGAGCTGCTCATCGAGAAACCGGTCCAGCGTCTGCCCCGAGGCCACCTCGATCACCCGTCCCGCGACGTCGAGCCCGGAGCCGTAGCTCCACCGCGTCCCGGGCGAAAAGAGCAGGGGGATGCGTGCAAGGCTGTCGGTGAACGCCTCCAGCGTGCGGCCCGCATCGTACAGCCTGGCCCGGCTGAAGATCGTATCGACGGGCCCGGGCGTCAGTCCGTACGCAAGCCCGGAGGTATGGTTCAGGAGCTGGCGGACGGTGATCGGCGAGTCGGGCGCCCGGAGGATGGGGGCATCCGCCGTTCCCCCGGCGAACACCTTTACCTCCGCGAACGACGGGATGTACTTGGATACCGGATCGTCGAGCCCCACCCGGCCCTGATCGACCAGGAGGAGGACCCCCACGGCGACCACCGGCTTGGTCATGGAGTAGATGCGGAAGATGGCGTCCCGGCGCATGGGCGTGCCGCGCGCCACGTCCATCCGGCCAAAGGTGCGCTCGTACCGGATGTGGCCGTGGCGGGCGATCACGGCGTAGATGCCGCTCACCCGTCCCGAGTCGACGAACGCCTGGAGCGCGGGGTTGATGCGGTCGAGCGCCGCCTGCGGCAGGCCGAGCGTTTCGGCGCGCGGCGCCAGGGGGAGCGCCGGCGTTCTGCCTGCGGCGCAGGCGGCGTCTTTTCCACATCGTACGGGTGCAGACAGGTGGCGGGTTCGTCCAGCACGTAGAGCGCGGATGCTCCGCCTACAAGGTATCTCTTCTCGAAAAGAGAGTACGGGATTACGCCATCACGGATCAAAAACTGCTCGCAACGCGTCTAGGATCGCCCTCATACCCGTCCAGTCTTGAGATTCGAACGCTTTACCGTCAACGGTCGCGGCGTCAACCTTTTTTGCAAATGCCTTTTGAAGTGCTACCTTGTCCACTAGTTCGCCTTGGTAGCTTTGGACAGCGTCTTCAAAGCCCTTCCACTTGACCGGGGTCATAGCTCCGTCAGGTCGACGTAGTACATCCTCACCAAAATAAAGCTCCAAGCTGCCAGCTTGCCCATTTACGTCTACCTCCACTTGGCCACTAGGTCCAATCGTCGGATAGCTACTAGCCAACGGAAGGGAGGGGTACGTAAGAAAGCGTATATTTGGTGGTAGTTGCATACCGGAAAGCCCCCGCAAAGCCACTTGTGCAGCTGTGTCATTATCGAATACACCGATGATTCGATTTGCTATTCCAGCTCCCGCGAAGGCCTTCAGTGTTACGACAAGGGAACCCGCACCACCCCCATATTTAGCGTTTTCAAAATCCATAAACGAGTAATACTCTATTAAATGCGGATACAACAGCCGGAGGGCTGATTCCAGCGCACGTTTATCAGTGATCCCTTCAGTCAGGACTACAATTCGTGCATTCACAGGTATGCCGGACAACAAACTTTCGCGAGCTTCTTCCGCTACTGGTTGATGGAAGTCTAATATCCAGCCTCCACGACATCCGTGAGATCTTGTTCGACGACTACGTCGCGCCCGCATGCCTCGATAGCTGCACGGAGAAGGTACCGAATATCTGAGTTCGGGAAGCCCAAGTTATGTTTGCTCGGAACCTCATCAAGCATGTAGGACTCGAGCGGAGACAGGTCAAGGGCAGCAGGGTCGCTGCGCCAATGGCTCATCTGCCAGAGGTAGAGCTTCTGTGAAACGAGGCCGGCGAATGTCGAAAGCCAATCCTCAAAGCTGAGCTTAGACAGCTGCGTGAGTTCCCCACCGTACATGTACTCATAACTCGGTCCTTCCTCGGTCCAAGATCGGAGTTCTTTGACTCTCGCAGCTATTCCAATGTCAAATACCTGTCTTGTCGCCTTTAAGTTGAAGCCCATGATATCAAGGCGATCACAGATCTTCCACCCTGGAGCAGAGTATCCTACGATGGTTCGCTCATCATCCCCATCGGGGAGCAAGCTCTCAGTGGCTGAACCGATTTCGTGGCGCGCACCGGAATCATCGGTTCGAACGACCCGTTCGAATCGATCTGCCTCTGTAAACACGGTCATCACCGATTCGTCCGCGTAACTCCGAGTGCTCAGTATCCCCCATCCACCGACACACAATGAGGTAAGCGTTCCCATTTCAGAGTCTCTCCGATCTAAACTTAAGTGGAACCAACTTCGACCCACGCTTCTTCTCCGCTCGCCAGCAACTTCAACAGGGGTAGGCGAGGGGGCACCGGCGTACGGAATCCCTCACCCCAGCTCCCACGCCAAGTACGGCGCGGTGCGGCTCTTCGGTGATCGCGCCACGACAGCGGGCGGGCCGGCGGCGACCACGCGGCCGCCTTCCTCCCCCGCCCCGGGGCCGATGTCGATCACCCAGTCGCTACCGGCGATCACGTGCATGTCGTGCTCGACGACGACGGCCGTGTTGCCGGCATCCGCCAGTCCGTGCAGCTGCGCCATATCCGAGCGAATAGAGCTTCACCCCATGGGTACCAGGAGGTCCAGGAACGCTGCAAAGCTGGAAGCTACCTGAATCACTTCATCGCATTCAACGTCGATCCACACAACCGAAGGCACCGGGCCCTTGCGATAGTCCAGCGAGATCCAGGTGTGCCCGTCGCCACACAGCAGGACCTGGCCTGGGGGAAGACCCCACTCCTCCGTGTAATACGCGGTTTCCAGCACATTCGCGCCGGTCACGAATTCCGGATCGGTGACGATACCGAACAACTCATCCAGCGGCTCGTCTTCTGCCTCGTTCGCCGTGCTCGCGCGTGGCGGCATCGGGAACACGAATTCGCGCGTGCCTCCGCCGTTCCGGACCCGCAGCAGCTGAACGTATTCGGAGGGCAGCGTCACACCGAGCCGCGCCTCGGCCTCCCTTAGCATCGCATCGGTGAGCGGAGGATGCTCGAATTCCTCGTCTTCCCAAAATTCGCTGATCTGGATCATCGATCCTCCGTTTGCGTCACCCAGCCCCCGCGCGAGGTACGACGCGGTGCGGCTCTTCGCGACTGCGCCACGACGGCGGGCGGGCCGGCGGCGACCACGCGGCCGCCTTCCTCGCCCGCAACCAGACGTGTTCGTCGATCGATACGAGAAGCGCGCGGTATCGAGTTTGTTGTACAGGGACTTGTACTCGACTTCAATCTGCATCTGCTGGAAGAAGTTCTTCCGGGCGGAGTCAGCCGGGCAGACTTCCGTCGGCCGCAGGTTTCTCGCTGGAATACCGAAGAGCGTGGTCGCTCCGCCGCTGCCTATGCTCTGATCGACACGCAATGTGCGGGAAATCAAGCCCAAGCCACGGGAGATGCGAGCGAGCGAGTCGGCCTCGGTCTGGACCGGGTTGCCATCGAAGGTGGCAACAATGCGAGTGATTGTTGCGGGTCCTTCTCCCACGTTGATCAGTGCGAGAAAGCCGCTGTCCTCGCGGACTGCGCTGATGCCGAATTTGTACCGGAACTCAAGTATGGGTTTGATCGAGAGTTCATCGTGTTTGCGCTGGATATCCAGCGTATCACGTGAGACTTCGATGGCTGCCACGCCGATAAAAACGGACGTTGCCAGCGCGGCAACGCTCACGACCAGTGCCAGCCAATCAGGGAGCGACCTGAGCTTGTCGTTCATGATCTGCCGCCTCCGCACACAATTTATGGTACGAACTTACCCTTGTGCTCGCGGCCCATGACTCGGCCGTCGCACCTCATCTCATGAGAGAATTGATTGGCAGATGGCAAGATTTTCCGCCGGCTGGTTGAAGGGCTGTATGCTGCTGCAGCGCCACGGCCGGCGGAAAGCAGGACGAGGCGCCGACTGATGCTGTTTCTTGCGATAGCCCGGATTCTAGCGGCGCCGGTTCCCCGAAAGGGCAAGCGCCTCCCCTTCCTCTTCCTCGCTCACCAACTCGTGCGCCAGGTATGGCGCCGTGCGGCTCTCCGGCGACCGCGCTACGACGGCGGGCGGGTGGCGGCGACGCGGCCGCCCCTCATGCCCCGGGGCCAATGTCGATCACCCGGTTCGCTGCCGGCGACGACGTGCATGTCGTGCTCCACCACCACGACCGTGTTGCCCGCATCCAACCCAGACCGTGCAACTGCGCCACCAGCTTCTCCACGTCGCACGGGTGCAGGCTGGTGGTGAAGCTCCCTTGAATCAGGAAGCGGCTTGTTCGCGCAGGAAGTGGGCGATGATACCCAGCAGGTACGAGGCGTCGAAAGTGATCGATTGATACTGTGCCGGCTGCAGGTTCCGCGACTGTTCGTATTGCTCGATCACCAGTTGGATCGTCTCACGCGGAACAATGCGCGAAGTACCGGAGGATTCCGGCGTCACTTCAATACCGCGCGAGAGAGCGCGTACCATAAAGGTTGCGCGGCCCCCCGCCGTCGTCAGGCGCTGCCCCTCCAACGTAGAGGCCTATCGGATAAGCTGGTCGGCAGTAATGCCAGACGTTGTGTTCAGCGGTGGGTCGGAAGGCAATTGCTCCGGGGGCGTTCCGGAGGCAGAACCAACACGCGAGGAATTATTGATGAGTAGCACCACTTTCTCGATGCCCAACTCCTTGAACGTCCAGTATTCCTGCTTCCGAATGCCGTGATCGACAGGGACTGGATCTTTCAGCTTGATGACGGCGCGGAGATGAAACGTCGTCTCGTTCGGCTGGCGGTCGATGAAGTCTACGACTCCGATGTGAGTAATTGCCGACGTGGGCGCTTCGAGATAGAAACCGATGAAATCGCTGTCATACTGCGGTACTGCTCGTAAACCGCTGAAATAGACCTTCATGTCTTGGAAGTGATCCCCAAACCACTTCGCCGTCATCCCGCGAACAATCACCTCACGCTTCTCACGAGCCATGTTCTCCCCCAATCGAATCACGTTATCGCAATGAGCCGGGGCTGACCTCCCCCACGCTTTATCTCAGCTCCCGCGCAAGGTACGGCGCCGTGCGGCTCTCCGGCGACTGCGCCACGACGGCGGGCGGGCCGGCGGCGACCACGCGGCCGCCTTCCTCCCCCGCCCCGGGGCCGATGTCGATCACCCAGTCGCTGCCAGCGATGACGTGCATGTCGTGCTCGACGACGACGACCGTGTTTCCGGCATCCACCAGGCCGTGCAGCTGCGCCACCAGCTTCTCCACGTCCGACGGGTGCAGGCCCGTGGTGGGCTCGTCCAGCACGTAGAGCGAGTGGCCGCGCTGGGTGCGCTGCAGCTCGGTGGCGAGCTTGATCCGCTGCGCCTCGCCACCGGATAGCTCCGTGGCGGGCTGGCCCAGGCGCAGGTATCCCAGCCCCACCTCGCGCAGCACGTGCAGCGCGCGGCGGACGGCATCTTCCCCCGCGAAGAACTCGTACGCGGCATCCACCGTCATCCCCAGCACCTCGGCGATGTTGCGGCCCTCGTAGCGGATCTCCAGCGTCTGCGCGTTGTAGCGCGCGCCGTGGCAGGTGGGGCACGGCGCGTAGACGCTGGGGAGAAAGAGCAGCTCCACCATCACGAACCCCTCGCCCTCGCACGTCTCGCAGCGCCCCTTGGCCACGTTGAACGAGAACCGGCCCGCGTCGTAGCGCCGCTTCTTCGCGTCCGGCGTGGCGGCGAACAGGCGGCGGACGTGGTCGAACAAGCCCGTGTACGTCGCCAGGTTGCTGCGCGGCGTCCGGCCGATCGCCTTCTGGTCGACCTGCACCAGGCGGCGGATGCCTTCCATCCCGCTCGCGATCCGCCCGCCGACGGTCACGGGGGATGACGGATCGGCATCGTCCTCATCCTCCGATGACGGGGGGATTTCGTGGCCCAGGTGGCCGGCGACGAGCTCGACGAGCACCTGGCTCACCAGGCTGGACTTGCCCGATCCGGAGACGCCGCTGACGCTGGTGAACACGCCGAGCGGAATCTGCACATCCAGCTCGTGCAGGTTGTTGCGGGTGACGGATTCCAGCGCCAGCCAGCCCTTGGGCTCGCGGGGCGTGCGCGCGGGCGGCCGCGTCTCGCCGAAGAGGTGGCGGCGCGTCTGCGATTCCGGGACGTCCGCCAGGCCCGCCGGCGGGCCGCTGTAGAGCACGCGCCCGCCCTGCTCGCCCGCCGCGGGGCCCACGTCCACGATCCAGTCGGCGTGGCGGATGACGTCCATCTCGTGCTCCACCACGAAGAGCGAGTTGCCCGCGGCCAGCAACCCGTCCAGCGCGCGGAGCAGCGCCTCCGTGTCCGCCGGGTGCAGGCCGGCGGAGGGCTCGTCCAGCACGTAGACCACGCCGAACAGGTTGGAGCGCACCTGCGTGGCCAGCCGCAGCCGCTGCAGCTCGCCGGGGGAGAGCGTGGGCGTGCTGCGCTCGATGGACAGGTATCCCAATCCCAGGTCCAGCAGCACCTCCAGCCGCGCCGCCAGGTCCTGGGCGATGCGGCTCGCCACCAGCGCCTTTTCGGGATGATCCGCATCCTCCTTTTGCCCCGCTGTCCCCTCCGCGTACGGCCGGACGAGCGCGGCCAGGCGGGACAGCGGCAGGCGCCCCAGCTCGGTGATGTCCATCCCCGCGAACGTCACCGACAGCGACGCGGGATTCAGCCGCTTGCCGCCGCAGACGGGGCAGTCCGTGCTGAGCATGTACTGCATCACCCGCCGCCGCATGGACGCGCTCTGCGTGTTGGCAAAGGTGTGCAGCACGTGCCGCCGCGCGCTGCTGAAGGTGCCCATGTAGTTGGGCTCCTCCTTGCGCTTGAGCGCCCTTTGCGTCTCCTCCGGCGTTATCCCTGGATAGACGGGGACGACGGGCTGCTCGTCGGTGAAGAGGATCCAGTCGCGGACGTCCTGCGGCAGGTCGCGCCAGGGCCGGTCCACGTCGTAGCCGAGCGTGACCAGGATGTCGCGCTGGTTCTGCCCGCCCCACGCCTGCGGCCACGCGGCGACGGCGCGCTCGCGGATGGTGAGCGACGGGTCGGGCACCATCGACTGCTCGGTGACCGTGTAGATGCGGCCATGCCCGTGGCAGCGGGGGCAGGCGCCCTCGGGGGTGTTGGGGGAGAACGCCTCGGCGTAGATGATGGGCTGGCCGGGCGGATAGTCGCCGGCGCGCGAGTACAGCATCCGCAACAGGTTGCTGAGCGTGGTGACGCTGCCGACGGACGAGCGCGTGGTGGGCGTGCCCCGCTGCTGCTGCAGGGCCACGGCGGGCGGAATGCCGTCGATCTCGTCGACGTCGGGGATGCCCATCTGGTGGAAGAGCCGCCGCGCGTACGGCGCCACCGACTCCAGGTAGCGCCGCTGCGCCTCGGCGTACAGCGTGCCGAACGCGAGCGACGACTTGCCCGATCCCGACACGCCCGTGAACACCACCAACGCGTCGCGGGGGATGTCGAGGTCCACGTTCTTGAGGTTGTGCTCCCGCGCCCCCCGCACCCGCACGAACTCCGGCCGCCGCGCGCTTTCCGCCGCGTCCCCTGCCCCGCCGCTCTTCCCTGCCTTCATTCGCCCCGCCTGAGGTTTGTTTCTAGAGATGGCGAGAGATGATGAGGATCACTGCAGGGAGATGCAACCGGGGCCCGCGTAACTCTGGGAAACAGACGGACAGAAAAAACCCCGCCGCGAGTAAGTTCGCGACGGGGCTTCAACGGTTCGTGAGGCGGCGACAGACTTGACCTGCCGATTTTCCGTGACCGGATCCAGTCCCGGTACCGCCGACCGGAGCTACTGCGTTAGCGCGGCCAGCAGATATCCACAGGCACACCTTAGGAACTCACGATTCTCTATTCAGCATCAGGTGCCTAGCTTCTTAATGATTTCCGAGATCAGCGAACTCGCGTCTACTGTGATCACGCCGCCCAACCCGTGAAAACGTGTCTCCTCGTCCGTTTTGCAACTGATCTGCGCTTCGCAGGCTTCTGCGTCCCGCAACACCTTGGAGCGGCCGAAATGCCCAAGAACTTGGACGTCGATCGGTAGTGCCTCCGTCATCAGTCCGCCGAAGCGAAGCAACGAAAATCCGAGATACCAGTCGTCCGCGGGTGTCTTCATGTCGACGCCGAGCGTAACAGAAAGCAAGCGGGCCCGGGGAATCAACGGGACGCTCGCGCCGATGAAGGCGGATGCCTGCCACCGGCCGCTCACGCTGTCGACGCTCGCTGGGCCCGGATACGTGCTGTCGAAGGTTGCTGTGGAGCCGTCCGACCGCACCCGTTCTACGGTGACCTTCTGCTCCGCGCCCCTCGCGACACCGAGATAGCTGCGCCGCCACGCGAACACTGGCCCGGCGACGATGCGGGGGAGCGCTCGCGAGGTCGCATCGATGTCGACGCTGCCCGGACCGTCAACTCCCAAGGATCCAGGCGGGACGAGCGACGCCCGCAGTGTGCGGATGCCCACGCCGTCCCCGAGGGTCCAGCGCGTTAGGGCAAAGCAGCGCTCTCGCACTACCCCTTCACCCGCGCCATCTGCCCTGAGTTTGTCTACATGGGCGACGCTGTCCGCAGCCTTCGGATCGGCACGCCGCGCGGCCCCCGTCGCGACCGGAAGCAACCCTGCGATGCTGGTATCGGGGCTTACGGTGCCGCTTCCCGTAAAGCGTAGAAACGCGACCCGCTGCGACGCGCATGTAGCGGAGTCGGGGACAATCTCATTTCCGGCCGCGTCGATTTGGTAGATATGGATGGCCACTTGGCCAGGAAGTTGGTTTTTCTCGAACCACGCACGACGTGCGTACCACCGCTCCACGCCCAGACGGGACGCGTGCGGCGCAGTCGAGAGTGAGATGAGGCGCATCGCTGAGCCGTAGACGGGGCCGTCCGGGGCGCCGGCTGCGGATGGTTTGCTCCGTGCCTCGACTGTGATGGCGACAGGCTCGCCGCTCCGGGGCCGGTACCAGAGCGCATGAGCGTTCCCGGCTTCGTCGGTGACCGCGCTGTCCGGCAGCAACGCTCCGTTGGTGGCACGGAAGCGGACGATGGCCCCGCTCACGGGCCGCGAGTCCGGCTCAGAGACAACTTGGACGTCGATCGAGTATCGCTGCTGCAGGTCCGTGCGTGAGATCTTGGCTTCGCAGGGTTGGTTAGCTTGGGCGGGAGTCTCCGTCTGGGAGCACCGGATGCGGAGGTTCTGGGAAGCCGCTGGAACAGCGAGCATAAGCGTAACGAGGGTGGCGGCTGCGCAAGTGACGTGGGATCTCATGCGATCAGGATAGTGTGAGGTGGAGTTGCGGTTCGTCCGCGCGTGCCTGCACGGACGGTTCGGACGCGGACGATCGGCACCGCGTCGCAGCGGATGTCGACCCCACATTCTTCAGGTTCCGTGGGCGCCGCCATTACAGTTGGATGGACTCGTGCCGATGATTTCTCACCTACGGGAGGACTTCACGGATGTGCGCGCTGCAGCAGCAGGGCCACGGCGGGCGGGATGCCGTCGATCTCGTCGACGTCGGGGATGCCCATCTGGGTGAAAGCGCCGACGCGCGATCGGCGCCACCGGCTCCAGGTACCGGCGTTGCGCCTCGGCGTACAGTGCGTGATCGACCGGCGCGACGTTCGCGTTCCCGCGCCCGCACGGTGCGCGAGCGCAAGACGACTGGCATATTCACGGCCCGGCTGGTCGTCCCTGAATCGTCCCGCGAAGATGCTCATGACCCGAAGCCACGACGCCGTCACCCAGTCGCAGTTCGGCCCGCGCGCCGCGTTGTACGTCACCAGCGCCCTGCACGCCGCCGGCGCCGACCTGGACGCGCTGGAGGCAATCGCCGCCGAGACGCGCCCGGCGCGCGCGCTCGACCTGGGGTGCGGGGGCGGCCACGTGGCCTATCGTCTCGCACCGCACGCCGGCGAGGTGGTGGCGTGCGACCTTTCCGCCGACATGCTCGCCGAGGTCGCCAAGACGGCGAGCGAGCGGGGATTCGCGAACATCCGCACCCGCGAGGCGGCCGCGGAGCAGCTCCCGTTCGGCGACGCCTCGTTCGACCTGGTCGCCACCCGCTTCAGCGCGCACCACTGGCGCACCCTGGATCCCGGGCTCGCGGAGGCACACCGCGTGGCGCGGCCGGGCGCGGCCGCCATCTTCATCGACTCGGTCTCGCCTGGCCGCGCGCTCCACGACACCCACCTCCAGGCGGTCGAGCTTCTCCGGGACACGTCGCACGTGCGCGACTACACCGTGGCCGAGTGGATGGCCGCCGTGGTGCGCGCCGGCTTTACCGTGCAGCGCGTCCGCCGCCACCGGATCCGGATCGACTTCGGCACGTGGATCGAGCGGATGCGAACGCCCGCACCGATGGTCGCCGCGATCCACGCCCTGCAGGCCGCCGCGTCGGACGAGGTGCGCGCGTACTTCGCGGTCGAGCCGGACGGCTCCTTCCTCCTCGACGTCATGATGCTCGAAGCCACCGCCTGAACGTGGAAGACGGGCGCTGCGCCCGTGAACACCACCCGCGCGTCGCGGGCAATGCCGACGTCCACGTTCTTCCGGTCGTGCTCCCGCGCCCCCCGCACCCGCATGCGCTTCGGGCCGCCGCGACGAGCCCCTAGTGCCCCGTCACGAATACCGGCTGCACCCACGCGGCTCCCCCCGCCGAATCGAGGACCCGGGCGCGGACGTACGCTTCCCTGCCGGTGAGCGTGAACACGGCTGGATTGGCATCGGACCGGGCCAGCACCCGGCCCCCGCTTCCGATGAACTCCGTTCGATACCTGAAGTCTCCGCGCTGCCGAATGTGCACCCGCAGCGTGGTGGGCGTCACGACCACGTCCGCCAGCTCCACGCCGGTGCTCGCGTAGAACTGCCCCGCCTCCAGGTTCCGCAGGATCTCGCCCGCGTCCAGCCGCTCTGCACGGACCGCGATCCAGCCCCGGCCCGGGTTGGACCGCTCCGGCGCGAACTCGCCCTGAAAGTGGTGCGCGTCGTCCACGGCAATCCCGTAGATCCGTTTGCCGCGCGTGAGCAGGCTGTCCCACATCGCCTCCAGCCCGGGGACGTCGCCGCCGCCATGGTTGTGCACGTGCGGGTGGCCGTTGAAGATCTCCAGGAGCTTGTCGCCACGTACCTGCGCCAGGACGCGGTGGTCGAACGCCCAGCGGAAGTTGGGATGATTGATGTGCGGCACGCCGCGGACCTCGCGCACCGCGTCCACGTTCGCCTGGATGGTGCCGGCGAGCGTGGAGTCCTGCCGCGGCGCGATCACGTGCGGGACGTTGAGGCCGTTGACGTGCACCGGCCGCTGCTGAAACGAGGTCGTCAGCTCCTCGCCGGGAATCAGGAGAAAGGTCGAATCCGCCAGGTGTGCCAGCTGCGCCGGATCGGTAAAGACGTTGTGGTCCGAGAGCACCAGGAACGCATACCCGTGCGCCCTGTACCAGCGCGCCACCTGCTCCGGGGGCGAGTCGCCGTCGCTGTTCAGCGTGTGGGTGTGGGTGTTCCCCTTGAACCACCGGCCCCCGCTCACGCCCGGAACCTCGAACCGGAACGTCTGGCCGGCGTGCACGGCCCCGCTCTCCACCCCCGGGGGATCCGCGCGGGGCGCCGGCGCACCGGAGCCGGCCTGCACGGACGGGCTCGGTGCGCACGCGGCGCACAGCAGGAGCAGGAGAATCCGGTTCATGGCGTCGCGGAGCGTGGATGCGAAGGGTGGCGGCATCCGGCGGCGCGGGCACCGGGCCGCGGGCAGGCGGGGTGGTGCTCAGCCCAGCCAGTGTTCAATCGTGTGCAGGGTCAGTGCGTTCTTACCAGAAGGACTGCAGGATGCCCATCGGGTGAAAACGGCGCCGCGCGTACGGCGCCACCGGCTCCAGGCAGCGCCGCTGCGCCTCGGCGTACAGCGTGCCGAACGCGAGCGACGACTTGCCCGATCCCGACACGCCCGTGAACACCACCCGCGCGTCGCGGGGGATGTCGACGTCCACGTTCTTAAGTTGTGCTCCCGCGCCCCCCGCACCCGTACGAACTCCGGCCGCCGCGCGCCGTCCGCCGCGTCCCCCGCCCCGCTGCTCTTCCCTGCCTTCATCCGCTCCGCCCGCCCGTGGTGGTGTGTCCCTGGCGAGCGGGATGATGAGGATCGGCGGAGGGGGACGCAACCGCGGACGCTCAGCGAAGATACGGGGCCACGTTGTCGGCGATGTCCTGCAGCTCCGCGTCGGTCAGGGGGAGCCGGTGACGGAGCTGCGCCCACCGCTGCGCGATCCGCGCACCGCCCGCCGTGGTTGCATCCGAACCGTAGAGCACCCGGTCGAGCCCGATCTGGCGGATCCGCTGCGCGATCTGTCGCAGGGCCTCGTCCGAGCCCTGTGCACCGGGTACGGCCTCGGCCAGGTCGAAGTACAGGTTGCGCGTCCGCGGGTCGCCGGCGGCGATGGCATCCGCGTAGACGGCCAGCGGCTCCGCGCGATACTGGTTGCCGCCCCAGAGATGGGCGATCTGCACGGGAACGTCCGGGGCCGCCGGAAGCAGGCGGTTCAGAAAGGCTTCGGCATGGGCACGGCCATACGCGCCGCGCGCCTCGGAGTGCACGACGATGGCCATCCCTTCGGCGTTGGCGGCCTCGAAGACCTGGCGCACCTTCTCGACGTGCTGGGGGTTGCCAAGGATGTCGACCTCGTCGCCGCGAAAGTGCATCTTGATTCCCTTCATCCCCAGCTCGCGGGCGCACCGTCGCAGTTCCGGCACCGCGTAGTCGCGCAGGGGGCTGATCCCGCAAAAGGCCACCAGGCGGTCCGGGTGCCGCAGAACCTGCGCCGCCGTCCAGTCGTTCTCCGCCCGGACCCTGGTGTACTCCTCCTCGGCATAGCTCGGCGACGGGCCCCCGAACCAGTATGCGACGGAGAGGACGACCGCGCGTTCGATCCCCGCCTCGTCCATGTTGGCGACCAGGGCGTCCGCGGTGATCACGCGCTCGAACGGCCATTCGAAGATCTGCGTCAGCATCTCGGTGGCGATACGCCATCTTCCCCGGGCATCCCTGCGCAGGCCCATGGAAAAGGTCGCCATCGGCCGGCGGGTCTGGACGTTGAGGACCTCGCCCGCGACGTGCGCGACCGCCCCGTCCATGAAAACCGCGTTGGGGACGAGCTCCCTGCCCGTCGGGTAGCCACGCACCACGGCCGCCGCCGCCTCGCGGCCCTGCACCCAGTGGAACGTCTCTTCCGCGCGATCCACCACCTGCGCGTCTTCCGTGTACAGGTCGCCGGCGTCGGCGCTCCCGCTCAGGCGGCCCCGCTCCCGGAGCAGCGAGTCCAGCGGCGCGGGAAGGGTGACGGGCGGGGGCGCCGCAGGGCGACGGCTCGCCGCGGTCGGCCCCATGATGTGCTGGTGATGGTCCACCCGCGGGATGATGCGGGCCCGCCGTGCCCAATCCTGCTGCGCCGCGGTGGTGTCCGGGTTCTCCCGCGCGGAGATCGCGGCTGGGCGCGTGGCGGGAGCACACCCGGCGGCCGCCAGGACGACGGCGAGCCCCAGCGCGAGCGTGGCTTCACGCCCCGCCCGGCGCGTGCGGCGTTCCTCGTGCCGCGGGACGGCCGGGTCCGTCGGCCCGGGGGGCGAGGTGCGGGTGCGGATTGGCAGACTGATCGCTTCGGGTGGCATGATCATCGGTGGCAGGGGGGCGCGTATCGCGGCGACGGCGGCGCCGCGGCGTTTGCGTCTGGGCCGTGAACCCTCAGCTGCGCCAGGCGGCGATCACTTCGCCGCCCCAGAGGGTGTCCGGCTCCAGGGCGCGAGGATCGGCCTGCTGCAGAAAGGCCTGGAACCCGCGTTGCAGGTCGGCGGGAACCTGGCCGTCCACGTAGGCACTTTGCCCGCCAATCCGCTGGGTTTCCAGGATCAGGTCCCTGAACCGGAGCAGCGTTTCCGCCAGCGTGGGGACGTCCTTGCTGATGTAGACTTCCTCCATTTCGCTGTCGTGGTTCAGGTACACGACGGACCCGGCCGGCGTAAGGACGATCGGATCGCCCGAGCCCGTGTCGCCGATGATCACATACTTCGCAAAGGAATCCGGCAGGTCCCAGCGCTCGGGCAGCGTCTCCTCCGTCGGGCCAAAGTCCAGCGCGGGAGCCGCGGCTTCCGGCAGCCCCGCCTCCTCCAGGAACCGCTGGTTCTCCGCGGAGACGCCCGTTCCATCCAGGAACCCCTCCGGGTAGGCGACGAGCGGGAACATGGCGTCCTCACCCCAGGCACGCTCGAATTCAGCTGGCGTCATCATCGTTCTGCTCGTGCGTGGTGGTGAGGTGGATGTGTGCCGTACGGACGGATCGTGCGGTGTTGCCTGATGGGCAGCCGTGTGGAGGCGCCATCCGCCTGACCAACCACAGCCGCTCCCATCGGGTGGCCGTCGCCGCGGGTCAGGCGACCACGAAGCCGTGCCCCCGCGAGCCCCAGAACTCCATCCAGCGCGCGGTGCCGAACGCGTCGATCGCCTTCTCTACCGAGTGCCGGGCGAAGGAGAACAGCGCGCGATCCTTCTCGTCGGGGTGGGGCGCGTCCAGCTCGTCGAGGGCGTCCACCCACGCGGGCTGCTCGATCGGGCAGCATTCCAGCATCTCGTAGCTCACCCGCCAGCGGAACTCGCTCCAGCGGGTGACTTCCGCCTCGATGCCATCATCGTCCAAGCTCTGGAGCGCCGGGATGATCCGGCGGAGCGCCCTGCACACCTGCTCTCGGATGAGCACGGCGGCTGCACGTGCTTCCTCGGCAGTCATGCCCCCGGCCGGGTATGGTTCGCCCACGTCCCAGATGCCGGGCGCCAGGTCGTACCGTCGATACACGAACCCGTGGTCCCAGCCGCTGCTTAGCAGGTGCAGCTCGCGGCTGGTGAAGCGGGTGAGCCGCCAGCGGCAGTCGCCCAGGAAGTCGCGGAGGTAGTCGTGGATGTGGAGCTGGAACTGCTCGGGGAACAGGAAGTCCGCCTCGAGGCGGATTGCCAGCGACGCGAGGACCTCCTGGATGCCCGGAAGGGCGAGGAGCGCACGATCCTCGTCGGGGAGCGGGATCTCGCCCCGCTGCCGCACCGTCTCCCGCGCCTCGTCCCACAGCTCGCCGAGGAACGCCTTCCACGTTTCGCCAGGATACACCGAGATCTCGTGTAGCCGCAGGACCGCGGCCAGCGCCTCCCCGTCCAGCTCGTACCGCTCGTCGTACCAGTCGGCGGAGTCGAACCCCTTCAGGGAGTCGAGCTCGGCCAGGGCGACTGCGCGCAGCCGGGCGTACTCGGCCTCATGGCCCTCCCGTGGCCGGGGAGTGCGGATCCAGTCGATTCCCATTCTGTTGCTCCGATTACCCCAGGTAGGGTCGCCCCGGCTCCGCCGGAACCCCGATTGGATTCGGCAGGGGCAGATGGTCACGGTCCAGCGGCCGCCCCGTCGCGAGCTCGACACGGAACGGCACCCATCCGCCCAGCCCGCCCGTGGTGTTCTGGAGGATAGACATATTTCGCCTACGCATCCGACTAAGCTTGGTCGCCAGATTCGTTCATCTGCTCCCGAAGCACGAGCAGGCGGACGGCAAGATGCTGCAGCTGGTTGGCGCGGCGCATTAATCCGTTCGCGAGCTGCTCCACGCTCTCCGACTGCGGCGTACGGGCGCCCACAACCCAGGCTTCGAGCGCGGCGCGGCTCAGTTCCGCGTCACGCGCGAGCAGGGTGCGCGGAAGCTCGCTCTCCTGAATCACTTCGCGGACGATCTTCTGGATCCGATTCGGACTGACCATACGCGTCCCCTTCGATACGTAGAGAAGGATTGTTGACAGAATCCCGCTTACAGATTAGATATACGACCAAAGCCGAAGGGCAGCCGCTCACCCCGCCAAGAGTTCGCGACTGCCCTCATAATCCACCCGCCGCGAGGCAGATGGGATGTCTACACGATAGGCATCCACCGCCGGAGGCGCAAGCAACAAGGAGGATGCGATGAAGATGGAAGGGGACTCACCCGCGCGGATGCTGGAGATGCTGTCGGACCGGTTCGGTGCGTTGGAAGCCGTCGCGTACTCCTCGATTAAGCTTTCCCGCTACGTCTCCGAGTGCGAGATGTCGATGGACCTGCTGGTTGCGGAGGCGGTGCTGGAGTTCGGCGATGACCTGCGCGAGGCGTGCAAGGCGGCGGTGAGTGGGTAGGCAAGCATTTCAATCTCGTCCTCGGATGATGGCGGGAGGCGAGCCCGGGTTCGGTCCGGGAGAGGTTAACGCCTCCCCCGCGCGGTAGCTGGAGATGCTTCCGATCGCCTCGGTACCTCCAATGCCATCGCGTACCCTACAATCAAGCTCGCCCGCCACGTCAGAGGATTAGATTCCGATGTTGCTGCTTGTAGCAGAGGCCTTGCTGGACTTTGCGGAGGAGTTATGGGGCAGTGTTTGACGTATCTTCCGGCTGAGTCGACAGCGATACATGCTCAAGCACGATTAGAAGTGGCCTTGGAGCATAAGCTGTAGCCAAGTACTCGCACGTTGTTCTTCTTTTACTGCTCGCAAAAGTTCATATGCGCGAATGTCACTGATCACAGCTATTTTTTCAGGATCCCTTTCTGATGACTCGCTCACATGAAAGGCTTGTCCGAGCAACATCACGAAGGTTTTCTGCAGTGGTTGAATGTCCCTGATTTCATGAATGGCAGAATCGGTTAATCTATGCCAACGACAAGGCTGCAACACCTGGTTCAGGTTCTCGAAATCAATTCCCGACTGATGTTTTTCGCGCGTATAAGGACTTGGCTCTGACAGAAATTGCCATGCAGGTGAATGCAAATAGCTCATTTTTGAATAACACAGGGCGAGGATGACTGGTTGACCAGAACAGCGGCCATATAGATACAACTCTTCCAGATGGTGTTCAGGCGCACGTGGGAGTTCTATGTGTCCAGGACCTAAATTGGCATCCTTGATTTCCTCCAGAGGCCAAATGCTGATCCAACCTCTTAGAACGAAGGTCACCGTTCGCCAAAGTGCATTCCCCTCTGCTGGAAAATGGTTAAGTATCGCAGTGGCAATTGGGGCCGCGACTATTCTGCGGAAAAGTGCTGGGTCGACATCGGTCAAGAAAATAATCGATGCTTGAAAGGCGTCTTTGAGTGGGCCCTTGAGGATGCGCTGTACCAACTGGTCGCTCCCAACTAGATACTCGGCAGCGAAGTATTCGGCGATAGTCTTGTGGATAAAGCGTATCTCGGTCCCATCGCGCAGAAGGAGTGGAACCGCTACGAGCAAATCGTGGAAAAATGCAGTGGCACTATTCGGGTGTTTCGGAACAAGTTGTTCTGCTTCCTGAATCAATCCAATTACGTTGCTTTCTGATCCGAAGCTGTCTTTCTGGCGTGCAATTGCTATGAAAGAGAATGCCCGTAAAAGCCGCCGAAAGTCCTCGGCCTCTAATCCGGAATCTTTTTCCCGTGAAAAGCCGGATTTTGAAAGGTCGTGACCTTTATAAAGCGCGTTATACAGTTCGTCGTAGAACGAGGAAATGCGGGTACTGATCGAGCCATTAAAACCATATGTACGATATAATAGCGCAACGAGTAGGGGCGTTGCGAGAAACCGTTGGGGAACTTCGTGAATTTGTGCCGCCAAGGCTTCCCCGATGCTTATATTTGCAAACCGGTCATAGCGACGTAGGAGAGAAATCGCTTGGGCCTGTGAAAGCGGCTTTAGAGCTAGTCCTCGCGATCGGGGCATGTCGGGTAACGGAATCTCCGGCCGGGATGTTAGGATCAGCGCACAATTTTCAGCCTTAATGGCCAATTCCTCAACATCTCTGGAGATTTCATGCCGACGGGCGGCCGGCAACTCGTCGAGACCATCCAGTACTATAAGAAAGCGGCCTATCGAGAGTAGGCGAAGCAGAGTATCTCGATCGAATGTCTTATCGAGATCATCAAGCTCATGCGCAAGAGCCTCTATCAGTCCATCTTCTGGTCGAATCCGTCGCAACTCAAGCAGGAGAGGAATGCGGTCCTCTCTGATCAGTTCAGTCAGCATCAGGTGACGCGCAAACATGGATTTCCCCATCCCTGCGCCGTCTATGATGTAGGTGCGTGCGCCATCCTGACGTATTTCATCTACATCGACCCATTTACCAGAATGCTTCTCCTCGAGTAGCAGCGGTTCGTAGATGTCTGGAAGAGGCAGTGTTTGCTGGGGAAAAACAATGGTGGGAACGCCTGAAACACGACGAAGTAATCGTGGGAGATATCCGCCAAATGCGGCGACTACATTTGATTCATCTAAACGCCCTTGTAATTCGCGTTCTTTTGCCCAAGCCTTGATCCTGTCTATTTTGGGTGCAAAAAGCGCATCAATTATTGAGGATGTCTGCTTACGCAGTGATTCCGCGGCGTATACTGACGGGTCCACGATTAGATCCCTCGTTGGCGAAGGCGAAGCGAGAAGATGGATGAGCATACTACACTGTGACCACTCCGATCCACAATGAGTTTAGTAAACCAGTCGCGTACCTCGGCACAAGCCCGCATCCAGGTCCGTCGTCCAGTGTCGTAAATTCTAGTCCATCCACCTCCACAGCACCTGCCGCGTAGACTTTTGCGGTAATCTATCATGATCATCCCCACCCCGCTCCGGCACTACGGAGATGACGGCACCCGCCATCCGGCGCCGATACGGCCCGCTCGGGCGCGGTAGCGGCCGGTTAAGCGAACGAGGGTTGAGCACGGCGCGGGGACACGGCACCGTTGGCGCACGTGGCTGTCTGATCCCCGCACCCGTTGCGATCGATGAACCATTCTCTCCGCCGTCTCCTGATCCCCCTCCTGCTCACGCCCGCGCTGGCATCCGCCGCTCCCGCGCAGGGGCGGCCCGAGGCCGCCGGCAACTAGCTGGTGCGCGTGGACGGCCCGCAGCCGTTCACGGTCGTGTTGTCGGTGGATGAGCGCGGGGGCGTGCTCACGCCCCGCGCCCTGTCCAGGGTGCAGACCATCTTCCCCACCTCCTCCGCACGGACGGATTCGGGGTTCGTGGTCAGCGCGACGGCCTGGGAGCGCGAGAACACGCTGGACGTGGCCGTGCGCGGCGATTCGCTGCGGGGCAGCTGGAGCGGCACCGGCCAAGCGCCCCTCCCGGCGTCCGGCGTGCGCCTGCCGCGCGAGACGCTGGCGCCGTTGACCGGGACGGCGGTGTTCGACAGTGTTGTGCGCGTGCTGGAGCGGCACTTCTACGATCCCGGGTACAACGGCGCGGACTGGGCCCGGATCGTGGCCCAGGCGCCCCCGCATCGCCGCCGCCCGCTCGGATGGCGAGGCGTACGCCATCATCAGCGGGCTCCTTCGCGCGATCGGCACCTCGCACCTGAACTTCACCGCCATCCCGCGCGTCGCGTCCCCTGCCCCGGCGAACACGGCGGCCCCGCGCGCGCCGGCCGCATCCGCCCCGTCCGTGAGCTGGCAGGTGCTGTCGCCGTCGCTGGGGTACCTGCGCATCGCGAGCTTCGAACCGTCCGGCGAGTCGCTGCCGCCGGAGGTGGCGCGGATGGACAGCGCGTTCGCGGCGATGGCGGGGCTGCCGGCCATCGTCATCGACCTGCGCGGAAACGAGGGCGGCTCGGTGGACCTGGCCTACCGCCTGGGGCAGCACCTGCACGCCACGCCCGTGGCCGCCGGCTACCTGGTGGTCCGCCGCGGGTTCGACAGCCGGGGACTGCGCACCGCCGGCGCGCTGGACCCCGCGACGGTGCCCGCGCTCCCCGCCGACCTGCCCGGCGCCATGCTGGCGGACGCGGTGGATGCCGCCGGCGGCGCCGCGATGCTGTACATGGGCGGCGGCATCGCCCGGCCGTACGCGGGGCGCATCGCCGTGCTGGCCGACACGAACACCGGCAGCGCCGCGGAGGCCGTGGCCGCCATGCTCCAGGAGTCGCGTGGCGCCGTCGTGGTGGGCGAGCGCACGGCGGGGGCCATGCTCTCCTCCGCCGACGTGATGGTGGCGCCCGGATGGCGGCTTCGGTACCCCGCGATGGACTTTCGCACCGCCGCCGGCCTCCGCGTGGAAGGTGACGGCGTGGCGCCCGACGTCCCCGCCCCGCCCGCCGACCGCGCCGCGCTCCTCCGCGCGGCCGCCGAAGCCCTGCGCGTCCCATCCCCCTGATCCGCATGACCGATGCACTGACCGCCGGCTCCGGCCAGCGCCGCTGGACCCTGTACGCGGCGGCCTGGCTGCCCATGTTCGCCGCATACTTCGGCGCCATCATGGCGGGCGGCGACACCGCGCTGGATGCCTTCCTGCTGGCGCTGCACAACATCATCCCGGCCGCGCTGGCGGGGATCGGCGTGGTGCTCGTGTGCGCGCGGATTCCGTGGGGCAGCCGCGGCCGGGGCGCGTTCCTGGGCATCCATGCCGGGCTCTCCATCGCCTTCTCGCTGGCGTGGTGCGGCTCGATGATGGGGATGCGCACCGTCGCGCAGTCGCTGTGGATGGGCCGCTGGCAAGCGTTCACGCTCACCTTCGAGGAGCTTCGCTGGCAGCTGGGCGCGGGCGTGATGCTGTACGTGACCATCGCGGCCGTCCGGTACGTGGGCGAGGTGGGCGGACGCCTGCGCGAGCAGGAGGCGCGCGCCGCCCGGGCCGAAGCGCTGCGGGCACGCGCGGAGATGCAGGCCCTGCGCGCGCAGATCAATCCGCACTTCCTGTTCAACACCCTCCACTCGCTGCTGGAGCTGGTGAGCGCGGGCGACGGGCGGGCGGAGGAGGCCATCGAACGCTTCGGCGCGCTGCTGCACCGCACCATCGACGTCCGCCGCAGCGCCGCCGACGACGTGCCGCTGGACGAGGAGATCCAGCTCGTGCGCGACTACCTGTGGATCGAGCAGCTTCGCCTGGGCACGCGCCTGATCGCCGACATCGAGGTGGATGACGATGCCCTGCCCTGCACCGTTCCGTCGTTCGTGCTGCAGCCGCTGGTGGAGAACGCGGTGAAGCATGCGGCGTCCGTCCGCGTGGCGCCGACGTCCATCCGCGTCCGCGCGGCGCGCGAGGGCGGCCGATTGATGCTCTCGGTGGAGGATGACGGCCCGGGCGCCATCCTGGAGCAGGTGGAGCGGGCACCCGGCGCGGGGCTGCGGCTGGTGCGCGGGCGATTGGAGGCGCGCTACGGGGAGGATGGGCAGATGCGGATCACCACGGTGCCGGGAGCGGGGTTCCGCGTGGACCTCGCGCTTCCCGCCGGCGCGCCCGCGCGGATGATGGCGGCGCAGCGATGAACATGATGATTCTGCGGACCGTGGTGGCGGAGGATGAGCCGCTGGCCCGGCAGCGGCTGCGGCGCTTCGTGGAGCGCGATCCGCGCCTGGAGCTGGTGGGCGAGGCGGAGAGCGGGATGGCGGCCGTGGAGCTGATCGACCGCCTGGCGCCCGACCTGGTGTTCCTGGACGTGCAGATGCCGGAGTGCACCGGCCTCGAGGTGCTGGAGCGCGCCGCGCATCGTCCCGCGCCGGTGTTCACGACGGCGTACCCGGACTATGCCCTGCGCGCGTTCGAGGTGGAGGCGTACGACTACCTGGTGAAGCCGTTCGGATGGACGCGCTTCCAGGCCGCCGTGGACCGCGTGGCGCGCCGCCTGTCCGCCCCGCAGTCTACGCCGGCGCCGGCTCACCTGTCTGCACGTGAGCCGTACCTGGAGCGGATCTTCGTGCGCCGGCGGGGCGAGATGGTGCCCGTGAGCATGCGCGACGTGCACCGCATCGAGGGCGCGGGCGACTACGTGACGCTGTGCACCGGCGCAGACCAGGTGCTGGCGGACATCAGCCTGAACGAACTGGAGCGCCGGCTCGACCCGGCGTGCTTCCGCCGCATCCACCGGGCGCACATCGTGAACCTGGACCACGTGTCCGCCATCCGCCCGTACGACGAGCGGCGCCTGTCCGTCCGCTTCGCGGACGGCTCGGAGGTGGTGGCCAGCCGCACCGGCTCCCAATCCCTGCGCGAGATGGTGCGCTGAGCGGGCGATCCGCTACGCCCGGAGCCCTCCGGCGCGTCGGATCAACAGACGGGACGTGCCGCTCCTCCCGCCAATGCCTCACCCCAGCGTCAGAGTCATGCCGAGGGTGAACCTACACCACTGAGGTAACAATTGTCGTGGACAGAGCGGCACGTGACGATTAGACTGTGATCCGGGCAGCGGCACGATGCACATCATCTATAGGAGGCACCATGAACAAGCTGAAGCTCAATCTGGACCAACTCACGGTAGAATCGTTCAACACCGATGCGTCTGGGATTGCACGGCGCGGCACGGTACAGGCGCACTCGGACTTCTGCGTTCGGACCGACAACTGCGTTCTCACCTGGGGCGAACTGACCTGCGGGGACACCTGTGACAACACCTGCAACACTTGTGGTGCCAGTTGCGGAGGTGGATGTGGGAGTGGCTACAGCTGCTTCGGCTCCTGCGCCGAGACGTGCAACACCTGCCTAACGAACTGTCAGCAGGAGTCCTGCGTGGAGTACTGCCCCTGACACCCGCCAGCCGAGCCGCTCGCCCGGTCTGAGGGACGCGGTCTGCTAGGTCGAAAGATGAAGGGCGGTGCACCGGGTGCGCCGCCCTTCGTTTTCGGGCATGGAGCGCTGGGCGCCGCCATCCGTCCGTACGACGAGCGGCGCCTGTCCGTCCGCTTCGCCGACGGCTCGGAGGTGGTGGCCAGCCGCGCCGGCTCGCAGTCGCTGCGCGATATGGTGCGCTGACCAGCCGATGCTACGCCCGGATTCCTCCGGCTTCAGATTGGCAGACGGAACGTGCCGCTCCTTCCCCGCCGACCTCCACCCCGCCGTCAGATTCATACCGATGGTGAATCTTCGCCACATCGACAAAAATTTGTCTTGGAAAGAGCGGTGGTGGCTATTAGACTGTGATACGGAAGCGGAACGATGCACACCATCTATGGGAGCCCCATGAACAAGCTGAAGCTCGATCTGGATACGATTCGGGTGGAATCATTCGAAACCTCTGCCGAAAGCAAACAGGGAGGGACCGTTCGCGGGAATGCCGTGGACTGGGGCAGCACGGACTGGAGCGCGGACTGGAATAATACGAACAGCTGCCCGGGAACAACGTGCCCCGGAACCGGATGCGGCAGCCTCACCCCCAACGAATGCGAGCCGTCGGCGGCGTAAACGCCGGTAGTTCCCGACGTGTGAAGGCGCTCCCGATGGAGCGCCTTTCACTTATACGGACGAGATATTGGCACATCAGACTCGCGAGCTGGAGCGTTGGCTGGACCCGGCGTGCTTTCGGCGCGTGCACATCGTGAACCTGGACCACGTTTCCGCCATCTGCCCCTACGACGAGCGGCGCCTTTCCGTCCGCTTCGCCGATGGCTCGGAGGTGGTGGCCAGCCGCGCGGGCTCGCAGTCGCTGCGCGATATGGTGCGCTGGCCGGCCGCGCGTCCCTTCATCCCAAATCCTAAAAAATAACACCTGGGAATACAGAGGGACAGAGTCAGACAGAGGAGCAGAAACCAGCTTCGATATTCATCTTCCTCTGCCTGACTCTGTTCCTCTGTACGCCAATTTTTCAGGATCTGGTATCACAATCACTCGCGTACGGCCCCGGGCGAGTCCGTGCGCGGTAGCGACCAGATTCTTCAGTCGCGCCGCAAAGCCGGTGCAGCATTCGGGTTCCGGACCGGCGCTCCCTCAGAATGACATCACGGGTGAGAAACCACAAACTGAAACGAAAACCGCTCTAACTGGCATCACCGCCGATCTCCGGAAACGCCTGCGTCAGCCGGCCGACGGTCTACGGCACCTGCTGCACGCCCTGATCGCCACCGTCCCCGGCGGCAGAAAGAACAGGCTCGCACAGAGGAGCGGAGACGAAGCTTGTCTCTGCTCCTCTGCTGCCTTGGTTCGGCCGCGTGCGGCGCCCTCGGCCCATGCGGGCGACCAGGTCGCGCGCGGCGGCGGGCCACGCGGGGAACTCGAACCGGAAGCCGGCATCCAGCAGCCGGGCGGGGACCACGCGGCGGCTCTTGAGAAGGAGCTCGGCGTCGGTGCGGTGGAGGACCGCGGCCATCTCGACCATCCACCGCGTCCCCCCCAGGCCGATGGGGACGCCCGCCGCCGCACGCAGGGCGCGCATGAACTCCCGCTGCGGCAGGGGTTCCGGCGCGCTCAGGTTCACGGCGCCCTCCACGTCGTCGCGGTCCAGCAGCCAGGTGACGGCGCGCGCCAGGTCGCGGTCGTGGATCCACGACATGTACTGCGCCCCGCCGGCGATGGGCCCGCCCAGCCCCAGGCGGGTGAGGCGGTGGAGGATGCCGAACGTCCCGTCCGGGTGCGGGGCCATCACGATGGCCATCCGCATCGCCACTTTTCGCGTCCGCGGCGTGCTGGCCGCCTCCATCTCCCGCTCCCACGCCTGCGCGATCTCGATGCTGAAGCGCCAGTAGCCGGGCGCGTCCGGCTCGTGCCCGCCGATGACGCCGGACACCTCGTCGTTGGGCGCGTCGAAGCGGTGCGCGTAGAGGGTCGCCGTGCTGGCCTGGAGCCACACGCGGGGCGGCCGCGCCGCCGCCGCAATGGCCTGTGCGACCGCGCGCGTGGAGTCGATGCGCGACGCCAGCATCTCCGTGAGGGTGCCCTTGTGGTAGCGGCAGTTCACGCTGCGGCCGGCCAGGTTGATCACCGCGTCGGCACCGTCCACCTCGCACGCCCACGCGCCGAGCGTCCGGCCATCCCAGGCCACGACGCCCGGCCCGCGCGCGGCGCCGCGGCTGAGCACCACCACCTCGTCGCCGCGGCGCCGGAAGGCCTCGGCGAGCACCCGCCCGATCTGCCCCGTCCCACCCGGGATCACGATTTTCATCGGCACGCTTCCCCCTGCCTCCGCTGTCGTTGAACGCGTTCAATTCACGCTGAAGCCAAGGATACGTCGCGCGCGTCCCGGGGTCAAGAACTTTGTTGAACGCGTTCGATTACATTCCTCTTCCCGGCTTTCCCCAATGCGGAATGCCACCCCCGGCAGCGGACGGCGTTCTCCATGAGCTCACGCGTGGATGCAACCCTCCGGGGGGCGAACGGCACCCAAGGAGGCACGCGCTGCCGCCGCGCGCCGAATCCCTCACCCGGTGTCCTGATGATCCATCGTTCCCGCGCGGCCGGCCTGCTGGCCGCCCTCGCGTTCGTCGTCGCGCCCGCCGCCGCGCAGCCCGGACCGGACCTCGTCGTCCACTTCACTCCGCTCGCGAACCTCACGTACCAGCTGGACTGCGTCTCCGGCGTCCGCATCCAGTGCAGCCAGGAGAACCTGCGCGCGCTCTGGGAGCGCGAGTTCCTGCGCACCGCCCAGGACAGCGCCCGGCTGGCCGGCTGGGCGCGCATCCGCGGCCGGTACGAGACCGAGATGTATCCCGCCGCGGACGAGGGCGCCGCCGCGCTCCCCCTGCAGGGCCGCTACGAGGGCGTGTACCTCGCCGAGCGCATGCGGGTCGCGGGGTTCCAGGCCACCTCGGCCGCGGACTACGGACAGCGCATCCAGCTCCTGGCCCTGACCGGGGACGCGGCGCGGCTGCGCGAGGTCGTGGACTACTTCCTTCCGCGCTTCGACGGCTGGTGGCAGCGAGAAGCCGCCGCCGCGGGCGCGCCGTTCGCCACGGGCGTGGGCGAGTTGCTGCGCGATCCGCGCATCACGGGGCGGATCGCGGAGTTCGCGCGCTTCTACGGCGTGGAGTTCGCCCCGGGTGAAACCCTCGACTTCACCCTGCTCTACCGCCCTTCGCTCGTGGAGGAAGGCACGAGCGGGCAGCAGATCGGCGCGCGGTCCGTCGTGGAGTTCGTCGCGGGCGAGCAGCCCGGGCAGCGCATGGACGTGGTGATCCACGAGCTCTGCCACTACCTCTTTTCCCGCATTCCGCGCGAGCGCCTGGCGGCCCTGGAAGCCGGGTTCGTGGCCCGCGCCGCCGCGGGCCAGGCGTCCGCCCCCGCCGCGTACAACCTGCTGGACGAAGCGCTCGCGACCACCTTTGGCAACGGCCTGGTCATCCGCGCCTTCATGACGCCCGCCGCGTACGAGACCATGCTCGCCAAGGACAGGTCCCTCTACGCGAACCCGTGGATCGACGGCGCGGCCAAGGCCACGCTTTCCTGGATCGAGCCGTGGCTGGCGCAGGGCCGCGCCATCGACGACCCCGCCTTTGCGGCCCGATTCGTGGCGGCGCTGGACAGCGCGTTCGGCACGCGGCTGCAGGCGCCGGCCCCGTACCTCACCCGCATGGTGACGGTCCTGGACCGGTTCGATCCCTCGCCCTGGACGGCGGTGCGGCGGATCCTTCGTCCGTCCAGCAGCTACACGAGCGAATCCCCCTGCTGCGACGCGGGGATGCTCTCCGACTACCGTTCCAAGCCCGGACTGAACGCCCTGATCGTCGTCCGCCCGGACCACCTCCCCGCCCTGGCGGAGCAGGAGGTGATCTCGCGGGCGCAGGTGGATTCCATCCAGGCCCGCGTCCGCGCCGGCGGCGGCGCCGTGTATGCCTTTCGCCGCTCGCCGACGGCGTTCACCTACGTCGTCGCCGCGCCCGCGTCCGACCGCGCCGAGGCGCTGGTGCGGCAGCTCGCGGCCGCGCCGGCGCTCTTCGAGGGCTTTCTTCCCGCGCAGCCGTAACGCGGGAGATGGATCGTGTGGATCGTGTGGATCGTGTGGATCGTGTGGATCGCGGACGTGGCAACGTTTGATTGCGTGCCGAAATTCCAAGCCTCGTTCGGCGAGCGCAAGCGAGCCGAGACGGGGCTTCTGGCTTTCCCAGCGGCGGCTTCAGCCGCTCAGGACGAAAGCCGATCTTCACACCGGCCGGTTGTATTCGGCTTCCGTTCGGGTTAGATTACAGGGTGCACGATCACCCTGAGCCGAGGGAGGGCCGGGATGCAGCCGCTGGTACAGCTCCGCGGGCGCGGCGCGCCGCAGAATCCAAAGAACCGCTTCGTCCAGACCGAGCACGTCGCGGACGGCGACTGGCTGGACACGCTTGGTGACGACGAGCCGGGTCCGCGCACGGAGCTCCTGCGCGACCACACGCGCGGCATCATCTCGCGCAACGACAGCCCGGACATCCCGTTCGAGACGAGCGTAAACCCGTACCGGGGGTGCGAGCACGGCTGCATCTACTGCTTCGCGCGCCCCACGCACGAGTACCTGGGCTTCAGCGCCGGGCTGGACTTCGAGACGCGCATCCTGGTCAAGCACGAGGCGCCGGAGCTGCTGCGCAGGGAGCTGGCGTCGCCCCGGTGGACGCCGCAGCCCATCGCCATGTCGGGGGTGACGGACCCGTACCAGCCCGCGGAGCGCAAGCTGGAGATCACCCGGCGCTGCCTGGAGGTGCTGGCGGAGTTCCGCAATCCCGTGGCGATGGTCACCAAGAACCACCTGGTCACGCGCGACGCCGACCTGCTGGGCGAGCTGGCGTCGCACGGGGCGGCCATCGTGAACATCTCCATCACCACGCTCGACGAAAAGCTGCAGCGGGTGATGGAGCCGCGCGCGTCCACCCCCGCGCGCCGGCTGGATGCGGTGCGCACGCTGGCGCGGGCGGGCGTCCCCGTGCGCGTGCTGGTGGCGCCCGTGGTGCCGGGGCTCACGGACCACGAGATGACGGGCATTCTGGCCGCCGCGGCGGATGCGGGGGCCACGGCCGCGTCGTACATCCCCCTGCGGCTGCCGCACGGGCTCAAGGGGTTGTTCGAGGAGTGGCTGGAGACCCACTTTCCCGATCGCAAGGACAAGGTGCTCAACCGCGTTCGCGAGATGCGCGGGGGCAAGCTGTACGACAGCGAGTGGGGCACGCGCATGCGCGGCGAGGGGGTGTTCGCGGACCAGTACGAGGCGCTGTTCGGCGCCGCGTGCCGCAAGCACGGGCTGGTGCGGGACTTTCCCCCGCTCTCCTCCGACGCCTTTCGCCGCCCCCACAACCCCGCGGGGCAGATGGGGCTGTTCGACTGACCGCGGCGGAGGGGACGCCGGCGCGGACTCAGAAAAGCATCACGCAGGGGACGCAGAGCCAAACGGACGAGGACGCAGAGAAACCCCATTCGGTTCTCTGCGTCCTCTCGTTTCTGCCTGCATCCTCTGCGGGAAACGGCTTTTCCCTCGAACGCAAAGCGGATCCAGGAAATCGGGATGACCGTTCTGCGACACGGCAGGGGCCGGGGGATTCAGAACCGCGGGATGCCCTCCCCCGCCGCCGGCTCCAATGTCCAGCCACCGAGCCGTGAATACCAGGCCAGGAGCCCGAGGACGCCCACCGGTATGACGAGATTTCCGATCAGGACGCTCACACCCCAGTTGGCCGGAGCCGTGTTTCCCCGGGTGGCGAAATCCTGCAGGTGCACCATGCCGGCTCCCATCGCGAACAGTGCCGGCGTCACGGCGGCGGCGATCCAGTACCGGTCCCGGATCCAGATGCACAGCAGCGCCACGACGCCCATGCCGAGGTGATAGAACGCGAGCTCGTGCTGGAACGGGCTTCCCGTAGCCCACCCGATCGACCCGGCCACCTGGTCCGACATGAAGTAGTGGCCGACGAAGTTCCACAATCCGGCCGTGCCCATTCCCAGGACGAGCAGGTACAGCAGAACCACCTCCAGCCGCTCCCGCTTCCCCGAGGCCGAAACGGTGTGCGCATGCATCAGGGCCAGAACGGGGAGCGACGCCCAGAACAACGCTCCTCCCCCCGCCCATCGCAGCAGGAACGAGACCCCGACCAGCGGCACGAGGAACCCAGCCGCGCCCATCGCGCTCGCCGGCGGGTTCCGCAACGGTGCCGGCAGGGGCAGAACCCGGTGCAGTCCGGCCCGGAAGCCACTCACGGCGACTCCCGCGGCCACCAGGGCCGCCGCGAGAGGAAGGGCAGCGAGCGCCGGATCACCTCCCCGGACGTGGATCGCGGCGGCTCCCGCCATCCATGCCACGAGCACGGTTGCCGCGACGGTCCGCGTTCCATGGAAAAAGATGGCCAGTCCGAGCAGAAACTCGACCGCCGCCGTCCACGGAACCAGCCCGGGATCGAGCCCCCATGCCTGGAAGCTGTCCGCGAACCTGGCGGGCTCGTTCCGCTTGGCACCCGCCAGGAAGACGAACGCAAGCCCGAGGAGCGGGCCTGCGGCCCGGGCGAACCGCGCACGCCCGGCGGGAGCCGCGTTGTCTTCGGGTCTCACGGTCATCGTCTGCATTTCCCTGGCTTTCATTGTGGTTCTCCCCGCGGGAGGCGCTCGATCCCTGGATCTCGCGGTCATCAGGAGCTTCCCCGTCCGGGCAGCCGGGCCGCCCCGGCGATCGCCTCCTCGCACGCGGCGATGATGCCGCGGGCGGACTCCGCGCCCAGGGCATCGACGATGGCCGCGTATGCGGCCTGGAGCGGTGCTTCGAGCTCGTCGAGCTTCTCGCGCCCGCGGTCCGTGAGGCGATGCAGGACCACCCGCCTGTCATCCCCGTACCGTTCGCGCGTGATCCAGCCTCGTTCCTCCAGGCGGCGGGTCAGCCGGGTCACGTCCGGGGTGCCCAGCAGCAGGCGCTCGCCGAGTTCCGAATGCCGCAATCCCGCGGCTCCGGCACCTCGCAGCATCCGCAGGACGGGATACTGGCGGGAGCTCACGCCATGATCCGAGAGCACGGCGCCGATGAAGCTCCCGACATCTCCGGCTGCCACGGCGAGCCCGAGCACCACACCCTCACCCAGGTGTGGCTCACGCGTGAGCCCCGTCCGCTGCTCCAGGATCTTTCCCATCGTCCTCCGCAGAAAGTTGTAGTAACAAGTATCTCCTCTGTGCTCCCCAAAGTCAATGCGGCGCAGCTACATGCAATCCACGAGGGTGCAGGGGGTGAGGTCCGGCCGAGCGAATGAATTCGCCGCAACGAACACACGAAGTCCGCCTGCGCGGACTGCCGCCCTCGTGCACGTCCGCGGATCGCGCCGGCAGCCAGCATCCCGCCCCGGCGATTGAAATCGCGGCTGTGACTTCGCGATGTCGGCCTGCGCCGACAGCTCGTGCAGCAATCCAGTGAGTGCACCGGGGCGAAGCTCCAGCCGTTGAAGCCTCGCGGGGTTTGCGAGGCTTTCCGCCGTCGTTGCGGCGGCTTCAGCCGCTCAGCCCCTCCCGGATCGAAGCACGAAAAAGCGTCCCCGCCGGCGGAAGCCGGTGGGGACGCTCGTGCGCATTGTGGACCTGCGATCAATCCGTCAGCATCAACATCCCGGGCCTACCATTCAACACCACCGGTATGAACCTGTCCTGCCCGTAATCCGCCAAGGCCTGCCCATCGAAGGAACTGCATCGTCCATCAACCCGACTCCTCAATTCCGACCGATCAGCCCTCGGCGCTGCCGCTCCAGCCGATCTCGCGCTCCGTGCGGCCCTCGCAGGTCGTCTCGGCGCCGCCTTCCAGCCACCACCAGGCGTCCACCCGGCAGGTGTAGGGGATCTCGCTCAGCAGCCGGTCGAAGGTGGAGAGCGGCACGGTGGCGTTCACCTCGTAGTCGCCCACCCCGTCCACGATCCCCAGCGCGATGCCCACGGACGTGCCCAGCTGCCGCATCTGCCCGCCGCCGCTGTAGTACTCGGGCGAGTCGTTCCACGACCATCCCGTCTCGGTGCCCGTGAGGTTGTCCCACTGCCGCACGAAGCCGCGCGAGTGGTAGGTCACGGTGCCGGCGAACCGCGTGTAGCCGAAGGTGGTGCGGCCGTCCCGCCCCGATCCCGTGCTGCACAGGGTAAAGATGCCGCCCTGGGCAACGAGCGACTGGCTCAGGCAGGCCTGGCCGCTGGCGTCCGGCGCGCCGGCCGTAAGCCCCGTCCACGACTCGTCCTGGAAGGTGCCGGCCACGTTGGAGCTGAGCGCCAGCCGCGCGTCCACGGGAAAGCTCGTGGCGCGGTCCAGGCTGACCGTCATGTTGATGGTCTGGCTGCGTGGCGACTCGCCCGTGTTGCGCTCGTACTCGCGGTGCGAGCCGTCCGGCTTCCACCACGAGGCGTCGAAGCGGATCTCCGTCTGCACCGTGCGGTCGAGCACCGAGCCCGTCCAGCTGGGCGGCAGGTTGGGCGAGGCCGCGTCCACCACGCCCGAGGACGAGGGGGGCGCCGGCAGCAGCCCGGGATCGGACGAATCCACCTGCAGCCCCACCCGCACGTCGTACCGGCCCGCGGAGGGGAAGGTGTAGGTGAACGCGCAGCTCACCTCGTCGCCCGCGTCCACCCACACGTCGTTCACGCGGTCCACCTCGCGGCCGTCCACGGTCAGCACGCAGGCGGTGGTGCCGCCCGTCTGCCCGTTGGTCTCGCGCACCGTGGCCGTGATGACGGTGGGCACGCCCACCACCACCCGGTCCGGCAGGTGGATGGTGGTGCTGAACGCGGCGCCCAGGCGGCCCGTCTCCGTGACGGTCACCACGTCCGTGCGCCGGCCGTCGATGCCGCGCACGTTGGCCTGCACCTGAAAGCGCGACCCGGCGGGGATGCCCGGAAAGCGGAGGTCCACCGTGGGGCCGCTGGTGGGGCGCTGAAAGTTGTCCGTGAGGATCTTTTCGCCGTCCGGCCCCCACACCTTGACCTGCACCTTGGCCAGCTCGCCAAGGGCCCGGCCGGGATGGTGCACGCTGCCGGAGGTCACGCGCAGGCGGGTGACGCCGTCGCTTCCCACGATGGCGCTCGCGGAAAGCGTGGCCGAGCCGGAACGCCCCGTGGCGTGCGGCAGGCTGGTGTCACGGTATTTTCCGCGCTTGAGGTGCCCCGCGGAGTGCGAGGCGGAGGGGCCGGCCGCGTCGGCGGCCAGGGATCCGGTCGGCGAGCCGGTGCCGTCGGAGCAGGCAGCGGCAGCGAACAGCGCCAGAACGGCGAGTGCGCGGGCAGTGTGCCCGCGGGTGGAGGAGAGGCGAAGCATGGCAGCCTTGAAGGGAAGAGCTGGCTTTGCTCTCCTTCGGCGGCCGGGCTGTCTCTGGGAGACCCCTAGCTTTGCGGACCGGCCTCGCGACCGGGGTGCCGTTTCGGGAAATGAATTACGCTCGGGCGAAAGCCTGCAACCCGAGGCAGTAGCAGGTCCGGGCAATATATAAGCCGCCGCCGTAAACACAAGCCTCTCGTTCGAACGATCGCACGAGATGGCGAAAATCCCAGCGCCGGCGCGGCCCTGCCCGACCTGCTGTCCATCCTACGCCTCCCTCGCCGCAACCGGATCTATCCCGATCGGGTCACGCGTGTCGCGGGTGACTGCGGCAGCGGAAGGGCAGCGAAGGGGCGGGCAGCGGACGGTGAGCGGGCAGCGAAGGGGGAGCGGGTTCGCGAAGGAGAACCAGCCGGGAGCGATTGAAATCGCGGCTACAACTTCACGCTGTCCGCCTGCGCGGACAAAACGCAGGCAGAGAATCGGCGGGGAGGCGGCGATCCGGCGGCGGCATCGCATCGCCTACTTTCGCACTTTCGCACTTTCGCACTTTCGCACTTTCGCACTCACGCACTCACCCCCTCCCCCGCCCCTCACCCCCCCGCCGACATCCCCCGCTCGTTCAGGATCACGAGCTTCTGCCAGATCTTGGCGCACAGGCCGGTGGTGAGCGTCTCCACCTCGTCCACGGCGGCCAGCACCACGGGGTCGTGCAGGTTCTGCGCGTACAGCGCGGCCAGCTTGCTGTTGAGGGCCAGCATCTCGCTGCAGTAGTCCAGGTAGCGGGCCAGCTCCGGGCGCGTCATGGTGGCCTGCGGGGACGAGGGCGTCCGCTTGAAGGTGCCCTCCACCACGCGGTCCGGGTCCTTGGTGAGCTGGTGCATGTCCACGATGTGGGCCAGCGCGCGAAGCTCCCGCATGGCGTTGAGCGCCTTTTGCCGCTTGATGCGTCCCTCCACCGTGGCCAGGAACACGACGGCGGCGCCCAGAAAGATCAGCTCGTTGATGGCCGCTTCCACCGTCTGCAGCAGGTCCGGCAGCGCGATCCCCTCCGCGTTCACGTTGATCCGCATGGCGATCCCCGCCAGCAGCGCGATCAGCAGCACGATGATGGCGACGGCCGTGGCGCGCACCCACAGGATGGGCCGGCGCACCCACTCCACGTGCGCCACGGTGTTCTCGGCCACCGTGAGCTGCTGCCGGGCCACGCGCGCCAGGCCGCGGTCGGGAAAGCGCTCCTCGATGCGCACGCCCAGCGCGCGGATGGTCTCGATGATCCGCACCGGGTCCAGGCCGCGCATGGACTCCGGCGTGGGCTCCAGGGGCGGTGCGGGGACGGGCGCGGCGGCCGGTGCGGAGGGCGCGGACGGCGCCGGGGGATGGATGACGTCGGTCATGGCGATGGCGAAAGGACGGGGATCGTGCGCCCTCCACGATAGGCGCGGGGACGGGCCCCGGCAACGGCGGCGCGGATGATGAAGTGCAGCGCATCCCGCGCGATGCGGCGGCCGCGGCCGTCATCCATCCACCGAGGCCAGGAGACACCGTCATGGCACACGACCGCAAGCACAACCTGAACCCCGCCGATCCCCCGCGCCACGCGGCCCTGCAGCACGACCGCAAGCACAACCTGAACGTGGATGCGCCCGCCGGCGAGGGCCAGGACCACGACGGGGAGCGCAAGCTGTCGCTCTCTGCCCGCAGCCTGCTGGCGCGCGGCGACGCGCTGGACGGCAGCGAGGACGGCCGGCGGGAGGACGTGGAGGAGGAGAAGGAGGAGGCGTGATCCACGCGGCTTCCTGTTACCGTCGCACAAGGTTCGTGGAACCGTGCTTGCAAAAGTGCGCGGCCATTCGGGATACGGCCGGGGAAACACCGGGCCGACTGCACCAGGGACAGGGACGGAAATGAGCGCGCAGGCAGGGGCCCAGAAGAGCGTGTTCGCGATGCTGAAGGACACGTTCAAGGACTTCATGGACGACGAGTGCCCGCGGCTGGCCGCGGCGCTCTCCTACTACACGGTGTTCGCCCTGCCGCCGCTGCTGATCCTGCTGCTGCTGATCGCCGGCGCCGTGTGGGACCCCGCGGACGTGCAGAAGGCCATCCAGACGCAGATGGGGAGCCTGATGGGCTCGCAGGGCGCGGAGGAGATCGGCACCATCATCAACCAGGCGGAGCGGCCGGGCGGGCGCGGCATCAAGGCGGTGCTGGGCGTGGGTGCGCTGATCCTGGGCGCCACGGGCGCCTTTCTGCAGCTGCAGGGCGCGCTGAACCGGGCGTGGGAGGTGGAGCCGGACCCCAACGCGGGCGGGTGGAAGAACTTCGTCTTCAAGCGCCTGCTTTCGCTGGGGATGATCCTGGGGATCGCGTTCCTGCTGCTGGTGTCGCTGGCCCTGAGCGCGGCCGTATCGGCCATCGGCGGGTTCGCGGGCAAGCTGATTCCCGGCGCGTCGACGGCCATCCTGTTCCTGTTCGAGAACGTCATCACCTTCGTGGTGGTGGCCGGGCTGTTCGCCACCATCTTCAAGGTGCTGCCGGACGCCAAGATCGCCTGGCGCGACGTGTGGGTGGGCGCCGCGGTGACGGCCCTGCTGTTCACCCTTGGCAAGTTCGCCCTGGGCTTCTACCTGGGCCAGAGCAACCCGGGCGAGGCGTTCGGCGCGGCGGGGTCGCTGGCCCTGGTGCTGGTGTGGATCTACTACTCGTCCATGATCGTGCTCTTTGGCGCGGAGTTCACGCAGCAGTGGGCCGTGAACCGCGGCAGCGGCATCGAGCCGGACGAGGGCGCCCGCCGGATGGCGGACGAGATCGGCGACCCCAAGAAGGCGGGCACGGACGGCGAACGCTCGCGGAAGGCCCAGGCCGCGGCGTCCGGCAAGGCGGCCAAGCGCGCCAAGGCCGCCGAGACTTCGGATGCCAAGGAGGTCGCGGAGGCCGCCGCGGAAGCCGCCCAGCGCGCCCGGGACGCCGCCACGCGGGGGACGGCGTAGGGGCCCTCCCCCGGGCCCTCCCCCGGCCTCGCTCAGGCTCGTCCACCCCCTCCCGCAGACTGCGCGGGAGGGGGTGTATGCTTTTACGGGCAATCGTCGCGGCGCGAGGGAGTCCGCCGGGGTGCGGACCCGGCGCCCTCCCCGGGTCTCGCCCAGGCTCGTCCACCGTCTCCCACACTACTGTCCGTATGGCGTCCGCACTCGATCGTTCTCAGCGGTCGATCACCTTCTGCGAGCCTTCGGAGATGATCCCGATCGCCGTCTGCATCCGCCTGCCGCCCTGGTCGCCGATCAGGGTCACCAAGCAGGACGAGGTCCCGGAGTGCGCGCCCAGTCCAAGCGCAGGGGAGCAAGCTGATCGCACCACCTGATGCGCGATCTCGAGAACGATCCGCTGACTCCACGAGCGTGGTGAGCGCCGGGCTCTTTCAGTATCTGCATCATCCTCACGCTGAACGGGGGAAGGACACGAGGCTCATTCGTCTCCCGCCGCGCCGCCGCCTTCTTTTTTCTTTTCTTTCTCCTCCTCGTCTTCCTGGTCGCCGGCCCCCAGGGCCTGCTCGCGCAGCTTGCTCAGCTCCTTGCGCACCTCGAACATCCGCTGGCAGAACCGGTTCAGGTAGCGGTCGGGGAGCTCGGCCAGGCTGGCGGTGGCCAGGTTACGGACTTCGGTCAGCGCCGCGGAGCGGGCGGCCGTGGAAAGCGGGGTGCGCGCCACCGCGTACAGCGCCTCGATCGCCATCGACGTGGCACAGACGTTAGCGGCCAGGCAGTGCTCCCGACGCTCGGGCCTGCCCTGGTCAACCTCGGAGAGAAAGAGCAGCGTTCCCCGGCCCAGGTGGGTGATGGCGAAGCCGGCGTTGCGCAGCGGGGTGATGGTGAACTTGCGGCCCACCACGGTCCCGTCGGAGAGCAGCGTTCCCTCCAGGTCGGCGAGCTCGGCGCTGGTCACGTCCCGCCCCATGAAGGCGGCATGCAGGCGGGCGCGGTCGGCGAACGGAAGGGTGCCGCAGACGCTTCCCGGCTCGCCCGTGTACGTCCAGCACCGCTCGCGGTCCTGAAAGCGGGTCAGGGACACCACGCGCGAAACGTCCACCTTGCGCGTGTCGCTCACGTCGTTGCCGCCGCCCAGCTCCGCGCGCATTCGCGACGTCAGCGCCGCGAACACGCCGGTGACCGTAAGCGGATCGGCCTCGCCGGCGATGCGCAGGCACGGCGCGCCGTCCAGCCGGGCCACGGTGTCGCGCACGTCTTCCAGGCTCCGCGGGCCGCGCAGGACAAAGGACAGGTTGACCGACCAGCCGAACGGCCACAGCCACACCGTGGGCTTTACCTGCACGGTCTTGCCCGCGCCGCCCTCCGCGTCCACGTAGCCCACGCCGAAGTCGCGCGGCCTGCACATGAACGGCACCTGCAGCAGCCACCGGTCCTGCACGTCGTCGTCGGTCAGGACGGCGCGCAGGTAGTCGCTCCAGAAGTGGTTGTGATGAAAGTGGCGCCACGGGGCGCCGATGTCGAAGTGGTCTCCCCTGAACCACGTTCCGGACGCGTGCAGCTGCTGGTAGCCGTCTTTGGCGAAGAGAAACGCCCGGACGGGCTCGCGCACCAAGCTGGGCCTGGCGATGCCGTTCAGCCAGATGTGCAGGTCGAACAGGCCCACGTCCACGCGGGTGACGACGGGGGCAAGCTTAGCGGTGCCGGCGGCTATGGGACCGGGGATTGACACGAGGAGGTCTCCCTGGCAAAATTGTCAGTGCGCCATTCGGTTACGACCGGTGTGCGCGGGCGTACGCGCCCAAGGTTCGGCGATGAAACGCGCCGTAATTCCATGCCGGCATCCGCAAGGGTGCCGGCATGTGTCTTTCAGACGACGGTGATCACGGGCTGGTTCTGCACGTTGGCGGGAAGCGTTCCTTCGTGGATCCCCTCCCGGACGGATTGCGCGGACTTTACCAGCACCTCCAGGCTTCCCCCCGTGTCGTTGCCCACCCCGTTCACGAGCACGTGCACGGCGGACTGCACGGTCGTGTTCAGCCGGTGCTCCTTGACCAGACTGGCAACCCGGGACCATTTCTTCCGCTGAACCAGGCTCTCAAGCTGCTTTTGGAGCGCAGCGTCACCCACCGGTCCGATTCGCAACCAGCCCAGCACACGCACCTCGCCGGAGGCGCGCTCCTCGGCCACGGTTCCGTACAGGACCTGCCCGTCGGGCCCGCGCACGGTGACGGGGGTTCCCACCACCTGCCCGGGCGCGCCCAGCCAGTGGCGCATCGTGGCGTCCCTTGCCGACAGGGCGCGCAGCAGCCGGAGAAAGCGCCGGATGTCGGAATCCGTGGCCCAGATCAGGTGCCGCCGCCGGTAGCCCCGCACCCCCGCGGCCAAGGCGGCCGCCGCCGCGGCGAGCGCAGAAGCCGCCAGGCACAGCCCCCAGAACCGCTCAATGCTCATCCCCCGCCGGTTCTGCACGGGAACCAGCTCGCCTGTGAGCCAGATCAGGAGCACCGACAGCACCACGGCCGCGGTGACCACTTCCGTGCCTTGCAGCGCGTTGCTCGTGCTCGTCCCCATCCACCGCAGAAGGATGAAGAACACAAGGCCGGGGATGAGGAACGAGGCCAGCCGCAGCGACACTCCCGCGATGGTCTCGTTGCCGAAGACACCGGCCTTGACCGTCCGCGTGGCCTGAACGAAGGCCCTGGCGTACGCGCCGGTGGAATCGCGCGAGCGGTAGGTAAGAGAAAAGGTGACGGTGTGATCGCCCTCCACCAGCTCCCGGCCCGTGATCAGGCACAGCGCCTCGTGCCGCAGCGTGCCAGCTGGGAGCGCCGGCAGGTCCACCACGGTGGAATGCAGCCCGCACCGCCCCCCCGTCTTTCGCGCGAGGCTGATGAAAGCCGGGCCGGAGAGGTGAAGCCGCAGTGAGTCCAGCGGCGCCGCCGACGCGTTCTGGATCCACACTTCGCCCGCGACCGTGTCGCTGGTGGCCACGTCCTCGCGCTGGAAAGTGATGGCGAGCGTGGGCGGCGGACTGGGCGCAGCGGAGGCGAGAAACAGCGCGGCAAGGTGGAGCAGAAGCATGATCAACCACTCGCATCAAGGCGGGTGTTCTCAGGCCCATGCTAGGCGCCGCGGGACGGAAGCACAAGGCAAGAACCGCAACGAACAAGCGTGGCAGGGGCAGAAGCCCATGCCACGCACCGTTTTCCAGGAACTCGCCGGCAGTGGATCGCCGCGCGTGCCGCCCCACCCATCCGGCCCCCTACCGGCTCACTTCGCGTCTCCTCCCAGTCGAGCACCGACCTGCGCCTGGCCTCTTCAGAATCCCCGGCATCCACCCGAAACGCGAGAGGGCCCGCCACCGTGGCGGGCCTCTCGTCCGTATCACTCACGCACTAACGCACTAACGCACTTCCGCACTCACGCACTCGCCTCACGGCTGCCAGTTGTATCCCAGCTTGAGGAAGAACGTGCGGCCTGTGGGGGTGAGGTCGATGGTCTCGATGCCCAGGCGGTCGTCGGTGTAGCCGGCGAACACCACCGTCTGCGGGTTCACCTTGTAGGCGAACATCAGCTGCGCGAACAGCGTGCGCTGCTCCGCGGGCACCGGCACCGAGTACAGGCTGGGCGTAAAGTCCGCGTCCTGGTACTGCACGATGGCGCGGACGAAGGTGCGCACGTTGAAGTGGTACAGCGCGCGCGCCTGCGACAGCCCCACGTTCAGGATGCGCTCGCTGGGCTCCGTGGGGTGGTCGTCCTGCGTGTCCAGCCGCCGCAGCGTGTGGCTCACCCCCAGGCTGAGCCGGCGGCCCAGGCGCAGGTCCACGCCCGGCGCCAGCTGGAAGATGTTGGCCTTGCGGTTGTTGGTGACGTCGATGTCCTCGCCGAACCGGCCCTGCACCGTGATGGACACGCGCTGCGAGGGACGGATCTGGAAGGTGGGGCGCACGTCGAACAGCTCGTACGTCTCGCCGCGGAAGAACTTCTTATTGTACCCGAAGCCAGCGCTCACGAACGTCTGCAGGGGGCCGTCGTAGCTGGGCACGAACGCGAAGCCCAGGTCCGTCATCCGCCCGTCGTGGTCCTGGAAGCGCTCGGCGTAGCCGAACAGGGCGATGCGGCGGTACCACAGGTTGGGCCGGCCCCACAGGGTGCGCTGCACCTGCAGCACGCCGCCGCGCAGGTCGGAGCGGGTGATGAAGCCCGCGTCGGCCCGGTAGTCCTTGCCCACCTCCTGCACGTCCACGCTGGCGAACCAATTGCGGCTGGCATGCGTCAGCTGCGCGTAGAAGTTGTTGCCCCCGAACCCGTCCTTCGGCTGCGCGAACACGGTGGAGACCGTGTCGGGGTACTCCGTCTGCGAGCGGCTGGCCTGAAAGCGCAGGTACTTGGTGGGGCTCAGCTGGAAGAAGCCGTCCAGGCCGCCCACGTGGTTCTGGTACTCGTCGCCCTGGCGCCCCGTGTACACCACACCCACGGCGCCCCGCCCGCCCACGTCGCGGCGGTAGCGCAGCACGGCCGTGTTCACGTCCTCGGGCAGCAGCGCCGACCCCGTGAACTGGTTGCTGGGAAAGAGCAGCGACGTGCTGCGGTCGCGGGTAAAGAAGGCGCCGAACGCGTTGTCGCCCTCCTTGCCCGACACCTTGGCGCCCGCCACGGGCTCGATGACGGAGCGGGTGAACACCACGCGCGTGGGGGTCTGGAAGAAGTCCGCGCCCTCCAGGAAGAACGGCCGCTTCTCCGGGTACTGCAGGGCGAAGCGCTCGTTCACCTGCAGCTGGGCCACGTCCGCCTCCACCTGCGAGAAGTCGGGGTTGTACGTGGCGTTCAGGGTGACGTTGGGGGTGATGCCCCAGCGCCCCGAGAGGCCGAACTCCGGGTCCACGTCACCGCTCTCCAGCTTGCCCGTGGGAAAGTCGGTGCGCAGGTCCGAGCGGCGGGTGGTCAGCGTGGGCGTGAGCTCCACGTCGCGCCGGGGACGGATCCCCTGCAGCCCCGTGAGCTTGTCGCTCTGGCACAGCAGGCACGCCTCGTTGCGGTTGGTGGGGTGCGACCGGAAGCGCTGGAACACGCTGCGCGGGTAGCTGCGCTGCACGATGAGCCCCCACGTCTGCACGGAGCTGCTGGCGGGAAAGCGCAGGGAGCTGAAGGGGATGGCGAGCTCCACCACGTACCCCTCCGGCGTCAGCCGGCCGGCGGAGCCCCAGATGGCGTCCCACGAGAAGTCCTCGGCCTTCTGCAGCTCGCTGTAGGTGGCGTCCATCTGCACGCCCAGCGGGTTCACGCGGAACTGGAACGCGCGCCGCTGGTCGTTGAACGGGTCCACGATCAGGGTGATGTGGTCGTCCTGCAGGGCCGCGTCGCGGTCCGTCAGGTTGGCGCGGATGGCGCCGGGGTTGGCGTCCAGGGCCGTGCATCCCAGGTACAGGGCGGACGTGTCGTAGGTGATGCGGCAGTCCGTCTGCACGGGCGCGGCCGTGTTGTCGCCCGGAAAGTACTCGTACGGGATGTCGATGGGCGTGGCCGTTTCCCACGCGGCCTCGTCCAGGCGCGCGTCGATCTTCATCCCCTCCGTCGCGGCGACGGCGGTGAACGTCCGCGAGGGGGGCAGCGCGGGGCGCGCGGCCGGGGCGGCCGCGGGGGCGGCGGGCGTCTGCGCGCCCAGCGCCGTGGCGGCCAGGCTGGCCGCGAGGGCGGCCAGGGCCGGGTACCTGCGGGGCATGCGGATGGGGTACATCGCTGCGTCTCCTGTGGCCGGCGCGCTCACGCGCCGAGGGTGGTGAGGGCGGTCTCGTCCTCGGGGGCAGTCTGGGACGCGCCGGGCAGCTCCAGGCCGAACTCCGCTGCGACCTGGCGCACTTCCGCCGGCATGGTGCCCGGCAGGGAGTCGATCTTGTCCCCGTGCCGCGCCAGGTACGCCGCCATGAACTCCCGCTCGTCGCGAAGGAACGCGAAGTCGGTGGGAACCATGTTGCGAATGCCCAGCAGGGGCAGGGGGCTCTTGAGGGGACGGAAGTCCGGGTTGCGCAGGGCGGCCTTTTCCGGCGGCCCCGGGTGGAACTCGCCCAGCATGATGCCGTGCGACACGTAGTCGGCCTTGAGCTCCCCCTGGGTGGCCTCGATGACGGAGCTCCACGCCTCTTCCGGGATGTCGGGAAAGAGGATGTTGATGGTCTTGAACTGGGCCGCCCGCGGCTCGTGCGGCTCCATCTCCAGGAACCAGTCGCGGTACTTGCGCACCGCCTCCACCACGTCCTCGCGGCGCAGGTCCGCGCCGGGCATGACGGTGAGGTAGAACAGGTTGCGCCGGATGGACGGCGTGGTGAACGGGCACACCGCGCCGCGCCGCCCCAGCTCGGGGTGCGGCTGGCACAGGTAGTCCATGGCCCAGTGGACGATGGCGCGGAGCGGCTCCAGGTGTTCCTGCACCTGCGCGGGAAGCGGCTCGGCCCGAAAGTCCGAGAGCTCCACCAGGAACATGCGCGGGTCCGTGGGATGAATACGCATCGGCAGCTCGCCGTTCAGGGTTGGGCGGAGGGTGCGGAAGCATCGGCCGCGGCCACCTGCAGGCGCGGGGCGGAACCCGACGGCGCGGCCATCGTGCGGACGGCGCGGCGGGCCACGAGGACGGCGGGGACGGTCACCGCCAGCAGCGCGTTCACTCCCAGCAGGGAGAGGATGCGCTCCTGGCGGCGGTGCCGCGCCAGGGCCTCGGCGTACGGCATGGTGGTGTGCACCACCATGCTGTACAGCGGCATCCACCGCCCCGGGAACAGGCGGCTGAGCCACAGGTCCATCTTCTTGCGGGCCACGAACGCCGGCTGGTTGGCCGTGTCGCGCAGCTCGTTGAAGTTCTGCTTGACCAGGTCGCACAGGGCGTCGGTGTTGGCCTTGCGCGCGTCCTGGTAGGCCCGGAAGGCGGCCGCCCGGTCGTCCGGGTGGGCCTCCAGGCAGGCGTCCAGCACGGCGCAGTCTTCCATGGCCGCGTTCATCCCCTGCCCGTAGAAGGGGAACACGGCGTGGCACCCGTCGCCCACCAGCACCACGCGGCCGGCGTGGTGCCAGGGCGCCGTGCGGGTGCTCACCAGCGTCCCCGTGGGGTTCCCCAGGAACTCGTCCGCCAGGTTGGGGACGAGGGGCACCATGTCGGGAAAGGCGGAGGCGAAGAACGACTGCACCTCGTCCCGCGTCTGCAGGGTGGCAAAGGAGCGGGGCCCCTCCCACGGCAGGAAGACGGTGACGGTGTGCGACCCGTCCGGGTTGGGGTGCGTGAGGCCCAGCGCGTCACCCCGGGGCCAGATGTGCATGGCCTCCAGCTCGATGGGCGAGCGGCCGTCCGGCCCCGCCGGGAGCGTGAGCTCCTTGTATCCCCAGGGCAGGTACTCCTGGGTGAAGTCCGCCCGCTCGTTGCGGTGCATGAGCTGGCGCACGGCGCTGTACGCCCCGTCGGCCCCTACCACGAAGTCCGCCTGGGCCGTGGCCTCGGCGCCGTCGTTGTCGCGAAAGACGGCCGTGCCCGTGTCGCGGTCCATGGACTCGATGCGCCAGCCGAAGTGAAAGCGCACGCCCGGGCTTTCCTCCGCGCGGTCGATGAGGGCGCGGTTGAGCTCGGCGCGCGAGATGGAGTGCAGGCACTCGCGGTCGTCCTGGCCGTAGGGCTGGAACTCCACCCGCCCGTCCGAGGCGTGGATGACGCGCCCCTTGGCCCGGACGGAGGTCGCCAGCACGCGGTCCAGCACGCCGGCGCGGGTGAGCGCCACGATGCCGCGGTGCGAAAGGCCCAGGTTGATGGACCGGCGCTCCAGCGCCTCGCCGTCCACCGTGCGCGGGTCCGCACGGCGCTCGTAGACGTTCACCTCCCACCCGCGGCGGCCCAGGTACACGGCCATGATGGAGCCGGCCAGCCCGGCGCCCACGATGGTGACGCGCGTTTTTTCCTTCTTCACGATGCGCCTCCTTCCGCCGGTCGGGCGGCCTGGATGACGCGGTCGCCGCCGGCCATGTCCTCGCGCACGGTGGCGGGGTCGAACCCCGCGGCGGCCAGCCACCCCGTGATCTCGTCCGTGGTGTGCATCCGCGCGCCCAGCAGGTGGTACATGTTCAGGCTGAACATCCGCATGAAGGCGTCGTTCACGGAGCCGGCGGTGTGCCGGCCGGGATCGTACTCCTCCACCACCACCACGCGTCCGCCGGGGGCCAGCGCGTCGTGCGCCTTGCGCAGAAGCCTGGTGTTGGCCTCCCCGTCCAGCCCGTGAACGACGCGGCAGAGGAGGACGGCGTCGTAGGGCGCCTCGCCGTCCGCCCGCAGCGGCTGGCGGATGAAGTCGGCCTCGCGGAACTCGACGCGGTCCTGCATTCCCTCGGCGGCGGCGTTCTCGCGGCCGATGGAGACGGCGCCGGGAAAGTCCAGCACGGTGGCGCGCAGCTCCGGCAGGACCTCGCAGAACGCGACCGAGTAGATGGCGTGGCTGCCGCCCACGTCCAGCAGGCGGCGCGTGGTCTCCGGCAGGGCGGCCGTGCGGGCGATGCCGGGGCCGCGCCCGCGGGCCATGCCCCCCAGCATGGACTGGAAGGTCCGCAGGGTGCGCGGGTTCTGCTCGAGCCAGGCGTACCAGTCCGTGGGCGGCGTTCCTTCCACCAGCGAGCGCTCCAGGGAGGGCCACAGGGTAAAGAGGAGGGCGTCCCAGAACTCGATGCTGTCGGCGTAGCTGGGGCCGCCGCTGCGCACCATCCACTTGGCGGCCGTGGCGCTGTTGGCGTAGCGGACGGGCGCGCCGCCGCTCTCGTCCTCGTCACGGTCCACGTAGCCGTGGGCGTGCAGGGCGTCCAGCAGCACGTCCGTGCCCCGCGGGTCGGCGCCCGTGCGCGCGGCCACGTCGTCCGCGGACAGGGGCCCGGCGGCGAGCGCGTCGAACACGCCCAGGCGCGTGGCCGCGGCGGCCATGCGCAGCGCGGCGGCGCCCAGCAGGTCCAGCATGGGGCCGGGGGCCTGGTGCGACTCGAAGAACGCCTGGTGCTCGTCGGGCTTCAACTGCAGCGGCATCGTGTGGCTTCCGATCCTCGGTGAAAGCTCGGCGGGTCAAAAACCTGCCAGAACTGGATGTAGCAACGGGCGCAGGCGTGCGCCCCGGTCGATCCGAATCTCCTGCGTTCGGCGGCCATCCGGCGGCGCCCCGAGTCCATCCCGCCGCGAGAATCCAATCTCGTCCGGTTGAGCGGGCATCCGGCGGCGCCCCCACCGCTCGCTCAGGCTCGCACCTCCTCCAAAAAACCCTGGGGGAGGTTGAACTGCGGGTCCGTCGCGGCGGCTGGATCGCGCCGGCAGCGGAGCGCCCCTCCCCCGGCCCCTCCCCGCGCAAACTGCGCGCGGAGAGGGGAGACCTTCCGCCGCGAGAGCCGCGTGCCGTCGCCGGCAGAACCCGGCTCCGCGCCGGCACTCCGCCGTGCCCCGACCCGTCGGCGAAGGCCGACATCACGTTTTCGGTGCCGCGATTTCAATCGCCGGGGACGGTGCCCTGCCCCGCGCCGGATCCCCATCCTCCGTGGATCCCCAATCCTCCCCGGATCCTCATCCACCGACCGCGTCTTTGATCCATCCGGACGCGATCCTCATCCACCGATCGCGTCCTTCATCCCGTCCGCTCACTCAGTCGCCCGTGACGCTCGCCATGGCGCCGTCGGCGGAGGCGGAAGCAGAGGCGGGCTCGGCGGCGGGGGCGGGCGCGGCCTTGGGCTTGGGATCGAAGGCGTCGGGGTGCTCCACGCTGCGGATGGAGGTGTTGCCCCACGAGGCGGCGGCGCCCACGGCCAGCGCCACGCCGCTGATCATGAACATCACGGCGATCCCCCGCCCGTCCCCCGTGCCGATCCACGGCCCCAGCACGCCGGCCAGGGCGCCGCCGGGGGCCATGGCCGGCTCGAACACGTTGTCCGCCAGGGGGCCCGCCAGCAGGTACGCGGCCGGCGTGGCGATGCTGCCCAGCATCCGCACCGTGGCGAACACGCGGCCCTGCACGTCCGGCGGCACGCGCCCCTGCAGGATGGCCGTGTACGACCCGCCCACGAACGGGATGGTGAACAGGAACGCCGGCGCCATCACGGCGATGAGCCAGGGCGAGGGCGCCAGCCCGTGCATGAACATCGCGATGCCGCCCAGGATCAGGAATCCCAGCACGCCGTTGATGCGCCGCTTGGGCCCGCCCCAGGCGCCCATCACCAGGCTGCCCGCCAGCATGCCGCTGCCGCCGGCCATCATCAGCCACCCCAGCGACCCCACGGAGGAGAAGGAGAGGATGAGCGGCTGGACGAGGACGGCGCTGATGCTGATGAAGAAGTTGAAGAACGCGAACAGCACGGTGAGCCAGAAGAGCCCCCGCCGCTCGCGCAGGTACTCCCACCCGTACGCGGCCTCGCGGCGCAGCGTGCCCCGGGCCGCACGCCCCTCCGCGCTCTCGGGCGGGCGCGGGATGCGGACGATGAACAGCGTGATGACGGCGAACGCGAACGTGCACAGGTCGATGGCGATCACCCCCAGCACGCCGATGGACGCCACCAGCCCCGCCGCCACCACGGGGGCGATGATGGCCAGCGCCTGCCCCGTCTGCATGAGGCCGTTGGCCCGCGCGCGGTGCTCCGGCGGCACCAGCATGGACAGCGAGGCGCCGTACGCCGGCCCCTGGAACGCGCCGCAGATGGCCGTGAGCCCCGTGGCCGTCCAGATATGCCACACCTCCAGCACCCCCGCCGCGTACAGCAGCGCCAGGGCGACGGTGCACGCCGCCGCGCCGAAGTCCGCCAGGATCATCACCGTGCGGCGGTCGTGGCGGTCCACCAGCGCGCCCGCGATGGGCGCCAGCAGGATGGACGGCACCGTGGCGCACAGGGCGATGAGGGCGAACTGCGTGGCGCTCCCCGTTTGCTGGTAGACCCACACGCCCAGCACGAAGCCGGTGAGGCTGGAGCCCACGGTGCTGACGATCTGGCCGATCCAGACGATCAGGAAGGTGCGCAGGACGCGAAAGGTTTCCATCATGCGGGCGGCTCCGAGGGGGTGGCGGGGGCCTGCAGCACCCCGTTGCGGACGAAGTAGCGGAGGGTGCGGCCCACGAACGCGCGGTCCGGGTCCGTCCACGCGACGCCCGCGGCCTCCATGAGCCGCGTGGTGGCCGGCGTGACGAAGCGCGGCGCCAGGTTCCCCTTGAGCTCGCTGGGAAACAGTGGCATCAGGGGATGGAGGGGATGCGACGATTCCGTGGCCGCGGCCAGCGCCCGCGCGCGCCACTGGGCGTACGGCAGCTCCTCCACGGGCCACCCCGCCTCGCGCACGGCCGCCGTGATGTCGGAGAAGGGGAGGACGTGCGGGTTGAAGTAGTGGTAGGTACCGCCCAGCCAGGCCGGGTCCACCACGGCCTGCACGATGGCCGCGGCCACCTGGTCCACGGGGGCCACGTCCCAGTTCCACGCCAGGTCCGGCACGGCGCCCACCTCGGCGGCGCCGCGCAGCATGCGGGCGTAGTAGTCGTCGGCGTTGCTGGCGCCCGTGCGGTAGTCGGGGCCCACGCGCGCCGGGCGGTGCAGCGTCACGGGCAGCCCCCGCGCGGCCACGGCCTGCACGAGCGTGTCCGCCACCCACTTGGTCTGGTTGTAGGCGTCGTGCACGCGGGCCGCCTCGGGGAGCGCATCCTCCTCGTGCACCGGCACGCCCTGCGTCTCGCGCGTGACGTGCACGCCCAGCGTGGAGACGAAGTGCACGGGCTTGGCGCGGCCGGCGCAGGCCAGGCGCAGCACCCAGGCCGTGCCCTCCACGTTGGCCCCGCGCATCCCCCGGTACGGGAGGGTGAAGTTCACCACCCCGCCGTTGTGGACGATGGCGTCCGTCCGCTCCGCCAGGGCGCGGAACTGCTCGTCCGTCATCCCCAGCCGGGGGTCGCCCAGGTCGCCCACGACGGGAACCACGCGCGCCGCCCAGGCCGGGTCCCAGTCCAGGTACTTGGCCACGTTGTCGGCGATGCGCCGGCGCCCGTCGTTCTCGCTCTTGGCGCGGACCAGGCAGACCACGTCCGCGCCGGTGCGGGTGAGCAGGCCGTGCAGCAGGTACGCGCCCAGGTAGCCGGTGGCGCCCGTGAGAAAGACGGTGCGCAGGGGGCGGGCGGGATCGTACGGCGCCTCGGGGCGGAGGTCGTCCACCAGCCGCACGTCGTCGTCCATCTCCGGCGGCAGCAGGTCGGCGTCGGGGTCCGCGCCGCCCAGGATGGCGTCCACGGCGGCGGCCATGGCGGCCACGTTGGGGGCGTTGAAGAGGGTGCGCAGGGGCACCTCCACCCCGAACGCCTCGTTCACCCGGTGCACCAGGGGGAGCGCCAGCAGCGAGTGCCCGCCCAGGTCGAAGAAGTCGTCCCGCGCGCCCACGCGGGCCACGCCCAGCACGTCGGCCCAGAGGGCGGCGAGGGTGCGCTCCGTCTCCGTGCGGGGCTCCACGTACGCCTCCGACGCGTCCAGCGCGGGCGCGGGGAGGGCGCGGCGGTCCACCTTGGCGTGGGAGGTCATGGGGAGCGCGTCCATCACCACGAAGGCGCCGGGCACCATGTACTCCGGCAGCCGCCCGCGCAGCCATTCGCGCAGGTCCGCGGACGAGGGGTGCTCCCCCGGCGCGCCCACGTAGGCCACGAGCCGGCGGCGGCCGGGCTCGTCCTCGCGCACCATCACCAGCGCCTCGCGCACGGCGGGGTGGGCCAGCAGGGCGGCCTCCACCTCGGCGGGCTCGATGCGGTAGCCGCGCACCTTGACCTGGTGGTCGGTGCGGCCCAGGAACTCCACCGTGCCGTCCAGCAGCCAGCGCACGCGGTCGCCCGTGCGGTACATCCGCGCGCCCGGCTCGTCCGCGAACGGGTCGGGGACGAAGCGCTCGGCCGTGAGCGCCGGCTGGCCCAGGTAGCCGCGCGCCACCCCCGTCCCGCCGATGCACAGCTCGCCGGGGACAGACAGGGGGGCTGGCCCGCCGCGCGCGTCCAGCAGGTAGATGCGCGTGTTGGCCAGGGGGCGGCCGATGGGGATGCTGGCCGCCCTGCCCCGCCACGCCTCGGCGTCCACGGTGACCAGCAGGGTGGCGCAGACGGTGGTCTCCGTGGGGCCGTAGTGGTTCACGAGCTCCACGGTCCCGCCGGTGGTGCGGGCCCAGGCGTCGGCGCGGTCCAGCGCGGCCGCCTCGCCCCCCATCATCACCATCCGCAGGGGGGAGGGGTCCACGGGGCCGCGCGAGGCCAGCTCGTCCGTCCACACGCCCCAGAGCGCCGCGGGGACGTCCAGCATCGTCAGCCCGTGCGCGCGGCACAGCTCCATCACCTTCGCGCCGTTCAGCTCGGCGGGCGCGGGGTGCAGAACCACCGCGCCGCCGGAGACGAGCGCGGGAAAGACGTCGCCCACGGACGCGTCGAACGAGAGCGGCGGCACCATCAGCACGCGGTCCGCGGGCCCGAAGCCGTGCGTCTGCACGAAGGCCAGGGCCAGGTTGGCGAGCCCGGCGTGGCGCACCATCACCCCCTTGGGCGCGCCCGTGGAGCCGGAGGTGTAGATGACGTACGCCAGCGCGTCGGGATCGAGGTCCACCGGCAGATTTCCATCCGCCTCCCCCGCCCCGCTCTCCACGGACACGAACGCCGCGCCCCAGCCGGCCACCGCCGCCGCGTGCTCGTCCCGTCCGACGACGAGGCGGATGTCGGCGTCCGCCACCATGCCGGCGGCGCGGTCGGCGGGAAGGGCGGGATCCAGCGGCACGTACGCGCCCCCGGCCTTGAGCACGGCCAGGAGGGCGACGATGGCCTCGGGGGTCCGGTCCGCCGCGATCCCCACCCGCACGTCCGGGCGGACGCCGCGGGCCACCAGGTGCCGCGCCAGGCGGTTGGCCCGCGCGTTCATCTCCCCGTAGGAGAGGGTGTCGCCGCCCAGGACCAGCGCGTCCGCGTCCGGCGTGCGCGCGGCCTGCGCCTCGATCAGCCGGTGCGCGGGGATGTGCGCGAGCGACGGATCGACGGGACCGGTCCCCTCCGCCAGCACGCGGCGGAGCTCGTCCGCCGGGAGCAGGGGGACGTCGGCCACGGGGACGTCGGGGTCCGCGGCCACCGCCTCGGCCAGGGTGACCAGCTGGAGGAGGATGCGCCCGGCGGCCGTGGGGGAGAACAGGTCCGCGGCGTAGTCCAGCAGCACCTCCACCCCGCGGTCGCCGGCATCGAACGTCACCAGGGTGAGCTCGTAGCGGGCGTACGCCAGGCTCATGGGCAGCCGGCGCCACGGGGCCGCCGCGGACTCCAGGGCGGGCGCGGCGGCGGGCTCCGGCGCGGCCCCCGCGAGGACGAACATGGTCTGGAAGAGGGGCGAGCGGCTGGCGTCGCGCTCCAGCGGCAGCGCCTCCAGCAGCCGGTCCAGCGGCAGGTCGGGGTGCGCGAAGGCGCCCTGCACCCGGTCGCGGACGCCGCGCAGGAACACGCGGAAGGCGGGGTTGCCGGCCAGGCTGGCCCGCAGCGCGAGCGTGTTGATGAAGAAGCCGACCGTGCCCTCCGTCTCGTCCGTGCGCCCCGTGACGGGGGTGCCCACCACCACGTCCGCTTCGCCCGCCAGCCGCCCCAGCAGCAGCTGCCACAGGGACAGGAGCATCATGAACGGCGTGGCGCCCTCCTGCCGGGCCAGGGCCCACAGGCGGTCGCGGACGGCGGGGTCCAGGCGCGTGACGATGGACGTCCCCGCCCCCGTGGGCACGGCCGGGCGCGGCAGGTCCGCGGGAAGCTCCAGCGTGCCGGCGGCGCCCTCCATCTGCTCGCGCCACCAGGCCAGCTGGCGGTCCATCTCCCCGCCCTCCAGCATCTCCCGCTGCCAGAGGGCGAAGTCCGCGAACTGCACGGGGGGCGGCCCCAGGGGCGAGGGGAGCCCGGCGGCAAACGCATCGTACAGGGCCCGCAGCTCCTGCTCCATCACCACGAACGACGCCTCGTCCGCCACGGCGTGGTGCATCACCAGGGCAAGGATGCGGTCGTCCGGGGCCAGCCGCAGGAGCGTGCCGCGAAAGAGGGGGCCGGCGTCCAGGACGAACGGCCGCTGCAGCTCGGCGTCCAGCCGCGCCCGCGCCGCGCGCTCCCGCTCTTCCGCCGTCCCCGCGTGGAGGTCGTCGACGTCCAGGGCCACGGGGGCGGGCGGAAGGATGACCTGCGCGGCCTGCCCTTCGACGGCGGCCAGCATGGTACGCAGCGACTCGTGCCGGGCGGCCAGCTCGTCCACGGCGCGGCGCAGGGCGTCCTCGTCCAGGGGGCCGGCCATGCGCAGGGAGAGCGCCACGTTGTAGCGGCCCGTCCCCGGCTCCACCTGCTCCACCAGCCACAGCCGCTCCTGCCCCAGCGACGCGGGGAGGGCGACCGCCTCGGCCCCGCCGGCGACGGATTCCATGACGCTCACGGGCGCCTCACGGAAAGGCGGTAGCGGTCGCGCGACACGGAGCCCACGCCGCGCATCCCCGATCCCCCGCGGGCCTTTTCGGCGTCCACGCGGGCGGCCAGGGCCCGGACGGTGTGCGCCTCGAACAGCGTGCGCACGGGGAGCGTCACGTCCAGCGCCGCGCGGACGCGGGCGATGACGCGCGTGGCCAGCAGCGAGTGCCCGCCCAGCTCGAAGAAGTTGTCCGTGGCCCCCACCCGCTCTACGGGGAGGATGTCGGCCCAGATGTCGGCGATGGTCTGCTCCGTGGGCGTCGCCGGCGCCTCGTACGTCTCGCCCGCCGCGGCGTACTCCGGCGCGGGGAGGGCCTTGCGGTCCAGCTTGGCGTTGGTGGTCAGGGGGAGCGACTCCATGGCCACGAAGGCCGCGGGCACCATGTACTCCGGCAGCCGCTCGCGCAGGTGCGCGCGCAGGGCGTCGGGGTCGGCGCCGCCCACGACGTAGGCCACGATGCGCCGGTCGCCGGGGGTGTCCTCGCGGGCGATGACGGCGCACTCGCGCACGCCGGGGTGATCCATCAGCCGCGCCTCGATCTCCCCCGGCTCGATGCGGTAGCCGCGGATCTTCACCTGCTCGTCCAGGCGGCCCAGGTAGTCCAGGGTGCCGTCCCGGGTCCACCGCACGCGGTCGCCCGTGCGGTACATCCGGGCGCCGGGGTGGGCGGAGAACGGGTCGGGGACGAACCGCTCGGCCGTGAGCGCCGGGCGGCTCCAGTAGCCGCGCACCACCTGCGCGCCGCCGATGTACAGCTCGCCCTGCACGCCCACGGGCGCGGGGAGGCCCCCCGCCTCCAGCGAGTACAGGCGCGTGTTGGGCGTGGGGCGGCCGATGGACACGGGGCCGGGGCCCACGTCGCCCATGGCGTGCACGGAGATGCAGCACCCCACGGCGCCCTCCGTGGGGCCGTACTCGTTGATGAGCACGGCGCGGGGAAAGGCCGTGCGCCAGAACGCCAGGTGCTCGCCCGTGAGCGCCTCGCCGCCCACCACCAGGCAGGCCGCGCCGGCACCCGGCTTCTTTCCGTCCAGCAGGTCGCCCAGGGCGCGCAGGTGCGTGGGGGTGAGCTTGAGCAGGTCCACGCCCGTGTCCTGCTCCAGCCGCGCGGCCAGCGCCTCCACCGGGTCCGCCTCGCGCATGAGCTCCACCCGCCCGCCGTGCACCAGGGGGACGATGAGGCTGGTGATGGTGAGGTCGAAGGACAGGGTGCTGTGGACGGCGGAGCTCCCCGTGGGATACGACTCCCCGGCCCACGCCAGGTAGGCGTTCACGCTCCGGTGGTCCACGGCCACGCCCTTGGGCCGGCCCGTGGACCCGGAGGTGTAGATGACGTACGCCAGGTTGTCCGGCCCGGCGCCGCCGTCCGCGTCATGGCCGTCCTCCGCCGCGATGGCGGCCGCCGCGCCGTCCAGGCTCAGCACCTCCACGCCCGCGTCGGCGGGGAGCACGGCGCGCAGCCGGTCCTGCGTCAGGAGCACGGACGCGGCGGAATCGGCCAGCATGAAGGCCAGGCGCTCGGCGGGATACGCGGGGTCCAGCGGCACGTAGGCGCCGCCGGCCTTGAGCACGCCCAGGATGGCCACGACCATCTCCAGCCCCCGCTCCACGCACAGCCCCACCCGCACCTCGGGCCCCACCCCGCGCCGGGCCAGGTGGCGCGCCAGGCGGTTGGCGCGGGCGTTCAGCTCCGCGTACGTGAGCGACCCGTCCTCCGCCACCAGGGCGATGGCGTCCGGCACCCGGGCCGCCTGCGCCTCGAACAGGTGGTGGACGCAGCGGTCGGACGGGTACGGCCCGTCCGTGTCGTTCCACGTGCGGACGACGAGGGCGCGCTCCTCGGCCGGCAGCAGCTCCAGCGCCGAGACCCGCGCCTCGGGACGGGCGGCGGCGTCGTGCAGCAGGGTGTGGAACCCCTGCGCCATGCGGGCGATGGTGGCCTCGTCGAAGAGGCTCGTGTTGTAGTTGAACCAGCAGCGCAGACCGTCCGGCGCGTCCACCGCCCCCACGGTCAGGTCGAACTTCTCCACGGCGCTCTCGCCGGACATCATCTCGATGGCCAGCGCGCCCCCCTGCGCCGCCTGCGCCCCCTGGCTCTGCAGGGTGAAGTTCACCTGGAAGAGCGGGGACCGGCTCATGTCGCGGGGGGGATTGAGCTCCTCCACCAGCCGCTCGAAGGGGACGTCCTGGTTGCCGTAGGCGCCCAGGGTGGCCTCGCGCACCCGGCCCAGCAGCTCCAGGAACGGCGGGTCGTCGTCCATGCGGGCGCGCAGCACCAGCGTGTTGACGAAGAACCCGATGAGCTCCTCCAGCTCGCTGTAGGTGCGCCCCGCGATGGGCGAGCCCACCAGCACGTCGCGCTGCCCCGACCAGCGCGCCAGCAGCACCTGCAGGGCGGCCAGCAGGGTCATGAACAGCGTCGCGTCGCCGCGGCGGCCCAGGGCGCGCAGCCGCTCCGCCAGGGGCGCGGGGATCTCGATGCCGTACGTGGCCCCGGCAAAGGTCTGCACGGCGGGGCGCGGGCGGTCCGTGGGAAGGTCCAGCACGGTGGGCGCGCCGGCCAGCTGCTCGCGCCAGTACGCCACCTGCTGCTCCAGCGCCTCGCCCTCCAGGTTCTCGCGCTGCCACAGGGCCACGTCGGCGTACTGCAGCGGCAGCTCGGGGAGGGGCGAGGGAAGGCCGCGCGAGAACGCGTCGTACAGGGCGCCGATCTCGCGGACGAGCACGCCCAGGCTCCACCCGTCGCTCACGATGTGGTGCATCCCCGTCACCAGCACGTGCTCGCGGGGCCCCGTGCGGACGAGCATGGCGCGGAACAGGGGCCCCGCCTCCAGGTCGAACGGGCGGGCGGCCTCCGCGCGGATCCGCTCGCGAAGGGCCTCGCCGCGCGCGTCGCCGCCCAGGGCCGACAGGTCCTCCAGGGGGAGCGGAACGGGCGCGGGGGGAAGCACCACCTGGCGCGGCGCCTCGCCAAAGGCGCGAAACACGGTGCGCAGGGCCTCGTGCCGGCGCACGACCTCCGTGAGGGTGCGCTCCAGCGCGGGCACGTCCAGGTCGCCGGTGAGCCGCAGGTTGGCGGGGATGTTGTACAGCGCCGTCCCGGGCTCCAGCTGGTCCAGGAACCACAGCCGCTGCTGCGCGAAGCTCAGCGGAAAGGCGAACACCTCTCCGTCGATGGCACCGGCGGGGGGCGCGGCCCCGGAGAGGGCGCCGTCGTCGAGCGTGGTTGCTGAAGTGGGCACGGTGCAAAGGTGCGGCGGTGGTTCCGCGCCACGAACGGCCGGTGCGGAAAGAACGGCGAAACGATCAGCAAAACGGCAACTGCAACCACGCCAGTCCGCCTGATTTACCCCTGCGCAGGCCTGAAAGGAACGCCGTCATTCCCTTCGACTCGCAAAGCCATCGGGTGGAACCGGTTGGGTCGCAGTACGGGAAACACTTGAAGCGCAGCGATAGAATATGCCGTAAAATACCAGTGTCAGGCGGAGTGTCAACCCTCCGGCGACGGCCGCGGTCCGATTGCGCTATCCCGTTTTCGGTACGAATTCCGGCAATTTGGACAGCTGCATGCCGGTATCCCGGATCGCAAGCATGTTCCGAGCATGCAAACGGTTGCCCGTGCAGGCGTTTAGCTCCGTGATACAGTCGTGATACGGACTGATTTTGGCTGCACCCTTTTACGTCCATCCTGCAAAAGTTCGCACACATCACCACGGTGGCCCCTTTGTAGCGACGCACCCCCGAACACCGCTCGGCGTTCCGGCCGCGGCGATTCTCTTCCCCGATTGGGTTGATACTGTCGTAATCGGGCTGGTGTAGCAGGGTGCGGTTCCCCCGAGCCCGAAACGGGTGCCTGCGGGAGCCGGAGATGAGGGGATGATCCCGGCTTTGCCTGGCCCGCGCGGGCCTTCCCTGCCGCCCCTCCAGGGGACCGCGACGCACGGGACGGAATCGTTACCGGGAGGCGTTATCTTGCCTCTGAGGACGGATGGGCGCGCCCAACCGCGTGCCCGTTCAGCCGGCGCGGCAACGTTCCTGCGAAGGAGCGTGCATCCGCCCGTCGCACCGACCCGACTTCCGCATGGCGCGAGAAACCGCCGCACCCACCGAAAGCAGGCACCGCGCGGATCCGCCGCCCCCCGCACGCCGTCGTGCGCCGGGCAGGCGCTGGCTGCGCGCGGGCCTGGGCGCCGCCGTGTTCGTGGCGCTGCTGGCGGCGGGGATCCTCGCGCTGCCGCGGGCGGGGCTGCCCCCCGGCGGGTTCCGGGGGACGGGCGCGGAGGCGGCGGGGGTGGCGGCGGTCCGGTACCGGGCGGGGCCGCTGCGGCGCGGGCTGCTGGGGGACGGGTACCGCGATGCGTGGGCGGCGCCCGTCCGCGTCCCCCTGCTGGCGCTGGACACGTTCGCCGGCGGGCTCACGCCGGATCGGCCGGGCGGCGGCAACCAGACGCGCAGCCTGCACCTGCGGGGCGCGGACGGCCGCGACTACGTCTTTCGCTCCACGGACAAGGACCAGGGCGGCCGGCTGGGCCCCGTTGCCCGCGCCACGTTCGGGCGGGTGCGGCAGGACCAGGTGGGCGCGCTGCACCCCGCCGCCGCCATCGTGGCGGACGGGCTGCTGGACGCGACCGCCATCCCCCACGCGGACCCGCGGCTGGTGGCCATGCCGGACGATCCGCGGCTGGGCCCGTTCCGCGCGGACTTCGCGGGGCGGCTGGGGATCATCGAGGAAAGCCAGCACGACGGCTTCGGGGGCGCGCGCGAGGTGGTGGACACGGACGAGCTGTGGGCGGAGCTGCGTGCCCGCCCGGCGGAGCCCGTGGACGCGCGGATGTTCCTGTCCGCGCGGCTGATGGACGTGTACCTGGGCGACTGGGACCGGCACGAGGGCCAGTACCGGTGGGGGCGGATGGAGGGCGCGGGCGGCGCGCGCTGGGTGCCCATTCCCCGCGACCGCGACTACGCGATGGCAAGCTACGGCGGCCTGCTCCCGTCCCTGGCCCGCCGCGGGGACGCCAAGATCGTGCGCTTCGACGGGGAGGTCCGCGACCTGGGTGGATTGATGGTGGAGGCGGGGCCGCTGGACGCGCGCTTTCTCTGCCCGCTTCCCGCCGCGGCGTGGGATTCCGCCGCCGCGTCGCTGCGCGCGGTGCTGACGGACTCCGCCATCGCCGCGTCCGTGGGCCGCATGCCCGCGCCCTACGTCCGCCTGGACGGGGACGAGATGGCGTCCACGCTGCGCGCCCGCCGCGACCGGCTCCCCGCCGTCGCACGCGACTTCCGCCGCCGGCTGCGGGAGAGCGGCGCGTGCGAATCGGCTGCATCGGGCGCGCCGGCGGAATCAGGCGGCTGACCGGCCGGCATCCACGGCTGCCGCACCACGTGCGGATCGGCCGGCATCCGAAATCCCGAATCACTACAGAACGCGGGCATCCGGCGGAGGGCGAGCGCCCCCCATCCCCGGCCCTTCCCCCATAAACTGCATGGGGGAAGGGAGAACTGCGTCGCGCTGCACGATCATCATCCATCACTCGGCGCTCGCATTGGTCCGGCGCAAGACGGGCCGCGTGCACGAGGGCCGGAGTCGATCGCGGGAGAGGAGATCCTTCGGTCGGCGCGGGAGGTTGGCGGACGGGATGGATCGCGCGGCGCCTCCCTCAGGAAATCGACCGCCGTCTACGTTGCTGGTGTCGGCGGAGGCCGACAGTGTGACGTTGTAGCCGCGAATTCATTCGCTCTCCCCTCCCCGCGCTCGCCCCCGTCCCTCCCCCGCGCCGCACCCCTTCCCCCGCGCTCCGGCCTCCGGTTCGCCGTGCGGCGCGGAATCCGTCGGTGCGAAATCCGCCTCCAGCCAAGGTCATGCAAAGCTGCGGCATCCGCCGTGCATACCCCGCCGCTCTCCCGGGCGTGGACGAGCCCGGAGGACGGACCCGGAGCACGGAGGACGACACATGGCCACCACGATGGATTCACCCCCGCGGCAGCCCGCGGGCTTTACGCCCGACCAGGCGCCGCACGTGGGCACCGGCACGCGGCAGCCCGGCTGGAACCTGGACGTGGAGCGCAGCGTCCGCGACGGGCAGACGCTGGCCCACTTCCTGGGCTTGTACAGCCTGGGGATGGGTGCCGTGCAGCTGCTGGCGCCGGACGCGATCCAGGACTTCCTGGGCGTGGAGGGCCGCAAGGCGCTCATCCAGGGATACGGCGTGCGCGAGATCGGCAACGGCATCGGCGTGCTGACGGAGCGCCGGCCGGCCACCTGGGTGTGGGGGCGCGTGGCGGGCGGGGTGATGGACCTGGCCACGCTGGCCACCGCGCTCACGCCGGACAACCCGCGCCGGCGCAACGTGCTGCTGGCCATGGGCGCCGTGGCGGGGGTGATGGCGCTGGACGTGCTCGCGGCCCGGCAGCTGGGCCAGCACATCGTGCACGACGACTGACGGGACGGCGGGCGGGGCGTCGTCCGGCCACGGATGGGCGCCGCCGCGTTCCAGGGGGAAGGCGGCGGCGGGGCGGACGCGGTTTTTCAGACCTTATCGGGAGGGGTGGCTCACATGAAGGCACTGACGTGGCACGGCCGGTCCAGCATCAAGTGCGAGGAGGTGCCGGATCCCGTGATCGTGGATCCCACGGACGCCATCGTCCGCATCACCAGCACGGCGATCTGCGGCAGCGACCTGCACCTGTACGACGGGTTCAACCCCTTCATGCAGCCGGGGGACGTCCTGGGCCATGAGCCCATGGGCATCGTGGAGGAAGTGGGCCGGGACGTAAAGCGCATCAAGAAGGGCGACCGCGTGGTGGTGCCGTTCACCATCTCGTGCGGCGCCTGCTTCTTTTGCCAGCGCACGGAGTACTCGCTGTGCGACACCACCAACCGCAACGCGGACGTCGCGCAAAAGCTGATGGGCCACGCGCCCGCCGGCCTCTTTGGCTACTCGCACCTCACGGGCGGGTACGCGGGCGGCCAGGCGCAGTATCTTCGCGTGCCGTACGCCGACGTGGGCCCCCTGCGCATCGACAGCGACCTCAGCGACGAGCAGGTGCTCTTTCTCTCCGACATCTTTCCCACGGGATACATGGCGGCGGAGAACGCGCAGATCGAGCCGGGAGACACGGTGGCCGTGTGGGGATGCGGGCCCGTGGGGCAGTTCACCATCCAGAGCTGCTGGATGCTGGGCGCCGGGCGGGTGATCGCCATCGACAACGTGCCCGAGCGGCTGGAGATGGCGCGCAAGCACGGGCGGGCCGAGACCATCAACTTCAAGGAGACGGGGGTCTACGACGCCCTGCAGGAGATGACGGGGGGCCGCGGCCCGGACCGCTGCATCGACGCCGTGGGGGCCGAGGCGCACGCCACGGGCAGCATCGACGCGGTGTACGACAAGGCCAAGACCATACTGATGCAGGAGACCGACCGCGCGCACGTGCTGCGCGAGGCCATCCTATGCTGCCGCAAGGGCGGGACGATCTCCATCCCGGGCGTGTACCTGGGGATCATCGACAAATTCCCCATCGGTCCGGCCATGAACAAGGGCCTCACGTTCACCATGGGCCAGACGCACGTGCCGCGCTACCACGAGCAGCTGCTGCGGCGCATCGAGTCCGGCGAGATCGACCCGTCGTTCGTCATCACGCACACGGTGCCCATCGAAAAGGGGCCGGACATGTACAAGACGTTCCGGGACAAGGACGACGGCTGCATCAAGGTCGTGCTCAAGCCCTGGGACTGACGACGGCTCGAGCTCACGCGGAGGGCGCGGAGAACGCGGAGGGCGCGGGGAGAGTTTCTCCTCGCGCCCTCGACGCTTCTGCACGGCAAGGAGCCTTACTGATTTGGCTCACACAGAGGAACAGAGGAACAGAGGAACAGAGGTAACAGAAAAGAAGACGGAACAGCGTTACCTACCCTTCTGTTCCTCTGTTCCCCTGTTCCTCTGTGTGAAAAAAGAAGTTTTACGTTAGTGACTCACAGTCGGATCTGCGCGCCCAGCTCCACCACTCGGTTGGGCGGAAGGCCAAAGAACGCCGTCGCGGGCCGGGCGTTGCGCGACATCAGGGCGAACAGCGCCTCGCGCCACCGCGCCATCCCCTTCTCCTTGCTGGGGATGAGCGTCTCCCGCCCCAGGAAGTAGCTCGTGCGCCCCGGCGACAGGTCCAGCCCCGGGACGTTCACCCGCGAGAGGGCGCCGGGCACGTCGGGCTCCTCCATGAAGCCGTAGCGCACGGCCACGCGGTAGAACCCGTGCCCCAGCTCCGTCACCTCCAGCCGCTCCTCGTCCGCCAGGTGCGGCACCTCTTCCGTGGACACGGCCAGGAACACCGTGCGCTCGTGCAGCACCTTGTAGTGCTTCAGGCTGTGCAGCAGCGCTGGCGGCGTGCCCAGCGGATTGCCGTACATGAACACGGCCGTCCCCGGCACCCGGTGCGGCGGCCGCGCGGCCACGTCCTTCAGGAACAACTCCACGGGCAGCGTCCCCGCGCTCAGCCGCTCGGCCAGGATGCCCCGCCCCGTCTTCCACGTGGACATGAGCGTAAAGATGACGGCGCCCACCACCAGCGGAAACCAGCCGCCGTGCGGGATCTTGATGACGTTCGCGCCAAAGAACGCCAGGTCGATGGCCAGGAACACCCCCGTGAACCCCGCCGATGCCCACAGCGGCCACTTCCACCGTTCGCGCTCCACCCGGAACAGCAGCAGCGTGGTGATGACCATCGTCGCCGTGACGGCCACCCCGTACGCGGCCGCCACGCTGCTGCTGTCGCGGAACCCCAGCACCAGCCCGATGCACGACAGCATCAGCAGCCAGTTCACCTGCGGGATGTAGATCTGCCCCCGCTCGCGCGCCGACGTGTGCTCGATCTGCACGCGGGGGATGTAGCCCAGCTGCACGGCCTGCATGGTCAGCGAGAACGCCCCCGTGATGAGGGCCTGCGACGCGATGACGGCCGCCATGGTCGCGATGACGACCACGGGGTACAGCGCCCAGCGCGGCGCCATGTGAAAGAACGGGTTCTCCACCGTCTCCGGGTGGTGGATGAGCATGGCCCCCTGGCCAAAGTAGTTCAGCAGCAGCGCGGGGAGCACCACGGCGTACCACGCCAGGCGGATGGGCCGGCGGCCAAAGTGACCCATGTCCGCGTACAGCGCCTCGCCGCCCGTGACGACGAGGAAGACGGAGCCCAGCACGAGGAAGCCGTTCCACCCGTTCTGTGCAAAGAAGCGCGCGCCGTACAGGGGGTTCACGGCCGCGAACACCGTGGGGTCGCGGACGATGTGCATGATCCCCAGCGCGGCGATGGTCACGAACCACACCATCGTCACGGGCCCGAAGATGCGCCCCACGCTCGCCGTCCCCCGGCTCTGCATGGCGAAGAGCGCCACCAGGATGCCGATGGTGATGGGGATGATGTACGGCTCCAGGGCCGGCGTGGCGACCTTGAGCCCTTCCACCGCGCCCAGGACGGAGATGACGGGCGTGATCATCCCGTCCCCGTACAGCAGCGCCGTGCCGAACAGGCCCAGCATGATGAGCACCCAGCGCGGGCTGCGCCGGAGCGCGCCCACGGGCGTTACGAGCGACGTCAACGCCAGGATGCCGCCCTCGCCGCGGTTGTCGGCCCGCAGCACGAAGACGGCGTACTTGATGGAGATCACCAGCACCAGCGCCCAGAAGATGAGCGACAGCACGCCCAGCACGTTGTCGCGCGTGGGCAGGATGCCGTGCGTGTGGTGAAACGATTCGCGCACGGCGTACAGCACGCTGGTGCCGATGTCCCCGTACACCACCCCCAGCGCCCCCACCGACAGCGACGCCAGGTAGCGCCCCCGCGGCTCCCCCTCCGGATTCCCTGCGACGTCCGTGCTCACCCCTGCCCTCCCCTGTTGATCGAAGATCGTCATCGCGCCGGCCCGCTTGTGCCCGTCCCGCGGCGGAAGGGCGATCGGCAGCCGAGCCCCCGCCGGGCAGAGCGAATGAATTCGCCGCAACGAATACACGATGTCCGCCTGCGCGGACTGTCCGTCACGGGCGGGTGCCACGCCGGCGCGGAGCCCTGCCGGGCTGGTCCGCGGCAGGCGACGAACGCCGGGATGCGGATCTCGGGGAGCAATCTGGGCGGGGACGCGTAAAGGCCGCACAAAGGGAGTGCGGCCCCGCGTTAAGAAATCACAAAGATCGTCGGCTGTCCGCCGCGCTCTTCCGTGCGGGGGGCGGGCGTCCTAGCTTGCCTGCGCCTTCCGCTCATCGGCTCTCCCATCTCCCTTCCAAACAGAAATCTCCTTGCGAAACCTCGCCTGCCATTGTGCCGCGGCCCTCCTGTGCCTCGCGCCCGCCACGGCCCACGCGCAGGCGCGGACGGCGCACATGACGGTGTACGATGCCGGGATGGCGGAGTTCCTGGAGGAGCGCACCGTACGGCTGGAGCCCGGGATGAACCAGGTGGAGTGGCGCAGCCTGATGCCCAAGGCGCTCGTCCGCACCATCCGCATCATCGCCGACGGGGCCGACGTGGTGCGGCAGGAGGTCTCGTACGACGGGCCGGAGGTGCGCAACCAGCGTTCGCCCGTGCTGCGCCTGACCCTGCGCAACCGGGGCGGCGCCCGCGACGCGCGCGTGCAGGTGGACTACCTGGCGCCCGACCTGAGCTGGGTGGCCGACTACTCGCTGGTGCTGGACCCCGCCGACGCGGGCGCCCCGGCCACGGGCGGCTCGCTGGACGCGTGGGTCTCGCTGTACAACAACACGGGCGCGGACGTCCACGCCGGCACGGTGGACCTGGTCGCCGGCGACATCGCGCTGCTTGGGGCGGATGGGAGCCCGCAGCAGGACGCCTCGGCGAACTACTCGCAGTCCCGCGTGAACGTGGAGTCCGTGTCCATGGCGCCGCCCGGGGCCGGCGCCAGCAGCATCAGCGCGTTCAGCCGCTTTCGCCTGGGACGTGACATCGCGCTCAACGCCAGCTCCGCCATGGGCCGGCACCCGCTCTTCCAGGGCGAGCGCGTCCGCATCGTGCAGCGCAACGTCTTCGAGAACGCGCACAACCAGCAGACCCTGGGGAGCGGCGGATTCGTGATGCTGCCGCGCGGGCTGGACGTGCGCCTGGTGGGCACCAACCCCACCGGCGCGGCCATGCCCGCGGGCCAGGTGACCGTCTACGCGCGGCAGGACGGGCCGCCGCAGGTGGTGGGGCAGGACCGGATCGGCCTCACCCCGGCGGGGGGCGAGTTCACCCTGCGGCAGGGCCGCTCCAACACGCTGTTCGGCACGCGGCGGGTGCTGGAGCGCAGCGAGGAGGAGTATCGCACGGAGCAGGGACGCACCCGGGCCAAGCTCACCACGCGGGTGGAGGTGGTGGTCACCAACCGGGGACCGCGCGCGGCGGAGGTGTTCGTGCGCGAAGGGATCGAGGCGTCCGGCGACAACGAGTGGCGGATCCTGGCGTCGTCGGCCCAGGTGGAGCGCATGTCCGCCAACACGTTCCAGGTGCGGCTGCAGGTCCCCGCGAACGGCGAGGCGTCCTTCACCTACACGGTGGAAACGCGCTAGGGCCGCATCCGCGCAGGCGTTTCACACCCGAGGACGCAGAGAAAAAGGGTTCATCGCGGATTTCGTTGCAGCGCGCAGTTGGAAGATGTGCACACATTGTCATTCCGAGGGAGGCGCCGGCGGGATCTCTGCAGGTGCGGGATCTCCAGCGCCGACCGAGGAATCTACTCGCCCGCCGCTCGTACCCCGCCCACCTGCGTGGACTCGCCCGTTCAGGCCCCTGTCACCGAGGGGCCCGGAGGGATGGCGCGGGCGGGTTTCCGGCTCGCCTCGGGCCACCTCAGTGGGCCGGGTAGATTCCTCGGTCGGCGCACAGGCATCCGGCGCGTCTCAGTATCGACCGGCGCCTCCCTCGGAATGACAGTTTCGCGATCGCTGCAACCAAATCGACGAAGAGCCAGAAAAACGGACGAGGACGCAGAGACCGAACGGTCTCTGCGTCCTCGTCTTTTCGTCCCTGCGCCCTCTGCGTGAAACGCGTGACGAGAGCCGGATCAGGACGCGGACTGGACGCCCGGCTCACGACCGTCCCGCCTGACCTTCCGCGGAACGTTGGATGTGGCTACTCCAGCACATCCACGTCCGCCGCGGGGAGGCTGAACACGAACACGCTGCCGCCGCCGGGGCGCGGGTGGTACTCCAGGGCGCCGCCCTGCGCCTCGGCCAGCCGCCGCGCGATGGAAAGGCCGAGGCCCGCGCCGCCCGCGTCCGGCTGCGCGCCGCGGGCGCGGTAGAAGGGCGCAAAGGCGTGCTCCGCCTCCGCCGGGGGGATGCCGGGGCCGCGGTCCGCCACGCGGAACACCAGCCGCCCGTCCTCCCGCCCGGCGCTGAGCTCGATGGGCATCAGGGGCGGCGCATACTTCCGCGCGTTCTCCAGCAGGTTCACGAGCACGCGAAGCGATTGCACGAAGTCGAAGCGCCCCAGCAGGATGCCCCCATCCACCTCATCCATTTCCACGCGCACGTCGCGCCCCGCCAGGCTTCCCGACGCGCGCTGCAGGGCCGCCCCCACCAGGTCCTCCGCGGCCGTCAGCTCCGGGCGCAGCGCCAGGGCGCCGGCCGTCATCCGCGACAGGTCCAGCAGGTCCGCCACGAACGCGTTCAGCCGGTCCGCCTCGTCCTCGATGTCCGCCGCGCGCCCGTCGCCCTCCGCGGCGATGTCGTGCGCCAGCGCCTTGATGGTGGTGAGCGGCGTGCGCAGGTCGTGCGACACGGACGCGATCACGGCGTCCTTCAGCCGGTCCGCCTCGCGCAGGGCCTCCGCCCGCTCCGCCTCCGCCGCCAGCCGCACCCGCTCCGCGCCCAGCGCCGCGTAGTACGACAGCGCGGCGAAGAAGCGCTGCTCCCCCGCGTCCAGCATCAATCCCCCCGCCCGGGCGATCCGCAGCACGCCCACCGTCCGCTCGCGCACCCGCAGCGGCAGGGAGAGCGCGGCCGCCTCCGGCACGTGCGGCATCCCCGGATCGGCGTGGGCGAGCAGGCGAATCGTCCCGTCCATCCGCTCCACCACGCCCACCCCCTGCTCCGCCGCGATCTCCGCTCCTAGCGGCGGAACGGGGTCCGGCGCCAGCTCGTCCTCCGCCGCGCCGGGAAGGTAGATGCCGCACGCGTCCAGCCGCAGCGTGGTGCGGATGACCTCCGCCACGGCGTGCAGCGCCTCTTCCGCGCGGCCGGCGTTCAGCGTCTCCGCGCCCAGGGCCGACAGGCGGTTGACCTCGTCCGCGCGGCGGCGGGCCTCCTCCGCCTCCGTGCGGGCGCGGTGGATGAGGTGCGTGGCCACGGACGCCACGGCCAGGAAGGTGATGAGCACCATCCAGTCGCGCCCGTCCGTGACGCCCAGGGTGTAGTACGGGGGAAGGAAGAAGAAGTTGAAGCAGAGAAACGACAGCAGCGCCAGGGCGATGCCCCGCGCGCGCGTGCCGCGGACGCTCCCCGCCAGCACCAGCAGCAGGTAGGTGAGCGCCACGTGCGCCTCGCCCAGCTGCGCGCGGGCCGACCACATGGCGGCGGTGAGCCCGGCCGTGGCGGCGAGCCAGCCGAGCCAGGGCAGAAGCGAGGGAATAGGTAATAGGGAATAGGGAATAGCGGGATTCGTTCGATGGGATCGATCGTGTGCGCGGGGCGTCGTTGGCATCGCGGTCAGTCCAGCGCGCGGAAGCGGTAGCCCACGCCGGGCTCGGTGACGATGAGCGCGGGGCGGACCGGATCGCGTTCGATCTTGCGGCGCAGGTTGGCCACGTGCACGCGCAGGTACGCCTGCGGGTCGCCCGGCGAGCGGCCCCAGACCGTGCGGAAGATCTGGTCATGCGTGAGGGTGCGTCCCGCCTGGGCCACGAACGCGCGCAGCAGGTCCCACTCCGTGGGCGTCAGGTGGATCTCCGCCCCGTCGCGGCTTACGATGCGCCGCGCCGCGTCGATGCGCAGCCCGTCCGCCTCCGCCGGCCCGCCCTCGCCCGCGGGGGACGGCGTGCGAGCGCGGCGCAGCTGGGCGCGCACGCGGGCCTGCAGCTCCGCCGCGCTGAACGGCTTGGTGACGTAGTCGTCCGCGCCCGCGTCCAGCAGCGCCACCTTTTCGCTCTCCGCGTGGCGCGCGGACAGGACGACGATGGGCGCCGTGGACCACTTGCGGATCTCGCGGCACACGCTGGCGCCCGCCGTGTCGGGGAGGCCCAGGTCCAGGACGATGAGATCCGGCCGTTCCGCCGCCGCCCGGTCGATCCCCTCGCGCCCGTCCGCCGCCTCCACGACGCGTACGCCCTCGGCCGCGAGCGCGTTGCGCACCACGCGCCGGATCTGCGGCTCGTCGTCGATGATGAGGATGGTGAGGTCGGTCATTCGTGGATGCTACGGGGGCTGCAGGGAATAGGGAATAGGGAATAGGGAATAGGTAATAGGGAATAGCGGGCGAACGGAAACGGCGGGTTACAGGGGACAGGTTACAGGGTACAGCCTGCAACGGACGGATCGCGCCGGCAGCAGCCGGCCCCTCCTCGCTCGTTCCTCGCGGAGAGGGGAGAACCAATCCCGTGCACCGGTCGCCGCCCCCGGCGTGGCACTCGCCCGTGCCGGACAGTCCGCGAAGGCGGACTTCGCGATTTTCCAGCGGCGAATTCATTCGCTCCTTGGCCCGGACGGGCGCTCCCTGGCCCGGACGGGACCATGCTCCCTGGCCCGCCGCCGCCTGAACTTCAACATCGTCGTGCGTGGGACGGATCGCGCCGGCAGCAGCCCGCCCTCCCCCGGCCCCTCCCCGCTCGTTCCTCGCGCAGAGGGGAGAACCCATCCCGTGCACCGGTCGCCGCCCCCGGCGTGGCACTCGCCCGTGACGGATAGTCCGCGAAGGCGGACTTCGCGACTTTCCAGCGGCGAATTCATTCGCTCCCTGGCCCGGACAGGACCATGCCCCGTGCACGGAAACAATCGTGCACGGGTTCGACGATCCCTCGATTTTCCGCCCCTGATCCCGTCCCGCTTGATGAGCGGCACTCAAGTTGACACCCTTCCGTCCGCCGCATAGTGTGCCGAACGACGTTCGGACAGAGACGGAGCAAAACGAGGCGATCATCCCAACCGGGGAACGTATGCGAATCCGAAAGATCGGCGTGGTGGGCGCGGGGACGATGGGGGCCGGGATCGCGGCGCTGGCGGCCTCGGCGGGGGTGCCCGTGGTGCTGCTGGACATCCCCGGCGAGGGCGACGACCGCGGCGGACCCGCCCGCAAGGGACTGGAGCGCATCGCCAAGAGCAAGCCGGCGGCGTTCATGGACCCCGACCGCGCCCGCCTCATCCAGACCGGCAACACCGAGGACGACCTGGAGCTGCTGGCCGACTGTGACTGGGTGGTGGAAGCCATCATCGAGCAGCCCGCCCCCAAGCAGGCCCTCTACGCGCGGCTGGAATCGCTCCTCCCCGAGCACGCGCTGGTCACGACCAACACGTCCGGCATCCCCATGTCCGTCCTGGTGGAAGGGCGCGGGGAGTCGTTCCGCAAGCGCTTCCTGGGCACGCACTTCTTCAATCCGCCCCGCTACCTGCGGCTGCTGGAGATCATCCCCACCCCCGAGACGTCGCCCGAGGCCCTGGCCGCGCTCACGGCGTTCGGGGAGCGGATGATGGGCAAGGGCGTCGTCCTCGCCAGGGACGTCCCCGGCTTCATCGCCAACCGCATCGGCGTGTACGGCAGCGTGCAGACCATGCGGCTGATGCAGGAGCACGACCTGACCATCGACGAGGTCGATCTCCTCAACGGCCCCCTCACCGGACGGCCCAAGAGCGCCACCTTCCGCACGGCGGACCTGAGCGGCCTCGACATCCTGAAGCACGTGCGCGGCGGCCTGGCCGAGGCCACGGGCGAGGACTTCACCATGCCCCAGTGGGCGCTGGACCTCGTGGACCAGGGGCGCCTGGGCGAAAAGACGGGCGCCGGCTTCTACAGCAAGCAGGGCAAGCAGATCCAGACGCTCGACTGGAAGACGGGCGAGTACGAGCCGCAGCAGAAGCCCGAGATCCCCGGCGTGGCCGAGATCCAGAAGAAGCCGCTGCCGGAGCGCGTGCGCGGCGTGCTGCAGCTTCCCGGCAAGTACGGCGCGTTCGCCCGGGCGCAGTTCGCGCGCGCCTGGCACTATGCGCTGGAGAAGGCGCCGGAGCTCGCGTACGACGTCGTGGGCGTGGACCGGGCCCTGGAGTGGGGCTTCGCCATGGAGCAGGGCCCCTTCAAGCAGATGGACGCCGTGGGCCTGGACCTGGTCCGGCAGACGATCGCGGAGGAGGGGCTGGACGAGCCGGCGCTCCTCACGCAGGCCGGCGACCGCTTCTACAGCGAGGACGGGCGCACCTTCCTGGCGTTCGACGGCTCGCGGCAGACGCTGCCGGACGCGGAGGGCGTGGTCACGCTGGGGGCCGTGCGGCGCGCGGGTGGCGTGCTGGAGGAGAACGCCGAGGCCGCGCTGCTGGACATCGGCGACGGGGTGGCGCTGCTGGAGTTCCGCGGCAAGATGGGCACGCTGGGCGAGGGCGTCATCCGCATGATCGCCACGGCGCTGGAGCGGGTGGACCGCGAGGGGCGCGCGGGGCTCGTCATCGGCCACGAGGATCCGCGGGCCTTCAGCGCGGGCGCCAACCTGGTGGCCACGCTGGATGCGGCGCGCGAGGGGCGCTGGGACGAGCTGGACGCCTCCGTGCGCGCCTTTCAGAACGCGACCACCAGCCTGCGCAAGGCGCCCTTCCCCGTCGTGGTGGCGCCGTTCGGGCTCACGCTGGGCGGCGGCGCGGAGATCACCCTGCACGCGGACCGCGTCCAGGCGCATGCGGAGTCGTACATCGGCCTCGTGGAGACCGGCGTGGGGCTGCTGCCGGGCGGCGGCGGCACCAAGGAGCTGCTGTTCCGCTTCATGGGCGACCTTCAGCCGTACGAGGAGGCGGATGCGTTCGAGGCCGTGCGCCGCGCCTTTGGGATGATCGCCATGGCGACCACGAGCACGAGCGGGCTGGAGGCCAGGAAGCTGGGATTCCTGCGCGAGGCGGACCGCATCAGCATGAACCGCGACCACCTGATCGGCGACGCCAAGCTGCGCGTGCTGGACCTGGCCCCCGGCTACGCGCCGCCGCCGCCGCGCGTCATCCAGGCGCTGGGCGACCGCGCCATGGGCAACCTGCGCTACGGCGTGTGGTCGCTGCACGAGGCGGGGCAGATCAGCGAGCACGAGGTGCTCATCGCCACGGAGATCGCGAAGGTCCTCGTCGGTGGCGAGGGCGCGCCGCGGCAGGTGACGGAGCAGGACGTGCTGGACCTGGAGCGCGAGGGCTTCCTGCGCCTGCTGGGCACGGCCAAGACGCAGGAGCGGATCGAGTACACGCTCAAGACGGGAAAGACGCTCAGGAACTGAAGTACCAAGTGCCAGGTGACAAGTGCCAAGTAACTGATTGGATTGTACTTGGCACCAGGCACCAGTCACTTGGTACTTCAAACGACACCCTGACTCCAAAAGGCAGCATCCATATGCATGAAGCAGTCATCGTCAGCGCCGTCCGCAGCGGCGTGGCAAAGGGCAAGGCGGACGGCTCGCTGTACAACGTCCACCCGGTGGACCTGGCGGCCGAGGTCATCAAGGGCGCCGTGGAGGCCGCGGGGCTGCAGGGCAAGGACGTGTGCGACGTGATGCTGGGGTGCGCCAGCCCCGAGGGCGCGCAGGGCGCCAACATCGCCCGCCTGGCCGTGCTCCGCGCCGGCTTTCCCGTGGAGGTGGCGGGCACGACCATCAACCGCTTCTGCTCGTCCGGATTGCAGACCATCGCCATGGCGGCGGCCAGCATCATGACGGGGATGGCGGACACGGTGGTGGCCGGCGGCATCGAGATGATGAGCCGCATCCCCATGGGCGGGCATCACAAGGAGCTGCATCCCGAGATGACGGAGGCGTACATCGGGATGGGCTTCACGGCCGAGAACGTGGCCGAGCGGTGGAAGGTGAGCCGCGAGGACCAGGACGCGTGGGCCCTGCGCAGCCACCAGCGCGCCGCCGCGGCCCTGGCCGAGGGCCGCTTCGACGACGAGATCGTCCCCATCCAGGTGAACGGGGGCGAGCCGTTCCGCCGCGACGAGCTGGTGCGGCCGGACACGTCGCTGGAAAAGCTTGCCACGCTGCGTCCGGCCTTCAAGACCACGGGCACGGTCACGGCCGGCAACGCGTCGCCGTACAGCGACGGCGCGGGGGCGCTCGTGCTCACCAGCCGCGAAAAGGCCGAGGCCATGGGGCTGCCCATCCTGGCGCGCTTCGTGGGCTACGGCACGTCCGGCGTGGCGCCGGAGATCATGGGCATCGCGCCCGCGCTGGCCGTGCCCAACGCCTTCAAGCGCACGGGGATGACCATGGGCGACATGGACCTCATCGAGTTCAACGAGGCCTTTGCCGCGCAGGTGCTGGCCGTCATGCGCGACATCGACATGCCGGAGGACCGGACCAACGTCAACGGCGGCGCCATCGCGCTCGGCCACCCGCTCGGCGCGACCGGGGCCAAGCTGAGCACGCAGCTCATCCACGAGCTGCGCCGGCGCGGCGGCGGCAACGGCCTCGTGACCATGTGCGTGGGCGGCGGCATGGGCGCGGCGGGCATCTTCGAGGTGTACGGCGCGTAACTGCATTGACTCACACAGAGGAACAGAGGAACAGGGGTAGCAGAGGACGAACGCAATCGCTTCCCCTGTTGCCTCTGTTCCTCTGTGTGAGCCTTTTCTGTTGCTTTCGACGGGAGCGCTGATGGCGACGGAGGCCGAGCCGTTCGAGATCGCAGTAGAAATCCAGCCCGGCGACGTGGACGGGATGGGGCACGTGAACAACATCGTCTACGTGCGCTGGGTACAGGAGGTGGCGCTGGCGCACTGGTTCGCCGTGGCCCCGGCGGACGCGCAGGCCGCCATGACGTGGGTTGTGCTGCGCCACGAGATCGACTACCTGCAGGCGGCGCGGCCGGGCGACACCGTTCGCGCGCGCACCTGGCTGGGCGAGGCGAAGGCGATCCGCTACGAGCGGATGACGACCATCGTGCGGGGGGACGGGACGGTGCTGGCGCGGGCCCGCACGTTCTGGTGCCCCGTCCACGTCGCCACGGGGCGGCCCCGCCGCGTGCCGCCGGAGGTGCACGCCGCGTTCTTTACGCCGGACAAGGGAGAGGGATGAGCCAGGGATCCATGCGGGAGATGGTGCGGCACTACTTTGAGACGCAGGTGGAGTTCACCCAGCACACGGGCATCCGCGTGGACGAGGTGGGCACGGGAACGGCGGCGTGCTCCATCGACGTGGACGGCGGCGTGCACCGCAACGGGCTGGGCACGGTGCACGGGGGCGTGCACGCCACGCTCATCGACACCACGATGGCGGTGTCCATCGCCTCGCTGGGCCTCCGCGGCGCCACCACGCAGATGAACCTGCACTTCGTGGGCGCCGCGCGCGGCGGGCGGCTGGTGTGCAGCGCGGGGGTGGTGCACCGCACCGGCCGCACCGCCACCGCCGAGGCCCGCGTGCACGATGCGTCCGGCGAGCTGCTGGCCCTGGCCACGGCCTCCTTCCGCATCTTTGCCGAGGGCCTCACCGCCCCGCCATCGGCCGAGTAGCGAAGCCTGTTTCGACGATCGGGATAGGAGGGGCCGGTTACCCGGCACCCCCCTCCCCCACCACCGTACGTACGGGTCCGTATACGGCGGTTCGAAAGGTTGACGGACTGGATTGTGGAGCCCCGTCCTGGTCGAAGAGGCTG
>JAESFL010000044.1_pt1 | contig 168533 bp, 148 predicted proteins | sample 9269401 | NCBI WGS metagenome assembly JAESFL01 (sample SAMN14506025, study PRJNA617098) | algae metagenome | isolation source: Gloeocapsa sp. UFS-A4-WI-NPMV-4B04 and co-occurring heterotrophs from desert... | place: USA: Utah | collected 2006-10-01 | reverse complement strand
CGACGTGTTCCACAACCCCCAGAACCCGTACACGGAGGGGCTGCTGCGCTCCATGCCCAAGCTGGGCGGCACCAAGGAGCGGCTGGCCGTGATCCCCGGCGTGGTGCCGTCGCCCATCAACTGGCCCGAGGGGTGCCGCTTTCACGACCGCTGCCCGTACGGCTGGGAAAAGACGGAGAAGGAGGCGCCGCCCCTGTTCGAGGTGGGCCCCGGGCGCAAGAACAAGTGCTGGCTGGTGAAGTATCCCGAGCGGCGCGAAGAGGTGCGGCGCCAGACGGGCGGCTTTACCCCCGACGGCGCGCTCACGGGGACGGGCGCGGCCACGCCGGTGGCCGGCGCCGTGGATCCGGTGGTGGACGTCGGCGGGGAGGAGGTGCGCTGATGGGCAACACGCCGGAGGGACGCACCCCCGCGGGGGGGCAGGGCGCGGCGGACGGGCAGCGCAGCGGCGGCGAGCGGCCCGGTGCCGTGCGCGAGCCGCTGATCGGGGCGGGGCTGGAGCGCGCGGCGGCCGCGGGCACGGACGACACGGGCGCGGCCGTGCACAGGGCCGGCGCCGAGCGCGTGGAGCTGCCCCCCGCCAAGGGCGACAGCGACCTGCGCGGGCAGACGCCGGACGACATGGACCCGCCGGCGGACGCGCTGCTGGCCGTAAAGGGCATCAAGAAGTACTTCCCCATCCGCAAGGGGCTCTTCAACCGCCACGTGGGCGACGTGAAGGCCGTGGACGGCGTGTCGTTCTTCCTGCGCAAGGGCGAGACGCTGGGGCTGGTGGGCGAGTCCGGCTGCGGCAAGAGCACCACGGGGCGCGCCATCCTGCGGCTCATCGAGCCCACGGCGGGGAGCGCGGTGTTCGACGGCGTCAACATCATGGAGATGGACAAGGCGACCCTGCGCAAGATGCGGCGCCGGGTGCAGATCGTCTTCCAGGACCCGTACAGCTCGCTGAACCCGCGCATGACCATCGCGGACATGCTGCGCGAGGTGCTGGCCATCCACAACATCTCCACGGGGCAAAAGGCCAACGACCGCATCGCGGAGCTGCTGCGCATCGTGGGCCTTCGCCCGGAGCACTCCGTCCGCTATCCGCACGAGTTCTCGGGCGGGCAGCGGCAGCGGCTGGGCATTGCGCGGGCGCTGGCCGTGGAGCCGGAGCTCATCGTGTGCGACGAGCCGGTGTCGGCGCTGGACGTGTCGGTGCAGGCGCAGGTCATCAACCTGCTGCAGGACCTGCAGAACCAGTTCGGGCTCAGCTACCTGTTCATCGCGCACGACCTGTCGGTGGTGGAGCACATCAGCGACCGGGTGGCGGTGATGTACCTGGGGCGCATCGTGGAGCTGGCGGATAGCGAGGAGCTGTACCGCAACCCGCTGATGCCGTACACGCAGGCGCTGCTTTCGGCGGTGCCCATCCCGGACCCGCGGATCCGGCGCGAGCGCATCATGCTGCAGGGGGACGTGCCGTCGCCGGCCAACCCGCCGCCGGGGTGCCCGTTCCACCCGCGCTGCCACCATCCGCTCAAGGACGCGGACTGCGCCAAGATCGTCCCGCCCCTGGCCGACAAGGGCGGCGGGCACTTCGCCGCCTGCATCAAGGTGCCCCTGGGCGCCGGGCTGGAGCCGATGGGCGGCCCCGGCGCGCTGCCGGTGCTGCAGTAGGTCCAGGACTGGTGGATGGACGGAAGCGCGCGGCCCCTTTCCCGGGGCCGCGCGCTTTCTGCATCGGTGGATCCCGCTCACGGCAACGGAAAACGGCTTCGCACGCAGAGGAACAGAGGAACAGAGGAACAGAGGAACAGAGGAACGGAGAACGAACGTCGATCTGCCGCTCTGCGACTCTGCTGCTCCGCGTGACGCTGCAAGGACTCGCGGGAACTCGGTACGGCGATCCCACTCGGGCGGTTGTGAACCGACCACGCGCGCGTACATTGGATTTTCCACATTCCGCGAGTCGCATCCTCCCAATCATCCGCCCCACCGCCTCCCATGTTTCTCCGATCGATTATACTCGCCGTCGCCTGCGGGGCGGCGCTGGCCCTGGGCGCGTGCGGGGACGGCGGCGGATCCCAAGCCCGGCCCGCGTTTCCCGCCGAGCGGACGGAGGGCGGGGTGCGCGTTGGGAGCGTGGAATCGGACCATCCGAACGCGACCATCGGGATGGTGTTGGCGGCGCGCTTCACGGAAAGCGGCGAGCACGTGGTCGTGCTGGACTTCGCGCCGCCATACGTGAAGGTCTTTCGGCGGGACGGCACGCTGGAGCGCGCGTTCGTCACCGCCGGCGACGGACCTCGCGAGATGCGGCATCCCACGGCGCTGGCCGTCTCCGGTGACTCGCTCGTCCTGGTGGCCGCCGGTCCGCGCGTGGCCGTCTTCGGGATGGACGGGCAGCCGCGGGGGGAAGGCCGCGCCCGCTTTCCCGTGCTGGCCGCCGAGGCGGGATGCGGCGGCGAGTGGATCGCCTACGGCCCGGGTTCCGGGATGCGCGAGCGGACGCCGTGGCTGCACCGCGTCCGCGTCGCCCCGGAGGGGATGCGCGCGGCGGAGCTGGAGTTCCGCGAGGCGATCGCCGCGCCGACCATCGGCGCCGGGCTGGCGTACGGGATCGCCCGCAGCGCCGACACCGTGCGGGTGTGGCACGTGCTCGGCCCCAAGGCCGCCGTACTGGGATTCCACTGCGGCCAGGACCGGCCGGAGGCCTGGGCCGTGCAGCCGCTGGACCAGCGCGGCGAATCGCCCCGCCGGGAAGGGGAGGCCGTGCGGATGACCATCGAGCCGGGCTCGCGCAGCCTGTCGGGGATGGCGGCGGTGCCGGGCGGCGTGGTGCTGGCCGCGAGCGTGGTGCCCGCGCCGGGCGACTCCGCCACCACGGAGCTCACGCTGGTGACGGCCGAGGGCGAGCGCACGGTCGTCGTCCCCGGCGACTGGACGCTGTGGGACAGCCATCCGCGCCACGGCGTGCTCGTCAGCACCACGGACCCGGTGCCGCGGCTGTTCACCGTCTCGCGCGAGGACCTGCGCGGCCTCTTCGCTCCCAGGCGCTGAGGCGGCCGGCGCCGTCCTCCCTAGAAAGTTGTACCGAATCGCGGAGTCCCGTGTGCATCCGGATCAGGGAGGATCGCGCGGAGGACGCGGAGACAAACGGAGAGGACGCGGAGAAAGACGGGTTTTCTCCGCGTCCTCATCTTCATTCCTCCGCGTCCTCCGCGCGACGGCTTTTCGCGGTGCACATGGAATGGGGACACGTGGTATGCATCGGCCGAAATCCCTCCCCGCAAGAATCCGGATGCCAGCCCCGGGAGCGGCTTCCCGGGCCATCGCCCGGCCTCGCGGCGATGCCGGAGGGTGACGGCCGGAGACCCCTGCGCGGCACGGAGATCGCGTGGCACCATCCGTTTTTCGCCCGGCCGCGTGTCTCTTGCCGCGCCGCGCGGTTTTTGCGTACGTTTTCTCCCCCGCCGGCGCTTCGCGGCACCCCGGATGAGAACACCGCCCCCCACGTCCGCCCCATCCGATCCAGGCGGATCAGAATAGAATTCCCATGGCCGACGCGACGAGCACGCTGTACGCGATCCTCACCGAGGACGAGCAGCGCCTGCTGGAAGAGTGGATCCGCGAACAGATGTCCGGCGGGACCCATCGCCGCGACCTCATGACGGAGGTGGAGTTGCGGCAGCAGGCGGCCGAGTTCCTGACGCTGTTCCGCACCGCCCTGCAGCGCGGCGGGCACGACGTGGCCGGCGCGGACTGGGAAGCCGTGCGCGACCTGCTCACCAGCCTGTCCCGCTCCCGCGCCGTGCAGGGCTTCAGCCCCACGGAGACCGCCATGTTCGTATTCTCGCTCAAGCTCCCCCTCTTTGAGCGGCTGCGCGAGCGCGTGGCGGACCCGGCCGAGCTGGGCGCCGCCACGTGGACGGCCACCGTGCTGCTGGACCGCCTGGGGCTGTTCACCACCGAGACCTACCAGCGCAGCCGCGAAGAAGTGATCGCGCGGCAGCAGCAGGAATTGCTGGAGCTGTCCACGCCCGTCGTGAAGATCTGGGAGGGCGTCGTGGCCGTGCCGCTCATCGGCACGCTGGACAGCGCCCGGACGCAGGTGGTGATGGAGAACCTGCTCACGCGGATCGTGGAGACGGGGGCGTCCGTCGCCATCATCGACATCACGGGCGTGCCCACGGTGGATACGCTCGTGGCGCAGCACCTCATCAAGACGGTGGCGGCGGCGCGGCTGATGGGCGCCGAGTGCATCATCAGCGGCATTCGCCCGCAGATCGCCCAGACCATCGTGCACCTGGGGATCGTGCTGGAGAACGTGACCACCAAGGCCACGCTGGCCGACGCCATCTCCGTGGCGCTCAAGGCCACGGGGTTCGTGGTCAACCGCGTGCGGGCCTGACCCCATGGACCGCATCCCCATCCTCAAGATGGGCCGGGTGCTGCTGGTCACCATCCAGGTGGACATGCACGACCGGCTGGCCCTGGCGCTGCAGGACGACCTCACGGAGCGTATCGTGAAGGAGGGCGCGCGCGGCGTGCTGATCGACATCTCGTCGCTGGAGGTGGTGGACAGCTTCATCGGCCGCGTGCTGGGCAACATCGCCGCCATGTCGCGCGTGCTGGACGCCAGGACGGTGGTGGTGGGGATGCAGCCCGCCGTGGCCATTACCCTGGTGGAGCTGGGGCTCTCGCTGCCGGGGGTGCGCACGGCGCTGAACGTGGAGCGGGGGATGGAGCTGCTGCGGGCCGGGATGATGGAGTACGACGCGCCCCTCCTGGAAGACGATGCGCGTACGGAAGGATGACTCGCGCCCCCTGCGCACCGAGGACGACGTGGTGCGCGCGCGCCAGGCGGTGCGGGCCTGGGCCGTGGAGCTGGGCTTCAGCCTGGTGGACCAGACCAAGCTCGTGACGGCCGCCAGCGAGCTCGCCCGCAACACCGTCGTCTACGGCGGCGGGGGCGCCATGGCCATGGAGGTGCTGGAGGACGGCGCCCGCACGGGGTTCCGCCTGGTCTTCGCGGACGCGGGCCCCGGCATTCCCGACATCGACCGCGCCCTCAAGGACGGCTACACCACGGGCGGCGGCCTGGGGCTGGGGCTGGGCGGCGCCAAGCGCCTCGTCAACGAGTTCGCCATCCAGAGCGCGCCCGGCGAGGGGACCCGCATCACGGTGGTGAAATGGAAGTGACGGGCGGGTTCGCGCTCCCGGTGACGGACCCCTCCGGCGCGGGCGAGCTGCGCCGCCGGGTGACGGCCCTGGCGCAGGCGCTCAAGTTCGGCGAGACGGACGTGGGGCGCGCGGCGCTGGCCGCCACGGAGGCGGCCACCAACCTGGCCAAGCACGCGCGCGGCGGCGGCGTGGTCATCGTGCGCCCCTGCGGCCGCGGCGACGCGCGCGGGGTGGAGCTGCTGGCCGTGGACCGCGGGCCGGGGATGCGCAGCGTCAACGACGCCCTCCGCGACGGCTTCTCCACGGCGGGGAGCCCCGGGACGGGACTGGGCGCCCTGTCGCGCATGTCCGACGAGTTCGACCTCTTTTCCTCCGCGGACCAGGGGACCGTCCTCCTGTCCCGGATCTGGGCGGCGGATCCCGGGCCGGCGGACGTGGCCCTATCCATCGGCGCCGTGAGCGTGGCCAAGCCGGGGGAGACGGTGTGCGGCGACGGGTGGTCCAGCGCCCACTTTCCCCAGCGCTGCCTGATCGTCTGCGCGGACGGGCTGGGGCACGGGCCCGACGCGGCCGTGGCGTCCACCGCCGCCACGCGCGTCTTCGACGAGCACGCGGACGAGGGGCCCGAGGCGCTGCTGGAGCGGATGCACGCGGCGCTGCGCCCCACCCGCGGGGCGGCCGTCGCCGTGGCGGACATCGACCTGGCGGCGCGGACGGTGCGCTACGCGGGCGTGGGCAACATCGCCGCGACGGTGTGGGCGCCGGGCGAAAGCCGCAGCCTGGTGAGCCACAACGGCATCGTGGGGCACGAGATGCGCAAGGTGCAGCGGTTCGAGTACCCGCTCCCCGCGCAGGGGCTGCTGGTGATGGCGTCGGACGGCATCTCCACCCGCTGGCAGCTGGAAAAGTACGCGGGGCTGGGGATGCGCGACCCCGCCGTGATCGCCGCCGTGCTGTACCGCGACTTTTGCCGCGGCCGCGACGACGCCACCGTCGTCGTGGCGCGCGAGGTCCGGACGGCGTGAGCGGCCATCCGCCCCTGTGCACCGTCCTCCTGCGCGCGGACGGGGACGTGGTCGCCGCCCGGCAGCGCGCGCGGCTCGTGGCCGAGCAGGTGGGGATGGAGGGGCAGGACCTGGTGCGCTTCGCCACGGCCGTGTCGGAGATGGCCCGCAACGCCATCCGCTACGCGGGGGGCGGCCGCATCGAGTTCGACGTGGAGGGCCCGCCCCCGGAGCAGGTGATGACGGCGCGCATCTCCGACGCGGGCCCCGGCATCCCCCACCTGGACGACGTGCTGGAGGGGCGCTACGTGTCCACGACGGGGATGGGGATGGGGATCGTGGGCACGCGCCGCCTCATGGACCGCTTCGACCTGCGCTCCGTCCCCGGCGAAGGGACGACGGTGACCATGGCCAAGCGCCTCCCCCGCATGGCGCCCGAGGTGGACCTGCGGATGCGCGCGCGGCTGGCCGAGACGCTGGGCCGGCTGGACCCGCCGGACCCCGTGGACGAGCTGCAGCGGCAGAACGCGGAGCTGGTGGTGGCCCTGGCGGAGGTGCGGACGCGGCAGGAGGAGATGGCGCGGCTGAACCAGGAGCTGGAGGACACCAACCGCGGGGTCGTGGCGCTGTACGCGGAGCTCGACGAGCGGGTGGAGCAGCTGCGGCGGGCCAGCGCCCTGCGGGCCCAGTTCATGTCGTACATGAGCCACGAGTTCCGCACGCCCCTGGACAGCATCCTGGCCCTGAGCGGCCTGCTGCTGAACCGGGTGGACGGGGAACTGACGGACGAGCAGGAGAAGCAGGTGGGATACGTGCGGAGGAGCGCCCGCGACCTGCTGAACCTGGTGGACGACCTGCTGGACACGGCGCGGGTGGACGCGGGCAAGGTGGCCGTGCACCCCGTCCCGTTCACCGTGTCGGAGCTGTTCAACGCCCTGCGCGCCACCCTGCGCCCCCTGCTGTCGGGAGAAACGACGCAGCTGCTGTTCGACGACGCGGGCACCCTGCCGCCCCTGCGGACGGACGAGGCCAAGGTGGCGCAGGTGCTGCGGAACCTGGTGTCCAACGCGCTCAAGTTCACCGAGGCGGGCGAGGTGCGCGTGTCGGCGCGCGAGGCGCCTCCCGGGACCATCGTCTTCGCCGTGGCGGACACGGGGGTGGGGATCGCCGAGGAGGACCAGGCGCGGATCTTCGAAGACTTTGCCCAGGTGGACGGCAACATCCAGCGGCGGCGAAAGGGCACGGGGCTGGGGCTCCCCCTGTCGCGCAAGCTGGCGGAGCTGCTGGGCGGCACGCTTTCGCTGGAGAGCCGGCCGGGCCGCGGCTCGGTCTTTACCCTTACCCTGCCGCGCGAGTACCGCATGGACGCGGACGCACCGGACGAGATGGCTTCCACATGACGGACGCCGCGCAGCGCGATGGCATCCACCGGCGCGTGCTGGTGCTGAACGTGGACGACTACGAGGCCGGCCGCTACGCCACCTCGCGCGTGCTGCGCCAGGCCGGCTTCGACGTGCAGGAGGCGGCCACGGGCACGGACGCCCTGCGCCTGGTGAGCTCCGAGCACCCGGACCTGGTGCTGCTGGACGTGAACCTGCCGGACGTGGACGGCTTCGAGGTCTGCCGGCAGATCAAGACCGATCCCGACACCTCCACCATTCCCGTCCTGTACCTGTCCGCCGCCTACCGCACGGCGGAGCACCGCGTGCAGGGGCTGGACCTGGGGGCGGACGGCTACCTCACGCAGCCCGTGGAGCCCCGCGAGCTGGTGGCCACGGTGAACGCCCTCCTGCGCTCCCGCGAGGTGGAGGCGGCCGTGCGCGAGAGCGAGGAGCGCTTTCGCTCGCTGGTGGCCGCCACGTCGGAGTTCGTGTGGACCATGCCGCCGGACGGCGTGATGGAGGCGGAGTCGCCGGGATGGGCGCGCTTCACGGGCCAGCCGTGGGAGGAGGCGCGGGGGTGGGGGTGGATGGACTGCGTGCACCCCGACGACCGCACGCGGGTGCGCCGGGCGTGGGAAAAGGCCGTGGCCGCGCGGTCGCTGTACCAGGACGAGTACCGCCTGCGCCGGCACGACGGCGAGTACCGGCACGTGGGGGTGAGCGCCATCCCCGTGCTGAGCGGGGACGGCGAGGTGCGCGAGTGGGTGGGGGCGGACGCGGACCTCACGGAGCGCAAGCGCGCGGACGCGTGGCAGCGGCTGTACTCCGAGGCGGGCGCGGCGCTGGCGGCCTCCATGGACTACGAGGTGAACCTGCCGCGGGTGGCCCGGCTGGCCGTGGAGTCGCTGGCGGACTGGTGCGCCGTGGACGTGGTGGACGAGAACGGCCTTCGCCGCGTGGCCCTGGCATCGTCGCGAAGCCAGGCGAACGGGGCCGCGGGGCTGGAGGGCGCCTTTCCCGTGGACCGGCGCGGCGCGGGCCCGTTCCAGGTGGCGCGCACGGGGCACAGCGAGTTCCTGCGCGACGCGGCCGACGCCAATCCCGGCTGGGCCGAGACGGGGGTGCGCTCGTACATCTCCGTGCCGCTGGTGGCGCGGGGGCAGGTGCTGGGCGCGCTCACCCTGGCCGCGGCCGATGCCCTGCCCCGCTTTACGGGCGAGGACGCGGCGCGGCTGGAGGAGCTGGGGCGGCGCGTGGCCCTGGCCGTGGACAACGCGCGGCTGTACGCCGAGGCCATCTACGCCAACGCGGCCAAGAGCGAGTTCCTGGCCGTGATGAGCCACGAGCTGCGCACGCCCCTCAACGCCATCATCGGCTACGCGGACCTGCTGGACGCGGGGGTGGCCGGCGACCTGAACCCGCCCCAGCGCGAGCAGCTGGGGCGCATCCGCGTGGGCTCCAAGCACCTGCTGCGGCTCATCGAAGAGGTGCTGCTGTTTTCGCGGCTGGAGGCGGGGCGCGAGGAGGTGCTGCGGGAGCGCATGGACCTGGCCGTGCTGGCGCGCGAGGCGTGCACGCTGGTGGAGCCCCTGGCGCGCGAAAAGGGGCTGGACTTCGTGGTGGACCTGGCGCCGGAGCCCGTGTGGGTGGAGACGGACGCGGGCAAGGTGCACCAGATCGTGCTGAACCTGCTTTCCAACGCCGTCAAGTTCACGGACGAGGGGCAGGTGTCGCTCACCCTGCACGCCCGCCGCGGCGAGGCCGTGCTGGCCGTGCGCGACACGGGCATCGGCATTGCGCCGGAGAACCTGGAGCGCATCTGGGACGCGTTCTCGCAGGTGGAGCAGGCGCCCACGCGGCGGGTGGGCGGCACGGGGCTGGGGCTGAGCGTGACCCGCAACCTGGCGCGGCTGCTGGGCGGCGACGTCACGGTGGAGAGCCGGATGGGCCGCGGCAGCACCTTTGCCCTGCGCCTCCCCCTCCACCCCGGCTGATTCCCGCGGGCGGGGGAAACCACGCTCGACGAAACGCGGGCCGCGGGAGATTCACTCCGCGGCTCCGCGTGCTTTCAGATCTGAGGCCGCATGACCTGCACGACCCACACGCCGTTGGTGTCCGCGCAGGCGGACAGTGTGAAGTCGTAGCCGCGAATTCATTCGCTCCCGTTCTCCTCCGCGGCGCTTTGGTCTCCGCTCCCGATTCCAATCCACCGCACCCGATCCACTGCATCCGATCCACTGCATCCGATCCACTGCATCCGGTCCACTGCATCCGGTCCACCGCGTCCGATCCACTGCATCCGATCCACCGCACCCGATCCACCGCTCCCCATCCACCGCTCCCGATCCACCGCTCCCCATCCACCGCTCCCCATCCACCGCACCCCATCCGCCGCGTCCGATCCCGACCCTTCGATCCGCCCCCGATCTCCGGATCACGCAAACGGAGTGGATGAAACTCTCCGGGCGGCGGCGCGTACCACACCCCGCCCGCAGCTTCCGGGGCCATCCGGGCTCCGCATTGTTGCCCGCCCTTCCATCCATACGACACCTCCGCCGCAGGAGCCCGTTCCATGACCTCCATGATCGACACCATGCGCCGCGTGCCGCGCGCCGTTGCCCGCATGTTCGCCGTCGCCGCCCTGTCGCTGGCCGCGGCCGTTGCCGACGCACCCGCCGCCGCCGCGCAAAAGGGCCCGGAGGCGATCCAGCGGATGTTCAACGATCCCGCCCTGGCCAACTACCGGCTGACGAGCGCGAACCTGGACAAGTTCCTTACGGCCACGCGGGCGCTGGAGGCGCTGGAGGGCGAGGAGTTCGACATGGAGCGCCAGTTCGACTCGGAGAACCCCGAGCACATGAACATCGGCTACATCGCGTCGGCGTTCGACAGCGAGCCGCGCATCAAGGGCGCCATCAACGGCGCGGGGATGACCACGCGCGACTACGTGACGTTCCTGTTCTCCACCATGCAGGCGATGTTCGGCTCGCTGATGGTGCAGATGGGCGGCGACGAGGCCCTGGCCCAGATGCCCGCCGGCGTGCTGAAGCAGAACATCGAGTTCTTCCTGGCGCACCAGGAGGCGTTCGAGGCGCTGGACGTGGGCAGCTGATCCCGCGGCGGATGAAAAGACGGAGCGGCGGTGCGCTGGGAGCGCACCGCCGCTTTGTTTTCCCCTCGAGCGGCCGATCCCCGTCCCAGGACCGGAGGGCTACTGCGCGCGGACGAGGATGCGGGGGACCTCCGTGGCCAGCGTCACGGCGCCGAACGCCGCGTCCAGGGCGGCGCCGGCCATCGTCCCGCAGTAGCCGTTGCGCACGGCGCCCGTGTACGAGTCCTGCTGGAGCATCCATCCCCCGCCACCCGTGAGCGCGCCGATGGCGGGGGAGCCGCCCTTGGCCCCCACCACCAGCCAGTACAGCCCGGGCGCCAGGTACTGTGCCACCGTGGGCTCCCGCGTGCCGACGGTGGCGCCGTCCAGGGCACCCGTATCCAGCAGCCGCGCGCCGGGGCGCCCCGTCCCGTCGTCCGCGTAGATGCCCAGGTGCAGGGTGGAGCCCGGCGCCGGCACCGTGACCGCGATGCCGATGCGGTCCACCGTCACCGGCCGGCTGACCATGAACGGGGCCGCGCGCGTGGTGTCCGCCGCGAGCACGACCGTCGTGGGCGTGGTGGCGAACTGCGACTGGTAGCGCGTGCCGGGGCGAAGGGGGAACAGCGACTCCACCGTCGAGAGCGGCACGTCCTGGAACGCCGTGCCGTTGTAGTGCCGGCGGAACCACTCGCCCGTGGCGCTGATGCCGCCCCGCACCTTGCTGTCGGTAAAGAAGTACGCCGGGTGCGCGCCCGCCGTGCCCATGGCCAGCCGCTCCAGGTTCGTGTAGAGCAGCGCGGCGTCGGCGAACGGCAGGCCGAACGCGGTGGCGGACGGCCCGTGCCCGGAGCCCGTGGCCACCGCGTGCAGCCCCAGCCCCGCATCGTTCACCACGTTGACCCGGGCCGTGCGGACGGTCCCGCCGCTCCGGACGGTGAACTCCACGTCGGCGTCGTTGCCGTCGGACTCCCAGCTGGCGCACGTGGGGCCGGCCAGGCCAAACCGCATGCCGGCGGCCTGGGCGGGGTCGGTCTCCCATGACCAGGTGGCGCGGCCCGTCTCCACGTGGGTCCGCATCGCCATCACCCGCCGGACGCTCGTGTCGCCGGCGAGCGTGTGGTCGAAGTTCCACTCGATGGTGCGCTCCCACTCGCTCTCCAGCACCATGTGAAAGCCCGCCCGGGCGGCGTCTTCCTTGGTCCACGTGCCGGTGGCCGCGTCCCACCGCAGGTTGTAGCTGGAGATGAAGTGGACGCGGTCGGCCGGGTCGACGTCGTTGGGCTTGGTGTAGATGCGGTAGTCGGGATACGCGGGGTCGCCGGAGTCCAGCGTGATGTGCCCGCCCTCGTCGTTGACCCCGTCGGCGTCCACGACCAGCCGGCCGCCCGTGTGAAAATCGGTCATGCGGATACCTCCCTCCCGTCGTGTGTCAGGGCGCGGACGGCGCCGGATGGGCCATCAGCTTGGCCGTTTCGATGAGCTCCACGGTGTCCACCGCCAGGTCCAGCCGGGCGATGATGTGGGGTTGCCCCATGTGCGCCTTGACCTCCACGCCCAGGGCGCGGACCGGCCGTCCGTTCACCGTCACCCCCACGAACTGCCCGTCTACGGAGTGGATGGCCAGCACGTCGCGCCGGACACCCGGACTCCCCTCGTTATCTGCCATTCTCGCCTCGTTCCGAGGTTGAAAAAGAGCCCGGCCGGAGCGGCCGGGCGGGTGGATCCGATCCTTCCGGCCCGCGGCCGGACGCGCACGGGTCCCGCCCGTGCGCCCGGGCCGACGGGCCGTCCTACCGCGCCGCCAGCGCGGCGCGGGCCACGGCCAGCGCCGCCGTGGCCGCGTCGAAGCGCGCCACCAGGTCCGCCAGCTCGCGCCGGGCCAGCGCCTCGTCCCTGTCGCGGATGGCCTCGCTCACGGACGGAAAGACGACGTTGCTGTAGCCGTTGTTCTCGTCCGCGGCGTAGATGAGCGCGCGGTACCAGGGGCGGGTGCGCAGCCCCTCCGGCCGCGTGAGCGCCCGCTCCACGCCGCGCAGGGCCGCGTTGGCCCGGGCCAGCGTCTCCGCCGGGGGAGCGCCCTGCGCCAGCCGGGCGTCGCGCGCGGCCGCGAAGTCCGCCGCCGCCTGCTGCATCCTTCCGACGGCCTCGCCCAGGGGTGCCATGGACAGGTCCCATCCCGCGCGGCGGGCGGCGGCCTCCATCTGCGGCAGGTAGCCGCGCATGGTGCGCGCGAACTCCACGTAGTCGTAGGGAACCACGTCGGCGTTGGCCAAGCGCAGCAGCAGGGCGGCGCCCACCCGCGCGGCGGCCGCGTGGCTGGTGAACCGGGGATCGCCGTGGCGGCTCATCCACTCGAAGTCGTCGTACTGCGAGTGGTACACGCCGTACGGGCCGCCAAAGCCCCAGTCCGCGTGGGGAATGCCCAGGTGGTTGTAGAACCCGGCGAAGTCCGACCCGCCGCCGGGGTCGCCCATGGACGGCTCCAGCGAGTCCGCCAGCACGCCGGAGCGCCGCCGCCAGACCTCGTACACGCTACCCTCCCCCGAAGGGTCCGGGACGCCCCGGGCCACGTCGCGCAGAGTGGCCCGCAGCGAGGGCGAGCCGCCCCCGCCGAACTGCGGCCCCAGCGCCGACGCGTCCTGGTTCAGGTACGCCACCCCGCCGCGCATGAGCCGGAGCGAATCGTCCTCCACGTACTCGGTCGATCCGATCAGCCCCCACTCCTCCGCGTCCCACGTGGCGAACATCAGGGTGCGGCGGGGGCGGATGCCGCTGGCCAGCACGGCGCGGGCGGACTCCAGCACGCTCACGGTGCCGCTCACGTTGTCCGCCGCGCCGGGTCCCCACGCGTCGCGGTGCGCGCCCACCATCACGATCTCGTCGGGAAAGTCCGTCCCGCGCAGGATGCCGAAGGTGTTGTGGATCTCCTTCCACCCGTTCGTCGCCTCGTCCGTCTCCACCCGCACGCGGGCGCGGACGGGGCCGGGGCCCACGTGGTAGCGAAAGGGCAGCCCGCCCTGCCAGTCGATCCCGGGGACGGCCGTGCCGCGCACGCCGCGCAGGAGCTCCGCCGCGTCGCCGTACGCCATGGCGACCACCGGGATGCGGGGGATGGCCATCTGCTCCGGGGGGACGTGCCGGGCGTCGTGCAGGCTGGCCCAGCCGGGGGTGGCCGGATCGCCCGCGCCGTTCATCACGCTGCCGCGCTGCACCGCGCCGTCCGGCCGCATGGGACCCTCGGGATACACATCGCCCGCCATGTAGCCGTCGTCGCGCGGGTCGCTGTAGATGATGAGCGCCACGGCGCCGTTGCGCTCCGCCTCGCGCGCCTTGATGCCGCGAAAGCTGCGGCCGTAGCGCGCCACGGCCACCTTGCCGCGGACCGAGACGCCCAGCGAGTCCAGCCGCGCGTAGTCCTCGATGAGCCCGAAGTTCACGAACACCACCTCGCCGGACACGTCGCCCGCGGCGGAGTAGCCGTTCACGGTGGGGTACTGCCACTGCGTCGTGGCCGGGTCGCCGGGGATGGCGGGCTCCGGGAGGTCCAGCTCCATCGTGTCCGGCGCGACCCGCCACACCTGGACGGCCGTGGCGTGGGGGAGCCAGACGCGATAGGTGCGCACCTCCGTCTCCAGCCCCATCTCTCGCATCTGCTGGATGACGTAGTCCGCCGTGCGCCGCTGGGCCGGGGTGCCGGCCACGTGCGGCTCGGCCGTGAGCGCGCGCGAGTGGCGCCGGGAGATCTCCGGAGACGGCGCCTGCACGGCCGCGGCTTCGGCGGGGCGCTGGCGGGCGGCGGTCTGCGGCGCGTAGCCCGGGATGGGCTGCTGTGCTGCGAGCGCCGCCGGCAGCAGGACGGCGGCAAGGGCAAGGCGTGGAAGCATGGGCCTGGATGTGCGGGGACGGGGCGAGTCGGGGCCTGGACGCAAACTATGCCGTGCGGCGGGCACCGCAACGGCGGGGGACAGGGGACAGGGGACAGGGGACAATCAGAGACGGACCGGTGCGGGTGCGGATCGGCCGTGCCACCGTGTCACGCTTGGCCGGCACACGGCGTTGTTCCTCCAGATCCTCCTCCACTACCACGTACGTCCGCCGCGGAATGCCGTCCTCCACCCGCATTGCGCCGTTCGCGGCAGGCGCGGCCCTCCTCCTGCTCGCGGGCGGATGCGCGCTGGCCCGGCCCGGTTCACCGGACGCCGCCCCGCGAGAGCTGGTGCTGGCGACCCCCGGCCGGGACAGCGGCGCGGTCGTCTTCCGCGTTCCCCTTCCGCGCCAGCCGGGCAGGCCTGCGCTGCCCCGCCGCTCCCTGCCGTACACGGGGGGCGCCGGCATGCACGCGGAAGCGACGGCCGCCGCCGACACGGGCGCCACGCTCGTGCTTCTCCAGGAAGGGCCCTGGTCCCCCGGTCCCGCGGTGTCGGCCACGCTGCTCCCGGCGGGAAGACCCGGCGGCGAGCCGGCCCTCGAATCTCCCCCCGTGGACGAGGCCGCCCCGTGCACGTCGTTGACCGCGTTCTTCCTCCCCGGCGTGGGCCGCACCCCTGGACGGCCGGTCATCGCGCACTTCCGCGCCGGTGAGCGGCGGGTGCGCTTCGCGGTGGATCCGCGCCGCCACACCCTGCGGCTCCCTCTCCTCCTGCGCCTTCGGCCCGACACGCTTGCGGCACTGGGGGGAGACGCGCCGCGCCCCCTGGAGGCACGCTTCACCTTGCCCTCCACGGGGCGGATGCTGGTCGTCACCCGGGACACCGCCGGGCATGCCCTGGCGGCGCGAACCTTCGCGGCGGGCCAGGCGATGTCCATCCGGCGGGGGCAGCGCCCCGTAGAGCTGGCGTTCTACCTCATGGACGACCATCCGCGGCACCACAGCCCCTGCCGGGGTGTGCGCCCTCCGGATCCGCCCACCCCGCCCTGGATCGACTGGACGGCCCGCTACATCGCGTCGGGCATCGACTCCGTCGTGGCGGCGTACGGGGTCGCTCCCCTGCGGACCGCGAGGCTCCGGCGCGGCGAACGCGAGGTGCGCCTCACCATGGGCGGGGGGATGGTGTACGAGCCAGAATACGTGGTGCGCATCGTCGCGCGCGGGCGGCACGTCCGCGGCGAGTTGTACGAGCAGTGGAGCCGCCTTCCCGCAAAGGGCTACGCGGGCGGTCCGTTCGCCCGCGAAAAGCGCCCGGCGGAGCGGGACGGCTGCCTGGATGCACGGATCAGCGACACGCGCTGGGTGTGCCGGATCGACCGGATGATCCCCGTGGACTGGGCCCGGGTGCTCGCCCGGCTGGATTCCCTGCACCTGGACCAGGTGCCGCCGCAGCGCGAGCGTTCCGGCGCCACGGAGCAGGGGCACGTGCTGATCGAGACGGCGCGGCGGGGCGGCTACAACGGCGTCTACTACTACGGCCCCCGGAGCGGGAGAGATGCCGCGGAGGCCGCCGTGGCCACGGCTGGCGGCGTGTTCCGGGACGTCGTGTTCGGCCGTGCGGCGTCCCTCCCGGATTCGCTCCCCGGCGTCCACGCCGTCGCACCGGGCAGCCTGAGCATCCCGGCCGGCGTGGTCCTGGTGGTGCGGGACGAGCGGACCTGGCACGACCTCTGGCGGCGCTTTCCCTCCAAGGCGCGCCAAGCCGCCGGGAACGCGCCGCCTCCCTTGGTGGACTTCGCCCACAAGGCGCTGCTGGTCGTGGGCAACGGCAAGGTGATGGAGTGCGCGTACCCGCCGGACTACTTCCGCCGCGCGGAAGCCCGCGGAGACACCGTCCACGCCGTGCTGAGCGACCGTCCGGCGGGGCGGTGGCCGTACCCCTGCGATCCGGACCTCGCGCCCGTGCAGGTCATGGCGATCTCCGTGAAGCCGGAAATGCCGGTCATCCCCGTACTCACTACCGGACGGTACTGGATTCCGCAGTACGCACCGGGCGCACCCCCGCCGTGAGGTGCGCCCGGTCCGGCGGACCCGCGCTCAGCGTCGCGTAGCCGGGACAGGCAGCTGAGACCTGAGCGCCGCCGGCAAATCATGCCGTGCGGCGGGCACCGCAACGGCGGTTCAGGTTACAGGGGACAGGTTACAGCCACCAACGGCAAAGCCGGGTGCGGACACCCGGCTTACCGGTTCAGGGATGAATCGTTTTTCAGCGCGGCCTTCGCTCCGCTCAGGGAGAGAACGCGGGTGACCGTCGGGGAACTCGCAACGCGCGGATCAGGGTTCCGCCGCGCCTGCCCTCAGGTCCGCCGCAACGGTATCGTCCCGCGTTCCAATCTCCGGACGTACCGCGATCAGGGCGGGATACCCGTCCCGGTGCGTCAGGAAGAAGAAGACGTCGCCCGCTCGCGCCATCCGCTGGAAGGGAACGGGGGTGGCAATACTCCGCAGGTAGGCTCCGTCGCTCTGCCGGTAGAAGTCGACGAGCCGGTTCTCCAGCGCGCCCTTACCCCCAGGTGAAATCGCGATTTCACCGGCTTCGGCAGCGACCGACGTCGCGGCGCTCTGCATGTCGACGACCCGCCGGTAGACATTCCCGGTGCCGTTGTCCACCGTCTCCTCTACCGCGGGCAGCGGCATGTCGTCCAGGTAGGCAAACGTCTGCGAACCGCGCTCGGTAAGGGTCGCAAAGCCTTTGCCCAGCGCGAGTGCGAGCACGCAGCCTTCGCGCGTCGGGGTGAGCAGCTTCTGGACGGACAGAGGTGAGGCTTCGCGCAGATCGCGCCACGGAAGCTCCAGCTTCTCGACGACCTCTCCTCGTTCGGAGATCCGGACCAGCGGCTCGGCCTGCGCCGAGGTGGCCAGGAGCATTCCGCGATCTCCCAGCGGGCACATCGCCTCGGGGTAGGCAAGGTCCGACAGTGCCATCGAGCCCTTGAGCGCGCCATCCGGCTCGTACCAGGTCACTCTGCTGGTCTGGGCGTCGGCAACCCAGAGGACGCCCTGCTGGTCGACCGCAAGTGCCGTGGGAAGCAGGAACTCGCCCGGGCCGCTTCCTTTCGCGCCGCGGATCCAGGCCAGCGTGCCATCATCGATCCGGAACGCCGCGACCCTGGCCCCTCCCTTGTCGGCGACGAACACCAAATCTTTCCCGACGGCCAGGCGCCAGGGCTGGAGCAAGGTGGTGTCAGCCTCCGTTCCCCCGGCCATCCAGACGCGGTTCCAGCGTGCCGGAACGACTACCCGCTTTTCTGGAGCGGCGGCAGGAGCTGGCTTCGCCACTTCGCATCCCGCGGCCGCAACCCACAATCCAACGACGAGTCCCCAGCGATGGGTTACGTTCACAGTTCACTCGCTTCCGCTGCGGGTGCGAGGGCAAGTTCCGCGAGCTGCCCCTCGAAGTTGCAGCTTGCCTTGAAGGACTGGGGGGGACCGACGTAGCCGAGCAGCATTGCTGCTTTGATCCAAACGTTCGACCGACGAGAGCCTGACGCATAAGATGTCGCAACTGGGCCGACAGGTACAGAGGGCAGTGTTTTGGGCCTTGTCCTGCGATAATGGATCATAGCCGCCGCGCATGTGCCCGCTCCGCAAATCGCGGGGGGCGACCGCGGTCCGCCAGTCGTCTTTCTTACGGCTGGCAGCGGCCCGGGCGGATACGCGTCTCCGCCCGGGCCGCCGTGGATGTGTCCGCCGCGATCAGCGGCGACCGGGGCGCAGCATGCGGCCCAACACCGGGCCCGCGGCCAGCAGGCCCACGAGCCACCACGCACCCGCCGGGTTGCCCAGGTTGATCGTCCACCCCCACGACGGCACGCGCTTGGGCACCCACACCCGCGAGTCGCGCTTGCTGAAGTACACGCCCACCACCGTGTCCGACCAGTTGGCCGGGTTCTCCCATTCCGCCTGGTTGATCTCGTCCTGTGTCATCGTCGTTCATCCGTCGCTGAGGTCTCTCTTCATCCGCCACGCGCGTCCTGGATCGGAACGCGCTGGATGGTACGCGGGGCCCTGGGAAACGTGTCACTACTCTGGATTGCGTGTCCGCCAAAGCGGGTTCCCGTGAGGAATGGTCCGTGCGATCCTTCCCGCGCTCGATTCGGCTCATCTCACCACACGGGATCATTCCATGCGAAAACTGAAGCTGAACGTGGATGCGCTGGCGGTGGAATCGTTCGCCCCCGCCACCGGCGGAACGCTCCGCGGCACGGTGGTGGGCCAGGGGACGTACGTGGGGAACACGTGCGGCTTTCCCTGCAACCCCGAGTTCACCCTGACCTGCGTCTGCGAGAACAGCGGCCTGCAGCCACCGATCGTGTGCGGCACCCTCCCGGAGAACACCTGCGTGATCACCGCCAACTGCACCGGCGCCGGCGGCAACGGCTGATCCCGTCCTCCGCGAGGTGAAAACGCGCCGTCCGCCCAGGCCTGGGCGGACGGCGCGTTCGTCATCTACCGCTTCACGGCGCGCAGGGCCAGGAAGAGCGGGATCTCCTCGCTGGCGCGGCGCTCGGCGCGGGCGTGCGGGCCGGGCGCCTCGCTGGGCTTGGCGATCTCGCGGATGCAGTCCACGTACAGGCCGCACGCCGCCAGCCCGTTCACGTACGCGGAGAGCGGGCGGTGGTAGCTGCGCGTGGCGCCGCCGCCGTGCGCCTTCATGGGGACGGCGAGGCGGCCCAGGTAGCGGTCCACGCGCCGAAAGCGCAGCTGCCGCCCCGCATCCCACCCCCAGCCGCTCTGGCGGGGAACGCGAAAGCACGGATGCGTCATCAGCAGGACGATGCGCCCGCCCCCGCGCAGCGCCCACGACGCCGACGCGAGCGCGTCCTCCAGCGGGTCGATGTCCTGGATGCTCAACAGGAACGCCGCCGCGTCGTATCCGCCCGCATCCACCCCGGCGCAGTCCGCCAGGCGCGTGGCGTCGCCTTCCACGAAGCGGCAGTGGGCGCCGTGGTGCCGCCGGGCGAAGCGAATGAGCTTGCGGCTGGCGTCCACCCCCGTGTAGCGCGCGCCGGCCCGGGAGATGTGCGGCGCCAGCACGCCCGGGCCGCAGCCGACGTCCAGCACCTGCTCGCCCGCGGCGGGGCGCAGCAGGTCCAGCAGCGCGGGGATGGCGAGCAGCCGGTGGTGCTCGCTGCCCTCCGCGCCCACCCAGCCGGTATACCAGTCCGCCACGGGGTCCCAGCTGCGGCTTGCAGCGCGAGGATGGTTCTTTCGAGGAGCCATAAGGCATTCATCGTGTTCATGGGTTGATTCTCGCTTTCGGGAAACACGGAAAGGCCGCGGCACGCACCTGCGTGCGCCGCGGCCCTGTCTCGTTCGTGGAAACGAAAAGGCCGTGGGCGCTCGCGAGAGCGCGCCACGGCCGGATTGGGTCAGCGTCGTCCAGAAACGCCTAGATCACATCCGGTGCATGGGCACGGCCTCGCCGCAGGCTTCGCCGCCGCACCGGGTGCGGAGGCGGGCCGAGACATGGCACCGGATGTGGTTCTGTATCATCATCGCTCGTTCGTCGAGATGGAAAGCGTCGCCCCAACGGTATGCAGAGGGGCGACGGCTGTCAACCGGCGACGGATCTCAGCCCAGCAGGCGCGCGGCGAGCTCGTCCATGGCCGCGTACCACTCGCCGGCATCGGCCTCTTCCCACAGCTCCTTGAGCTCCGAGTCCTCGCGCACGCGCTCCACGGAGCCGCGCGCGCGGGCCACCAGCGTGGCGCCGGGCGCGGCGGGATGCGCCTGCACCCACTCCGCCGCCTCTTCCGGAAAGTCCGCCGGCGGGCGGCCCAGCAGCGCGGCCACGATCTCCGCGGCGGCCACGGCGGCGGACGCGTCGGGCGCTTCCAGGTAGTCCGCCTCCTGCACGGTGGCGAACGCGGTGTTCACCGGGGCCAGGCTGGATCCCTCCGTCAGCTCCGCCACCCAGTCGAGCGCGTCGTCGTTCTCAAAGCTCCCCGGTCCCCATGCGCCCACGTGTCTGCCCGCCGTCGGAAAGGTGATTGGATGCCTGGAGCGCGCGCCCGGGCATCCGTCGCGTCCGCCTCGGGACGCCGTCAGGGAAGGAATGTAATCGCCGCGCGGCATCGGTGCACGCTGCCGCGGCTGCCGATGACCGGCGGGCAGCACCTAGCCCGTCAGCGGGCGGAACTAGCGTCAGCGATCTCTGGATTCTTCAGGAGTTGGGTTTCGCTTACTAGCCGATGTTCTGGGTAGAGACGATCCAACTCATCGAACACCTTTTTGAGCTGCTCAAATCTTTCTGCGTACATAACACCTCGTTGCCGAGTGACTTGAGCTAGCAACTCCAACATTACGACCTGTGTGGATGCTGGAAGCGAATCCGCTATTGTAGCACAAGTGGCGCTGAAGGCCTTCTCACGTACCACCTCCAAGGCTGAATCCCATGAGATGTGACCAGCTTGATGCTCCTGAACAAACGCTAGGACTCGCCACGAAATCAGCAGTTCTTGAATTGCGGCTACTGCAGGTACGCGTTCACCTCGATAGAGTCCCTGCCGGTGATTCCGGTCCACTGTCCGTTGCAGATCTTCCAATTTGGCCTTTACATCCTGCCGTAGCCGCTCTAACTCCCTCACGACGTCGGAGATGCCTTTATCGTCGAGCAAAACGCGATTGTCGATGGCCGAGGCGTCTAGGAGTTGGTCCAGCGAGTACTCTTTTCCGTCCTCCTCGCCTTTGTACGTGATCCGTACGCGATATTGGCGAGGCAGGTTCTTCGCGAAATACTCAGGCCAATAATCTAGCAAGTGGTTTACGCGATACCCGGGAGGAAGAACCTTGGGTGTTGTGAAAAATGCCGCCGGTTCCGCACCCTGCCAGCTACTTTGGAGTTCGGGGGTAAATTCGAACTTCACATCCACGGCGGTTCCCCGCCCAATATTCTCTATGACTATTTCCGCAAACTGCAGGCGTTCGGCTGAGAAATATACTAGGATGCGCGGCAACATAGCAGCGACCCGAGATTCTCGCGCCTCTTGGAGAGCTGCGTTGCTTACTTCCACGGAATTTCGTGTTTCTTCGGCGATGTCCCACGTTTTTTTCACGTAGATGATCAGGGCGACCATGCCGATAAGCTGAATACCAATCAGCAGCCAGTCATCCCAATAGATCGTTTGCGGATTTGGCACAGGCATCCTTAGCGGACGTTGAACCGCCGATCGGTGAAATCCACCATCAGTACCCCGCGTCCAGCTGCGGCGCGGGGCGGCGGCGGGCAAAGCGCGTCATCACGAAGCTGGCGATCACCTGCAGGCCGAACATGGCCACCAGGACGATGGCCGGATCGGGATCTTCGCCCTGGCCCACGTAGTAGACCGCCGCCGCCGTCGCCACGATGGAGCCGAAGAGCGCGAGCGCGTACCGGCCCCGGCGCCCCGTCAGCCGGTGGATGGCCAGCGGGGTAAAGAGCACGGTCGCCGCCGCGCCGGCGTAGATGCGGTCCATCTGCCCTTCCAGCACGCCGCTCCCCGCCAGCGCCCACGCGCCCACGAACAGCGCCATCACGGCCGTGGTGACGGTGAAGTCCCACAGCGCATTAAAGAAGCGGCGCGCGCCACCCGGCCGGCGCGGCACCGTGGGCTGGGCCATCTGCGGAACCGCCGCGGGCGGCATCGCGGCGGCCGCGTGCCGCGCGGGCGTGAACGCGGGCTGCGGCGCCGGCGCGCGCGGGGGCGCCTGCATGGGCGGGGGCACGGTCCGCTCGCGCGCGGCGGGGCGCTGCGTGAGCACGCGCGTGCCCTCGTCCGGCTCCACCGACACGGCGCCCAGGCTGGGGCGCGTGGCCGGACGCGCGCCCGTCGCGGCCAGCGGCACGGCGGCGGCCAGGGGCGCGGCGGCGGAGGGCGCGGCCACGCCGACGCCGTTCAGCGCGTCGGCCAGCTGCGTGGCGTCCGCGAAGCGCGCGGCGGGGTTGAGCGACAGCGCGCGGACCAGCGTGTCGCGCACGTGCGGCGGCAGCGCGGGGGCGCGTTCCGGCAGGCGGCGCACGGCGTCCGTCACCTCGCGCGCCATCTGCGGCGCGTCCGTGGAGGTGAACGGCCGGACGCCCGTGAGCAGGTTGTATCCCACGGCCGCCAGGCTGAACACGTCGGACGCGGGCGTAAGCCGGTCGTCGCCGCGCAGCTGCTCCGGCGAGGCGTACGCGGGGGAGAACGGCGAGCGGCCGTACTCCGTCAGGTGCGTCATGGTCCCCTCCTCGCCCGACACCTGCGCGATGCCGAAGTCCAGCACGCGCACGTGGGGCTCGTCGGGGTGGTCGCTCGTCTCCAGGAACAGGTTGCCGGGCTTCACGTCGCGATGGACGAGGCCCACGCGGTGCCCGGCCGCCAGCCCGCGCGCCGCCTGCCGCAGGATGGAGAGCGCCACGCTGGCGGGCGGCGGCCCCGTGCGCGCCAGCCGCACGGCCAGGTCCTCGCCCTGCAGCAGCTCCATCACCAGGAAGTCCAGCCCCACGTCCGCGTCCGTGCCGAAGTCGTAGACGGACACCACGTTGGGATGATGGAGCGCCGCGGCGGCCTTTGCCTCGCGGAGAAAGCGGCCCTGCAGCCGGGCGTGGTCGTCCTCGTCGTGCGCCACGATGCCGATGACCTTTACGGCCACGGCGCGGCCCAGGCGCTCGTCGGCGGCGCGGTACACGGCGCCCATGCCGCCGCGTCCGATCACCGCTTCGATGCGATAGCGCCCGCAGAGGGTGCGCCCGGTAAGCAGGCCCGCGATCCCGTACATCTGGGAAGGTTTACGGCGTCTGGGTGGATGATGTGGATACGATTGCGCGGACAGGACTTACGGCGGGAGCGGCGGATTGGTTTCCATCCGTTCCCCCCGGCCGGCGAAGCGGGGACGCGCCTCCTCCAAAGCTAGCGCCGGGTCGCCGATTCGGGCAGGGGTCCGCGCCGGGCTACGGATGCAGGGCGCCCACCCCGCCTGCGCCGGCGGGGTGGGCGTCGTGCGGTCGCGCGGCCGGTGCCGTCCTCCGCCCGTCCGCGCTCAGGACGACAGGCCCAGCGCGGCGGGGATGGGCGTGACCATGCGGGCCAGCACCTGCGGATTTCCGGCCGTGCACGTGACCGTGATCGTCGTCCGGTTCGCGGCAAAGACCAGCCGTACCGCCCACGGGCTCTCCAGCGGCACGAAGAACGGCCAGATCCCGGACGCGGCGGCCGCCTGGAGCAGCTGCTGCTCAGCCCGGACCAGGCCCACGGGCACCGAGTACTGCAGCATGATCCCGTCCGCCACCGTGAGCCCCGAGCACACGCGAAGCAGCGTGCCGCCCGGCCCGAACGTCTGTGACCACGTGGGCGGCGTCTTGTTCCAGAGCGTGTTGTCGCGCGTCTGGTAGGCCGTCGTGAGCGCGGGGGCGTAGTACCACGGCGTGTACTCCGACAGCGGCGGGTCGGCCACGGACTGCGACAGCGGCCCGGCCGAGAACTGGAGCAGCGAGCGAAAGCTGGCCTTTACGCTCATCCCGCCGCCCAGCAGCTTGAGGGCGAGCGCATCCGCCGCCGGGGTCGCCGCGGCCGTGAACAGCGTCGGTCCCGCCGGCTCCGCACCACCATCCGCCGTCCCCGAGGTGCCGCCGCCCGGCGACCCGGCTCCGGCCGGTCCCGGCCGGCCCGGGCCCACTCCACCGGAGGTCAATCCGACGACGGTCCATCCGCCGATGCTCCATCCTCCCGCGCTCGATCCGCCGGTACCCTGTCCGCTGCTGCTCGATCCGCCGCTACCCGCTCCGCCGGAGCCGGTGCCGGAGCCGGTGCCGGTGCCGGTGCCGACCGCGGGAAGCTGAAAGGAGAACGAGAGGTTCGTGGCGGAGGCGAGCGCGGCGGTGAGGTCGGCGGCGGTGAGGTTGTAGGCGAAGCCGTTGCCGGCCGCCTGGGCTGCCCGGTACATCCGCACGGCCACGGACACCGACGACTGCTCCAGCTGCACGAGCGCGATGAGCCCGGCCTGGACGATGCCCGGGTCCGGGATGTGGTCCGCGGCCCACGCCCGGTAGAGCGCCACCACGCCCCCCGCCGGCATGGGCGGGCCGGAAGCCAGGTACGCGGCCCACGGGGCGTAGTAGTCGCCCAGGGCCTTTTGCAGCCCGACCGGCTGGGGCGGCTTGAGGTTCAGGATCACGCTGCCGTACACCTGCGCGAACGAAGGGCCCGCCGGCGCAGCGGCCGATACGGCGCCGGCGGCGGGGATCGCGTCCAGCTCCGCCCACAGGCCCGGCGAGTCGGTGGGCGCGGGAGACGGCGGCTGCAGGAGCTGAAGGGTGCCGGGGGAGATCCGCAGCATCTGCGCGAGGGACTGCTGCCACGCGGCGTTCAGCTCCGCCACCGCCTGCGAGGCCGTGGTGGGGGCATCCATGTCGCCCTCCTTTCGATTTTCATTTCGGGATGGGGCGCGCCGGGAGGATCCCGGCGCGCCCGAGCGGTCGTGGTGGCGCGGGCCAGGGTCAGACTGCCAGCACCGCCGCCGCCTCGAGCTTGGCGAACTGCTGCTGCGCGTCCTGGCCCGACACCAGCGCCGTGATGGTGTTCACGATGGCGCCGAACACCTGCGGGTTGCCCGCCGGCACGTGCGTGGTCACCGACGCCGACCCGTCGCTGCTAAAGCTGGTGCTGACGGAATGGCCGCCGGACCCCTGGACCGAGAAGAACGGCCAGAACCCCGCCTCCGCCGCGGCCTTGAAGGCGTCCTGGTCGCCCTGGGAGAAGTTCGCCTGCGAGGTGACGGTGATGTCGATGCCGTCCACGATGATGAGCGCGCTACAGATGCGCTGCATGTTGCCGCCCGGCCCGAACGTCTCGCTCCACGTGGGCGGGTTGTTGTTCCAGACGATGTTGTTGTTGTTGTGGAACGCGAGGCTCAGGGCAGGGCCGTAGAACCAGGGCTTGTACTGCGAGAGCGTGGGGTCCTTGCTGACCTGCGACAGGGGGGCGGCCGCCAGCTGCAGCACGCTGTCGAACGACGCCTCCACGGTGACCTGCGAGCCGGCGAACTGCTGCGTGAGCTTGTCGTAGCTGGCGTTGGCCGAGCCGGAGAAGATCTCGTACGCCCCGCCCACCGACCCGCTGGCCCAGGTGTGGCTCACGTCGCTGCTCGCCGTGCTGCTGCTCATCGTCACGCTCTTGCTGGGCGCCGACGCCAGCAGCTGCTGCAGCTGCTCGTACGTGGTGGTGTACGCGTAGGTCCCGGCGATCTGCCCGTCGATGTACATGTTGGTCGCGATGCCGGGCACCGTGAATCCCGTCTGCTTGAACGCGGTGATGGCGGCGTTCTGGGTCGCCGGGTTGGGGATGTTCCGGTACGCCCAGGTGGTGAACACCTCCAGCGACGTCTGCGGCGCGGTCGGCGGGTTGTCGGCGAAGTACGCCGCCCACGACGCGTAGTAGTCGCCCATGATCTTCATGAACGTGGTTGCCCCGACCGGCTGCAGGTTCAACACCACGGCCCCGTAGGCCTCCGCGAAGCCGTTGATCTGCGCGGGGTTGAAGTAGTTGGTCACCGAGAGTGGCGGCATGGCATTGAAGTACTGCCACAGCTTCTCGGTCGTGGTGTCCAGCGGCTGGCTGGCCTGGATGAGCTGGAAGTTGTTGGGGTCGAGCCCCAGGCCCGTGGTCACGCTGTTGTACCACTGGGCGGTCAGGTTCTGCATGGCCTGCTGCGACGAGTCCGGCATGGGTCCCTCCATGGAATGGATGATGGTTGTTGTCGGTCGGCTGTCGGATCTGCTTGCGTACGGCGTCCGGACGGGCGGAGGGCGCGCGTACAGCTGAACGGAAGGGCTCACGGGATGTCCCGGTCGGCGGAAACGGGTCCGGTCCCGCAGTGGACCGGCGCCCGGCGAGGCGGGCCTGCTCCCCTCGCCGAACGTGCCGACCAAGCTGATGAAAGCCCCTCAATGCCCTTTCCGATCTGCCATCAAACCAGCCGTGTTTTCGACTGTGATTTTCGATCAATGCCCTGTTTGATCCGCTCCCCGGCCGCCTCCCAGTACGTCTACGACCGCCCCAAGTAGCTGCATGACAAAAACTTACGCACATTGATGCGTACCTGCCGATCGAAGCCCGTCCGGCATCCTCCAATCCACGAATCCCGCGAACCCGCACTCAATGCGTACGGAACAGACGCGTACGAGGGCCGCCGCACCTCGCCGTCACAGCCATCGGCGTGGCTCGGGGAACGGGCGGATGCGCGGACGGCTCCGCCCCGGCGGCGCGCAGGGCGGCCAGGGGGAGCAGATCCGGATCTCCGGGCACGAAGGCCCGGACGAGGGGAGTAAGGGGGAGCGCCGCGGGAGGGCGGCGGGGCGGTCAGCCGGCGGGAGGAGGGTCGAGCGCGGCCAGCGCGGCCTGCAGGCGCGGCAGGGCCTCGGGCGGGTCGGTGCGGCGGAGCTCCACGCGCGGGGTGCCGTGCCAGCGGGCGCAGTCGCGGAGGGCGGCCGCGACCTCCGTCACCATCCGCTCCGTCAGGCGCACGCCAGGCTCCAGGTACAGCGCCTTGACCTCGAACACGCCCTCCTTGCGGTGCGCCTTGGGGTCGATGCGTCCGATCAGCTTGCCCCGGTGCAGGATGGGCAGCACGTAGTAGCCGTAGACCCGCTTGGGCGCCGGCGTGTAGACCTCGATGCGGTAGTCGAAGCCGAACGTCTCGCTGGCGCGCCGCCGGTCCCACACCAGCGGATCGAACGGGGAGAGCAGCGTCGTCAGCACGGGCTTCGCGCGCCCGGCGGCGGCGGAGCGGGCCGTGTCCGCGTGGTCCGGGTGCACGTAGCCGGGCTCCTTCCATCCCTCCACCTCCACGCGCATCAGCGCCCCCTCCCCCGCCAGGCGCTCGGGGACCACCTTCGTGCCCGTCTTGCTCATCCGGAAGTAGTCCGCCACCCACTTGGCCTTGGCGATCCCCATCGCCCGCACGGCGCGGAGGACGAGCGTGCGCTGCACTTCATCCTTCGTCGGCAGCTGCGAATCGTCCCAGGAGGGGAGGATGCGCTCGCGCAGGTCGTAGATGCGCTGAAAGCCCTCGCGCCGGGCGATCATCAGCTCGCCCGCGGTGAACAGGCTTTCCAGCATGCGCTTTTCCGGCTTCCAGTCCCACCACGTGCCGCGCTCGTCCTTCCGGGCGAAGTCCGTGGAGCGCACCTCGCCCCGGTCGCGGACCCGCTGCAGCAGGCGCTCGGCGTCCGCCCGATGCGCATCCATCCACTTGTGCGCATACCGCCAGCCGGCCCACGACGGGTCCAGCATGCGGTAGCGGTACAGCGGATAGTCCTCGATGGGGAGAAAGCAGGCCTCGTGCGCCCAGTACTCGAAGAGCTTTCGCTCGGCGAGCAGCGCGTCCAGCCAGCGCGGGTCGTAGTCGCCGATGCGCGACCACAGCACCAGGTACGGGCTGCGCGCCACGACGCTGATGGTGTCGATCTGCAGCACGCCCATGCGGCGGATGGCCGCCAGCACGTCCGCCTTTTTCGCGCGGCGGCGCGGACGCCGGTCCAGCCCCTGCGCCGCGAGCATGAGCGCGCGCGCGGCGGATTGCGAAAGGTGCAGGTCCGTCACGGATCGGTGGGATCGCGGATGGATGCGGCTCGGCGGGATGCGCGGATCGTCGGCATCCCGGCCGGTTTTTGTTCGGGAGGGAAGATAGAGGCGTGGACGGCAGAGCAACAGAGCGAATGAATTCGCCGCAACGAACACACGAAGTCCACCTGCGTGGACTCCCGTCACAGGCGGAGGCCGTGCTCCCCGGCGGGATCTTTGCCGGTCTCCTGCCGATGGCCCGCCGGGGTGCACTCAGGCGGTGGGTGCACGAGCCGTCGGCGAAGGCCGACATCACGTTTCCGGTGCCGCGATTTCAATCGCCGGGCCCCTGCTCCGCCCCGTCTGCACAAAACACGACCTCCCCCAGGTCCAGCTGGAGGAGGTCGCGTCGCATCGAGTTGGGTGACGAGGACGAACCCCCACCCTCGCCGCCGCCCATCACACCGGCTTGAGCAGCCCCGTCTGCAGGGCCAGGCGCACGAGCTCGGAGCGGTGGCTCAGGCCGAGCTTCTGCATCAGCCGCGCGCGGTAGGTATCCACCGTCTTGGGGCTCAGGAACAGCTTCTTGCCGATCTCCGCGCTGCTGTAGCCCTCGGCCGTGAGGGCCAGCACCTCGCGCTCGCGCTCGCTCAGCTTCTCGATGGGGCTGGCGGCGCCCTTTTCCTCCGCCTGGCGGTACTGCCGCAGCAGCAGCCGCGTGGCGCTGGGATACAGGAACACCTCGTTGCGCGCCACGGTGCGGATGGCGTGGATCAGGTCCTCGTCCGCGCTGGTCTTGCGCACGAAGCCGCTGCCGCCGGCCTCCAGCACGGGGAGCAGGAACTCCTCCTCCGCTTGGGAGGTCAGCACCAGCACGCGGGCGCCCATCCCCATGGCCGTGATCTGGCGCGTGGCCTCCAGCCCGTCCATCCCGGGCATGGCCAGGTCCATCACGACGACGTCCGGCCGCACCAGGCGCGCTTTTTCCACGCCTTCCTCGCCGCTGGAGGCCTGCCCCACCACCTGCATGCCGTCTTCCAGCCCCAGCAGCGCTTCCAGGCCGCTGCGCAGCACCGGGTGGTCGTCCACCAGCAGGATCCGGATGGTCTCGCTCATCGTCGTGCTCCCTCGATCTCCGATTCGTATTCCAAAGGCCGGCGCGGCGGTCAGGCCACGTCCGCCAGCAGGTATCCCACTCCGTAGGCCACGGCGGCCGCCAGCGCGCCCACCAGCAGCATCTCCATCCCCGCCTTCCACCAGTTCAGCAGCGTCACGGCGCTCCGCAGCGCGCCCACCACGAACAGCATCACCAGCGTGGCCGCGATGGCCACCGCGAAGCGCCGCTCGGGCGCCACCAGCACGTACGGCAGCAGCGGCACCGCCCCGGCGATGATGAAGGCCACCATCGTCGCCATCCCGTGGCGGAACGGGAACGGCTCGTCGATGGGGTCGCCCCGCGAGTGCCGCACGGCCTCTTCGCTGCGGATCGACAGGAAGTTGCTGGCGCCCATGGAAAAGCCGTCCGCCAGCAGGTTGGCCACCCCCAGGATGAGCACGGTGCGAACGGAGAGCGCCGCGCCCGCCACGCCGGCCACCACGGCGAAGGTGGTGATGATGCCGTCGTTGGCCCCGTAGACCAGGTCGCGCAGGTAGTGCCGCAGCAGGTCGCGCCCGCCGGACGGCTCGTGCCCCCGGCGCGCCCGCGCCAGCTCCTCGCCGACGGCGCTCATCCCGCCGCGGTCTCCCCGCCGGGCTCCGCCTCGCGCCCCGTCACCTCCTGCAGGGCGATGCGAAAGAGCACGCGGCGGTGCGGCACGGGGTCGTCCTCGTCCAGGGTCTCGGGGACGATCTGCCGCAGGAGCTCCACTCCCTTGCGCCAGCTGGCCGCCTCCCAGTCGGGGCCGTACTCGTCCAGCACGTAGAAGCCGCCGTGCACCACCACGCTGCGCCACTGGAACACGTCCTCCACCTCGTCCACCTCGAACGCCACGGGCCACCACTCCATGCCGGTGGCCTGCAGCTTGGCACCGTGGCTGGTGCGCCCGTACAGCCAGCCGTCGTGGTAGACGTAGTGCAGCGGCTCGATGTCCACGTGGTTGTTGTGCGAAAACGCCAGCCGTCCCACGCGGTTGCGGCCCAGGATGCGCTCGCAGGCCTCCCGGTCCAGCGCGTGGATGCGGGGTTTGGCTGCGCTCATGGTTCTCTCCTCGCGTACGGGTGGATGGCGGACGGCCCGCCCGGCTCCGTGATGGATTCTACGTCCGAGCAATCCCGCCGTCAGTCGGAGAAGCGCTCCATCCCTGACGGGAGAACTTCAACATCTGGACGGTCCGCATACAAGCACGAGTCGTTCCCCCATCCTCGCGAGCCGGGTGGCTCCCCTCCCCCGCGACCGTTTCGTTCGTTCCCGGCCACGGTGCCGACCCCTCCCAATTCCGGTTCTCGACTCCGGGAGAGAGGTGGAGTTCACCCCGCGGAACGTGAGGGACGTGCGGCGGCGGGAGGGCCCGGAACGGAGCGATGCAAACAAATATTGACGCATGGATGCGCGCTCTTTATCGTTGCACTCCTGAGCGGCCGTTCCGGGAATGCTCCGTTCATGTGGCCCGTTCATCAGCCCCCCCCCCGCCTCCCGCATTCACGTACACGAGGTCCCATAATGCGTAGACTCGCAGCCGCCCTCCTCTTTGCGTTGCCCCTCACCGCCTGCGCTTCGCACCACGAAGCCGTCGATCGGGCGTTCGCCACCACAACCGCCACGCACCGCACGGTCGCAATCCTGCCCTTCGACGTGAACATCGCGCCGGACGGGCTTCCCCGTAACGCGACCCCGGAGCACCGCGCCGCGATCGAGCACGAAGAGGGGCGCGTCCTGCAGGCGCAGCTCTACAGGCAGCTGCTCCAGCGTTCCAGCCAGTTCTCGGTGCAGTTCCAGGACATTGCGCAGACCAACGCGCAGCTGGAGGGGACGGGGCGCAGCCTCGACGAGCTCTACATGCGCAAGGAAGAGATCGCGCGCCTGCTCGGGGTGGATGCCATCATCACGGCGCGCATCGACCGGTCCAAGCCCATGGACGGTGTTACCGTTGCGATGTCGCTGCTGTTCGGCCCGCCCATCGGGGGAATCAAGCCCACGAACGAAGTCGTTGTCGATATGGTGATGCACGATGCGCGGAACGGCGACCTGCTGTGGACCTTCCACGACGACCTCGGCGGCTCCATCGGGAGCACCCCGGAGCGGCTCGCCAGTGCCCTGGTCACGTCCATCGCTCGCCGGTTTCCCTACCGCCGGACGGCGAGCTGACGGCGGGCGAACCCTTCCGCGCCGGTGATGAAAGAGCCGGCCCCGTCGCGACGGGGCCGGCTCTTTCGCATCATCCAGCCTTGTCCGGACCGGCCGCGGGATCACCCGCCGCGGGCCATGGAGTCCAGGAAGGCCTTGTTCTCCTTCGTCTTCTTCATCCGCGTGAGCAGAAAGTCGATGGACTCCGCCGGCGGCATGTCGGAGAGGAAGTTGCGCAGCAGGTAGACGCGCGTGAGCTCCAGCTCGTTGAGCAGCAGGTCCTCGCGGCGCGTGCCCGACCGGTTGATGTCGATGGCCGGGAAGATCCGCTTGTCGGCGATGTGGCGGTCCAGGGAGAGCTCCATGTTGCCCGTGCCCTTGAACTCCTCGAAGATCACCTCGTCCATGCGGCTGCCCGTCTCCACCAGCGCCGTGGCCACGATGGTGAGCGAGCCGCCCTCCTCGATGTTGCGCGCGGCGCCGAAGAAGCGCTTGGGCTTGTGCAGGGCGTTGGCGTCCACGCCGCCCGACAGGATCTTGCCCGAGTGCGGCACCACCACGTTGTAGGCGCGGGCCAGGCGGGTGATGCTGTCCAGCAGGATCACCACGTCGCGGCCGTGCTCCACCAGGCGCTTGGCCTTCTCGAGCACCATCTCCGCCACCTGCGTGTGCCGGTCGGCCGGCTCGTCGAAGGTGCTGGAGATGACCTCGGCGCGGACGTTCTCCTGCATGTCGGTGACCTCTTCGGGCCGCTCGTCGATGAGCAGCACGATCAGGTGCACCTCCGGGTGGTTCTCGGTGATGGCGTTGGCCATCTTCTGCATGAGGATCGTCTTGCCCGCCTTGGGGGGCGCCACGATCAGCCCGCGCTGGCCCTTGCCGATGGGCGCGATGAGGTCCACCACGCGCATGGACAGGTCGCCGGACGTCGTCTCCAGGTGGATGCGGTCGTCCGGGTAGCGCGGGCGCAGGTTGTCGAACGCCACGCGGTGCTTGGACTTGTCCGGCTCGTCGCCGTTCACCCGCTCCACCTTGAGCAGGGCCAGGTAGCGCTCGCCTTCCTTGGGCGGGCGCACCTGCCCCAGCACGGTGTCGCCCGTGCGCAGGTCGAAGCGCTTGATCTGGCTGGGCGACACGTAGATGTCGTCCGGGCCGTACAGGTAGTTCCAGTCCTGCGAGCGCAGGAAGCCGTAGCCTTCGGGAAGGACCTCCAGCACACCCTCGCCGCGCAGCACGACCTCGCTGTCGAGCAGGTTCTGCTCGATGCGGTAGATCAGGTCCTGCTTGCGGAGCCCCGAGTAGTTGGAGATGTTGAGCCCTTCCGCCATCTCGTGCAGCTCGGCGATGCTCTTGGTTTTAATCGTGCTGATGTCCACGATCTGCTCCGAATGTATGTACGCGGACCCGCGGCAGCGTGGCCGCCGGGTCCGCTGGATTGTTCCGCTGAGTGGGAAGGGAAGCCAGGGAGGGGGCGCGCCGCGCCCTGAGATCGTGCAGGTCTGACGTCAGGAAACGTGGCCCCAACCTAAGCACGGTATACACGGAGGTCAAGAGAAAAGTGCCCGAGGTTGCTGGGCCATTCGCCACGTGGCGCCTGGTGGAAGTGCATGACCAACAGGTGTTTCAGGCACGTCTTAATCCTGGCTTAACCGTCCACGACCCGCAGGTGCGGCAGTGGCTGTCGCGCTGGCCGGGACGCGTGTACGCGCAGTCCGGACCCCTGGGCGTGGAAGTCACCATCTCCCGCCGCACCCGTCCGCGCCCCAGGGAGCGGTGGTGGCTGCACCTTTTGCTGGTGCTGGCGACGCTGGCGACCGCCACGCTGGCCGGCGCCGCGCAGATCGACGGCGACCCGCTCCGGATGGTGGACGTGAGTTTCGGGGGGCTTGCGATTCCCGTGCCCACGCGGCTGACAGCGGAATCCGTGGCACCGGGCCTGTGGTTCTCCATTCCCCTGCTGCTCATCCTGGGCGGGCACGAGCTGGGGCACTTTGGATGGGCGCGGCGGCACGGGATGGACGTCTCCCCCCCGTACTTCATCCCCGCCCCGCCCATGGTGAGCCTGATCGGCACCTTCGGCGCGTTCATCCGCCTGCGCTCGCCCCTGCTGAACCGGGCCGTGCTGCTGGACATGGGTGCCGCGGGCCCGCTCATCGGCTTTGCGCTCGCCCTCCCCGCCGTCTTCATCGGCCTGCTGATGAGCCAGCCGGTGGCGGAGATGCCGCCGGAGGTCACGGCGCACGTGGGGTTCGTGGTGGACAACGGTTACTTCGCCATGGGCGAGTCGCTGGGCTTTCGCGGGCTGCGGATGCTCACGCCCCTGCGCCACGCCGATTTCGTGGACCTGCATCCGCTGGCCATGGCGGGGTGGATGGGCTTCTTCTTCACGGCGCTGAACCTGATCCCCGTGGGGCAGCTGGACGGCGGGCACGTGGTGTACTCGCTGTCCCCGCGGGCGCACCGGGTGGCGGGGATGGCCACGCTGGCGATGCTGCTGGGGATGGGGGTGCTGTGGCCGGGGTGGCTGGTGTGGGGCGTGCTCATCCTGCTGGTGGGCCGCGGCCGCATCGCCCATCCGCCGGTGCTGGATCCCGACTTCCGCCTCAACGGCCCGCGACGCGCCGTCGCCTGGGCGTGCATCGTGATCTTCATCCTCACCTTCGTCCCCCGGCCGTTCCCGCTGTAGGTGCCCGCGCAGAGTCGGGAAGATTGTTGGGCAGACCGGCGGAAATGCGGGGATGTGGGATGTGGGATGCGGGATGCGGGGCGATGGGTAAGCGGAGCGACGCAGTTCGTGATTCCATTCGCATCCCTCGGCAGAAGGCGGAGGTCGCGGGAGCGAATGAATTCGCGGCTACAACATCACGCTGTCCGCCTGCGCGGACAAAACGTACACGGGCCGCCACCGGTCGCGGCGCTCGCATTCGTCAGGACCGTTGGGACACGACCTCCTCCAGATCCGGGGGAGGTCGTTTTTCGTTGTCTCCACTCGCTTCAGGGTCACGCGCCGGAACCCGGGCACGGCACATCATCAACACGATCGCGTCGGTTGCGGAGCCGGCCCGCGGGCGGAGGCGGGGAGCGGGGCGGAGTCCGAGGCCCGGCGAATGAATTCGCGACAATGAACCCGCGATGTCGGCCTTCGCCGACAGGTCCGGCACGGGCGAGTGCCGTGGCGTGCGGCGGAGCCCGGTACACGAGGAACAGCGTCGCGGCTGCGGCGGGGATGGCGAGCGGCGCGGCGGAACCCATCGCGGGCATTCGCCCTCGGCCGAAACGGCCACCGGACAACACAGTAGCGGCAATTTATATTCACCCCATCGGTTTTCCTTCCACTGCCGACTTCCGAGAATTTAGGCAACGGCGGAATGCCCTAAAACAGTGCAGATGCTGGACGAAGTTTGATTTCCGGAGATGAATATACGGCGATCCCCCGGCACCCTTCTTCTCAACTCGTTGCGGCGCAACTCGTTTACCGCCCCTCTTGCGCCGTCCTGACAGCGGGTGCTACGCTAGTCCTACACACATCCAGCCCTGGCGCGCGCACCCTCAACCCCGCGCACGCCACACTCTCCACCTGCAGGAGGACGCATGGGCAAGTTCCGCATCCTGACCGCGGCCCTGATCGCCGCGGTCGCACTCTCGGCCTGCTCCGACGAGCCGACCACCCCCGCAGCACCCACGCCGGAAGCGCCATCGGCCGCGCAGCTCGACGCGATCTTCGCCGACGCGGGGAGCGAGTTCGGCGTGCCGACGTCGCTGCTCAAGTCCATCGGGTACGTGGAGACCCGCTGGGAGATGGTTCGCGGCGAGGCCGAGTTCCCGGGGCAGCAGCCGGCGTTCGGCATCATGGCCCTGCGCGGCGACCGCCTGGCGCAGGGCGCCAAGCTGGCCCGCGTGACGGAGACGGCCGCGCAGACCGAGGCCCGCGCCAACATCCGCGCCGCGGCCGCCCTGCTGGACCTGTGGGCGGACGAGGCCGGCATCGCGCGGACGGACCTGGCCGCATGGGGACCGGTGGTGGCCCGCTACAGCGGCATCGCGCAGGTGGAGGGACAGGCCAGCTACGTGCACAACGACGTGTACGCCACGCTGAACAAGGGCATCGTCGCCAACACGCCCACCGGTGGCGTGCACGCCTCCATCATGCCCGTGCAGGTGCGGGCCGATTTCCAGCTGCCCACGAGCGGGCCCGAGCTGGCCGTGGCGCCGGACTACCCGGTGGCCGGCACCATCTGGCGCCCCTCGCCCAACTACAACGCCCGCCCCACGGGCAGCACGGGCGGCGTGCAGATGGTCATCATCCACACCTGCGAAGGCAGCTACAGCAGCTGCTGGAGCTGGCTCACCAACAGCGCCGCCCAGGCCAGCGCGCACTACGTGGTGAACGAGAGCGGCAGCGAGATCAGCCAGCTGGTGCGCGAGGCCAGCCGCGCCTGGCACATTGCCGCCACCTATGACTGCTCGCTGAACAGCAGCGTCAAGTGCGGGCTCAACGGCACCAGCAGCAACAACTTCACGGTGGGCATCGAGCACGGCGGCTACGCCTCGCAGACCAGCTTCCCCGTTGGGCAGATCGACGCGTCGGCCAAGCTGTCCTGCGACATCAGCAAGGCGTACGGCATTCCCCGCGACCGCTACCACTACGTGGCGCACGGCAAGCTGCAGCCGTACAACCGCACCGACCCGGGACCGAACTGGCCCTGGACGGACTACATGAACCGCATCAACTCGCACTGCGGCGTCACCCCCGTGGCGGCCATCGTGGTGGACAACAACAACGCGAACAACAACGCCGCCAACGCCAGCTTCTCGTCGTCCGCCACCTGGCAGGCGAGCACGGGTACGGCGGGCTACTACGGCAGCAACTACGCGTTCGCGTCCACGCAGCCCGTGAGCGACGGTGCCACCTTCTCGTTCTACCTGCCGGCGGCGGGTGCCCGCACCATCGACGTGTGGTACACGTCGGGCACGAACCGCTCGGCGACGGCCCCGTTCGTAGCCTACAACGCCGCCGGCGCCGAAGTGGGCCGCGCGAGCGTGAACCAGCAGTCGGGCGGCGGCGCCTGGCGCACCATCGGCACGTGGAACTTCAGCGCCGGCTGGAACCGGGTGGTGCTGTCGCGGTGGACCACGGAAGGCTACGTGGTGATCGCCGACGCCGTCCGGGCGCGGTAAGAACTGCGGGTTACAGGGGACAGGTTACAGGTTACAGCGGACAGGCGATGGGTTTCGGCCCGCGCCTGTCCTGAAGGGCCCCTTCCCCGGCGCGGTCTCGGCCGGGGAGGGGGGACGGGGGGCACCGGCCCCCATGCGGCAGATGACGACGACGTAAACCCGGAAGCACGCGAGCCGATGACGACGCATCGAATCCTTCTCTGCTCCGCCCTGGCCGCCGCCACGCTCGCGCTGGCTGGCTGCGAGCGCGCGTCCGCGGCCTCCGGCGGCACGGCGAACGCCATCCCCGGCGGCGAGCTGCGCGGACTGCGGGGGCGCATCGTCTTCGTCTCCGAGCGCGACGGGCAGGCGGAGGTGTACTCCATCCGCCCCGACGGTCGCGCCCTGCGCCGGCTGACCAACGCGCCGTCGCAGGACTATCCCGCCGCGGCCTCGCCGGACGGATCCACCCTGCTCACCGTCTCCGCCGTGGGCGAGGGACAGACGCAGCAGGAGCGGATGATGATGATGCCCCTGCGGGGACGCGGCGCCGGGCGCGTGGTGGGGCCCGTCTCCGCCCGGGTGCGGTCACCGTCGTGGTCGCCGGACGGGCGCTGGCTGGCGTTCGAGTCCGACAGCGCCAGCTTTCGCGACGTGTACCGCGTGCAGGCGGACGGCACGGGGCTGCTGCGCCTCACGAGCAACCGCGAGGGCAACTTCGAGCCGGTGGTCTCGCCGGACGGCCGGTCCATCGCCTTTGTCTCCAGCCGCGACGGCGACCCCGAGATCTACGTGATGCGCGCGGACGGCGGCGAGGTGCGCCGGCTGACGGCCTTCCACCGCGAGGACTGGTCGCCCGCATGGTCGCCGGACGGGCGCTCCATCGCCTTTCTGAGCAACCGCGACGGCGTGGACCGCGTGTACGTGGTGGCGGCGGATGGAACGGGGCTGCGCGCGCTGGGCGTGGCCGCGGGTGACACGGCGCTCGCGGAGGCGGACCCCGCGTGGTCGCCGGACGGCCGGCGGATCGCCATCACCGTTCGCAAGCGGGGCGGAGGCGCGCGCATCGTCGTGGCGGACGCCGCGGGCGGCGGCGCGGCGACCCCCGTCAGCCCGGACGGCGAGGCCGCGTCCATGCCGGCGTGGTCGCCGGACGGCCGCCACCTGGTCTACACGGCGGAGCGCGGCGGCAACGCCGACCTGCGCATCGCGCGGGCGGACGGGTCCGGCGCGGCCACGCTCGTGGGCGCGCCCGGGCAGGACTGGCTCCCCCGCTGGATGCCCTGACGCACCCGCTCCACCCCGCTCCACCCCGCTCCACCCGAACCGCTCCGGACGCCCCGCGCCCGGAGCGGTTCCGCGTTTCTCCCTCCCGCGCATCTCCCCCTCGCCGGGCGGCTTCCGCGGGGTCCGCTTTCGGCCGTGAATCGGACCCGCCGGACGCCGCCCGCCGCTCCGTTGGATCAACCCCGCGCCATCTCCCCGGACGTCGTAAAAGTGCCGCATCATTCCCCCGGTGGCGGAGATGTGGCGCTCGTAAACACATCCCGTTGCGCGACAACGACTTACGGAAACTGGATTTCGGGATTCGGGAAACTGTTCACCTGCATCACTTTATCCGAAGGATCGCGCCCATAGCGCCAGCCGCCGAACTTGTTTACTCTGTCCACTGGTGGACTGCCCACGCCGTCATTATCGTACTTTTCCAGCCTTGGCGTGCCCTACCTTTCGATGCGCGGAGAAAGTCGATGAGCCAGCCCCACCCCAGGAGAACTCGCCGCCACTCGCGCCCGTGGATCGCACCGCCCGGGCTGCTGATGCAGGGCGAGCCATTCGAGGGCTACCACGTCCTGGACGAGTCGCGCGACGAGCTGGGCCTGCTGCTGTGGCAGTCGCTGCGCGACGTGGAGGTATGGGCGCTGACGGAGCCGGAGCACCGCGCGGAGCTGTTCACGTCCGGCGCGCTGCTGGAGCGGATGGAGCGCATCGACGAGGAGGTGGATCCCGCTGCGCCCCTGCGCCCCGTGCTGGAGGGGCTCGCGAGCCTGCTGGCGCGCCCCGGGCGGGTGACGCCGCTGGAGGTGTGCGAGCTGTGCCAGGAATTGTCGCGCTGGGCCAGCGACGCCGGCCTGCCGCGCACGTCGCTGGCGTTCGCCCAGCGCGGCGCCATGGCCGCGCCCGACGAGGCGGGCCCCGCCTACCTGGTGGGCCTGATCTCCCGCCGCGCCGCCGACTACCGCCGCGCGGAGGTGTGGTTTCGCCGCGCCCTGGCCCTGGCCCGGCACAACCTGGACTGGAAGCACTACGGCCTGGCGCACATGGGCCTGGCCAACCTGTACATGCAGCGGGGCGACGCGCCCCGGGCCCGCGCCCGCCTGCTCCGGGCGCTGCGGTCGTCCCGGCGCTACGGCGTGTGGACCGTCAAGCCGTACGCGCTGCACGACCTGTTCATGATCAACGCCACGGGGGACGATCCCAAGCTGGCGGAGCAGTACGCCCGCGCCGCCTACCGGGCGTACGGGCGGCGGCATCCGCGGCTCCCCGCGCTGGCCCACGACGTCGCCTGGTTCTGGATGCTGCAGCGCCAGTTCCACCGCGCGCTCCCCATATTCCAGGCCGTCCTGCCGCACTTTCCCCGGCCGCCGGAGCGGATGATCGTGCTGTCCAACGTCGCGCGGGCCGCGGGCGGCGCGTGCATGTTCACCGTCTTCGACCGGGCGTGGAACGAGGTGTGGCAGATGGTGGACGACAGCAAGGACCGCGAGCGCGTGGCGGAGGCGCTCATCAACCTCGCCCACGGGGCGGCCGCCATGGGCCTGGTGGTGCGGATGGAGATGGCGGCCAGCTACGCGCTCACCATCGCCACCCGGCGCAGCGAGGCGCAGCAGCAGATGGCGGCCGAGGAGCTCCTGGCGGCCAGCCGCTATTCCCAGCCGCAGGAGAGCGAGATGTACCAGGAGGACGATCAGGCGCTGGCCTCCGCGTCGGACTGGCTTGCGGGCGAGCTGGTGGACGCGTTGACGGAGGTCTCGATGTAGCGGGAACGGGCGGCGGACGGGAGGATGCCTCCTCCCGTCCGCCCTCCCCGGGTCAGGTACCGGAACCCAGGCCTCCCCCCCACCGCCCGGTGGTGTCCGCCTGCGCCGGGGGCGGGGTCTCGTCCCGCGGCGCCTGTCCGCCGTCGCCCTGCACCGGAACGGCGTCGGCGGCGGGGCGGCCCGCATCCGGCGACGCGAGGCGTTCGGCCTGCCCGCAGGCGCCCGCCGCCGCCGTCAGCGCGAGGGCCAGCAGCAGCATCTTCATCCGTCCACGCATTGGAAAACTCCTTGAGAGGGGGGTTTGGACGCGCCGGCCACGCCGGCGCTCTCCCAAGGTAGGGGCTGCTGTTTACTTTGTGTACTTGTAGTCCCGCCCGCGGCAGCTTGCGGATGCCGCTCCGTGGCGGTTTCGGTGGCGGGATCTGCTCGGTTTCAGCGGGTTCCACGTACCGTTCGCGGTACTCACGCGCTTCCGCGTGGAAGATCGCTCGCAACTTGGCCGCTTTGTCTCCTTTTCTGGATGTGGCTCCCGGGCCCGCTTCGCACGCACGTCCGTATGCCTGCCCGGCTGCGGACCGCTCCAATGCGGGGAAGCTGCGCCGCGAACCGGCAGGATCGATCTTTCGCCTTGAACGAGAGGAGGGCACGTGGCACTTTCCTACGTAGGGATTGTGAGGATACACACACCGGAGCCGCACGCCATGGGCAACCGCTCGATCAGCTTCATGACCGTGGACGCCAAGGGCCGCGCCACCCTGCCGGAGGAGGTTCGCCGGGCGCTGGGGCTGGAAGGCGGGGACTTCGTGCTGCTGGAAAAGACGGAGCGCGGGACGTACGAGCTCGTGCCGGCGACGCTGATCCCCACCGACCAGCTCTGGTTCCACCACCCGGAGATGCAGGCGCGCATCGCCGAGGCAGAGGCGGACGTGCGGGAGGGGCGCGTCACGCGGACGGAAACGCTGGATGAGGCACAGGCCCTGCTCGATTCGCTGAAGTCGAAGCCGCGTTCCCGCGCGCGCCGCGGCGGGTGAGGCCGCCGTGGCCAAGCAGCAGACCTTTCTGCGGGTGGACTGGACGGCACGGTTCAAGGCGAGCTACGCAAAGCTGGCGGCGGAACGGCAGCGACAGTGGGACGCGGCGGTGATGCAGGTCATCAAGCGCCAGCCCACGCCCGGCCTGCGCATCAAGCCCATCCAGCCCGATAAGCGCTACCGCGAAGCACGCGTCAACGACGGCGACCGGCTGATCTTCTTCGAGGAGGAAGATGCCGTCACGTTCATCGACGTCGTTTCCCACGACCAGATCTCCCGCTACGGTTGCGCGCCGCGGGCAAAGGACTGAAGCTCCCGGCGCAGCCCCGGCTGGCGCGGCGCTTGCCGACAGGGGGACAGGCGCGCCTCGGGCGCGCCATCGCAACGCATCCGGACCGACGGCATGAGGCTCCTCACGATATTCGGCGCGGCGCTCCTGGTGGGGATCGCCGCGCCCGCGCACGCCCAGCGCGACACCATCCGCTTCGGCAGGCCCGACACGGCGCAGGTGCCGGCAGCGCCGGTCGTCGTCGTGGTTCCCGCGGACACCATCGCCCCCGACAGCATCTGGGACTCGCCGGAGACGCGGGCGCTCGTGAACCGCGTCATCCAGACGGGCGTCACCGTTCCCCAGGGGCTGGACGACTACCGCGCGGCCATGGGCGCCGTCATCTACCTGTCCCTGCAGTCCGACACGGCGCAGGGGGGCGAGCTCCCCGTGACCGTGGACGAGTTCGCGGGCGAGGTGCGGTGGGAGCGGGACGGCGACGTGCAGCAGACCATCCGCGGCCACCGGGTGCGCATGCTGGCGCCGGCGCCGTACACGCTGGGGTCGCTGCTGGACGCGCCGTGGATCATCCCCCACCTGTACGGCAACACCATCAACGTCTTTTCGCTCAGCGCCACGCCGGGCGGGCGGACGCAGCTGGCGCAGGCCATCCATCCCTTCTCCCTGCGCGGCATCGACTTCTACCACTACGAGGCCGGCAGCCGCGTGCGCGTGACCACCAGCGCGGGCGTCACCACGCTGGTGCCCGTGACCGTGCGCCCGCGCCCGGGGATGCTGGAGGCGTCGGGGCAGCAGCGGCTCGTGGCGGGGACGTTCTGGGTGGACTCGGACCGCGCGGCCGTGGCCCGGGCGCGCTTTGGCTTCGCGGAGCGGGGCGGACGGTTCGTGGTGACGGAGACGGGGGTGTTCTTCGAGCTGGAGAGCGCGCTGGTGGAAGGCCAGTGGTGGCTGCCGTACCGCCAGCGGCGCGAGATCCAGGTGGCGTCGCCGCTGCTGGGGGGCGCCGTGGCCATCCGCATCGTCACGACGCTCTCCGGGTTCGAGGTGAACACGGGGTGGGACGCGCCGCAGCAGGGCGTGCGGCTGGTGATGGACCTGCAGGACGGCGCCTTTGCGGGCACGCCGCCGGCGGAGGGCGAGCCCACGGACATCGGCGACTTCGCGGACCTGGTGTCGTTCGTGCGGCCGCCGGAGCGCACGGAGGGGGTGCAGGCGGCGCTCCGCTACGAGCGCGCCGACCACCTGTTCCGCTACAACCGCGTGGAGGGCCCGTTCCTGGGAGTCGCCACGCGCATCCAGCCCCGCGACCCCGAGCGGCGCGACTGGAGCGTCTACGCGCACGCGGGGTGGGCCTTCGCGGAGTCCACGCCGCGCGGGGAGCTGGCGTTCCGCTGGCACCCGGGCGATCCCGTGGCGCCGGGGGTGCGGTGGAGCGCCAACGTGGGCGCGTATCGCCGGCTGCGCGACATGACCTCGTTCCGCCCGCCGCTGCAGTGGGAGCTGGGCTACTCGCTGGGCGCGGCCCTGGGCGGGTACGACGTGCGCGACTACTACGACGCGGCGGGGCTGGAGGCGTTCGCCACGCGGCGCAGCGGCAGCTGGCTGGCGCGGCTGGGCGGGCGGGCCGAGCAGCACGATTCGGTCTCCCGCAACACGAACAGCTTCCTGTTCGGCGAGGCGAGCGACTTTCCGGACGTGGCGCCGGCGGAGCCCGGGACGCACGCCGCCGTGGAGGGCACGCTGCGCTACGCCCGCGGCACGGGCGCGTTGGGCGTGGGGGGCGGGGTGATCGCGCAGCTCACGGCGGACCAGGGGTTCGGCGACTTTGGCGTGACGCGGGCCACGGCGCTGCTCTCCACGCGCTTTCCCTCCCGCTACGTCACGCTGATCGCCCGCGGCGACGCGGGGACGGTGATCGGCGAGGCGCCGCCGCAGTTCCTGTTTCGCTTCGGCGGCATCGAGGGGCTGCGGGGATACGCACGCAACGAGTTCGGCGGGAGCACGGCGCTGCTGGGGCGGGGGCGGCTGCTGCTGCACCTGCCGCCGTACGGGGAGGAGCCGCTCTTTCGGGCGGGCTTCTTTCTCTTTCCTCCCCTGCGGCCGGCGCTGGTGCTTTCCGGCGACGCGGGGTGGGCGCGGGTGAGCGACGACGCGCGCGAATCGCTCGTGCGGCTGGGGGCGGCGGAGACGGACGGGGTGCGCTCGTCGTACGGCGTGGGGCTCAGCCTGTTCGAGGACGCGGTCTCCATCGAATACGTGTGGCCGGGGGAGGGCGGCAAGGGGCGGTGGTACACGGGATTCGTGGCGTACTTCTAGCGCGGTCCCGCGTTTGCGATTCGTGTGCGGTTAACCGAGCAGGCTGACCAAAGCAGGACGACCATCACAAGGACCGGAGCCGGAAATGTCCTCCATCAACCGACCCCTCGCGGGACCCGTGCTGGCCTTTGACCTGGACGAGCAGATCGCCGCGCTGCAGGCCGAGGAGCCGTACGAGCGCAGCGGGCGCGCCGGGCGAACGCTGGCCAAGAGCGGCCGCTTTCGCCTGGTGCTCACCGCCATGAAAAAGGGCAACGAGATCAACACGCACCAGGCCGACAGCCCCATGACGCTGCAGGTGGTCAAGGGCGCGCTGCGCTTTCGCACCAACGGCGAGGAGTACACGCTGAGCCACGGCCAAGTGCTGTTCTTTGGCCCCGGCGAGGCGCACGACATCCGCGCCACGGAAGACAGCGCGCTGCTGCTCACCCTCTCCGCCATCGGCGACGACTACCGGCCGGAAGAGGCGCTGGAGGCGCAGGGGTCGGGGCTGCGGTAGGGAAGTGCGTGAGTGCGGTAGTGCGTTCGTGCGGGAGTGACGACGGGACAGCCCGGGCCGGAGGTCCGGGCTGTCCCGCGGATGGGGGATTGAGGTGCGGTGCGAGGGCGGAGTTCGGGATGGATGGCGAGCCTGGCGCGGCGCCCCCACCGCTCGCCTGGGCTCGCACCTCCCCCAAAAACCTCTGGGGGAGGTTGAACTTCCCGGGTGTGCAGATGGTACTCCGTGGTACGCGTCCTCCGCGATGCCGCGCCGCGCATGAACATTGCCGCACGGGACACCGTCCGCCGATTCGATCTCCGATTACCATGATCCTGCCGATGCCCCGCCGCTCCGCCCTGCTCGCGTGCACGTGCGTGCTCGCCCTGTTCGCGTCCGCCTGCAAGGACTCGCCCACGGACCCGTCCAAGCCGGACGAGTTCGACGTGACGTTCCTGGGCATGCCCGCGGGCACGGAGAGCTTCGTGCCGGAGGCCGTGGCGGCCGGGCGCGTGGTGGGGACGGCGCGCACGGCGGGCGTCGCGCGCGCCGTGCAGTGGTCGGCGGGCGTGTTCTCGCCCGTGGGGCCGGACGCGCCGGCGGGGTGCGAGAGCGAGGCACTGGGCGCGCGCACGGGCTTTACCGTGGGGCAGATCACCTGCAGGGACGCGGGCGGCGTGCCCGTGGACGCGTACGGCTGGACGGCCGGCATCACCGCCCATCCGCGCCTGTTCGCGGAGCCGTACGGGTTCGTGGACGTGAACCGGACGGCCACCGTGGTGGGCACGGTCAATCCGCCCGCGCAGTTTCCCCAGGCCACGGCGCGTGCCTTCCAGGTGCAGGGCACCAGCGTCACCATCCTCCTCCCCGAGGGCGCCGTCTCCAGCGAGGCGACGGGCATCAGCGACGACGGGCGGGTGGCGGTGACGGCGTACTACGACTGCGAGGACCGCCGCAACTGCTCCGCCACGCGCGCCATGGTGTGGTTCGAGGGCACGTGGACGGAGGTGCCCCTGTCCCCCAACACCGACCGCTCCGTGGCGGCGGCCGTCAGCTCGGCGGGGCACGTGGCGGGGTACGCGCTGGACGACGCGGACGGCATCTTCCTGTACGACGCGGTGGACGACGAATACGACGTGCTGCCGGTGGTGCCGGGGACGGACGTGGAGGTCACGGGAGCCAACGCCCTGGGCCAGGTGGTGGGCACGGGGTTCCGCCAGTTCGCCGCGCCGGGGCAGCAGGCCAGCTACGGCATCGTTTGGGGATACGACCAGCAGTACTCCCTGAGCGAACGCATCGACGACGACGTGCCCTGGGTCGTGACCTCCGCCCTGGCCACGGACGAGGAGGGGCGCATCGCCGGCACCGGCTTCAACACGGAAACGGGGGAGGAGGGCGCCATCCTGCTCGTCCCCTCCGTCGATTGAGCGGCCTCGCGATTCCTCGAACGGCGCGCGGTGGATGATCGTCCGCGCGCCGATCCCCATCCCATCTCCATGACCGCCCATCCCGAAGCACACGATCCGCCGCCGCCCGGCGCGCTCTGCTTTGCCTTTCGCGGGGCGGAGCTGCTGGTGGCGGATGCGGACGGCCGCGCGCGCATCCCCCGCGTCTCGGAGACGGGGCTGGACGCGGATGCCGGCGTGTGGGTGGACGTGGGGGAGGCGGGCGGGGTGCCGTGCGTGGCCGTGGGGCTCACCGGCGAGCCGATGGCGCCGGCGGGGATGCGCTGGGTGCGGCTGCGGACCACGCACGCGCTGCTGCCGCCGGAGCTGTGGCGGATGGCCGGGCGTGCGTCGGAGATCGTGGAGTGGGAGCGCGCGCACCGCTTCTGCGGGCGGTGCGGGGGGCGGACGGTCGCGGCCGGCGAGCCGCTGGCCCGGCGGTGCACGAACTGCGGCGCGCTGCACTACCCGCGGCTGGCGCCCGCCGTCCTGGTCTGCGTGGCGGACGGCGACCGGCTGCTGCTGGCCCGCTCGCCGCACTTTCCCGCGCGGATGTACAGCACGCTGGCCGGCTTCGTGGAGCCGGGCGAGTCGCTGGAAGAGGCCGCCGCCCGCGAGGTGCGCGAGGAGGTGGGGATCGAGATTCGCGACGTGCGCTACTTTGGCAGCCAGCCGTGGCCGTTTCCCAGCTCGCTGATGGTGGCGTTCACGGCGGAGTACGCCGGCGGCGCGCTGCGCCCGGACGAGACCGAGATCGAGGACGCCGCCTGGTTCCGGGCCGATGCGCTCCCGCCCGTGCCGCCGGGGATCAGCCTGGCCCGCGCGATGATCGATGCCTGGGTCCGCGCCCACGGCGGCAACCCGTCGCTGCTGGAGACGACGGAGTAGGCGAGCAGGTTCGCACACGGGAGCGAAGTTCCCGCACCCGCGGGGCGCCCCTCCCCCCGGCCCCCTCCCCGCTCGTTCCTCGCGGAGAGGGGGAGAACGGATTCCGTGCAGAATCGCCTCCCCCTCTCCCGCACGGGGCAGGCACTCGAGGGTGCAGATCGGCTGTGTGCGGGAGAGGGGGCCGGGGGGTGAGGGCCCCGCACGGGGACGGCGGACCGGCGCCGTTGCGTGAGGGATGCGCGCCCGCAGGGCCGAGAACGCGAAGGGGCGAGACACAGCAGTACCGTGTCTCGCCCCTTCGTGGGCTCGGCGCCGTTGGGCACAGTTGTATCGTGCCCTACGGCGCGCGCAGCCCGGCCCCCGCTTGCGGGGGACACGCCCACCCCCGCCGTTCAGCCCTTCGCAGTTCCTTCCACCTCGACGACCACCATCAAATCCCCGTCGGGAACGTCTCCGCCGGCTCGAAATTCTCCCACTCGGGCGTGCGCTCCAGCGGGTGCAGGGCGCGCGTGCGGTCGTAGTGGATCACGGCGTCGAACTGGTCCGCCAGCCGCGCGTGGAAGTAGTGGCTCCAGCGCTCCGTCTCCGGCTTGTAGATGACGCCGATGGCGCGCTCCAGCCGGGCCTCGCGCAGCACGTCCGCCGCCGGGCCGCCGTCCCGCAGGGGGAGGTAGAAGTCCGGCACGCCCGCCTCGTGCAGCAGGAGCTCGAAGCTGCCGTCCATCCCCGGGCGCACGTTCTTGCGCTCCGCCGGCGCGTCCCACTCCGACGCGGCCGTCACCGTGCCCGTGTACGTGCTGAAGCCGACGAGCCGCGCGTCGTCGCCGTGGCGCTCGCGGACGAGCTGGCCCACGTTCCACTCGCCGTCCTCGCCCATCTCCGTGGCGCGCGCGTCGCCCAGGTGGGAGTTGTGCTCCCAGACGACGACCTTGGGCGCGATTCCCTTGCCCTGGAAGTGGCGCAGGAGCGCGTCCAGCGTGTCGGCCATGTGGCAGTCGCGCAGGTTCCACGAGCTCACCCGCGCGGCGAACATGCTGCGGTAGTACTCCTCGGCGTTCTTGACCAGCCGGGCGTTCTGCTCGGCGTGAAAGTGCTCGTCCTCGGCCACGCCGCCGTCCTCGCCGGCCAGCCGCGCCGCCTGCTCGCGCAGCTCCCGCAGCTGGTGCACGGCCTCGTCCACGCACGCCTCGGTAATGCCCAGCTCGGCCGCGTAGCCGTACGCCTGCGGGTCGCCGCCCGCGCGGTGAAAGCAGCCGTAGCGCTGGCGGGCGCGGCGCGCGGCCTCGGGATCCACGCCTTCCAGGTACTGGATGACGGCCTGGATGGAGCCGAACATGGAGTACAGGTCCAGCCCGTAGAACCCCACGCGCGGCGCGTCCGCCGGCAGATCGTCGTTGTGCGCCCGCAGCCACGCGACGAGCTTCACGACGTCCGTGTTGCGCCACATCCACTGGGGAAAGCGCTTGAAGCCGCCCAGCGCCTCTTCCGGCGTGGTGTCCGCACCCGCCCCGCGGACGTAGCGGTTCACGCGGTACGCGTCGGGCCAGTCCGCCTCCACGGCCACGGCCGTGAAGCCCTTTTCGGTGATGAGCCGGCGCGTGATCTCGGCGCGGGCGCGGTAGAACTCATGCGTGCCGTGCGACGCCTCGCCCAGCAGCACCAGCCGCGCGTCGCCCACGAGCTCCATCAGCCCGTCCCAGTCCCCCTCCCCGCCCGTGAGCGGTACCGCCGCGGCGCGGATGGCCTCGCGCGCGGCCCTGTCGTCCCGTCCCGCCATCGTCTTCCTCCACGGCATCGCCATCGTCCACTTCATCCCGGAGCGGGTTCCGAGCCGCTCCCCGGGCGCACCCGTCGTGCCATCCGCCGCACAGTCCGCGACCGATGGCTCAGGCGGAGACGCGGTGAGCGCGGAGAAAACAGGAACAGATTGACCTCACACAGAGGAACAGGGGGAACAGAGGTGGATTTCTTTCCCCTGTTCCCCTGTTCCTCTGTGTGAGAATCCGTTGTTTTATTCTGACTCGAGGCGCGGGCGGACGTCTGGAGCTTCGGGCTTTTCGCCGTTACCGGAGTCGCGGAGGGCGCGGCCGGCGAGGGCGAGCAGGCCCAGGGGCACGGCCACGGCCGCGAGCGCCGCCAGCGAGGTGACGTGCGGGCGGTCCAGCGCGCGCAGGGCGAGGCCCATGCGGCGGGTGAGCGCGGCGGCGCGCTCCGTGGCGTCGGCGGACTCTACGGGGACGCCCCAGTCGAAGTCCACAAGCCGCTCCAGGAACCCCTGCTCCACGCACCCTTCCAGGCTGAACACGTGGATGTCGTCCGTGTGGCGGCGTGCCAGTCGCAGGTCGCGCGCGAGCTCGTCCCACGACAGGGGCGGGGGCGGGTCCAGCCCTTCCTCCACGCCGCCGCCCGTGACGCCCACGGCCACGGCGGGAAAGTGCCGCGCGTAGAAGTCCAGGAACCCGTGCCCGTGCGGCCGCGCGAAGCTCGTGTACAGCATCACGATCTCGCGGTCCACCCGCAGGTCGATCATCCCCGTGATGCGCTGCAGCACTTCCGTGCCCGCCTCGCGCTCCGTGTGGATGAACGGAAACACGTAAGCGTCCACGGGATAGCCGTCCGCGTGGATGCGCCGCACGAGCCCCTGGTACATCTCCCGGTTCTGCGCGATGCAGCGAAAGATGCGCGGCAGGGCCCGCAGGATGGCCACGGGGTTGCGGCGCACGGCGCGGACCTCGTCGATGTTGGGCTCGATGTCGATGCCCACGCGCTCCCACCGCAGCCCGTGCGCGCGCGTCCACGCCACGAAGTCGCCGTAGCGCTCCCACGCCTCGCCCGCGTTGTGGGCGTTGCACCAGTAGCCGCCCTCCTCCGGCAGCAGCAGCCACGCCGCCGTGGGGATGCCCGCCTCGTTCAGCCGCCGCACGACCTTCGCGCGCCCGCTGCTCAGGTCCACCAGCCCCAGCGTAACGGTGGCGCGCAGGCGGCGCAGCAGGTGGATGAGCGCGTCGTCCGCGAACAATCGCGCCAGCTCCGCCGCGCCCAGCTCGCAAAAGAAGGACAGCTGCAGCGCGCCCCACCGCCGCCGCGGCTCGCGATGGGCAAAGCTGGGAAGGTGAAGCCGGTCGAGGGTGGACACGGGGTTCCGGTGCGTGTGGCGAGGTGCTCTCTGGGTTCGGGCGGGGCAACGCGCGTGCCGTTACATGATTTCGTCGCCGCGCCCGGACCTTGTCCTCCGGACGCTGCTGTACCAAATTTGGGTACACCGATGATGAACGAAAGGGATCGGATGACGACCGGCAATCTTCGCGACCTGCTCCCCGGGGGAACGCTCCGGCTGCTGACGCACTTCATCCTCCACCCCGAGGACAAGCTGCACTTCCGCGCGCTCCAGCAGCGCACGGGCCTGGGCACGGGATCGCTGCAGCGGGAGCTCGCGCGGCTGATGGGCCTGGGTCTCATCGTCCGGACGGGGGAGGAGGGGCGGGTCTACTATGAGCCGCTCTGGAGCCATCCCAGCTGGAAGGCATTGCGGACGCTGCTGCGCGAGCACGCCGACCCCGCGGACGTGCTGCGGGATGCGCTGCGCGGCGTGGAAGGCATCAAGCTCGCCTTCCTCTACGGCTCCACCGTACGCGGCGATACCCGTCCGGACAGCGACCTGGACGTGTTCATCGTGGAAGAGGGCATGCCCCTCTACGCAATCGGCCGCGCGACCGCCGAAGCCCAGTCCCTGCTGGACCGGGAGATCGACCTGTGCTCCTACACACCTGCCAAGCTCGCACGGAACCTGGAGCGTGGTAGCAGCTTTCTGGAGGATGCGCTCTCCGGCCCCAAGACGTGGCTCATCGGATCCGCAGACCTGCTCCCGGCGCTGTGAGGCGACATGAACTACACCATCGAAAACCACGTCGAGGCACGCCGGCTGGAACCCCGCACGGCCCGTGACCAGGAGGTTCTCGGGTTCTGGGCCAAAGCGATCACGGCTCTTGGGGATGCGGTCAATCCCGGCTCCAGCCTGGGCAACCGGCTGATTCGCGCCTGTGACGCGGGACGGATTGCGGCATTCGCGCTCGTTCGGGATGCCGGATACCGCACGCGAGGCGGCGACGGCCACCACTACGTGACGTTCGACGTCGCGCGAAGCGTCGTCAGCGACTCGGACCTGCGCCAGGCACTCGTCAAGATGGACAGCCTCCGCAAGGTTCGGCACTCCGTCGAGTACGAAGCCTATGACGACGTGGATGAGCCCGCGGTCGAAGAGGCCTGCCGCTGGGCGGAGCAGGTAATCGAGTTGGGCGCGAAGCACCTCCGCGAACAGCGGCCGACGCTCACGATCCCGACGCTGAGCCGATAGGCACCGCTGATCGCAGATTTATACCTGTTCTGAAGGCGTATCAGGCCCGCCCGGCACCGCGCAGGCGGGCCGTTTTCATCGCTGAATTCCCTGCCGAAGAACCGTTGAGCGGAACCCCGTGCCGCCTTGCGGGGTTATCCAAGGTTCACGCCCGCAACTCCCATCCACTGTGTAACCCGCTGCCGCCATTCGGCTTGGGGGAACGGATCGTGCTCTTTGCACGCCTCCGGACGATGGTTTTGGGACCCGCGAACGCCTTTCGCCGCTGGTGAAAGGACGCGTATTCGCCTGCTCAACGGCGGCACCGCATGATCCGATCTCCCTCCGCACCCCTGTACGCGGCCCTCGTGGGCCTTGCAACAGGTCTGGCATTCAGCACGGCCAGCGGCGAGCGCGCCATCCTGTCCGCCATCCCCGCCGTCGAGGAGCTCACGCCGCACCTGCCGGACGAGCCCATGCCCGCGCTCACCCACGCCGCCATGGCGCTGGCCGCGCGCGAGGCGGAGGGCCACCTGCAGGCGGGCCGGCCGTGGGCGGCGTGGAAGGAGCTGCGCGAGTTCGTGCGGGAGCCGGCGGACGCGCCCGACGCCGTCGTCCTGCTGGGCGCGCGGTCGGCGGCGGGATGGGACGGATGGAGCCAGGTGCGCCGCCTGCTGGAGGGCCGCGACTGGCTGGCGCGGCGCGGCCGGGGCGAGGGATGGTACCTGCTGGGCCGTGCGTACGCCGCGAAGCAGGACTGGGCGGCCTCGGCGGATGCATTCCGGCGCTACCTGGACGTCCGCGGCGCGGAGCGGAAGCCCGAGGCCGCGGCGCGGCTGGGCGCCGTGCTCGCGCGGGCCAAGGACTCCGCCGGCGCGGGGCGGGCGTACGCCACGGCGGCGGGCGAGCGGTCCGCGGCGGCGGACTGGATGCGCGCCCTGGAGGCCGAGGCGCTGGGCCAGGCCGGCGACGCGGGGGTCGTGCGCGCGTCGTCCGCGCCCAGCGCCAGCGCCCCCGTGCGGCTGCGGCAGACGCGCGCGGAGGCCCGCTGGCGGCTCGCCCGCGGGGACACGGCGGGCGCGCTGGTGCGCCTGGAGCGCGAGGAGCAGATCCTCCAGGCCGCCGAGGCGGCGCCCCAGGCGGCGGAGCTGGCCCTGGAGCACGCACGCCTGCTGCGGTCGGCCGGGCGCACGGCCGAGGCCCGCGCCGACCTGCACCGGGTGACCGCGGACGCGAACGTTCCCGGCCCCCTGCGCGTCCGCGCCGCCACGCGCCTGGGCGAAATGCCGGGAAGCCGCACGGCGGACGAGGAATTGGCCCGCGCGGCCGCGTACGAGGCGGGCGACCGGCCGGGTCTCGCCGCGCGCTCCCTGCGCAACGCGCTGCGGGCCGGCGCCCCGGACGACGCCGCGGCCCGGCTGCGGCTGGGCAGGCTGCTCTTCGACGCCCGCGACTTTCGCCCCGCGCGCGAGGCGCTGCTGGAGGCGGCGGCGCGGCAGACGGACCCCGCCCTGGCCGCGGAGGCGGAATTGTACGCCGCCCGCGCCCTGCGCCGCCTGGGGAGCCTGGACGGCTACGCGGAGATGAAGACGATCGTGGAAAAGCGCGCCGGCACGCCCGCGGCCGGCTCCGCCCTCTTCCTCCTCGGCGACGCGTCCGACGACCGGGACCGCGCCATCGCCTACTACCGGCGCGCGGCGGAGGCGACGGCGTCGCCGGACGCGCGCGAGGCGGGCTTTCGCCTGGGCGACCGGCTGCTCAAGGCGGAGCAGGGCGGCGCGGCCGCGGCGGCGTGGGAGGCCTACGCCGCCCGCTGGCCCCGCGGCGAGCGGACGGCGGAGGCGGCGTACCGCGCCGGCGTCATCCACGAGCGCGCCGGCCGTGGGGAAAAAGCGCGGGCCCTGTACGCGGCGGCCATCGCCGCGGACCCGGTCTCGTACTTCGCCATCCGCGCGGCGGACCGCATGGGCGCGGACCCGCTGGCGGCGGCCATGGCCAACACGCGCGACTGGCTCCCCGTCCCCGGCGACGGGGCGGAGGCAAAGGCGGCGCTGGGGCGGCTGGACGCGCTCCACGCGGCGGGGATGACGGAGCCGTGGAAGGAAGAGCTGGCGTGGCAGACGCGCCGCCTGGACCGCCGGCCGGCCGCGCTGCTCGCCCTGGCGGAGGGGCTGCGCGACGGCGGGCACAGCATCGAGGCCATCCGCCTGGGGCGCGAGCTGCTGGCGCGCGGCAACGGGGAATGGGACGGGCGGCTGCTGCGCGTCGTCTTCCCCTTCGTCTACCGCGAATTGCTGATGGCCGAGGCGGAGCGGGTGGACGTGGATCCGTACCTGCTCGCGGGGCTCGTGCGGCAGGAGTCGTCCTTCAATCCCAAGGCGCGCTCGTGGGTGGGCGCCACGGGGCTGAGCCAGATCATGCCCGCCACGGGCAAGTGGCTGGCGCCGGGCGCGGGGGTGCCCAACTTCGATCCCAGCCTGCTGGCCGTGCCGGAGATCAACCTGCGCATGGGCGCCCGCTACCTGCGCGACCAGCTGCGGCGCTACGGGGGCAAGCGCGACCTGGCGCTGGCGGCGTACAACGCGGGGCCCAGCCGCGCGGACAAGTGGCGCCGCGAGCTGGGCTACGGCGGCGACCCGGACCGCTTTCGCGAGCGCATCCCCTTCGACGAGACGCGCGAGTACGTGCACGTGGTGATCCGCAACGCCGTCGTGTACCGCCGGCTGTACGGCGGTGAGCGCTCGCCGGGGCTGGCCGCGGGCGGCTCGTAACTTTCCGCCGCCGCGCGCCGTAGGGGGAAACCCGGCGGGCGCGGCGGTGTAGTCCGTTTGACCGCCGCCGCGTCCGCACCGTATCCTGGTGCGGCGCGGCGTCCGCCAATCCGTTCCGTACCCTCCGTTCGGCGGCCGTGCCCGGCCCTGACCGACGTGATCCCGATGAAGCGAATCCTCCGACTGACCGCACGCCTTGTGCTGCCGGCGGCGCTCGCCCTGTGCGCGGCGCCCGCCGCCGCGCAGTCGCTGCGCGGTTCGCCCGCCAGCATCGACCGCATGTACAACCACGCGCGGTCCAACGACATCACGTTCTACCGCACGGGCACGGGCGTGCGCAGCGCGGCCCGCGACGGCGAGCTGGTGCGGATGAGCGGCAACGACGACTACCGCCTGGCCGGCGTCTCGTACCCGTACGCGCTGGCCGCCACGCGGACGTTCGTGCAGCGGCTGGGCGCGCAGTACCGCGAGGTGTGCGGCGAAAAGCTCGTCATCACCAGCGGCGTGCGGCCCACCACGCTGCGCCTGGCGAACTCCACCGACCGCTCCGTGCACCCCACGGGGATGGCCGTGGACATCCGCAAGCCGCGCGGCGGGCGCTGCCTGTCGTGGCTGCGCGAAACGCTCATGCACCTGGAGCGGGAGGGCGTCATCGAGGCCACGGAGGAGCGGCGTCCTCCGCACTTTCACGTGGCCGTCTTTCCGTCGCCGTACCGGCGCTACGTGGGCGGGGCGAGCGAGGCGCGCACGGCCTCGCGTGGGGAATCGTCGTCGTCCTCCCGCTCCAGCCGGACCACGTACCGCGTGCGCAACGGCGATTCGCTGTGGGAGATCGCCCGGCGCCACGACACCACGGTGGATCGCCTGCGCTCGGCCAACGACATGCGCAGCAATCGCATCGTCGCGGGACAGGTGCTGATCATCCCGGCGAGGTAGGAACGGCAGTACGGAAGTGCCGAGTCCCAGGTGCCGAGTGCCCGGCCAGACGCGTTCTGGCCGGGCACTCGCCGTTTGGGTCCCGTCCCGCTCAGACCGTGGGACAGACGCGGCAGATGGAGTAGTCGCAGGTGGCGACCTTTACGCACGTCGCCACGGCGCACAGCGTGGCGGCCGAGCACCCGATGGGGCTGCTGGCAAAGGCGTCCACCGTCCCGCGCTCCGGCGCTTCGGTTTCGATGGCGAACGACTCCACGGCGAGCGTCTCCACGCTGAGCTTGATCTTGCGCATGCCGGTCCTCCGGATGGATGGGTGGATGATGCGCGGCGCATCGGCCCGCGCGACGGATTCGTCCCCCGCAAAGGCAAGCGGCACGCCCGGGCGGCAGTCATCCGATCGCGATCTCCCGGCCTGATCTCCGGGACTGGAAACGCCCGGCGACGACTGGGTTTCCGGCGTTCGGGAGATGCGATCGGGTGACAATCATCGTCCTCCCGCCGGGACATCCTGGGGTCCCCGTTTCCTCAAAATGCAGCAGCGGCGCGGAATTTTGTGCGGCACCGGCGTTGCCCCTGCCGATGGATGTGCCGTGCGCGGTCCGCGGCGGCTCCCGGTGAGGATCTCCCGAACGAGGTGTACCATGATCAGGACCCTTCGCGGCTGGGGCGCGGTGCTGGCGCTGGCCGTGACGGCCGGCGGATGCGCCGGCAATGGCTGGGAAGACGTGCTGAACGGCCGTGACCGGTACGGCTACGGAAACGAAGTGCGCGGCGAGGTGCGCGACGTGGGCTCGCGCACCATCGAAGTGCGGACGGACGGCGGACGCAGCCAGCGGGTGCGCTACGACGGCTCCACGGACGTGCGCTACCGCGACCGGCGCTACTCGGTGCGGTCGCTGGAGCGCGGCGACTACGTGACGGTGCGCACCAGCCGCGCGCGCGACGGCGACCTGTACGCGCGCTCCGTGGTCGTGCGGCGCAGCGCCCGCGCCGACCGCGGCGGATACGAGGGGCGGCGCGACGACCGCCGGGTGGAACGCCGCGTTCCCCCGCGCCGCGCCGACGCCTACGCGCGCGGCGTGCTGGACGGCCGCGTGGGGCTGGTGGACCGCCGGACGATGGCGTTCCAGCTGCGCAGCACGGAGCGCGGCACCGTGCAGGTGATCGCCGGGCGCGGCGCGGGCCGCGAGACGCGCAACCGCATCGACCGGCTGCGCCAGGGAGAGTACGTACGTCTGCGGGGGCGGTTCATCGACGAGAACCGTTTCGAAGTCGAGGGGTTCCGGTAGCACCGGTTTCTCGGCGGGGACCGTCCCCATCCAACACGAAAGCGGGCGCACGGCATTGCCGGGCGCCCGTTTTCATCGTCCCTCATCCACCGAGGCCGACGTTTCCGTCTCCACCGAGGGAAGGGAAACAGCTTTCAACACAAAGTTCGCAGAAAAACGGAGAGGACGCGGGGAACAGGCGAAGTTCCCTCTGCGTCCTCTCTTTTCCAACTCTGCGAACTCTGCGTTGAATCTCTTTTCCTGGATGCGAACCCTACCGCGCGAAGTCCAGGCGGGCGTCGCTGCGGCGGCGCTGCAGCAGGGCATCCACGCTGTACGGACCGCCCCCGCGCGCGGCAAAGTACAGGAAGACGAAGCTGTAGAGCGCCGCCAGCTCGCCGCCGTTCAGGATGGGCCAGAAGCTGTCCGGCGCGTGCGCCAGGAAGTACGCGAACGCCATCAGCCCCGACAGCACGAACGCCACCGGCCGCGTGAACAGGCCAATGGCGAGCAGCGCCGCGCCGAACACCTCCAGCACGCCCGCCAGGCCGCGCTGCGACAGCAGTTCCAGCGGCTGCGCGGGCCGGTCCGGCGGCAGCAGCATGCCGAACAGCTTCTGCACGCCGTGCTGCATGAGCATCAGCGCGGCCACCACCCGCAGCAGGGCCAGGATGCTTTCCTCGAACCGGGCCATGAAGAACGTCCGCGCCATCCGCCTCCCCTCCCTTTTCTCCGTGTGCCGATCCGCGAGCTCAGTCCCGCGCCTGCTTTTCCGCGGCCGCGGCGCTGTCGCGCCGGGCGTGCTTGGCCTTGCGCTTATGCTCGTGCTCCTCGCGCAGGCGGTCGTACTCCGTGGCCTGCGCGGGCGAGAGCACCGTGCGGATCTCGGCGCGCGCGCTGTCCACGGCGGCGCGGATGCGCTGGCCGTCCTGCTGCCAGAGCGAATCCGTGCGCTGCCGGCGGCGGGCCATGATGCTGTCCACCCGCACGCGCTGGGCCGGAGTCAGGTCCAGCTCGTCGAAGATGCTGTGCGGGCCGCGCTCGTCGCGGGGGCAGTCGGCCGCCGCGCGGGGCTCGGGCTCGCGGGCGCTGAGCACGCGGTTGGTGGCCGTGCCCGCCAGCATTCCCGCGGCAAAGGTGACGATGAGCAGCGCCATCCCGGTCAGGCGCGTGCGGCGTTGCATGGGATTCACGGGCGGCCTCCGCGGCCGGTGTGCGGGGTACGGGCGATGGGAATCAACGGCGCCTTCACGGACGGGGTTCCCACGAGCTGAGCAGGTCGTCTTCGGTCACGCCGCGCTCTTCGGCGATCAGGTCCGCGGCGGGCTCGGGGATGCGCAGCCCGTCGGCGATGGTGAGCGGCGTATCGCCTTCCGCGGCGATGGTGAGCGGCGCGCCGCGACCGGCCGCGCCCGTGGACGGCCACGCCAGGGCACCCAGCGACACGGCGGCGATGACGGCCGCGGCGGCCAGCGTGGGCCGCGCCCACGCCGCCAGCTCCGAGAGCGGCGTGCGCGGGGCGGCCAGCTGCACGCGCGCCAGCACGGCCCGCGACATGCGCGCGCGGCGCAGGTCGTCCAGGCCCAGCGGCGACAGGTCGATGCGGTCGGGGTCCATCTACTCCTCCTCGCCCACCAGGGCGCGCAGGCGGCCGCGTACGGCGCGCCGGGCATTGAACAGGTGATAGCGCACGGTGCCCTCGGGCATCCCCAGCGCCTCGCCGATCTCGCGGTGCTTCCAGCCTTCCAGGTCGTGCAGCAGCAGCACCTCGCGCTGGGTCTGCGGCAGCACGCCCACGGCCTCGTTGAGCCGCTCGCGCAGCTCGGACCGCTCCGCCTCTTCGGCCGGGTTGCCCAGGGCGGGGGCCTCGTTGGCGTCGTCCAGGGGCTCGGCGGCGCGGATGCCCAGGTAGCGGCGGTGGTTCAGGGCGCGGTTGCGGACGATGCGCACGAGCCATCCGCCAAAGCGGGCGGGGTCGCGGCACTCCGCCAGCCGCTCCAGCGCCAGCACCAGGGCGTCCTGGGCCACGTCCTCGGCGTCGTGGGGGCTGCGGGTAACGGCCAGGGCCACGGCGTACGCGGCCCCCATGTGCAGGCGCACCAGGCGGTCCGCCGCGTGGATGTCGCCGGCGAGTGCGCGGGCCACCAGCCCGGCGACGTCGTCGCTCATCTCTCTACCAGACACGCCACGCGCAAAAAACGCTGGCCCCCATCGTCAGCCGCGCTCCGCGACGGCCATCGGCCCGTGCTGGGAAGGAATGCGCCTGGACGGACGGAACTCGCGCCGGGCGAATGAATTCACACGAAGTCCACCTGCGTGGACTGCCGGTGCAGGTGCGGCCATTCGATCCGCCGCTCCGTTTCTCATCCCGCAGAACCGGGTAATCACGGCAATTCCCAGATGCCGCGGAGCGCGCCGTAGACGTCACGGGGAAGCTGGACGAGGACGGGGCGGGCGCGCGGGTCCAGCCAGGCGAGCACGGTGCGGAGGTCGGCTTCCGCCATGGCCGTGCAGCCGCTTGTGGGCGAGCCGGGTCCGGCCCAGACGTGCAGGAAGATGCAGGAGCCGCCGCCGGGCGCGGGCGGGGCGCTGTTGTGGTCCACCCACACGCCCCATTCGTACAGGTCGTCGGGGCGGCGCATCTCCTCGTGGCTGTTCCAGTCCGGCGCGGGGATGGTGTCGCGGTCCACGCGGCGGTTGTAGTACGCCGAGCGCAGGTCGTCCACGCACTCGATGCTGGCGTCGGACTGGAAGTACGGCAGGCGGACCCACGGCACCTCCGCCGGCGCCGCGTATCCGAACGCGGAGCTCAGCCGGTAGACGCCCGCCGGCGCCCGCCCGTCACCCTCGCGCTTGACGGGCCCGTCCTCCGGATGAGACGCGTGCAGCCCCGTCCCCCAGCCCAGCCCGGAGCGTCCCACGTTGGCCTGGATGGGCTCGCCCACGCGCCGCCACGGACGGTCCACGGCGTCGCGCTCGTAGCGCTGCAGCGTGGCGCCCACCGAATCCCAATCCGCCGTCGTCGATACGATCACCTGCAGCGCGCTGTCCGCCTCCGCCCGCAGCGCGGGGACGGCGGGCGCGGCGCGGCCGTGCGCGGTCGCGGCGGCGAGGGCGACGGGAATGGACACGGCGATGGCCAGGAGGAAACGCATGGGACTGCGCGGTGCGGGTACGGATTCGCGAACGTGCGAGCTAACAAAGCGTTACGGCGGGCCTTCGCGCAAGGCGTCCGGCCTTTCCGAAGCGGCGGATGGAGGACGTCGTGCGGGGTGACAGGCACGAGCCTGAGCGGCTGAAGCCGCCGCAACGAAAGCGGAAAGCCCCACGAACTGCGTGGGGCTTCAACGGCTCGGTTCAGCCCCGGTGCACTCCGGCGAATTCGGCACGAACCGTCGGCGCAGGCCGACATCGCGAAGTCATAGCCGCGAATTCATTCGCCTGGGCGGGGGCTCGCCTCACGGCATTGCATCATTCCCCCCCGGAACTCATCCACTCCCGCACTAACGCACTCCCGCACTCCCGCACTCCCGCACTCCCGCACTTCCGCCTACAGCAGCCCGTCGCGCGGCCCCATGAACCCCATCACCAGGATGGCGATCATGCACGCCCAGATGGCGGCGTAGAGAAAGACCACCGGCTTGCGGCGCACCAGCATCTCCGGGTGCGTCACGGGCTTGCCGGCGAACTTGCCGCGCGGCACGCTGGGAAAGAAGAACGTCTTGTACGTCTCGATGGCCGCCACGCTGTACCCCGCGCCCGCCACGGACAGGAACACCCAGTCGCGCGTGAAGAACGCCATGATGGCCGCCCAAAACAGCGAGATCACGGGGCTGCGAAAGAACTTCAGCGTCTCGAAGCCCTCCACGGGCGCGTCCTTCCACGCCCCGCCGAACGCCGTCAGCCATCCGCCCAGGGCGCCGATGGTCACCAGCACCAGCCACGCGGGCGTGTTGGGAAACTGCCGCTGCAGGGCGTATCCCACCCACACCAGCGCGGCCAGGATGACGAGGATGGCGGCCAGTAGCGCCCAGCGGACGGGGCGGCTCTGCACGGGCTTGCCCATCACCCCGAACTGCATGGGGATGAAGTACTTGGACTGGTCTTCCTCGCGGATGTAGCCCTTCCACAGCTCGTGCCCCAGCCGCTCCAGCGCGTACACCATCCCAAAGAAGACGGCCGCCGTCCCCCAGTTGGACAGGTCCATCCCCGTCACGCGGTGCAGCACGACGGCGATCAGCGCCGCCACGATGATGCTGCGCGAGTACTTCAGAAAGGTGAAGCCCTCGTGCGGCGCGTCCTTGTACATCCCCCACGAGCTGGCGTGGGCACCGGCCAGCATCCCCAGCAAAACGGACATGAGTCTCTCGCTCAGAATCTTGAAGTGTGTGGATCAGGAAAAACGGGCAGGTCCAACGGGAAAGCACTACGCGCCGAGCGATCCACCTGCCCGGGCGGGTAGATTCCTCACTCGTTCCTCGCTCGGAATGACAGCGCCGTGCGATCCCAGCTTCGCCCCTGTGCACTCACCCCACCGGGCACGAGCTGTCAGCGAAGGCCGACATCGCGGTTTCATTGCCGCGATTTCAATCGCCGGGGTCTGGGGCTCGGCGGGCTTCCCCGAACTCAGCCCGGCGCCGCGCCCCCGCCCTCGGTCGCCGCCATCGTCCGGTAGATCTGCTCCACCAGTTCCAGGTCGCGGCGCGCCAAGCCCAGGCCGAAGCGAGGCTCTTTGTTCTGCCGGACAGCATCCACGAAGTCGCGGAACATCCCCTTGTAGCCCACCAGGTCCGTGGCGGGCAGCAGCTTCATCCGCGTGCGGCGGCCGCGCACGCCCAGGAACAGGCCGTTGCTCTCGAAGGTGATGGCGCCCTCTGAGCCGTAGATGGACGACAGGCGCAGCCCCTTGAGCGGCGAGCCGATCTCCCACGAGTGGTACAGCGTGCCCACGGCGCCCTGCCCGTAGCGGAACACGGCCAGCATGCTGCGCTCCGGCCGCCCGTCCGCGCGCCCGGGACGGAACCCGTGGACGTCCAGCACGGGCAAACCCAGGTTGGCCATGAAGTTGACCCAGTGGATGCCGCCCTCGAACAGCGCGCCGCCGCCGGCCATCCCCTCATCTTCCCGCCAGTCGCCCCTGCTCTTCTGCGCCTTGAGGGCGTTCACGGAGAGGATCTTGACCTCCCCGATGTCCCCCGCGGCGATGGAGGTGCGCAGCGCCTCGGCCAGCGGCTTGTAGAAGTAGTTCTCCGCCACCATCACGCGCCGCCCCGCCGCGTCGCGCGCCCGCTCCACCGCGTCGAAGTCCGCCGCGCGCATGAAGGGCGGCTTTTCCACGATCACGTGCTTCCCCGCCGCCAGCGCCGCCAGGGTCCACTCCAGGTGCGAGTTGGGCGGCGTGGCCACGAGCACGGCGTCGATCCGCGGATCCGCCAGCGCCGCCTCGTACGATCCGAACGCCCCCGATCCGCCGAGCTCGCGGTTGAAGGCCTGGGCCTTCGACAGGTCGCGGCTGGCGTAGAAGCGGCGGATCTCGCCGGACTTCTTGAGCGTTTTGCTGTGCGTGCGCGTGACGCCGCCGCAGCCCAGGAACGCCAGGTTGATGGATCCGCTCACGCCGGCACCTCGCGCGCGCCTGCCCCGGCGGATGCGCCCGATCCCGCGCCCGCGATCCGCCGCCCCACGCGCAGCGCGTTCGCGGCGATGGTCAGGCTGGGGTTCACGCCGGCGGAGGTGGGGAATACGCTGCCGTCCGTCACGTACAGGTTCTCCAGTCCGCGGTAGCGGCAGTCCTCGTCCAGGGGGCTCGTCCGCGGGTCCGCGCCCATCCGCACCGTCCCCACCGCGTGGCTGAAGGTGGAGACGTTCCACGTGACCGTCCCCCACGCCCCCGCGCGCCGCAGCACCTGCTTCGCGCGGCGGATGAGCGCACTCCGGGCGGCCAGGTCGCGCCGCGTGTAGTGGTGCTGCACCAGCAGCTTCGGCAGGCCGAACGGGTCGACGGCGGACGCGTCGATGCGCACGCCGTTGGCCTCGCGCGGCTGGTCCTCCGCCACGGAAAGCAGTCCCGTCAGGTGCGCCACGGCCGGCCCCAGCGCGTCCGCGATGGGCTTGGGCAGCACGTACGCGAGCAGGCCGGCGGGGGGCGTCATCACCTGCTGCAGGTTGCCCAGCTTGCCCGCCGGCGCCCCCCGCGCGTCGTCGCCCCAGTAGAAGTCGTGGATGGCGATCTGCTTGTGGTGCTCGTTCGCGGGGTTGGGCCGGCGGGGAAAGATGCCGTACGTCATCGCGTTGCAGTGCCGCATGAGGTAGCGGCCCACGGCCCGCCCGGCGGGATTCATCCGCTCCAGTCCGCTCGCCAGCAGCAGGTGCGGCGTCGCCAGCGCGCCGGCGGCAAGGACGACCGTGCCCGCGCGGACGGTGAAGCGCTCCCCCGTCGTCCGGTCCGCGCACTCCACGGACGCGATGCGGTCCCCCTCCGCCACCAGGCGGACGACGACGGAGTCCGGGCGAATCTCCATCCCGTCCGCCAGCAGCCCGGGGAGCACCCGCGTGGCCAGGTCGTTCTTGGCGCTCACGGCGCAGGCGAACGCGTCGCAGGTGATGCACGCCTGGCAGGCCGACTCCGCGATGGCCAGGGGGATGCGGAACGGGTGCATCCCCAGCGACCGCGCGGCCTCCGCGATCCGGCGCGAGGCGTCCGCCAGCCGCGCGGGGGGATGGGGATACGGCGCGCTGTGGGGCGGCTCCGTGGGATCCTCGCCCGCGGCACCCGCCACGGCCAGCATCCGCTCCGCCTCGGTGTAGAACGGCTCCAGCGCGGCGTAGTCCACGGGCCACGCCGCCCCCGAGCCGCCCACGATCTCCGGCGCGGCGTCGAAGTCGCGCGCGCGGAATCGGAAGGAGGCACCGCCGTAGAAGACGGAGGGCCCGCCCACGTTGGTGCACAGGCGCTGGTCCGCCCAGCGGCGCCCCTGCAGCACGCGGTAGGCGCTGTCCGGCGCGTAGTGCGGCGTCATGGTGAACGCGCCGTCCGCGCGCCAGTTCTGCGGCCCGCGCTCCACCCATCCGCCGCGCTCCAGCATCAGCACGCGCCACCCCGCCGCCACCAGCTCGCGCGCCGCCATCGTCCCCCCGAACCCGCTGCCGATCACCACGGCATCGTATTCGGTCGCGTTCACGTTCGGGAGCGGTGACATCGGGTGCTGAATCGGCGGATCAGGATGACGTACGGTGTGCGAGAGCGCACAAACGTCGCGAAAGCGGGCAGCATCCGCAACATCCGCGTCCCTTGCAGCCGCACGGACGCACCTCGCGCGCGCGCGATGGGCATGCCGCTCGTATTCAGCCCTACCACTGTGTCGATGACATGAGATCCGTCTCCTACCGACCGGGAGGGTGGATGCGGGCACCCCTGGATCAAGACGGATCGCGTCCGTTTCTTCCGTAGCCGGTCCGTGCGTGGGCGTTCGGATTGCGATCCATATCTGACATCCCGTCAACAAGATACGCACTTTTTTCGGGTGAGCGGGCCCGGGCCGGGAGGAACCGAATCGGAAGATTGGACGAAGCAGCTACACTGGTTTGCTACTTGCACCCGGAGTCGCAAAGTGGTTTGCAATCATCTGTACCCGGACCGGGCATGCTTGCAGTCTACCTTCCCGAGACTCGATACGCCGCGCGAATCCAGCGGGCCGTAAGCTCCAGCAAGGCCGCCGTCACGGACGAATGGCCGCGGTTCGAGCAGGCGGCGCTGGGGGCGGAGTGCTCCATGGTCGTGTTCCTGTGGCTGGGCACGCCGGAGCTGCACCAGCTGGCGGCCTTCCGGAGCCGCAATCCGCTGCACCCCGTGACCTTGGTGACCCGCGGGGACATGCAGAACGCGCGGCAGCTCAAGTCCGTGCAGGTGGAAGAGGTCGTGTGGCTGGAGGAGATCGACGCGGAGCTCAGCGGCGCCGTGGGCCGCACCTGCGTGCTGAGCCATCAGCGCACCTTCTGCGAGGCCATGAGCGACGCCGACTACCTGCCCGGGTGCCTGGGCCGCGCCCTGGCCATGGCCTGCACCGCCGACCCCCCGCTGCACACCGTGCAAAAGCTGGCCCGGGTGGCCGGGTGCGACCGGCGCATCCTGTGGCAGCAGTGGAAGCAGGCCATGGACGGCAGCCCCCTGCGCCTGCAGGACGCCCTGCACTGGTTCCTGCTGCTGCGCGCGGCGGGGCGCAAGACCCCGGGCCGCCCGTGGAGCGCCGTGGCCGAGGAGCTGGGCGTGCACCCGCAGACGCTGGGGCGCCTGTCGCGGCAGCTGGCGGGGCTTTCGCTCACGGACCTGGCGGGGACGGGGCAGGGCGAGCTGGTGGAGCGGTTCGAGGCGGACGTCCTGGGCGGGCTGCTTTCCAACGCGCTCCGACAAACTGGGTAGCGATCGGACAAAATGCGATTGAGGGGGACTGCGCCGCGCGGCAAATTGTAGCCACTCGCACTGAGCGAGTCGTTTCTTCTTGTCACGCAACGAGTTACCGAGGACGCATGACCCGCAACCGCAACATCGCCACGGCGATTCTGGCTTCCATGGCCCTGGCCGGCATGGCCGCCTGCACCGACGGCGCCCAGGCCCCCTTCCAGGCCGAGAAGGCCACCATCCTGGCGCAGAACACCGAGATCCCCGCCGGCCAGCGCGTGGCGCAGCTGGTGGCCCTGGCCCTTCGCGAGCCGTCGGCCCGCGGCCTGTTCTACCGCGCCACGAGCAACTCGCCGGTCAAGGAAGGCAAGCTGTTCCTGGCGGGCTTCCTGGGCGGCGAAGGCACCCCGCTCCTGCAGGCCATGGCCCGCGCCGGCGGCCTGAGCACCGCGCAGGTGCAGGCGCTGGTGGCGCAGACCGGCCCCGTGGAGATCTACCTGCCCGTGGAGGCGCACCGCGCCGCGTGGACGGGCGGCGACAACGTGATCGTGGGCTACGCCGAGCGCGACCGCGCCCAGCCGTACGGCTTCGCCCTTGACGGCAGCCGCGTGGAGCTGTCCCGCGACGTGGCCCCCGCGACGCCCACCGTGATGGTGACCTACGCCGAGAGCTTCGACGCGCAGGGCAAGGCGCACGGCTCGCGCAACGTGGCCACCGGCGCCAAGAGCATCCTCACGCCCCGCTTCGCCACGCTGACGGTGCCGTTCACCGGCCTGTGGGTGGACAGCATCAAGACGGCCGGCGACTTCGAATCCTGGGCCGCTGGTTCCGCCGAGTTCGAGATCTACATCCAGCGTGCCGACACCCGCGCCGTGGTGCAGTGCGTGGACGCCCACAACAGCGTGGAGCCGTACAAGTTCGACATGAACAACGACGTCTACCCGCACCCCGTGCTGCTGGCCCAGGAGAGCGAGCTTCCGCAGGGCACGCCCATCGTGGTCGCCATGTACGAGGACGACGACACCTCCTGCGTCATCAAGGACGACAAGGACTACGTCAAGCTGGCGACGGACGCGGTGACCAACGCGTACAACGGGTACAAGGGCCTCACCAGCAAGGAGTGGTACAACGGCGCCTGGATCATGCAGCTCTCCACCGCCTGGACTTCCTTCATCGACTGGGCGCGCGGCAACGACGAGTTCGTGGGCGTCGCGGCGGGCGTGGAGAACATCGACAACATCGACCGCCACTTCTTCCTGAAGAACGAGAACGGCAGCAACCAGGGCGTGCTGCGCCTGCAGTGGAAGACCGACACCGGCTACTGAGCCGCTGATCCGGACCTTCTGACCGGCCGGTGAACGAACGAAGCGCCGCGGGGACTCGCTCCCCGCGGCGCTTTTCTCGTTCGTTCTTCCCGGGCGGATGCGGCCTGGTCGAGGGCCTCGAGCCAACGAGGTGTCGCCAGGCCGCGCGGCTATCTCGCCTTTCATCCGGGTCTCCGCCGCGAGGACGCTTTTACGGATCGCGACCGTGTGGATGATGTGCCAGGCCAGACATCCGCCTCCGCCGCCGCCATCCTGCCTCTTCGAAAAAACGCGGATGCCGTCCCCTCGCCGGCAGCGGCCTCTCTACCAAGGATCCGCGCATCCTGCCGGTCGCCGTCCGATCCGCGTCCGGTCGTCGCGGTCGCAACCATCCAGTTCGCGACCTCCGTCAAAGCCGTACGTGCGGGATCGATGCGCCGCGACGGCCAGACATTCGCCGCGGCCACCCTCCTGCCTCTTCCGAAAAAAACGCGGATGCCGTCCCCTCGCCGGCAGCGGCCGCTCTACCAAGGATCCGCGCATCCTGCCGCTCGCCGTCCATCCGCGTCCGGTCGTCGCGGTCGCAACCATCCAGTTCTGCGGCTGACCGAACGACGTGTCCGCGGGAGCGATGCGCCGCGATGACCGGTTGCGTAGCGGGCGGCCGCCGGGGGAAAGCCCGCTTTCCTTGGTAGATAACGTTGCTGCCGGCGAGGGGACGGCATCCGAATCTTTTTTTACGGCAGGATATCGGCAGCAACGGACGAATGCCCCGCCCAGGAACAGCATCCACCCGATCGCGGTCGGTAAAAGGCGGCCCTGGGTGGAAGGCCGTGCATCGGATCCCAGCCGAACCCCCGTCGGTACGTCGTGGACTCCAGGTTCCATCCGAAGCGCGTAGAGGGCCGGACGAGGATGAATCTGCAGAACGCAAAAGCGGCCCGGGCGCGATCTGCGCCCGGGCCGCCGTTCGTCCGCCAGCGAAGCCGCGTCAGTGCCCGCCGGCCGCGGGCGCGCTCACCGTGGCCGGGGCGCCCGCGGCTCCCTCGGTGGCCGGCGTGTGCTGCGTGGGCAGGAAGTAGAAGGCGATGCCGAGGATGACGTACACGGCCAGCAGCTGCACGCCCTCCATCCAGTGGCTCTCCCCGTCCTGCGAGCAGAACGCCATGATCCCCACGCACAGCCCCACCGCCAGCACCTCGAAGGGGGTAAAGATCAGGTCCATGGGCTGCGGCGCGATGAAATAGCTCAGGAACACCAGCAGCGGCGCCACGAACAGGGCGATCTGGATGGACGAGCCCACGGCGATGTTGATGGCCGCGTCCATCTTGTTCTTGGCGGCCATGATGATGGCGGTCGAGTGCTCCGCCGCGTTGCCGATGATGGCCACCACGATCACGCCCACGAACACCTCGCTCCACCCCAGCTTCTCCGCCGTCTCCGTGGCGGCGCCCACCAGGAACTCCGCCATCACCGCCACGCCGATGGTGGCCAGCACCAGCATGCCGATGCTGCGGCCCAGGGGCGCGTGCTCCGCGTGCGCGCCCTCGGGCGCCGTCTCCCCCGCGTCGCCCATGTACAGGTGCTTGTGCGTGCGCAGGGTAAAGAAGAGGCTGGCCACGTAGGTCGCCATCAGCACGATGGCGATCTCCAGGCTCAGGTTGCGCTCCGCGCCGGGCATGGTGTTGCCCACGATCGTATGGAACATGGCCGGCACCACCAGCCCCACGGCGCTCAGCACCAGCAGCGTACCGCCCAGGCCGGCCGCCGTCTTGTTGAAGCGCTGCGTCTCGAACTTGAGCCCGCCCACCAGCGCGCTCAGGCCGAACACCAGCAGCACGTTGCCGATGATGCTCCCCGTGATGCTGGCCTTCACCAGGTCGAAGAGCCCGGCGCGCAGGGCCACGATGGCGATGATGAGCTCCGCCGCGTTTCCGAACGTGGCGTTCAGCAGCCCGCCCACGCCCTCGCCCACGCGCTCGGCGATCTCCTCCGTGGCGTGCCCCATCATCCCCGCCAGCGGGATCACGGCCAGGCACGAGACGACGAAGATCCAGATGGCGGGCGAGTGGAGCACCCATTCCATCACCATCGCTATTGGCACGAACACCAGCAGCGCGTTCAGCAGGTTGCCGGCGGAGAGCAGCGGGCGCTTTCCGGTCGTCGTGGTCGCCACGGGTTTGTCGCGGGTTCGGGGGGGAGCGGCAGCTACACTGCACGATTGCGGCGGGGAGAGTACGGCGCCGCCCCGTGGAGCGCAACGGACAACGGCAACTTCCACGGCGGGTTTGGGCGTGTCCCCCGCAGGCGGGGGCCGGGCTGCGCGCGCCGTAGGCGACGATACGACTGTTGCCAACGGCGCCGAGCCCCCTGCGCATGCCGGCACGATACGGCTGTGCCGTCCTGCTCCGGGGTCTCGGCCCTGCGGGCGCGCATCCCTCACGCAACGGCAACGGACCGGTCCGTGGAGTCCGCGCGGGGCCCTCACCCCCCGGCCCCCTCTCCCGCACACGACCTGTCTGCACCCTCGAGTGCCTGCCCTGTGCGGGCGAGGGGGAGACGTGCCTGCTGGACGAAGTCCGCGATTCCGGCGGACCTGGGGTGTATACCCTCTCCCGCGCAGTTTGCGGGAGAGGGTGGGCGAGGTTTACGAGCCCGGGTGAGGGCCCTCCCGCGGGTGCATGGACTCACCAACGCAAACGACCCCTCCCCGAAGTTCGGGAAGGGGTCGGCCGGCGTTGCAGGAACGAGCGAAAGAAGGCCGGGAGAAGGGCTCCGCCCCGCGCCTCCCGCGCCCATCTTACCGCTGCATGTACTCCATCACCCGGTCCGGGCCCTCCACCAGCACGGACACCAGCCGGTCGCGGCCCTCGCTCTTGGCGCGGTACAGGGCACGGTCCGCGGCCTCCACCAGTGCGTCGGGGTCCACCAGGTCCGAGCCCACGGACACGCCCATGCTGGCCGTCACCTGCACGGCCGCGCAGCCGGCCACGGGTACCTGCAGCCCCCGCAGGTTCTCGCGAAAGCGCTCGCAAAAGCTCAGGGCGCCCGGCATGTCCGTGTCGTACAGGAGCACGGCGAACTCCTCGCCCCCAAATCGCGCCGGCAGGTCCAGGTTGCGGGCGCTGGAGCGCAGCAGCCGGCCCACCCGCGACAGCACCTGGTCGCCCGTGCGGTGGCCGTACGTGTCGTTGATGCGCTTGAAGTGGTCCAGGTCGATCATCACCAGCGCCATGGACCCGCCCGTGCGCCGCAGCCGCCCCGCCTCGCGCCGCAGGGCATCCTCCAGCACGAGGCGCCGCGACAGCTCCGTCATGGGATCCATGAGCGCCGTGGCCTCCGTGATGGCCCACTGCCCCGCCGTGGAGATGCCCACCGTCACCACGAACACCAGGAAGCCGATCCAGAACAGCGACGGCACCCCGGGAAGCACCTGCGCCACGGGGACGAAGGCCCAGTACTCGCTCGCCAGGTCGTACGCGAATGTGGCGGAGAACGCCGCCGTCCCCGCCAGCAGCGTGCGCGCGTGGGGGGTGGCGGGCTCCGTGTGCCGGGCCGCGCCCCAGGCGCGGGCGACGACGAAGAGCAGCCCCAGCCCCATCCCCGCGTCGATCCACTCGTTGAACTGGGCCAGCAGCCCCAGCGGCAGCACCGCCGCCACGGCAAAGAGCCCCGCGAACAGCAGGTTCACCAGCCGCGTGCGCCGCCCCCCGCGCAGCCCGAACAGGCTGTTCACCAGCGCCACGTACGCCGGCGCGCCCGCCAGCAGCGCCAGCAGCCCCAGGCGGTAGGGGTTGATGAAGGGCATCACCGCCGCGTCCACGGCGCTGGCGAAGGTGGCGCCGTACACGCACACGCATCCGCACAGCAGGGCGAACCACAGGTTCTCGCGGGATGCCGGCCGCCGCAGCCAGAAGGCCAGGTGGTAGATGCCGATGGCCAGGAAGAACGAGACCAGCCCGCCGATCACCACCGGCCGGGGCGACCGCCGCGCGGCCAGCGTCTCGAAGCTCCCCACCACCACGGGCGTCATCAGCCCGCCGTACGCGTAGTCGTTGTAGACCCGCACGGCGACCAGGTGGCGTCCGTCCGCCGCCCGGTCCAGCACCGAGTCGGGGACGAAGACGAGGTACGGGGCCACCCCTTCCACGAAGTCCGGCGGCATGCGCCCGCGGGTGCCCACCCTGACCCCGTTCCAGTACACCTCGAACGCGTCGCCCACCGTCCCGAAGCGCAGCCCCACGGGCGCCTCGCGCAAGCCGGCGGGAAGGCGCACCTCGCGCCGGTACCAGCCGAACCCGTCGTAGTCGCCCAGCCCCGTCTCCCACTCGCCGGGCACCTGCAGCGTGCGCCAGCCCGCGTCGTCCAGGGCGGGCGAGGCCCATGCGGCGGCGTCCCCCGCGCGAAAGCGCCAGGGGCCGTCCAGCGCCACCGAATCCGCCCCCTGGGCGAACGCGGGAACGGCCAGGAACGTAAGCAGGACGAGGATGCAGCGAAGAATCACGGGAACGGACGGAGGGGAAGGATGTCCGGCGGCCAAATGGTACACCCCGCACGTCACGGGGTCAAGGCGTGCGCGCGCGCCTGCGACTTGCAGAGACGCCGCCCGGCGCGATACGTTCCGCGCCCGCGCAACCCGTTTTGCCGCAACCCGTTCCCCAAAGGAGACCCGCGCATGAGCAGCCTCGCACCGTCCGGGCGCCCGGGGCACCTCGCCAGCCTGGCCCTGATGGCCGGCCCCCGCTATGGCGAAGAGCTGCCCGTGCCCAGGCCCATCGTGACCGTGGGCCGCGCGGCCGGGTGCGACGTGGTGGTGGACGACGACTCCGTGAGCGCGCAGCACGCCCGGCTGGAGTACGACCTGGGCGCGTGGCGCATCACGGACCTGCAGTCCATCAACGGCACGGCCGTGGAAGGGGTCAAGCTCGCCCCCAACGTGCCCACGCCGCTCCCCTACGGCGCCACCCTCCGCGTGGGTGGCGTGCAGCTGCAGTTCCGCGAGGCCGAGGGTGCCGACGTGGACGCCGCCCGCGCCGGCTACGTGCCGCCGGAGTCTCCCAGGACGCTGCGCGAGGAGCGGACGGGCGCGCGCTTTCCCCTGTGGCTGGTGCTGCTCATCATCCTGCTGGCCGTCATCGTCGGGATGATCGTGTACGCCAACTACGCGCGGACCACGGGCACGGTGCTGCTGGACGGCCCGTCGCCCGTGGCGGCGCTGCTCGCGCTGGCCGCCGCGCCGTGAAGCTGCGCTGGCAGGCCGCGGGCGCCACCCACGTGGGGCGGGTGCGCAAGGGCAACGAGGACGCGTTCCTGGTGGATTCGGAGCGGGGCGTGTTCCTGGTGGCGGACGGCATGGGCGGCCACGCGGCGGGCGAGATCGCCAGCGCCATCGCGGCGCAGACGGTGGGCGGCGCGCTGGTGGACGGCGTGGACCGGGGGATGGACGCGGACGCGCTGGCGCAGGTGATGGTGCAGTCGTTCCGCGCGGCGGACCAGGCCATTGCCGACCACGTGGCGCAGAACCCCACCACGCTAGGGATGGGGACCACGGTCACGGCGTGCGTGCTGTGCACGGACGGCACGTACCGCATGGGCCACATCGGCGACAGCCGCGCGTACCTGCTGCGGGGCGGGCAGCTGGCGCAGGTCACCACGGACCACACCTGGGTGCAGCGCGAGGTGGACGAGGGGCGCCTCACGCCGTCCGGCGCGCGCCGGCACCGGCTGTCGCACATCCTGTCCCGCGCGCTGGGCGCGGAGCCGGCCGACGACCCGGACATGCTCACGGGCCAGCTCCTCCCCGGCGACCTGCTGCTGCTGTGCTCCGACGGGCTCACGGGGATGATCACGGACCGGATGATCGCCAAGGTGCTCCCCCTGGACATCCGCCTGGGAGACCGGGTGGGGGAGCTCATCCGCTTGGCCAACGAGCGCGGCGGCAAGGACAACATCACCGCGGTGCTGGTGGAGATCCTGGGCGAGGACCAGGTCACGCACGGCGAGGGGCGGGGGAACACCGAGTCGTAGGGAATCCAGGGAATAGGTAACAGGGAATAGGGAATAGCGGGCAACGGCGGTATCATGGGGGCGCATGGGATGACCGTGCGCCCTTTGTCGTTCCGGCCGATGCCGATTGCGTGCGCGTATCCTGCCGATGGCGTCGCGGGCCGGGCGCGGAAACGACGCGATCGGGTGGTCCGGCATCGGCTTCCCCCCTGCCTCGCCGAGTACCTGCCGTTTCAGACTTTGCGATGAACGGCGTTGGTGCGCCGGGTTTTACCGGATTGTCCAGCCAGTGGCTGGACAATGTTGCCTGGCGACCGCAATGGTGAATAGTCCAGCCGGTGGCTGGACTATGTTGTCTTGGCGACCGCGATGGTGAATTGTCCAGCCGGTGGCTGGACTATGTTGCTTGGCGACCACGATGGTGAATTGTCCAGCCGGTGGCTGGACTATTGGGCGGACTCTCAGGATCGGCGATGCAGCGCTGCTTACCCTCAGTCCAGCTCCGGCGTTTCGGGCAGATTCTCCATCCGCCGGCGAGCCACGCCAATCGCGGCATGAAGCTTCTGCTCGAGCAGCTCGCGCGGCGGGAGCTCCGTCATGTATTCGGCGACGCGGATGCCGCTCTGCTCCAGCTGCAGCAGCTCGACGTGCTCCTGGGACTTGCCCGCGCAGAGAATGAGGCCCAGCGGCGGATCCTCTCCGGCGCGCACCTCGTATTTCTCCAGCCAGCGGAGATACAGCTCCATCTGCCCTTTGTCGGATGCCTGAAAGCGCCCCAGCTTCAGGTCGACGGCGATCAGCCGCCGCAGCCTGCGTGAAAGAACAGCAGGTCCAGCCGGTAGTCGACTCCGTCCACCGTCATCCGCTTCTGCCGGCCCACGAACGCGAAGTCGCTGCCCAGCTCGGCGATGAATCCCTCCAGCTCGCGGAGGATCGCATGTTCGAGGTCCCGCTCGTCGTACGTATCCTTGAGCCCCAGGAAGTCGAGCACGTAATGGTCTCGGAAGACGAGGTCCGTGCTCATGCGGTCTTCGTCGCGCAGCGCCTGCAGCTCCTGCGCGGCGAGCAGCTCCGGCTTTCGGGAGATGGCGGTGCGCTCGAACAGCATCCCCTGGATCTTTTGCCGGAGCGTACGGCGGCTCCACCGCTCCGTGATGCACATGCGAGTATAGAACTCGCGCGCCAGCGGATCATCCAGATAGATGAGCTGCGTTACGTGGGTCCATCCCAATTGTCCAGCCAGTGGCTGGACAATTTGCGGATCGGGAAACGTCTCGGCGAAACGCAGCATGTTGAAGAGGTTGGTGCGGGAGAACCCCGCCCCGAACTCGCTCGTCAGCTGCCTGGAAAGGCCGTGCACCAGCTGCTTTCCGTACTCCGCCCGCGCTTCGCCGACCACCTCGCGGCGGATGCGGTCGCCGACGCTCCAGTACGTGAGCACCATGGCGGAGTTCACCACGCGCGCCACCTCGCGGCGTGACGCTTCGATCAGCGAGCGCAGCTCGGTCAACAGGTGGCCATCGGCGAGCGCCGGGATTTCCGGCGCTGCCGGCGCGCCGCCGGCCCGCGCGACCTGCTTTCCACCACCCCGTTTGGTTTTCTGGCTCACCATGCCCTCGGCCTGTCGTGGAGTGTGGAAAGTAAGCGGGGTAGACACCCGGAAACTGTACATCTTCAACACGTTTATCAAGACCCGTCCGCAAGGGAACCGCAGGCGTCGCGCGCGGCGGATGGACCCGGGCCTCCTCCGCCTCCCATTTGTCCAGCCAGTGGCTGGACAATCTCGACCGGGGCTGTAGGCCAAATTGTCCAGCCATTGGCTGGACAATCTACCCAGGGGCGAGAATCCACTTCCGCACTTTCGCACTTTCGCACTTTCGCACTTTCGCACTTTCGCACTCCCGCACTCCCGCACTCCCGCACTCCCGCACTTCCCTCCCCATGCAACCATCCGCCGCGCCCGCGCCACTCAGTTTCGCATGAGAGCCGAAACCGCCGCGGTACCCGACCATGCGCTCGCACAGGCACTGCTCCTCCGGGGGGATGAACAGGCCTTTCGCGAGTTGTACGCCCGGCACACGCCGCGGCTGTTCGCGCTCGTGCTGCGCATCATGGGCGGCGCGGAGCACGATGCCGAGGACGTGGTGCAGGAGACGTGGATCCGCGCCACCGAAGCGCTGGACGGGTTCCGGTGGGAGGCGGCGTTCGGCACGTGGCTCACGGGGATCGGCATCAACGTGGCGCGCGGGGTTTTACGGAAGCAGGGCCGGTGGACCACGCTGGAGGACGGCGCCGAGCCCTGGCGCCCGGCGCCGGCGCACGGCGAGCGCATCGACGTGGAGCGGGCCCTGGCGCTGCTGCCGGCGGGATACCGGACGGTGCTGGTGCTGCACGACGTGGAAGGCTACACGCACGACGAGATCGGGGCGCGGCTGGGGATTGCCGCGGGCACATCCAAGAGCCAGCTGTCGCACGCCCGCAAGGCGCTCCGGGGGCTGCTGGAGCCGGTGAAGGAAGCGACGACATGAGCACGCACGACGAGGACGACCTGACGCCCGACCTGCGGAACCAGCTCTCGGCACTGCCGCGGGAGCGCGATCCGGGGCGGCTGCTGGAGGAGCGCACCGTACGCGCCCTGCGGGAGCGCGGGATGATCGAGGCGGCGGCACCGGGCGGACGCGTCCGGCGCATCCCCCGGTCGTGGCTGGGCGGGGCCGTGGCGGCGGGGATCGCCCTGTTCGCCAGCGGCCTGGCGACGGGGCAGTGGATGGGCACGCGCGCCACCGTGCAGGTGGTGGAGGCCGCCCGCGCGCCCGACACCCGCCAGGCCGCGCTGGTGGTGCAGCAGACGGGCTCGGCCTACGTGCAGGCCATGGCCCGCTTCGCCGAATTGTCGGACTCCGCGTCCGCGGGGCAGTCGGCGGAGGGGCGGGAGGTGGCCGCGCGGATGCTTCGCGCCGCAGCCGACGAGCTGATTCGGATCGCCCCGGACGATCCGCTCGCCAGCGCCGTGCTGGCCGGCTTTCAGCGCGCCGACAGCGCCCAGGCCGCGCGGGCCGGCGGCAAGCAGGGCGTGGTGTGGTTTTAGGGAACTGAAGTGCCAAGTGCCTGGTGCCCAGTGCCGAGGAACGGCATGGCGGCATTCAGTCAGTTACTTGGCACTTGGGGCTAGGCACCAGGAACTTTTCAACTCTGGGACATCCCATGACTTCGAGATATCTGGCCGCCGCCGCGCTGGCGGTGATGGCAACGGCGACGGGGCTGGACGCGCAGCAGCGGTGCGCCAACGGCGGCACGGTGGTGGGCGACCTGGGCTTCAACGAGATCGGCGGGTCCATCCACACGTACCAGCGCAACAACGAGCGTCCGCAGATCCAGTTCGAGGGCGAGCCGCGGATCGGCGGGGTGCGGGGGAACGGACCCGCGGCGGGCAAGCTGCGCGACGGCGACGTGATCGTGGCCATCGACGAGCAGCTCATCACCACGCGCGCTGCGGGGCTGCGCTACTCGGCCATCGACCCCGGCGACCAGGTGCGGCTGTCCGTGCGGCGCGGGGGGCGGGTGCAGGAGGTGAACATCACGGCCGGGTCGCGCTGCTCGGTCCCGCCCCGGCCGCCGGTGCCGCCGCGTCCGCCGGCGCCCCCGCGTCCGCCCCACGCGGATGCGCCGCCCCCGCCGCCTCCTCCAGGGCAACCGCCGGTTCCCCCGCGTCCGGGCCGTCCACCGGTACCGCCGCGTCCGTCCGCACCGCCCCCGCCGCCCCCGGCCGAGGCCCCGCCGGTGCCGCCCGTTCCGCCGGCGCCCCCGGCCCCGCCCCCGCCGCCGGAGATCATGCCGGACGGGTGGTTCGGGTTCGGCATCCAGTGCCGCGACTGCGGCGTGTCCAACGTGAACGGGCGCTCCGAGTACCGCTTTCGCCAGGCGCCCACGGTGGTGAGCGTGGAATCCGGCACCCCCGCCGCCGGGGCCGGGATGCGCCGCGGCGACCGGCTGACCCACGTGGACGGCCTGTCGCTCACGACGGCGGAGGGATGGCGGCGGTTCGCCGCCCTTCAGCCGGGGCAGCGGGTGGCGTGGACGTACACCCGCGACGGCCGGCGCCTGCAGTCGTCCATGACGGCCCTGCGCCGCCCCGATGCCGGCCGCGCCCCCGCCGCCCCGACTCCCGCGCAGGCCCAGCGCCTGCGCTACTCGGGGACTGTGGGGGGCGCGCAGGTGGAGGTGCGCGGCGCCCCCGTCACCGTCTCCACGGACCCGCGCACGGGCGAGACGATCATCCGCAGCGCCGATACCACCGTGCGGATTCGGCCCCAGCGGAGCCGGTAGATCAGGACGGGAGGTGGATGCGACCGGCGCGGGAATTGGATCTCCGGTATCCAGCCCTGGATGAGGATCTGGATCGCGGCGGAGGGACGAGCGAATGAATTCGCGGCTACAACTTCACACTGTCGGCCTGCGCCGACACCGGGAGCGGGACGGGACCGTGGCGCGAGGCGGAATCCACGCCGGCCCTGACGTAAGGTTCGCCTCCACACCTGGATCCCGCCCGTGCAGTCCGCGCAGGCGAACTTCGCGCGTTTCCAGCGGCGAATTCATTCGCTCCTGGCTGGTGGATGCCGGGCTACATCCACGGGTGATCCGCGGGTGCCGATCCACGGATTCTGATCCGCATCGCTCGCCCGTCGAATCGAAGGGAAATCATCATCCTTGCGAAAAAGAACGATCGGTCGTAAACTGCCGCACATGAACAAGGGCGCCGCGACCAAAGACCGCATCATCGAGCGTGCACTGCGCGCCGCGAGCGTGGACGGGCTGGAGGGAATCAGCCTGGGCAAGCTCGCGTCGGACGTGGGCATGTCCAAGAGCGGGCTGTTCGCGCACTTCGCGTCCAAGGAGGCGCTGCAACTGGAGGTGCTCGCCGCGGCGTCGGAAAAGTTCATGGAGATCGTCGTGCAGCCGGCGTTCCAGGCCCCGCGCGGCGAGCCGCGGGTGCGGGCGCTCTTTACCCACTGGCTCAAGTGGGAGCGCGACGAGAGCCTGCCCGGCGGATGCGTGTTCATGCACGCCATCGCGGAGCTGGACGACCGGCCGGGGCCCGCGCGCGACTCCCTGGTGGATTGGCAGCAGCAGTGGCTGGACGCGCTCGCCAAGGCCGCCCGCATCGCCGTGAACGAGGGGCACTTTCGCACGGACGTGGACGCGGAGCTGTTCGCCTTTCAGCAGTATGGGCTGGTGATGGCGTACTACCACGCCCGCCGCCTGTTCAACGATCCCAAGGCCGAGGACCGTGTCCACCGCGCGTTCGATGCGCTCGTGGTCGCCGCCCGCGCCTGATCTCATCCACAAGCAACCGGAGCATCGCCATGACGAGCAGCCCGTCCACCGCGTACAGAAAAAGCACGAACGGTCGTACTACACCCTTCGCGCTCCGGGCGGTGCGCACGTGGTTCCGCATGGCGGCGGCCGTGGCGCCCCGCGCGGCGGAGCGGCAGGCGGCATCGCTCTTTCTCACGCCCAACCCCAAGCGCAAGAACACCGCGCAACTGGAGGATCCGTCCGCCGGGCGGTACGCGCTGACGGTGCGCGAAGGCGAGCTGCAGGTGGCGGCGTGGAGCTGGGGGAGCGGGCCGGCCGTGCTGCTGGCGCACGGATGGGGTGGATGCGCATCGGACATGGCGCCGCTGGCGGCGGAGCTGGAGCGCGCCGGCTACCGTGCGGTGCTATTCGACTTTCCCGCGCACGGGCGGTCGCTGGGCAAGCGGACCAACATGGTGGAGTGGCTGCGGGTGATGCGCGCCGTGGTGGCCGCCGTGGGCCCGCTGCACGCCGTGGTGGGCCACTCGTTCGGCGGGGCGGCGATGGCGATCGCCCTGGCGGAGCACGGGATGGACGTGCAGGGCGCGGTGCTGCTGGCGCCCGTCATCGGGCCCACGCTGTTCGTGGACCGGTTCACGGGGGCCATCGGCCTGCCGCCCGCGCGCGCGGAGGGGATGATGCGGCACATCGCGCGGACGGTGGGGCGCGAGCCGGCGACGCTGGATGCACGGCGCGCCGCGGCGGAGCTGCGCGTGCCCGCGCTCATCGTGCACGACCCGGAGGACCGCGAGGTGCCGTGGGCGCACGGGGCGGAGATCGCGAACGCCTGGATCGGTAGCCGCCTGCTGCCGGCGGACGGCCTGGGCCACACGCGCCTCCTGCGCGACCCGCAGATCCTGGCCACGGCGATGGAGTTCATCGCCGGCCTCGCCGTCCGCCCCGCGCCGCTGGCCGTGGCGAGCTGAGGGGCGGGTACGCCGAAAGATCAGTTCCGGGGACGAGCCCCAACCTGTCATTCCGAGCGAGGAACGAGTGAGGAATCTACTCGGCCGTGGCAGGTGGCCCGTCCCTACGTTCGCATCGTCGGTGGTCAGGGTCTCGGCGGGGAGCGGAGCACGAGCGCGGGCGGAGTAGATTCCTCGGTCGGCGCGCAGGTATCGTGCACGGGGAGGGTTCGTGAGCGCGCCTCCCTCGGAATGACAGTCCCGTCCGGCGACGGTGGATGTCGTTGCTCTTCACGCAGTTGAAGCCCCGCACGGACGCGCCAGCGGCCGGGGCGGGGCTTATGGCTTTCCAAGCGGCGGATTCATCCGCTCAGGACGGGGCTCGGCTTGCCCGGACGTAGATCCGCTCCGCCTCGACACCCTCGCCCGGGACGAGGGCCCCGGCACGGAGACGAATCTCATCCCCGCCCGCCTCACCCCTTCTTCGTTGGACGCAACGGGCTCATGTGGATGGTGGGCGGGCTGCGGTCGCCCTCGGCGGGGACAGCGACCTCGTAGAAATATCCATCCCCCTGCAGCGCCCCCACCTCCTCCGCCGTGATCCCCAGCTCCCCGCTCCCGCCCAGCACGCGCAGGGGACGGCCGGCCTCGATCTCCCGGGCGGTGAACAGCTCCGCCAGGTACAGCGCCCCGGGCGAGCCCTGCCGCAGCATCCGCGGGGCCGTTTCTTCGATGAAGGCGGCGATCACGTTCATCAGGCCGTCCGCCTCCGTGGGCTGGCCGCGGTCCGTGCGCACCAGCGTCGCCACGCGCTTTCCCCGCTCGTTCCACTGTACGATCCCGTACGCCATCCATCCTCCTCGTCCGTCCCCGATCGATCCCGCGCGAAGCCCGGCGAACGTGCAACCGCCGGGCCGCCGCCCTTGTCCATCCGCCCCCGCGCGAGCACCTTGCAACGCCGCAGACGTCCGCATCCCCATCGCACAGGAGCCCGATCCCATGACCACCCCCGCCCCGGGCCGCCTCGCCCTGGCCGCCCTCGCGCTGTCGCTGGCCGCCGCCCCCGCCGCCGCGCAGGAGAGCGGCGCATTCGTCATCCGCCTGGGGCGCGACACCGTGGCCGTGGAGCAGTTCACGCGCACGGCCGACCGCATCACGGGCACGATGGTGAGCCGCACGCCGCGCACGTCCATCCGCACCTACACGGCGGACCTGCGCCCGGACGGCACCGTGAGCCGGCTGGAGATGACGACGCGCGTCCCCTCCGCGCCGGCCCTGCTGCCGCAGACCATCACCGTCACCCTGGGCGCGGACAGCGCCGACGTGCGCATCGCCCGCGGCGACACCGTGCGCGACATGCGGATGGCCGCCGGCGCGGGCGCGTTTCCGTGGGTGGGCAACTCGTACGCGCTGGCGGAGCCGGCCCTCCGCTTCGCCACCGCGCGCGGCCTGGATTCCGCCGCGGTCACCATCGTGCCGCCGGGCGCGCGGCAGGCGGGCACCGTCAGCTTCATCCGCCTGGGCGCGGACAGCGTGCTCATCCGCTCCGGCCAGGGCGTCACGCGGGCGCGGGTGGACGCGCGGGGACGCGTGCTGGGCGCGCACAGCCCGGAAAGCACCTTCAAGGCGACCATCGAGCGCGTGGAGTCGCTGGATGCGGCGGCGCTCGCGGCGGAGTTCGCGCGCCGCGACCAGGGCGGGCAGCAGCTGGGCCCGCTCTCCGTCCGCGATTCCGTCACGGGGACCATCGGCGGCGCGAACGTGTCGGTGGCGTACGGGCGGCCGTCCATGCGCGGGCGGCGGATCATGGGCCAGGTGGTGCCGTACGGGCAGGTGTGGCGCACGGGCGCCAACGAGGCCACGGCGTTCCGCACGGACCGAGACCTGGTGATCGGCGGGACGCGCGTGCCGGCGGGGAGCTACACCCTGTGGACGGTCCCCGCGGCGAACGGGTGGACGCTCATCATCAACAAGCAGACGGGCCAGTGGGGCACCATCTACGACGCGGCGCAGGACTTGGCGCGCATCCCCGTCCGCGCGGAGACGGCGGCGGGCGCGCCCGTGGAGCTGCTGACCATGCGCCTGGAGCCGGGGACCGGCGGCGCGGGGACGCTGGTGATGGCGTGGGAGAACACGCGCGTGGTCGTCCCCGTCACCGTGGCGCCGTGAGCGACGAGACCACGCCGCTGGACGTCGGGCCCACGCCGGACGGCACGGAGCTTCGCATCCGCTGGAAGGACGGCGCGGTGTCGGACTATCCGCCGCGCTACCTGCGGCTGATGTGCCCGTGCGCCGGCTGCATCGACGAGTTCACGGGGCGGCCGCTTGTGAATCCGGCGGCCGTGCCCATGGACGTGCATCCCGCGGCCATCCACTACGTAGGCGACTACGCCATCCGCTTCGACTGGAGCGACGGCCACCACACGGGCATCTACCCGTGGGACTACCTGCGCGACATCTCCACCAGCACCTGAGCGGGATGAGCTACGACCTGGACCTGTTCCGCCCGCCCGCGCACGGCGACGCGCTGGCCGTGGCGCGCTCGGCCTACGAGCTGGGCGACGACTACACGCCGCCCGTGCCGGATTCCGGCTGGCGCGAGCGGATGTACGCCGCGGCCGCCGCGCTGACGGAGGCAGACTTCTCGCTGGAGGCGGAGCACGCGGGCGAGGGCACGCCGGAGGAGCACATCGACCTGAGCGGGCCGGAGGAAGGGACGGGGCTGCAGATCCTGCTCTTTGCCAGCGCGGCCTACGTGCACCTCCCGTTCTGGCACGACGGGCAGGACGCGGAGAATGCGTGGGAGCAGGCGTGGACGCTGCTGCGCGTGCTGGAGCGCGAGACGGGCTGGCGCACGTACGATCCGCAGCTGGACCGCGTGCTGGACCTGGATGCGGATCGCGCCGAGGTGCTGGCCGAGTACGCGCGCGGCGTGGAAACGGCCCGCGCCCTCTCCGCCGCCCCCATCCTCGCCGCCCAGCAGCGCCCCTGGTGGAAATTCTGGGCGTGATGCGAATCGCGGAAGATTGCCGTCCCGCGATAGCGCAAAAGCCGGCACCGGCAAGACTCGGCAGACACCGGGGACGCCCCGGACTGTCATTCCGAGCGAGGAACGAGTGAGGAATCTACTCGCCCGTGGCGGGTGCCTCGCCTCCTGCCCGGATCCCACCCACAGGATGACGTTCGCCGGCGGATGCTGACGCAACGCGAAAGGGCGCCCCTCCACCAGGCGCCCTTCTCCGTTCATCCGCCGCAACCTCGCTGTTGGTGTCGGCGGAGGCCGACAGCGTGAAGTTGTAGCCGCGAATTCATTCGCTCCCGCAACCCTCCGCCCTCCGTACCTCTCCGCCTCCTCTGGCCATCCTCCGCTCCGCTCCCGTCTCGTCCGCCTTCCCCGCCCTTCATCCCCCCGGCTCACCCTCCAGCAGCTCGACGGTGCCGGTGAACTGGTCCGTGCGGTGGACGGAGCCCGGGCGGTCGCCCTCGGGGAGCGTGAGGTCCAGCACGCCCGTCGCCGTCCGCGTGCGGCGCACCAGCACGCCCCGCGCGGCATCCAGGTAGATGCGCCCGCGCTCCGTCTCGCGCGACGTGCCCCGCACCACCACGCCGAACAGCTTTCCCACCAGCACGCCGTTCGTCTCCCCCTGCGCGTCCACCACGACGACGGCGCGCTGGCCGATGGTGCTGTCCCCCACGACGCGGTAGCGCATGATGCGCGTGTCGGTGGATTCCATCTCGTTGCCGCCGCCCTCCACCGTGCGCGCGCGGGCGAGGGTGTCCGCCCACGCCGTCCCCGGCGCGAGCGGCGTGGCCGGCAGGCGGGGAAAGAAGTCCCAGAACTGCCAGCGCAGGTCCGCCCGCGCGCGGATGGGCTCCGGGAACGCGGGGATGACGAGCGCCGTGTCCACCCCCCGCGCGCCGAACGCCAGCACGAACACGCGTGCGGCCCCGTCCTCGAGCACCCGGGCCTCCCCGCCGCCTTCCGCCTCCAGCCGCAGCGAGTCGTACCACCCCCGCGCCGTGTCCGCGGCCGCAAAGGCGACGGCGAGCGTGGCATCCTGCCGCCGGATGCGCGGGGGCGAGCCCGGCGTGTCCATCACGCGCTCCGTCACCTCACGGTACCGCAACGTGTCGCCGGGCGTGCGCGCGTAGGCCGGCGCCTGCGCGGAAGCCGCGGAGGCGTGGAACATAGCGAGTAGCGCGAGGAACGGGACGGCTCGGATCATGGAGCGGGATGGAGATGGGCGACGTCGATGGATGACTACGGTATACGCCGCCGTCCCGAACGAGGTCCACGCACGGGATGCACCCTGCCCGATCCCGGAGGTTCGCGAGCAATCGGAGAGCCGCCTTGGATCACGCGGAGGACGCGGAGAAAAACGGAGGGAGGACGCGGAGAACGGCATTCTCCGCGTCCTCATCTTTTTCCCTCCGCGTCCTCCGCGTGATCGTCTTTCAGTTTCCCTGCCGGACCCGGAGCGCGAGATCAGAACAGCGAGGTCTGCTCGGCGAGGGAGGCGGGGTCCACGGGGTGATCGCCGAGCAGCTCCTGCATCTCGCGGGCGTTGGCGGGGCTGTGGCCGGCGAAGTGGTTGTTGAAGAAGCCGTACACGTCCGTCGTGAGCGCGGCGCGCTTGAGCACGTCGGACCAGGCGCGGATCTCCTCGGAGCGGTCGAACTGCAGGTGCGAGTAGTCGGTGATGTCGCGGTTGGGGCCCATCCACCGGATGTAGTGGAAGTCCGCCGTGGGCCGCTCCGCCAGCTCCGTCATGATCTCGCGCGGAATCCACTTGCCGTCGCTGAGCGTGAGCGCGGCCCCGTGCTGCGCCAGCAGCGCCAGGAGCTCCGGCAGGATCTGCGGCTTCATCCACCGCGCCTGACGCACCTCCACGGCGATGCGCAGGTCGCGCGGCAGGCGGGGGACGAACCGCTCCAGCGCCGCGAACTCGTCCGGGGAAAAGTCCGGGCCCAGCTGCACCAGGATGGGCCCCAGCTTGGGACCCAGCTCCCGCGCGCGGTCCATGAACTCGTTCACCATGTCGTCCGAGTCCAGCAGCCGGCGCTCGTGCGTGATCTCCTGCGGAAGCTTGAGCGCGAAGGTGAAGTCGTCCGGCGTGCGCTCCGCCCATCCGCGCACCACCTTGGATGCGGGGATGGCGTAGAAGGTGGAGTCCACCTCCACGGCGCGGAACGCCCGGGCGTACATCCCCAGGAACTCCGCCGCGCGCGTGCCGGGCGGATACATGGGCCCCACCCACGCCGCGTAGTTCCACCCCTGCGTGCCGATGAGTACGCGTCCGGCCATGGTCTCACGGATGATGAGGATCGGTGGATGATCGGAGCCCCGGGCGGGCAGGACTCGAGCGATGTCCAACCCAGCGACAGAGCGAATGAATTCGCCGCAACAAAGACACGAAGTCCGCCTGCGCGGACTGCCGGCCTCGTGCCAGGGGGCGGCCGTCCGGCCCGGCCGAGGCACGCCCCGGTGCACACACCCGACCCGTGCACGAGCCGCCGGCGAAGGCCGGCATCACGTTTTCGGTGCCGCGGCTTCAGTCGCCGGGGGCCGGGAGCCTGCCCGGCCGGCGCAGGCTCTCCCGCACATCCCGGCTTGCCCGACGGAAGGATACGTCCCGAGCGGGCGCGCGCAAGACGAAGTGGACGACGAAGCGGCGGATCAGCGGCCGCCGAGCGCCTCGGCGCGGCGCAGGGCGGCGATGCTCACGGCCAGCCACGCCAGCCCGATCACCACCCCCGCGATCACGTCCGTGGGCCAGTGCGCGCCCAGCCGCAGCCGCGCCAGGGCCACCAGCCCCACCGCGCCCATCCAGCAGAGCGCCGCGAACACCCGTTCCAGCCGCGAGCGCGTGTTCGCCATCCACAGGTAGACCAGGATGCCGAACGACGCCGCGGCCTGCGCCACGTGCCCGGAGGGAAACGAGTGCAGCCCCGGCGCCGCGATCCCGCCCGCGATCAGGTCGGGGCGCGCCCGGTTCCACGCCAGCCATCCCAGCCCCACGGCCACGTCCGCCAGAAAGAACGCGCCCACCACCGTCAGCGCGCGCAGCGGCCGCCCGCCCCACACCGCCGCCGACGCCACGCCGAACAGCATGGGCACCAGCAAGAGCGCGTTGCCCAGCGGCTCCAGGAAGATGGCCATGGAAAACTTGGGCCCGCGCCGCTCGATGGTCCGCAGCACCTCCGCCTCCCACGCCAGCGCGCCCGACCGCTCCAGCCCGCGCACCCATACGTCCGCGATCAGCGCCAGCGCGCAGCACGCCAGCAGCCCGATGCCCATCGTCAGCAGCCAGGCGCGGCGGGCGGGGGGCGGCAGGGCGCGCCAGCCGTCGCGCAGGCGCAGGCCGGTCAGGCGCATGCCCTCCCACATCACCCAGTAGCCGGGGCGCGCGTCGGCCAGGCTGCGCGCGGGCGGGGTTCGTACGTCCGTGCTCAAGGCTCGTGCTCGGTGGTGTTCCGCGGGACCTGTCCAGAGTACGTTCAAACTCGGCAAGAGCGGGACCGCGGGCGGATGCAGGAGATTCGCGCGGATTGAAACCTGGCGCGGCGTCCGCGCGTAGGGCATATCACGCCACCGCCGGCGTCCATAGACATCGTTACCTGGCAAAGGGTTTTTCCAATGACCAACGGCAAGAGCGACTTCGAAAAGGTCCTCACGTGGATCGTGATCGTCATCCTGGCCTTCGCGGCGCTCAAGGTCGCCGCCACCGTGCTGGGCATCGCGTTCTTCCTGGGCGGGTTCCTGCTCTTCCGGGTGCTGCCGCTGGTGCTGGTGGTGTGGCTGATCTACAAGGCCTTCGAGTGGATGAGCGGCAAAAAGGACACCCCCTCGTCCACCAGCACGCTGGACATCTGACCGGCGCCGCACGGCGGATGGCGAACAGGCCCCGGGGCACACGCCCCGGGGCCGTTCGCGCGTCCGCATCTTCCGAGGCGCCCCCGCCCCGGATGGGACGCCGGTGACCCACGCGACGCGGGGTGCACCGGTTCGTCGCAATCCATAAATCCATCTCCTTCATCACCTTACGAATCCCGCGCCCCGGCCCGCGCGCCCGGAACGCGGGTTGCTATCTCGCATGCTCCGGCTCGCACGGTCCCCGGAGGATCCTTCCCTCCGCGCCGCTCCGTGCGCGCGGCGGCGACTCCGGCCCCTCCGCATTTCCCGCGTACCCCCACCTGAGAGGTTTCCCATGAAGATCGTCAAGCACCGCCTGGTCCGCGACGACGGCAGCCCGTATCCCTTCCGCGACACCCCCAACAAGGGCGGCACCTTCAAGCCGCGCTGGCTGGTGATGCACTACACGGCCGGCGGCAGCGCGCGGGAATCCATCACCTGGCTGGCGGACAAGGATTCCAGCGCGTCGGCGCACATCGTGATCGCCAAGGACGGCACCATCACGCAGATGGTGGACTTCAACCGCCGCGCCTGGCACGCGGGAAAGAGCGAGTGGAGGGGCGTGAGCAACGTCAACGGCCACTCCATCGGCATCGAGCTGGACGGCTTCGGGTTCCTGGGCAACGCGGGGCCCGGCAAGTGGCACTTCCGCAAGACCCTCGTCCCCGATAGCGAGGTGCTGGTCGCCACGCACAAGTTCGGCAGCCCCAAGGGGGGATGGGCCCGGTATCCCTCCAAGCAGCTGGACGTGGCGCTGGAGCTGGCCCGGCTGCTGGTGCGGACGTACGGGCTGGAGGACGTCATCGGCCACGACGACATCTCCCCCGGCCGCAAGCAGGACCCCGGCCCCGCCTTCGACATGGCTACGTTCCGCACGGGGGCCCTGGCCTCGCCCGGCACGGACGCCGCCCCGGCGCCCGCGGTCGGCGGCCCGCGCTTCCGGGTGACGACGGAGTCGCTGAACGTGCGCACGGGCCCCGGCGCGTCCAACCCCGCCGTCGCCGGCAGCCCCCTGGCGGCGGGGACGTTCGTGCGCGGCGGGCAGGACCAGGGAGGGTGGAAGCAGGTGACGGCGGAGGGGACCGGCGTAGCCGGGTGGGTGAGCGCGCGGTTCCTGGAGCCGGCGCCGCAGGCCCTGTTCACCGTGACCACCGAGCTGAACATCCGGAGCGGCCCCGGCGGCGGCGAGGCCCCCGTCCCCGGCAGCCCGCTCCCCGCGGGTACGGTGGTGGAGGGGCTGGCGGACGACGGCACCTGGAAGCGCGTGGCCGTGCAGGGAACCGTGAACGGCCGCGCGGGGATCGTGGGATGGGTGGCCGCCCGGTTCCTGCAGCCGGCCGTGATCCCCGTCGCCGCCATCGGGCAGCCGCAGGACGCCTGACGCGCAGACGGCCGGACGCAGACGGCCGGACGCAGACCGGCCCCGTGCCTCTTCCTGAGGCACGGGGCCGGTTCGTCGTTCATCCGCGCCGCCGCGGACGTCCGGGGATCACACCGTCGCGAGAACGGGGAGGGCACCGCCGCGGAAGGTCTCGGGGACGCCGTCCAGCGGATCGCCCTCCAGCGCCTCGCCGTCCGGCGACTCCAGCACGAAGCCGGCGTCGCGGATCATCTCCAGGTCCGCGCGGGCCGCCTGCCCGGGCGTGGTGAGGTAGTCGCCGATGAAGATGGAGTTGGCCGCGTACAGTCCCATCACCTGCATGCTGCGCAGGTGCACCTCGCGGCCGCCGGAGATCCGCAGCTCCTGCGTGGGGAGCAGAAAGCGGTACAGGGCCAGGATGCGCAGGCAGCGGCGCGGGTCCAGCGCCGCCGCGCGCTCCGCCATGGGCGTGCCGGGGATGGGGATGAGGAAGTTGACGGGGACGCTCTTCACGTCCAGCTCGCGCAGGCTCAGGGCCAGGTCGATGACGTCGTCGTCCGTCTCGCCCATCCCCACGATGCCGCCGGAGCAGGTCTTGAGGCCCGCGTCCTTCACCTGCTGCACGGTGGCGCGCCGGTCGGCGAAGGTGTGCGTGCTCACCACGTTGGGCGTGTGCGCCTCGGACGTGTTCAGGTTGTGGTTCACCTGCGTGACGCCGGCTTCCTTGAGGCGCAGGGCGTGCTCTTCGGTGAGCAGCCCCAGGCACGCGCAGATCTTGAGGTCGTGGCGCTCGCGGACGGCGCGGACGGCGTCCAGCACCTTGTTGAACACCCGCTCGCCCGGCGCGCGGCCGCTGATGACCATGCAGAAGGTGCCGGCCTTGAGCTCCGCGGCGCGGTCGGCGGCGGCGAGGATCTTTTCCTGCGCCATGAGCGGATACTTGTCGATCTCCGCCGCGGAGATCTTGCTCTGCGAGCAGTAGTTGCAGTCCTCCGGGCACAGGCCGCTCTGCGCGTTGAGCAGAAAGTGCAGCCGCACGCGGTTGCCGAAGTGCTGGCGCCGCACGCGGTACGCCGCCGCGAGCTGCTCCAGCAGCGCCGTGTCGGGGGCGCGCAGCACGGCGTGCGCCTCGTCGCGCGAGATCAGCTCGCCCGCGAGCGCGCGGGCGGCCAGGGCGTTCCAGTCGGGGAGCGCGGACAGGGACATCGGAGTCACGTCTTGGGTTTGTTCGGGGTTCCAGGCCCGCGCAACTTACCCGAAGCGGGACGGATGTGCGAGGGGGTGGGGATGGGAAGCTCGATGCGGAGAATCGTCCCGCGCCGAGGGCCCCCCTCCCCAACCCTCCCCCCGCTCGTTCCTCGCGGAGGGAGGGGGCCGGGGGGAGGGGCGCCCCGCCCGTGCCGGAACTCCGCGCCCGCGCTCGAGATTCGTCCCCCCGCCCCGCTCAGTCCCCGAAGTGGCGGTTGAAGTCGTCGCTCACCTGGCGCAGCAGGCGCTCCACGGCGTCCTTGGAGTAGGGGAAGAAGAGCGTGTCGGAGAGCGAGTTCAGGGCGCTGCGCACGTCCTGGAAGCGGTCAGCGGCGTTCACCAGCACGTCGCCCAGGCCGTGGCGCAGGGCCAGGCCGCTGTCCGCCGCCATCCGGAACCCCGCCGCGCCCAGCTCGTCGTAGTACGAGAGCGGCGGCGCGCCCCGGCGCTGCACCCGGTGCGTGATGAAGTCGGGAAAGATGCCGCCCAGCCAGAGCGCAAAGTTGCCCAGGTGCACCCGCAGCAGGAACTCGCGCTCGCCGCGGGCCTGCTGCAGCGCGGCCAGGATGTCGGCCATGTAGTAGAACGGCTCGCCCTCGCCGCCGTCCACGCGGTGCGCCTTGCCCGCCATGGCGAACTCCAGCAGCACCGCCGCCGTGTAGTCCGCCAGCTGCCGGTCGTGGATCTCGCGCTGCATGAGCGCGTGGCGCACCATCACGTAGAACACCAGCGGCGCCGGCGCCATGCTGATGCGCTCGCCGCGCACCAGCGCCCGCAGCACCACGGCGTCGTCCAGCAGCGAATCCAGCCCCTGCTCCCGCAGCCGCCCCTCCCCGCCCGGCCCCGCGATGGCCACCAGCAGCTCTGCCTCGCGGCGCCCGAACGACGCCCGCACATTCGGTTTGATCATACGTTCCTCCCTGGAGTGCCAGTGGGTCCGCATCTCTCTACCAGCGCGCCCCGCCCCGAAGTTCCACGCGTTCTCCCCGGCGGGGCATCGTCCCGCCGCGGGAAAGTGCATGCGGAATGCCGAAACATCCGTATCCGCCCCGCCGCCGCGCCCGGTGACACGGCGGATGGGCATCCGCCGCGTGCGGTCCTCCGTTTGCATTGCGCGGAGCCGTACACTCCGCGTACTTGTAGCGGCGATCCGCATCCGCCCGAGACCGCATCCGCCGATGAAATCCCTTCCCCCGTCGTGGCAGGCGCACGTGGGCGCCGAGCTCAACGAGCCGTACTTCCAGAAGCTGCGCACGTTCGTGGACGACGAGCGCCGCCGGGCGACCGTGTATCCGCCGGAGGGCGAGGTGTTCACGGCGCTGGAGCGCACGCCGTTCGAACGGGTGAAGGTGATGATCCTGGGGCAGGACCCGTATCACGGCCCCGGGCAGGCGCACGGGCTGGCGTTCTCCGTGCGGCCCGGCGTGCGCCCGCCCCCGTCGCTGGCGAACATCTACAAGGAGCTGCGGGACGAGATGGGGTGCCCCGTCCCCAATCATGGTTGCCTGTTTTCGTGGGCAGATCAAGGGGTACTGCTGCTGAACGCCGTCCTGACCGTTCGCGACGGCGAGCCCAACTCGCACAAGGGCAAGGGGTGGGAGCGGTTCACGGATGCCGTGATCCGCGCCCTGGCCGCACGCGAGGACCCCGTCGTGTTCGTGCTGTGGGGCGGCTACGCGGCCAAGAAGGAAGCGCTCATCGGCGTGCCGCACTTCATCCACAAGTCCGCCCACCCGTCGCCGCTCTCGGCCAGCCGCGGCTTCTTCGGCAGCACGCCGTTCAGCATCATCAACCGCGAGCTGGAGCGCGCCGGCAAGGAGCCCGTGGAGTGGTGCATCCGCAATCTGGAATAGACGGGGCGATGCCGGATGCGGCGAGGGCGTGGATCCGGAAGGGAGGCGGGCCTCCGAACCCGGGCGAATGAATTCGCGGCAATGAACCCGCGATGTCGGCCTTCGCCGACAGGTCCGGCACGGGCGGATCAGGTGCACCGGAGCGAACTCCGCGCGGCTGGTTTCCGGGCCGTTGAAGTTTCGAGCTGTTGAAGCCCTGTTCGGCGAGCGTAGCGAGCCGAGACAGGGCTTATGGCTGTCCCAGCGGCGGATTCATCCGCTCAGTTCCTCCGGGACCCCGCTTCTTCCGCTCATTCCCCCTGATGCCCGCTCCCACTCATCCCGCCTGGATCCCGCTCCGTCTGCCGTTCACCGGCTGGATGCCCGCTCGTCTCCCGCTCATCTGCCTGGATCCCCGCTTCTCCCGTTCATCCCGCCTGGATGCCGCTCACCCATCCGAATCCGCATCCCTGCCCTTCCCTGCTGGATACCGCTCCACCGCTGAACTCCCGCCCCTTCAGGACGGCTCCCGCATCCTCCTCGTCACGCGTCGGAAATCCCCTGTCAGAAAATCGCCGGTCAGAAGGCGGGCGAGTGGTGCGTTGCCTTAGTGGAAGGGCGCCGGGCACGGTGGAACTCCCGCCCGGCAGCGGACGTAGGACGGCATGGGGCCGCGCCGGACGTTCGCTTCCGCCGGCGCCCCCGCAGCACCCACCGGCCGTGAGGCCGCTGACCCCGCAGCAGGAGGAAGCCCCATGTTCAAGGTCCTGGAAGGCCGCAAGCGCCGCGTCATGAGCCCCGCCACGATGGTCGCATCCGTCGCCGCGCACCTCCTGCTGCTGGGCGGCGTGGTGTACGCCGCCGCCAACGACACCGGCCCGAAAGAATACGTCGAAGGGGAGATCGAAATCTTCCCGGACATGCCCACGGAGCCGCCCCCGCCGCCGCCGGTGATCGAACAGGTGGAGCCGCCGCCCGCGCCCGAGCAGCCGGCCGAGACGGACGCCCCCGCCCCCGTGGCCGGCGCCCGCCTGGACCTGCCGACGCCGGACGTGGCGCCGGTCGGGATCATCGACGAGCCGCCGGGCGTGAAGCCCGTGGATCCCAAGGACTTCGGCGACGGGCCCGCGGGCGACGTCATCGGCACGCCGCCCGAGATCCCCACGCCTCCCAGCGGCAACGTCACGCCGCCGCCGGCGGAGGAGTTCGTGCCGGATGCGGCGAGCGTGGAGGAGCAGCCGCGGCTCAACCGGGACGGCCTGGCGCGTACGATGGAGCGCTACTACCCGTCGGTGCTGGCCAACAGCCGCGTGGCGGGGCGCGTGGTGGTGGAGCTGATCGTGAACGAGGACGGCCGGGTGCGTGAAGGCTCGGCCCGGGTGATGGAGACGACGCACCCCGCGTTCGCCGAGGCGACCCTGCGCGCGGTGGAGCGGTTCCGGTTCCGCCCGGCGAAGATGGCGGGCGTGCCGGTGCCCGTCCGCGTCACCATCCCGATCAACTGGACCGTGCCCGAGTGAGCCGGACCTGACGGACGGGAATGGATGGATTGATGGGATGAGGGGCTCCGGACGCGATCGGTCCGGAGCCCCTTTCGTTTTACGCGGATCCAGCCGTCAGATTTACCTCTGCTTGCGGAGGGAAAGCTCATCCAGGATGGCGGTCACCGAGCCTGAGCGGCTGAAGCCGCCGCTGGGAAAGCGGTAAGCCCCGTCTCGGCTCGCTGGCGCTCGCCGAACGGGGCTTCAACTGCTCGAACTTCGCCCTGGTGCACTTACCCAGCGCGGCACGAGCCGTCGGCGAAGGCCGACATCACGTTTTCGGTGCTGCGAATTCATTCGCCGGGTGTGGAGGCCCGCCCCCTTCGAGCCGCTATCCCTGTCTGGGCCCTGAGTCTTCCTCAAGAATCCGACAGAATGTTTGTCAGAAAAGAGCCGGTCAGAAGACGGCAGAATGGTGCGTTGTTCTAGTGGAAGGGCATCAGGAAGGGGAGGATCGCCCCCGCAGGACCACCAGCCGTACAGCCGCTGACCCGCAGCAGGAGGAGGCCCCATGTTCAAAGTACTGGAAGGCCACAAGCGCCGCGCCATGAGCCCCGCCGCGATGGCCGCATCCATCGCCGCGCACCTCCTCCTGCTGGGCGGCGCCGCCTACGCCGCGGCCAGCGACGCCGGCCCTGCCGCACCCGCCGCTCCCGAGTCCGACACCACGATCGTGTTCGTACCGGTGCGCGCCGAGCCGGCCCCGCCGCCGATGGCCGAGCCCGCGCCGGAGCAGCCCAGCGAGCCGGATGCGCCCGCGCCGGTGCCGGGCGAGGCACTGGAGGTATCGGAGGTGAAGGTGTCCGGCACCATGCAGCCCGAGGCGCCCGGCGTCCAGCCGGTGAACGTGGACGACTTCAACCGCGACGGCCGGCGGGGCGACGTCATCGGCACGCCGCCCGTGATCCGCACGCGGCCCAGCGGCGCCATCACGCCGCGCCGGCCGGAGCCCTTTGTACCGAACGCGAAATACGCCGAGGAACAGCCGGTGCTGGACCGCGAGGGGCTGACGCGCATCATGGAGCGCTACTATCCGCCGACGTTGCGGGAGAGCCGCGTGGCGGGGCGCGTGGTGGTGGAGCTGATCGTGGACGAGAACGGCCGGGTGCGCGAGGGCTCGGCGCGGGTGATGGAGACGACGCACCCCGCGTTCGCCGAGGCGACCCTGCACGCGGTGGAGCGGTTCCGGTTCCGCCCCGCGAAAATGGCGGGCATCCCGGTAGCCGTGAGCGTCACCATCCCGATCAGCTGGACCGTGCCCGAGTGAGCCGGAACGGACGGACGGGATTGATGATGGAAGGATGAGGGGCTCCGGACGCGGTCGGTCCGGAGCCCCTTTCGTTCATGATCTCTGCTGGCCGGCGATCCCCAGCCGGAGCGGCTGAGCCGCCGCAACGACTGCGGAAAGCCTCACGAACTGCGTGAGGCTTCAACTGACCGAACTTCGCTCGGGGCACGGGACCCTCCCGAACCGGACCTGTCGGCGAAGGCCGACGTCGCGGGGTCATTGCCGCGACTTCAGTCGCCGGGGCCGGGGGCCTGCCTCCCTTCTCCCCTCTCCCCCTTCTCCCCGCGTGCGTCCACGACCGTGCGCAGCAGCGTGGCGCCCAGGATGAGGGCGCCGCCGGCGAGCGACCACGGGCCGGGCGTCTCACCGTGCACCAGCCACGACCACACGGGGTTCAGGGCCGGCTCCAGCAGCAGCAGCACCGACGCCTCCAGCCCCGGCACGTGGCGAATGCCGGCCGTCAGCAGCACGTACGCGGCGCCGATCTGGAACACGCCCAGGTACAGGATCGTCATCCAGTCCGCCGTGCGCGCGCCCGCGACGGGAAACGCCATCGGCGCGCAGACCAGGAAGACGATCAGGTTGCCCGCCACTACCGTGGGCAGCGCCGAGCTCTCGCCCCCGGCGCGGTTTTCCATCCACCGCATCCCCACCAGCGTGAGCGCCCACGTGGCCCCGCTCGCCGCCGCCAGCACGTTGCCCAGGGCGGGGTTGGCCGCCGTCTCCGAGGTGTCTGGCGTGGCGCCCAGGACGACGAGTGCCAGCCCCACGGCCACGGGCGCCATGAACGCCAGGTCGCGCCGGCTCCCCTTTTCGCGCAGCAGCAGCGGCCCCAGCAGCAGCATGTACAGCGGTGCCGTGGCCTGCAGAAAGATGGCGTTGGCCGACGTGGTGAGCTTGTTGGCCGTGACGAACAGGATGAACGTGATGGCGGCCATGATGCCCACGGGCACCACGTGCCACGTCCACCCGCGCCGCGCGGCGGGCATGAGCAGGACGAGCGCGAGCGCCGCCACCGCCGACCGGAACCCGGCGACCTGCCATGCGGTGAACGCCGTGGCCTTTACGGCGGCCCCGCCGGTGGAAAAGAGCAGCGCGGCGCCCAGCAGCTGCAGCCGGTGCGTGGTTCGGTTCGCCAACGATCCTCGGTGCGCCGGAGTGGATGCGGTTCACGCGGCGGAAGGATGCCGCCGCCCCCGCCTCGCGGCAAGGCGCTCCCCTCTCCCGCACGTTCCCGCTCTCCCGTCCCTCCCGCCCCTCCCGCACTTTCGCACTTTCGCACTTTCGCACTTTCGCACTTCCGCACTTTCGCACTTTCGCACTTTCGCACTTTCGCACTTCCGCACTCCCGCACTTCCTGCCGTCCCCCCGGCACACAGTCTGCGCATGCCCCCGTCCTCGAACGCTGGACAAACCTTATCGGGAGAATGCAGGATGGCGGAGCACAACAACCACGCACCCCACGACGCCACGCCGGCATCGACGGAAAAGAAGGTAGAGCAGCTGTACGGGCTGGTGGAGGGGATCGAGATCGCCATGCTCACCACGCGGCGCATGGACGGGCACCTGGTCTCGCGCCCCATGGCCACGCAGGCGCGCTCGGCCGGCGCGGACCTGTGGTTCGTGACGGACGGCGAGACGGACAAGCTCGACGAGCTGCAGCACGACCCGCACGTGAACGTCTCCTACTACCGCGACAAGACGCGCGAGTGGGTGAGCGTGAGCGGCACGGCGCGCACGGTCACCGACCGGGCCAAGATCCACGAGCTGTACCGGCCCGACTGGAAGGCCTGGTTCCCCGACGACGGCCCCGGCCGCGACGGCGGGCCCGACGACCCGCGCCTTACCCTCATCGCCGTGGACGCGCACTCCGTGGTGTACATGGTGAGCAACACGCCGCGCCCCGTGGTGCTCTTCGAGGTGGTGAAGGGGATCATCACCGGCACCCAGCCGGACGTGGGCGAGACGCACGTCCTGAGCGGCAGCGAGCTCCACGGCCGCAACGGCTGATCCGGCCGGCCCGGCGGATCGGCGGCCGGGGGTGGATGGAGAACGGCGGGGCGCGCATGGGCGCGCCCCGCCGTTCTTCATCCACCCACTCGCCGTTTCATCCCCCCATCGATGGTCATCGGTCCGCCCGCCGGTCCGCCCGGCCCACGCATCCGATCACCCGCCCGGAATGCGCCGCCGGTGTGCCACCTGATACCGAAGCCATAGCGGCATCAACGGTTACACCGCGCACGAAATGAGTCGCCCCGGTGCACCACCCAGTGCACCAGAACGGTGCGGTGCGCCCCGGTTCGTTCGCCGGCCCAATCTGCCCCCAAAAACGCAAACCACCTTCCCGCAACGACTTGACATCGAGAACGGGCGCACCGAAAAACGGCGCACGCCTTGCCTTTACAGGAGCCGCAACCGCAGAACGATACGCTTCCATTGCTGGTGAAGCCGCGCTTCCCTGCTGCCCGGATCGACTCGTTCGTACATGTTCCCCATGCAGGGAGAAACGCACATGTCCCGTTACCGCCTGTCCGGCGCCGCGATGCTCGCGCTGGCGACCGCAGCCTGCTCCGACTCCGCCTCGGCCCCCGAGACCGCGCTCATTCCGCTGCCCATCGAGCAGCGGTCGGCCGTGGACGAAGTGGTGCCGGGCGAGATCCTGGTGCAGATGAAGGACGGCATCGACCTCGCGGTGCTCACGCCCCGTGGCAGCGGCATCCGCTTCGACCGCACGGTGGCCGGCGGCCGCATGGGCGTGCTGGGCGTGGCGCGCGGCACCGAGCGCGCCGAGGCGGCCCGCATCGCCGCCGACCCCCGCGTGGAGTTCGCCGAGCCCAACTACATCCGCCAGCTGCAGGCCATCGACCCCCGCGTGTGGGCGCTGTTCAACCCGGGCGGCCTGCGCGCCTCGTTCAACGACGGCACGGGCTTCCTGCCCACCACGTACAGTTCCACGCTGGACGCGGACGTCGACGGCATCGAGGGCATTGGCGCGGGCGGCTCGCCCGTGGTCATCGGCAGCCTGGACAGCGGCGTGGACAGCGACCACCCCGAGTACGCCGGCCGCATCATCCTGGGCAAGGACTGGGTCAACAACGACAACAGCCCCGAGGACGACAACGGCCACGGCACGCACACCATCGGCACCATGATCGGCAACACCGTGGGTGTCGCCGGTGTCACGGGCGCCGGCAGCAACGTCAAGGTGCACGTCCAGAAGGTCTGCAACAGCACGGGCGGCTGCTACACCTCGGCCATCGTGAACGCCATCTACGCCGCGGCGGACTACCCGGGCATGGTCGCCATGAACCTGTCGCTGGGCGGCACCACCATCTCGCGCTCCGAGAAGTCGGCGCTGGCGTACGCGGCCAGCAAGAACGTGCTCGTGATCGCGGCGGCCGGCAACTCGGGCGCCAGCAAGGTGGGCTGCCCCGCCTGCGACGTGAACGCCGTCTCGGTCTCGGCCACCACGTGGCGTGACGGGCTGGCCGTGTACTCGCAGTACGGCAGCGGGCTGGACATCTCGGCCCCCGGCGGCGAGCTGTACAGCAACACCACGGACGAGATGGGCATCTACAGCTCGTACCTGAACGGCGGCTACGCCTTCCTGCAGGGCACCTCCATGGCCACGCCGCAGGTGACGGGCGCGGCGGGCGTGGTGGCCAGCAAGACGGGCCTGCGCGGCACGGCGCTGCGCAACCGCCTGCAGAGCACGGCCGACGACATCGGCACCGCCGGCGTCGACACCAAGTTCGGCAACGGCCGCCTGAACGTGTACCGCGCCGTCACCGGCGGCTCGCTGGGCGCCGGCCTCTGATCCGGATGGCCTGACGACGTCGGATGGCCTGACGACGTCGGGCGCTGGACGAACGCGGGACCGGGGCTCCTCCACCACGGAGGGGCCCCGGTTCCGTTTTGCGTCATGGGACGCGACGACGACCGGGAGCGGCGATGAACGGCAACGGCAAACTACGACTGCGGGTTTGGGCGTGTCCCCCGCAGGCGGGGGCCGGGCTGCGCGCGCCGTAGGCAACGATACAACTGTTGCCAACGGCGCCGAGCCCCCTGCGCATCAGGGCAACGATACTGCTGTTGCCCTGCCGCTCCGGGGTCTCGGCCCTGCGGGCGCGCATCCCTCACGCAACGGCTCCGGTCCGCCGTCCTCCCGCGAGGCCCTCACCCCCCGGCCCCCTCTCCCGTACACCCCCTGTCGGCACCCTCGATTGCCTGCCCCGTACGGGAGAGGGGGGGAGGGGGCCCTCCGCCCAGTGAAGGCAGCCCGCAATCCTGCACGATCCATCTCACCTCCCCCAGGGTTTTTGGGGGAGGTCGCGAGGAACGAGCGGGTGGGGGCGCCGCGGGAGACCGGCTACCGTAGGTATTCCCCGTTCTCTCCCATCCGCCCGCAGTTCGCCGCAGAAGTTGGGCTGGCCGCCCCTACACCGCCGGCAGCATCATCTCGCCGTCGCTCACGCGCACGGCCCCACCGCCCACGCGGACGGCCGTCACGGCGCCGCCCTGGACGTCCGCCTCCACGTGCAGGCGGCTGGGGCGGCCCATCTCCACGCCCTGCTCGATGGTCCAGCGCAGCGTGCCGTCGCCGGCCGCGTCGCGCGCGGCGAGCAGGCCCGCCAGCGCCGTCACGGCCCCGCCCGTCGCGGGGTCCTCCGCGATGCCCATCGCCGGGGCGAACATCCGCGCCCGCAGCGAGGCGCCGCCCTCCGCGTCGTCCGTCACCACGTAGACGTGCGGGCCCCACGCGCCGGACAGGTGCCGCTCCCACGCGCCGCCGTCCATCCGCACGCGCCCCAGCGCCCCCCGGTCGCGCACGGAGACGAAGAGGAACGGCACGCCCGACGTCGCGTGCGCCGTACCCAGCGATCCGCCCAGGTCCGCCTCGTCCAGCGACAGCAGCTCCGCGACCACGGCGGGCGAGGGCGGCGGGGGGCCCATCTCCGGCATCCGCGCGGCGGAGAGCTGGGCGAACACGGGGCGGCCGTCCTCCATCCGCACGTCCACGGGCACCGGGCCCACGCCCTCGCTCAGCACCACGCGCGCGGCGCCGCCCTCCGCCCGGATGCGCCCCAGCTCCGCCAGCAGGAAGGCCGTGCCCACGGTGGGATGCCCCGCGAAGGGCAGCTCCGACGCGGGGGTAAAGATGCGCACGCGGCAGTCCGTCCCCTCCGGCGGCGCGTTCCACAGCACGAACACCGTCTCCGACAGGTTCAGCTCCCGCGCAATCCGCTGCATCAGCTCCGGCGGAACGCCGTCCGCGTCGGGAAAGACGGCGAGCGGGTTGCCCCCGAACACCCGGTCCGTGAACACGTCCAGCGTGTGGTACTTCACGCGCATCGTCATCCGCCTCTCCGTCGTCTGTCGTTGCTCCGGAATTTCGCCGGCCGAATGCTCGGGTGTGGCGGGCCGGATCGCAAGCCGGGCGGCGGTTCGGCCGTATCCCGCTCCCTTGCTCGTGACAGTCCCGATCCTGGGGGAAGTGAAACCGATCGCCTCCGCCGGCGGGCTGCGTGCACCGGCGGAGGGCCCCCTCCCCCGCTTCGCGGGCAGAGGGGGAGAACTCCATCCCCGCCCGATGCTCGAACCGGCGTGGCACTCGCCCGTGACGGACAGTCCGCGCAGGCGGACTTCGTGTGTTCGTTGCGGCGAATTCATTCGCTCTGTCCGTGAGCTCCACGCGAGATCTCCCGTTCTCGTCGCCGGCGGGTAAACGAAAACGTGGCGCGGAGGAATCGAATCCTCCGCGCCACGTTCGTCGATCCAGCCAGGTGAATCCTCTACCGGCGATCCACGATGATGCCGAACGAGTCGATGTCGCCGTCCAGGGGGCCGGCCAGCCACACCCGCGACCCCGTGGCGCCCCGCAGCGCCTCGGGAAGCCGGGCGATCACGCGGCGGGTGCCGTCGCGCATCACCAGCACGTCGCGGCCGGCGTCACGGGCCAGCACGCCGTCCACGGCGGGGACGCCGTTGGCCACGCGGACCTCCGTCCGCGTCACGCGCAGGGGGCCGCCGGCCACCCGCTCGCCCGTCACCATCACGTCCAGCCCCGCCAGCCGCTCCAGCACCCGCCGGTCGCCCTCCAGCCCGACGTCCGCGCCGCCGCCCGCGGGCGCCAGCACCACCGTCGTGGCCGGCTCCGAGCCCACCACCTGCACCGTGCCCCGGAGCGTGTCCGCCGCCAGGGGCGCGGCCTCCACGGGGGCCGCGCCGTTGCTGTCCGGAGCCGCCGGCGCGCACGCCATCACGGCAAGGGCGCAGGCGGCTGGCAGCAGGCGGGCCACTACTGGATCCGCGCGATGGCCACCCGCAGCGTGGACGGAAGGGCGCCGCCGCCCGAGCCCGCCAGCTTGAGGATCTGCTTGGCCGCGTGCGTCCCCGAAAGCTCGAAGTACGCCACGCCGCCGCCCGCCACCGACGGCACGCTCACCGTGCCGAACGAGCCCAGCGTGAGCGCCTGCGGGACGAGGGGATAGTTCGGGTCGCCCCAATCCGTCGCCAGACCGCTGTAGATGCTCCGGAAGTTCCAGGTGGGCATCTGGATGTCCAGGCCGGGACTGGCCACGCCCGGATAATCGTCCGCGTACATCGCCAGCGCCCATCCACCCATCAGCTGCTCCAGCGACACGCCCGCGCGGTCCGCCAGGTTGGTGGTCCCCCGCGTGGTGGACGAGTTCAGGGCCGACAGGAACGCGGCGTCCGAGGCGCCGTAGCGGTCGATGGCGTAGCGCACCAGCGACCACGAGGTGGCGTACCACGACGATCCCCCCAGCGAGGTGGCCCCGAACGGCGAGTACGCCGTGGGGTTGCCCATGAAGCTGAACAGCCCATCGAAATGCCGGTTCATGTTCAGCGACGGACGGCTGGGGTCCGTGGCCAGGCAGGCGGCGCTGGTCTGCCGGTAGTCGCAGTACAGGCTGCCCGGCGCCGCGGCGCTGCCGTAGCCCGTGTTGGCCTTCCAGGCGACGTTGTAGACGGCCTGGCGCGCCCACAGCTCCTCGGCGTGGCGGGCCGTGCCCTCTTCCAGCCACGAGTTCTCGAAGTTGGCGCCGTTCACCACGCGCGCGGCGTGCGAGGCCACGTGCTTGGTCTCGTGGATGAAGGTGGCGCGGATGCTCCAGTACCAGCTGTCGGGCGTAAAGCTGCCGTAGCCCGTGCCCACCACCGTGGGCTGGTACGCGTAGAAGTACTCGCCGAAGTTGCTGGCCCCGTTGGTGGCGGAGTTGGGAAACTGGTCGCAGCTCACCACGAACCCGGCCGCGCCCGTGCCGTTGAGCTTGGGCGTGAACAGGGCGATCAGCACCCCGTTGGCATCCGTCACCGCGTCGCGCAGCAGCGGGTCGCCAAAGTTGTTGCGGACGATGGGCTCCATGTCGGCGTTGAACTGGTCGCCGATCCGGTTGTAGTAGTCCTGCATGGCCGCGTTGGCCCCGGCCTTGAGCCCCGCCTGCGTGGCGTCGTCCTCGTAGATGGCGATCTTGCCGTTGTAGTACACCCGGGTGGCCGTCACCGTGACGTAGTCGTTGCAGCTGGTGCCGAGCACGTTGAACAACCGGATGGTCTTGGTGGCCGGCGGCGGATCGGCGTTCACCGTCACGTTGTGCCGGGGACGCATCCGCGCATCGTTGGCGAACACCGTGCGCAGCCGCTCGTGCTCGCGGCGGCTGGTCTCCATGATCCGCAGGTGCACGTCCCCTTCCTGCGCGCCCAGCGCCATGCGCGCCGGCACGGCCGGCCCGCCCGTGGACACGCGCGACAGGCTCGGCCCTGCAGCGGCCGCCGGAAGGGCCGCGGCCGCGTCCGACGACGCCACCTGGAAGGCAACGGTGGAGCCCGGGGCGCTGCTGGTGTTGTAGACGGCCATCACGTACTTGCTGGCGGCGCCCGTGGGCAGCAGCACGTTGCACCCCACGTCCGCGGCGTTCGCCACGATGGCGGACCCGCCCACGGCCAGCGCGTGCTCGTTGGCGGCCAGGGGCGCCGTCGTGGCCACGCCCGTCATCCCGCCCTGCGTGACCTGCACCGCCACGTTGCCCGAAGCCACGCACGGCACCACCACCGTCAGCGTCGTCGCCGTGGAGCCGGTGACCGTGGCCAGCGTCCCGCCGATGCGGACGGTGTTGCTGCCGGGCACCAGGCTGAAGTTGCTCCCCGTGAGGGTGGCCGCCTGCCCCGGCACCATGGGGCTGGGCGACACGCCGGCCACCTGCGGCGCCACCGTCTGCAGCGTGCCGGGCGCCGTCTCCGTGCGCACGTACACGTAGAACGAGAACGCCTCCACCGTCGCGTCCAGGTTGAACTGCCAGGACTTGGCGGTGGAGGTCTCCGCGCTCGCCAGCACGCCGTCCGCCCCCAGCTCGCCCTGGTCCGTGCCGCCGATGCTGCCGCCGTACTGGAAGTAGGGCTGGTTGGCGGCGGTGAACATGGCCGTCCCCGTGGCGTTGGCCACGGACACGTCGCCGGGGCCGCGCGTGGCCACGGGATCGCCGTTGAACCACACGCGGACGCCCTCCGCGTGCCGGGTGGCGCCGTCCGGCGTGGCCATGGCCAGGTTGGCCAGGTTCTGCACGGTCACGTTCATGGAGTACACGCCCCCCGCGCGGCTGTTGCCGCTGTTCGCCAGGCGCACGAACGTCCCGTTCTGCCCGAACGTCCGCGTCACCAGCGACGGGCCGCCCGCCTCCGCGCGCGACGCCGAGGCCCCCGTGGCGGACGCGTCCACGCAGGTCATGTCGCCGGACGCGACGGTCACCTCGCACTGCAGCACGCCCAGCACGCCCTCCGGGTCCACGATGGCGGAGGTCGGCGGCGCGGCGGAGTCGTCCGTGCACGCGGCCGCCAGCACCAGCAGCGCCACGGGAGAACGCAGCACGCGCCCCAGCAGGCGCGGGGAACGGGACATCTTCATAGGGGAAGCGCTTGCAGCGGAAGGTGGGGGACGACGGAAGGCGAGAAGACCGGCGAGGACGATCGCTCGACCCGAAGTCATAACCCCTTTCGCCCGTTCGCGCAAGGTGCTGCTACGCCGGCACGTAGAACGATCCGCCTCCCCGGCGCCGCGTCGTGGCGGCAGCGGAAAGGCGGATCGATTTCGATCGGCGCGAACGGGGCGGGACCCATCCCCCTCCCCATCTCCCGCGGCCCGGCGCCCCCGTTCCACGAGCGGAAGGGCGCCGGGCGGCGGACGTCACTGCAGGCGCGCGATGGCCAGCCGCAGGGTGGAGGGCAGCGGCTCGCCCTGGCGCCCGCGCAGGCGGAGCACCTGTCCCCGCACGTGCTTGCCGGAGAGCTCGAAGTACGCCACCCCGCCCCCCGCCACGGACGGCACGTCCACCGTGGGGATCTCCCCGAAGGCCAGGGCGTGGGGCACCAGCGGATAGGGCGTGGGGAAGGTGAATCCAAAGTGCCCGTGCAGCCCGCCGTAGATGTCCCGCAGGTTCCACGTGGGCATCTGCAGCGTGGGCGACGGGCGCGCCAGGCCGGGGTAGTCGTCCGCGTACAGGGCCAGCGCCCATCCGCCCATCAGCTCCTCCAGCGGAACGCCCGCGGCCATCGCCAGGTTCTCCGTCCCCGTGGCCGTGGAGGACGTGAGCGCCGTCAGAAAGGCCTCGTCCGAGGCGCCGTACCGGTCAATGGCGTAGCGCACCAGCGACCACGACGTGCCGTAGAACGAAGCCCCGCCCGCCGGCGTGGACCCGAACGCGGAAAAGGCGTACGGGTAGCGCATGAACACGCTCAGCTCGTGCAGGTGCCGGAACAGGCCGATGGTGGGCCCGCCGGGAAGCCCCAGGCAGGCGGCGGTGCGCTTGATGTCGCAGTAGATGCTGTTGGGCCGCGACTCGCCGCCGTACCCCGTGTTCCCCTTCCAGGCCGCGTCGTACAGCACCTGGCGCGTCCACAGCTCCTCGGCGTGGCGCGCGGTGCCCTCCTCCAGCCACGGCTCGTCGAAGTCCGCGTCCACGGCCACCCGGGCGGAGAGCGCCGCCAGGTGCTTGGCCTCGTGGATGATGCCGCTGCGGATGTTGGAGTACCAGTTCTCCGGCGTGAGCCCGCTGAAGAAGCCCGTGCCGTTCACCGTGGGCTGAAAGCCGTACAGGAACTCGCCGTGGTTGCTGGCGGCGTTGCCCTCCTCGTTGGGAAACAGGTCGCAGCTCACCACGAACGCCGGCACGCCGCCCAGAACCGTGTTCAGCAGGGGGGTGAAGAGCGCCACCATCACCCCGTTGGCGTCCATGTCCCCGTCGCGCAGCAACGGGTCGCCAAAGCTGCGCCGCAGGATGGGCTCCGAGGTGGCGTTGAAGTCCTCGCCGATGGCCTGGTAGTACGCTTGCATCCGGGGGTTGGCCGCGGCCTTGACCCACGCGGGCGAGGCGTCGTCCTCGTAGATGGCGATCTTGCCGTCGTAGTACACGCGCGTAGCCTGGACCGTGTAGAAGCGGTCGCACGTGCCTGCCTGGATGTCCACCACGCGGATGGTGCGCGTGAGCGGCGGCGGGCCCGCGGCGGCGGCCGTGGCGGCGCGGGCCTGCATCCGCGCGCCGGTCCCCGCGCGGGCGCGCAGCCGGGCGTGCTCGCGGCGGTTCATCTCCATGATGCGCCCGTGCACGGCGTCCCGCCCCTGCGGCAGCTCGGCGGCGGACAGCGACGGGGCGGCGGACGACGACGGGGCCGGCGCGGCGGCGTGGACCGTCGCGGGCGTCGCGGGGGAGCCGCCGGGGACGGACAGCTTGAACCCCGCCGCGGACGACGGATCCGTGCTCGTGTTGTAGACGGCCAGCACGTAGCGGGAGTCGCCGCCGCTGGCGGTGATCTCGTTGCACTCCGCCTCGCCTTCGCCGGCCAGCACCAGCGACTGGCCCACGGCCAGCGTTCGCCGCGGTGCCCGCACGTGGTGCGGCACCGGCACGCCCGCCACGCCGCCGCGGTCCACCTGCACCATCGCGGGGCCGGAGGGCACGCAGGGCACCACCACCCGCAGCGACGTGGCGCCGCCGCCCGTCACCGTGGCTTGCACCCCGCCGATCCGCACCGCGTTGCTGTCCGCCACGGGGTGAAAGTTCACCCCCGTGAGCGTCACCGCCTGACCTGGAACCAGCGTGGGGGACGACGTGGCCTGTACCTGCGGAGCCGCGGACGGACCGGCCTCCGCCCGTTCGGACCCGCCCGTGGGCGACCCCTGGTCGGTGCAGGCGGCGAGCATCACCAGGGCGGCCGCGGAACGCAGCGCCGGCGGGCACGGAAAGAGCCGAAAAGTCATCTACTACCGATGAAGTGCGGGTTGTCCGGATTTAGCGACGCAAAAGGAACATTTGCCGCACACAATCCATAAACCTATCCGTCATAAAGCGCAAGACGTTACGTGCACTCGACGGCCGCATCGGTACGCCGGGGTGAAAAAGGCCCGCTCGCGGCGCGCCGTTCCCCGGTGGCCCGGGCCGGACGGGGGCGGGAGGTTGCGCCGCGCGGCCGGCGGCGCGCAGGTTCAGCGGACGGACACGCGAACCGGAGACGACGGATGGCCGAGGCGGCGGGAAAGACCGCGAAGGGCGAGCAGACGCGCGCGCTGATCCTGGAAACGGCCATGCAGCTGTTCCTGGAGCGCGGCTACGAGGAGACCACCATGCGGGCCATCGCCGAGCGGGCGGGGGTGGCCCTGGGGAGCGCGTACTACTACTTCCGCAGCAAGGAACAGCTCATCCAGGCGTTCTACAGCCGCACGCACCAGGAGCACGTGGCCGAGGCGGAGCACGTGCTGCGGGGCGAGCGCACGCTGCGGGGGCGGCTGCTGGGGGTGATGGAGGCCAAGCTGCGCACCATCGAGCCGTACCACCGCTTCAGCGGCGTGCTCTTTCGCACGGCGGCGGACCCGGAAAGCCCGCTGAACCCGTTCTCCACGGAGTCGCTCCCGGCCCGGCGGGAGGCCACGGAGGTCTTCGCCGAGGTGGTGCGCGGCGCGGACGACCGCAAGCTGCCCAGGGACCTGGAGGCGGAGCTGCCGGACCTGCTGTGGATGTACCACATGGGCATCGTGCTCTTCTGGATCCACGACCGCTCGGCGGGGCGGGTGCGCACGTGGCGGCTGATGGAGCGCACGGTGGACCTGGTGGCGCGGCTGATCGCCCTTTCCACCCTGCCGCTGATGGGCCCCGTCCGCAAATCCGTCCTGCGCCTGGTCGCCGACCTCCGCGACCCCGCCCCGGACGATGCGTCCGCGGCGGTGCCGGCGTCCGCGGATTAGCGGGTGGTGTGACAAGACGGACAGCATCGCCAATCCGCAGAGCCGCGGAGTCGGAGAAGGAGCTTTTTTCCCGCTGACTTCAGCCGTCCACCTTCACCGGTTCTATCATGGCAGCAGAAACGATCACTGGCGAGCGCGTGGGGCAGATGCTGCAGGTATTGTTCAGAGAGCTAAAGGCTTTAGGAGGCGTTGCCCCTGCCCGTGAGCTACTCGATCGCGCCGAACCACAGTTGGACCTCACCCCGTGGGAGCTCGGCCACCTTGATACCGGTGCGGTTCGCTGGCGGAATGCAGTGCAATGGTACTCCGTAGACTGCGTAAAAGCCGGATACATCCGGAAGATCGCAGGCAAATGGCACCTGACCGAAGGTGGAGAGAAGGCGCTCGCCCTTCCGGCAGGGGAGTTCATGCGCAATGCGAATCGCGCCTATCGAGAGTGGAAGAGCAATCAAAGCACCGCTCCCGAAGTGGTCACTCCCCCGCTTGTCGTAGAAACCGCTCACGTCATACCCGAGGAAGCGGTTATCCGGCAGGTAACGTACGACGAGGTTGTGGAGCAGGCGCAAACATCTATCGAGAAGCACATCCGGTCCCTGGACCCATACCAGTTCCAAGACTTGGTCGGCGCACTGCTCGTGGGCATGGGATACCACGTTCCATACATCGCGAAGCGCGGCCGGGATGGCGGCGTTGATCTGATCGCCTATCGTGATCCACTGGGTACGCTTGCTCCGAGGATCAAAGTGCAAGTGAAGCACCGCGATCAGAAGCTGACCGTCAAAGAAACGCGAGAGTTGGAAGGGCTGCTCCGGAAGGAAGGTGATATCGGGTTGCTGGTCTCGTCTGGAGGTTTCACCTCGGAAGTGGAGCGAGAAATCCGCGTTGCCGGGAAGCACATCGAACTGATGGATCTGGAGCGCCTTGTGGCGCTATGGCAGCAGCATTACGAGCAGATTCCCGAAACCGGGCGGGCACTCCTACCGCTGGTGCGCGTGTTTGTCTTGGCCCCACCGGACGCGTAAACTTTCGTTTTGGTGGACAAAACTTGGCCGGCCGCCTCGACTGCGAGACGGCCGGTTTTGTAATCTGCTGCCGCCCTCGCTCAGTTGCCGAAGACGTGGTCGGTGGGATAGAGGTTGCGGTCCGCGAAGAACTCCGACGCTAGGCCGCCCGCTCAAAGAGCACGGCGGCCTTGACCTGCGCCCCGGTAAGCACGTAGTCCGCGGCGATGGCCTCCACGCTCTCGCCCGCATCGATCCGCTGCACCAGCACCGCCGTGCGGATTCCCGACCCCGCGATGGTGGGCCGCCCGAACGAGACGCGCGGGTCGATCACCACCGAGCGGCTGTCGCTTTCGGCCGAGCGGACGAGGAAGGGATACAGGCGGATGGGGATGGCGCTGCTGTCGCGCTCCACCCGCTCCAGGTGCGCCGCCAGCAGCTCCTTCACGGCCAGCTGGCCGGACTTGCTGAGGTTCACCAGCGTGCCCAGGTGCTCCAGGAAGATGTCGCCCCCGGCGGTCTGCATCTCTTCGCTGAGCAGCATGCGCGGCATGCCCAGCTCACGGCCGGCATAGGCGAGCGCGGCCCGCACGTGCTTCAGGGGCACGTCGTGCTTGGTGCGCAGGGCGCGCAGCACGTGCGCCTCCACCAGGTTGTAGAACGAGAGCCGCGACACCCCCTCCGCCTCGGCGGGGACGATCAGCGGCTCGAACGAGCCCACGCCGCGCTGGCGCGGATACGTCCGTCCCGCCACCCATGAGCGCAGCGTGGCCGCGGGCACGTCCAGGTATCGCGCCGCGTCCGCGATGCCGTAGGCGGGCAGGTCGCGCGGGTCGCGGCCGTCGTAGATCTGCGTAGCGGGCATCGCCAGGCCGGGTTGAGAGGACGTGACGTCCCAATCCACGAAATATAGGCGTCGACGGCGGCCCCGTGCCAGCCTCGCATCCGCCGTACAGCACGGTGCCTGGACCGATCGGCGGGAGAGATAGGAGCACGGGAGCCGGCGTCCTGCTGCACGGGATGGTAGATCCTTCGGTCGGCGCCGGAGATCACGGCACGGGTGAGATTCGGCGGCGCCTCCCTCAGGAAATCGAACGCGGGTAATGCCGTGGCCGGATGCCGGATTTCCGCACGTAAAAAGCCCGCCCCGGAGACACGGAGGCGGGCTTCGTCGTCTTCCACGCCGAACGCCGGGCTCAGCTGCCGCAGACGTGCTCGGCGGGGTAGAGCTTGCGGTCGGTGGGGTCCTGCGGGTTGTAGCAGACCTTGTAGCGCGTGGACGGATCGTACCAGGTGATCTCCTCGGCGCTCTCCGGGTGCACGGCGTTGGCGCCATCCACCCACGCATACGTCAGCGTGTGCCCCTCCTGGTGGTCGTCGCCGTCGAGCCACTTCACGGGGGTGGCCACGAAGCCCACCGCCTGCGCCTCCGCCGTCTGGCGCTTGCTGGCGGCGGCGGCGTCGCGCATCACGAACCCCACGATCCCCGCCGTAATCACGGCGACCAGCGCAATCACGATCCCGTACTGCTTCATCGTTCCTTCCGTGCAAGGTGAAGTGGGTGGGAGGTGGCTCAGTCGCTGCTTTCCGTCATCATCACGCGCGCGCCGTCGATGGCCTTCTGCACGGCCTTGAACAGCTCGGGCTCGCGCTGCTCGGCGTCGCGCAGCAGCGACTGCACGGGCTCCAGCGGCTCGCGCGCGGCGGCGGCGCGGGTGGCGTCCGGGAGCGTGTAGCCCACGGTGGTGAACACCATCATCGTCTTGCGCTCCTCCACGTCCAGCAGCCCGCGCCCGGACATCCCCGCCTTCATCAGCCCCAGCAGGCGCGCGGACGGATCGCTGGTCTCGCTGCTGAGGTACGACTCCAGGATGCCCTGCACCTCCGGCTCCAGCTCCGACGCCTCCACGATCACCGACTCCAGCGACCCCGCGGGAAACGGCGACGGCACGGTGCCGCGGACGATGTGCAGCTTCTGCGACTTCATCAGCCCGAACAGCTTCGTTCCCCGGCGCATCTCCAGCGTGGCGGCGCCGGAGCGGTGCACGGCCCAGAACGCGGCGCCCACGGCGGCGTTCATCAGCTTCTCGGCGCCCACTTTCACGCCGCTGGTGAGGATCTCCTCCTTGGATCCGAGCAGCCCGGCCTCCGGCGTGAACCGGTCGCCGAACAGGAGGACGAGCTCGCTGGGCGCGAACGTGGCGGGCACGGCGGCTACGGCATCGGACACGGTGGACTCCTGCGTGGGGCGGTGGGATGTGGATCGGTGGATCGGACGGATCGGCGTGCGTGCTTCGGATAGGGCGACGGCGGAACTGCGGATCGGTTGCGGACCAGGAATCCGGGACCGTGGTGCAGATCCGGAGCGCCCCCACCCGGACTCGCATTACTCGTCCACCCTCCCCCCAAAACCCCTGGGGGAGGGTTGCTGGGGGGCGGAGATCCGGCGCGGCACGGAGCACCGGCGCCGGGCGGAGTAGATTCCTCGGTCGGCGCCGGAGTCCTGCACCGAACGGAGTATCGGCGGCGCCTCCCTCGGAATGACAGTCCCGGAGGCGCGGCGAGACTTCGTTGTCGCCGTTCCCCGCGCCACGCAGCCGCCGTCTGCCGTCTGCCGTCCGCCATCTGTCGTCCGCCGCCCTAAATCTACGGCTGGGCGCCGGTCTCGGTGATGCGGCCTTCCACCTGCGGCGCGATGGCCTGGCCGCTGGCGTAGGCGGCGGAGAGCGCATCGAACGCCATCAGCCGCACGTCCGGCCCCGGCGGAACACTCAGCACGGCGCGGTTGTGGAAGTTGTAGCCGTCGCCCCCGCCAAACAGGTAGTCGGGCACGGCCACCACGTACACGCGCGCCTCGTCCAGCGGCTCGTACGCATCGCCCCGGCGAATCTCCACCGACGTCACACGCCGGCCCACGTCGCGCGAGCGGTCGAAGCTGAAGCGCAGCCCGGACACCTGCAGAAAACGCCCCTCGCCGCGCCCGCCGGACACGCCGCGCTCCAGCACCTGCTCGCGCAGGTCGCGCCCCGTGAGCCACACCAGCCCCACGCGCGTGGGGAATCCGAACGTGCGGGCCAGGTGCTCCCAGCGGATCTCGCCCGTGATGGCGTCGTCGATCCGGATGGCGCCGCCGTTCAGCACGGCCACGTCCGCGGGGACGGTGGGATAGGCCGTGCGCATCACGTCCGCCAGGTAGTTGCCCCAGGCGCTCTCCTGGTTGCGCACCACCTCCTCGCTGGCATCCATCCGCGAGCTCGTGCGGCCGATCACCTGGTCAAAGAAGGGCACCTTCTCGCGCATCCGCCCCGCCCACTTCGCCTGCACTTCGCGCGCGTAGGCGGGATCCACGGGAACGGACGTATCCAGGATCACGCTGTCCGCCCGCAGCGCCGGCGCCCCGCCGCGCCGGCCGATGGCGACCTGCCAGATGCGGCGCGCGTTGCTGTCGCCCTTGGTGATGGCGGCGGTGCTGTCCGAGAGGGGCTCGTGGATGAGAAAGTGCTCGTGCCCGCCGGCGATCCACAGCAGCTTGGGATGGGTGCGCCGCAGCCGCGCGATGGCCCGGTCCTCGGCCAGCTCCAGGTGCGTGAGCCCGATGATGACGTCCGCGCCCTCCGCCTCCAGCACCTGGATCTGCCGCTCCGCCGCGGCCACCACGGCCGTGTCCCACTGCGCGTACTCCCGCGGCGAATCCAGGAAGGTGACCGTGAAGATGCCGATGCGCATGCCGCCGGACGTGATGATGGTGTCCGAGCCCAGCGCGCGGTCCGCCGCCGCGTTCCCCGTGTTCAGGCGCACGTTGGCCGCCAGCCAGGGAAAGCGCGACGCGGTGATGGCGTCGGCGAGCATCTGGGGCCGGCGCTCGTCGAACTCGTGGTTGCCGGGGACGGCGATCATCGGCGCGCGCGCGTGCACGAAGTTGAGCGCGTCGATCATCTGCTGCCCCGCAAAGTAGCGGCTCTCCAGCGACGGGGCGATGAAGTCGCCGGCGTGCAGCACGCGCACGGGGGCGCCCGAGGAGCGGCGGGCGCGCTCCGCCACGGTGACCACGCGCCCCAGCCCGCCCACGGCCCCGTTCTCCACCGCGTCGATGCGGTACACGTCGTTCAGCTGCACGAACGTGGCGGCGGGCCGGAACTCCTGCGCGCGGGCGGGGAGCGCGGCCAGCAGCAGCACGCACGCGGCAAGGCGCGGCCGTACGACGCGGGCGAGGGCGGTCATGGCGAAAATCCGAATTTCACGGAGGTGATGCGGCGGGTGTAGCAGCCCCGCCCGGACCCGGGAGAATATTCAACCCCGTGCCCAAACACAAGATATCTCGCGCCCCTCCGCGCCCGCTTTCCCTTTCCGCCACGCTTCGCCGCGCGTATTCTGCCAGTGCGGTCCGCCCGGCGGATGCGGCGGACGGGGTACGCTCTGCAACCCTTTTCGATGGGAGGATGCCATGAAGCGGATGAGGACGCGCGGGTTCTTCGCGGCGGCGGTCGCGGCGGCCATGGGCTTTGGCGCGGCGCAGGCCGTGGCGGCGCCGGCGGAGAACGCGGGGATGGTGCGTGGCTGCACGCAGGAATCCTGCGCCAAGCGGTGCGCGCCGCTCACCGGCTTCTGCGAGCCCCGCGGCTGCTCGTGCCGGTAGAGGGCTAGGGAATAGGTAATAGGGAATAGGGAATAGCCGGCACGGCCCAGCACGGGCTTCCGGGATGAAGCGCGTCCTTCTCCCCCTCTCCCGCGCAGTTTGCGGGAGAGAGGGCCGGGGGGTGAGGGGCCCCCGCGAAGCGGGAGCCGTAGAAGTCGCCTCCCCGGCCCAATCTCCGCCGCCCATCCGCCGTTGCCGGCTGTCCCCTGTAACCTGTCCCCTGTAACCCGCAGTCAAAGCCCGTCCACGTTGACGCCCCCCCGCCCCGCCGGTACGTTTTTCCCCGACACCGCACCCCATCCACCCCACCCGCGAAGCCGAGGCCCGTCTGAGCAAGCTCGCCGTCCTGATGATCACGGCGTTCGTGGACATGGTGGGCCTGCTCATGGTCATCCCACTGCTGCCGTTCTACGCCGAGCGCATGGGCGGCGGCGGGCTGTGGGTGGGCCTCCTGGTCTCCGCGTTCTCCTTTGCGCAGCTCATCAGCGCCCCGCTCTGGGGCCGCGTCTCCGACCGCTACGGCCGCCGCCCCGCCCTCCTGGTGGGACTGGGCGCGGCCGCCATCGCGTACGTGATCTTCGCCTACGCAGACTCACTGTGGATCCTGCTGGCGTCGCGGCTGGTGCAGGGCGCGGGCGGCGGCACGGTGGGCGTGGTGCAGGCGTACGTGGCCGATACGACGGAGCCCAAGGACCGCGCCAAGAGCCTGGGATGGCTTTCCGCCGCCACCAACGCGGGCGTGGCCATCGGGCCCGTGCTGGGCGGGGCCAGCCTGTCGTTCGGGCGCGAGGCGCCGGGGCTCATCGCGGCGGGGCTGTGCGGCGTGAACATGATCTTCGCGTGGGCGTTCCTGGCGGAATCCCTCGTGGCCGCCAAGCCGGGGGAGACGCGCGCCGCCCCACGCCGCTCGCGCGAGGTGGTGCTGGAGGTGCTCCGGCGCCCCGGCGAGCCCGCGCCGCGCCTGATCTGGATCTACGCCATCGGGATGGGGGCGTTCGCGGGGTTCACCAGCATCCTGGCGCTGTTCCTGGCCGCCGACTTCGGGTTCACGGAGCGGAACATCGGCTGGGTGTTCATGTGGACCGGCATCTTCTCCGTCATCGCGCGCGCCCTGCTGCTGGGGCGGATGGTGGACTGGCTGGGCGAGGTGCGGCTGGCGCGCGTGGGACAGACGGTGCTGGGGACGGGGCTGCTGCTCATGCCCTTTACCGGGCGGGTGCAGGGCGGGATGACGGTGAACCTGCCCGGCGGCGCGTGGACGGGGCGCCTGGACCTGCGCATCGTCGTCTGCCTGGTGGCGGCGCTGATGGTCGCGGGGCTCGTGCGGCTGGCGCGGCTGATGGATGCGCGCGACCGCAGGCGGCTGCTGTTCATCATGGGCGGATTGATCACGGCCGGGGTGGGATTCGTGCTGTGGCGCAGCCCGGCGCCGGTGCCCATCGGCGTGCCGGATGCGTTTCCCCTGCCCTACGACCTGCTGGTGCTGGCCGTCGTCATCACCTGCATGCCGCTGGGGACGGCCTTCACCTTTCCGTGCGTGACGGCGCTGCTGTCGCACGTGATCGACTCGCGCGAGCGGGGCGTGGTGATGGGGGTGCAGCAGAGCTACGGCGGTGTGGCGCGGGTGATCGCGCCGCTGGCCGCGGGGTGGTCGTGGGATGCGCTGGGGCACGAGTACCCGTTCATGGGGAGCGCCGTGCTGGTGCTGGCGACGCTCTTCCTGACCTTCGGCATCGACCGTGGCCGCGCCGCCGGCGCCCGCCTGGCCCCCTCGTCTCCCGCCCCCGCACCAGCCGCCGCGGCGGATTGAGGGGGGACCAAGCGACGGTCTCCGGTGGCGGATCGAGCGAGATCGACCTGCAGCCTCCAACGCGGCCCCCCGGCCGGAGCGGGGGTGAAAGCAGCGGGGCGAAGTCCCAGCCGGAGGAAGGTGATAGCAGCGAGGCGAAGTCCCAGCCTGAGGAAGGTGATAGCAGCGAGGCGAAGTCCCAGCCTGAGCGAATGAATTCGCCGCTGGAAAATCGCGAAGTCCGCCTTCGCGGACTGCACGGGCGAGTACCGGCCGGAACGCGAGGCCCAAGCACGGGCCGAGGATTTCCATCGAGCAGTTGAAGCCCCGCCCGGACGCGCCAGCGGCCGGGGCGGGGCTTATGGCTTTCCCAGCGGCGGATTCATCCGCTCAGCGGCCCCGGCGCCGCTGCACCCTCCCGAACGGGCAACCAGCCCAGGCCCTCCACGCAGTTGAAGCCTCACGCAGTTTGTGAGGCTTTCCGCGGTCGTTGCGGCGGCTTCAGCCGCTCAGGCCGGAACCCGCCCCTAACGCCCGAGAGGCCGGAGCCCCCCTGTGGGAGCTCCGGCCTCTCGTCAGTCGCAGGCTGTAACCTGTAACCTGTAACCTGTAACCTGTAACCTGTCCCCCGCCGTTAGCGGCTGGCGATCGGGTCCGGGTTGCCGTCGGGGTCGCAGCTGGCCGTGCCGTTGCCGCGCACCGCGCCCAGCAGCAGGATGCCCGCCACGTGCGGCGCCGCCATGGACGTGCCGCTCATGCTGGTGGTACCGCCGCCCCGGCGGGTGGAGACGATGCTCACGCCCGGCGCGGCATAGTCCACCGGCGGGTTGCCGTAGTTGCTGAACGAGGCCATGCAGTCGTTGCTCGCCGTCGCCGAGATGGTGTAGACGTTGGTGGCGTTCAGGCGGGCCGGCGTGAAGTTGTTGGCGTGCACGCCGTTGTTGCCCGCGGCCAGCACCATCTTGACGCCCAGGCGCGCCACGTCGGCCACGGCGGCCTCGAGGGTGGCGTTGGTGCCGCTGCCGCCCAGCGACATGTTGGCCACGTCACCGGCGCCCGCGTTGGCACCCACGTAGTTCACGCCGGCGATGATGCCGCTGTAGCTACCGCTGCCGCTGTTGCCCAGCACGCGCACGGCGCAGACGTAGGCGCCGGCCGCCACGCCCACCACGTCCTGCGTGTTGTTCTTGGCCGCCACGGTGCCGGCCACGTGCGTGCCGTGCCCGTTGCCGTCGGCCGGGCTGGTGTAGCCGAAGGCCGCGTGGCAGTTCTTGCTCGTGTTCAGGTCCGTGTGGGCCAGGTCGATGCCGGAGTCGATGATCCAGGCCGTCTTGCCCGTGCCGTCGCCGGCGCCGCCCACGCGGGTGATGCCCCAGGGCGTGCTCTGCGCGCCGCCCCCGCCGCTCCCCGGCTTGGCCTGCGCGCTGGGCTGCTCCGGCAGGCCGAGCGTCACGATGTGGTCCTTCTCCACGATCTCCACGCGCGGGTCCGTGACGATGCGGGCCAGCTGCTCCTCGGGGATGTAGCCCGTGAAGCCCGGGGCCGCGTGGTGGCGCTTGGCCTGCACGCCGATGCCGCGGGTGCGGGCCAGGTCGGCCGTGGCGCCGTCCACGTCCACGCCGCGCTTGAACGTCACCACGTAGAGCGAGGGGGCATCGGCGCGGGCGCCGGCTTCCTCGCCGGCGGTGGGCGCGTCCTGGCAGGCGGCCAGGGCGATCGTCGCGAGAGCGGCGGCGGAAAGGGTACGGCGCATGGCGTTCTCCTCTTGCTGCGGACGGGGGATGCGGACGCGGCCGGCGCTCCCGGAGGGCAGGGAACGGTGCAGGCAGGATCCGCAGAAGGCAGGGTCCCCACTGGCAAGCACGGGGCCCATCCGGCCGAAAAGATCCAAGTCGTTTCACCGCAGAGAGTTCCGGGAAATCCGCCCCGTGCTGGATCCTTAGCAGAGTGCACCAGAATGGTGCGCCGGAACCAGATCGGGGCGCGACGGAGCGGGGCGGGGCGGCGCGCGGCGCGGAACTTTCGTGGGCCGTGGCCCGTCGTCTGTCGCGCGGCAAGGCGCGGGTCTACATTGCGCGCCCCCATCCGACACCCCGTTGCCCGAATCCGTGACCCTGCAGACCCCCGATCCCGCGGAGCCCGCCGAGCCCCAGGTCACCGCCAGCGCCGGATGGCGCCGGGCGCTGCGCTGGGTATCGCCCGCGGTGGGGCTGGCGCTGTTCGCGGCGGCCGTGTGGGTGCTGAACAAGTCGCTGGCCGAGGTGAGCTACCGCGAGGTGCGCGGGGCCATCCACGCCCTCCCCACCAGCGCCCTGCTCCTCTCCGTCCTCTTCACGGCGCTCAACTACGCCGTGCTGTGCGCCTTCGACCTGCTGGCGTTTCGCTACGTGGGGCGGCGGCTCACGGACTGGAAGGTGGCCGTCACGTCGTTCATCGGCTACGCGGTCGCGAACAACGTGGGGTTCGCCATCATCTCCGGCACCTCCGTGCGCTACCGCTTCTACTCGCGCTGGGGGCTCAGCGGGGCCGACATCTCGCGCATCGTGGTGTTCTACACGGGCACCTTCTGGCTGGGCTTCCTGGTGCTGGCGGGATGGACCATGGCCGTGGATCCCCATCCCGGCATGCAGACGCTCATGGGCCCCGGCGTGGTGGCCGTGGCGGGGTGGGCGCTGCTGGGAACGGCCGCGGCGTACGTGGTGGCCGCCGGCGTGCGGCGCGACCCCATCCCCCTGTGGAAGTGGCACATCCCCGTGCCGCCCCTGAGGATGGTGGCCATGCAGTACCTGCTCTCCACGGTGGACTGGGCGCTGGCCGGGGCCGTCTTCTACGTCCTCCTTCCCAAGACGGAGCTGACCTTCGCGGAGTTCCTGGGGGCGTTCCTGGCCGCGCAGCTCGTGGGCCTGGTGAGCCACGTCCCCGGCGGGGTGGGCGTGTTCGAGGGGACGATGCTGATCCTGCTGGAGGACTACCTGTCGCTGGGGCAGATCGTCTCCTCGCTCGTCATCTACCGGCTCATCTACTACATCATCCCCCTGGCCGCGGCGCTGGTGATCCTGGTGATCGACGAGGTGCGCCTGCGCCGGCACCACCTGGCCAAGTGGGGCAGCTGGTTCGGGACGATGTCGCTGCAGATCGCCCCGCGGGTGCTGGCCATGTTCCTCTTTTTGGGCGGCGCGCTCCTGCTGGTGAGCGGCGCCACGCCCACGGAGTCGCACCGCCTGCGGTGGATCGACCACAACGTGCCGCTGGTGCTGGTGGAGGCGGGATACCTCATCGGCAGCGTGGCGGGGGTGGGGCTGCTGATCGTCTCCAACGCCGTGGCGCGGCGGCTGGACATGTCGTTCCCCGTCGCCGCCACCTGGCTGGCGCTGGGGATCGCCGCGTCGCTGCTCAAGGGCGCGGACTACGAGGAGGCGGCGCTGCTGGCGGGGCTGCTCGTGGCCCTGGCCGCCAGCCGCCCGGCGTTCGACCGCAAGGCGGACTTCTGGGACGCGCGCTTTTCGCCCGGGTGGATCTTCGGCCTCGTCGCCGTGGTGAGCGCGGCCGTGTGGCTGGGCTTCTTTGCCTTCAAGCACGTGGAGTACAGCGACGAGCTGTGGTGGCGGTTCGCCCTGAACCAGGACGCGCCGCGGGCCCTGCGCGCCACCATGCTGGCCGTCGTCCTGCTGCTGGCGTTCGGCGTGCTGCGCCTGCTGCGCCCCGCCCCGCCCACCATCGTCCTTCCCTCGGACGCGGACCTGGAGCGGGCGGAGGCGCTCATCGCCCGGCAGCCGTCCACCGTCCCGTATCTCGCCTACCTGCGGGACAAGACGCTGCTCTTCAGCGACGACGGCGAGGCGTTCCTGATGTACGCGGTGCAGGGGCGCACCTGGGTGGCCATGGGCGACCCCATCGGCGAGCCGCGGGCGGTGACGTCCCTCATCCACCGCTTCTTCGAGCGCTGCGACGACTATGGCGGCGTCCCCGTGTTCTACCAGGTGAGCAAGGACCGGCTGCACCAGTACGCGGACTTTGGGCTGACCTTCGCCAAGCTGGGCGAGGAAGCGTTCGTGGACCTGGCCGCCTTCAACCTGGACGGCGCGGAGAAGAAGCCGTTCCGCCTGGTGATGAACCGCTTTGGCCGCAGCGGGATGACGTTCCGCGTGGTCCCGGTGGAGGAGGTGCCGCTCGTCCTGCCCCTGCTCCGCGAGACGTCGGACGCGTGGCTGGCGGAGAAGCGGATGTCGGAGAAGGGCTTTTCGCTGGGCTTCTTCGACCCGGACTACGTGCTGCGCTTTCCCGTGGCGGTAGTGGAGGAGGCGGGGCGGATCGTGGCGTTCGCGACGGTGTGGCCGGGGCCGGGTGGGACGGAATTGTCGGTGGACCTGATGCGCTACCGGCCGGACGCGCCGCGCAACGTGATGGAGGCGCTGCTGCTGCACCTGATGCAGTGGGGCAAGGCGCAGGGATACGGCCGCTTCAACCTGGGGATGGCGCCGCTCTCCGGACTGGAGGTGAGCGCCATCGCGCCCGTGTGGACGCGCATCGGCAACTGGCTCTTCATGCGGGGCGAGGCGCTGTACAACTTCCAGGGGCTGCGGACGTACAAGGAGAAGTTCCACCCGTCGTGGGAGCCGCGCTACCTGGCCTATCCTGGCGGGCTGAACCTGCCGCGCATCACGGCGGACGTGTCTGCGCTCATCGCGCGGGGCTACCGCGGCATATTTCGCCGCGGCGGCAAGGGCGGATGAGGCGGTTCGCGGGGCTGATCCTCACGGCGCTGCTGGCGGCTGGCTCGTGCACGGCGTGCAGCCGCGTGCGCATTCCCGAAACGCCGGGCGTGGAGACCGGACGGATGCACTCGCTCCCCCTGCGTCCCCTTCCCGCCCCCGCGGACTCCGCCGGCCGCGCGTTCGCCATCGTCCTCACGGGCGACGGGCCGGCGGGCGGGCTGGGCAAGGCGGTGGCGCGGGACCTGTCCGGGGCCGGCATCCCCTCCGTCGTGTGGCATTCCCTGCGCTACTACTGGAGCCCCAAGTCGCCGGAGCAGTCCGCGCGCGACCTGGACGCCGTCATCCGGCACTACTCCACCGAGTGGGGGCGCGAGCGGGTGGTGCTGGTGGGATACTCCATGGGCGCGGACGTGCTGCCGTTCATGGTGAACCGGCTGCCCGCGGACACCCGCGCGCGCATCGGGGGCGTGGCGCTGCTGGCGCTGGCGCACGATGCCGTGTTCGAGTTCCGCGTGGAGCAGTGGTGGGGCACCAGCAGCGCGCCGCGGCGGGCCACGCGGCCGGAGGTGGAGCGGCTGGGCGACCTGCCCGTGCTGTGCGTGTGGGGCCGCGGCGACGACAAGGCGGCCTGCCCGCAGTTCGGCACGGCGCCCGTGCGCGTGGTGGAGCTGGGCGGCGGCCACCACTTCGAAGGCGACCGCCCGCGCCTGCTCCGCGTGGTGCGCGACCTGGCCCTGCAGGCGAACGGCTCGGAATCGCGCGGATCCGAGTCGCGCTGAACGGCAGGGCCCGCTCGGAAGTCACAGACTGCGCAGGAAGAGGGGGAGCACTGCATTCATGCACGGTGGCGGGCTCCCGCGGCGCCCCCACCCGCTCGTTCCTCGCGACCTCCCCCAAAAACCCCTGGGGGAGGTGAGATGGATCGTGCAGGGAGGCGGGGTGCCTGCGCCGGCGGAGAGCCCCCTCCCCCCGGCCCCCTCCCCCGCTTCGCGGGCAGGAAGGGGAGAACTTCATTCCGCCTCGGAGCCCGTTCCTGCGTGGCACTCGCCCGTGACGGGCCAGTCCGCGCAGGCGGACTTCGTGTGGTCGTTGCGGCGAATTCATTCGCTCGGCCGGCCTCGGCTCGATGTCACGATCCTGGAGCAAACCGGCAAAAATCACTGCGCCGGCAATCGCGAAGTCCCCAAGTTCACACCTCACGCACGGCCCTTGCATAGCCGTCCGGCCACCCGCACGCTGATTGGCTGCGGTGTATCCCCCGTCCGGAGGTGCAGGATGAAGAAGCTTCTCGCAATGGCGGCCGCCCTGGTGCTGGCCGCCACCCCCGCCGCCGCCCAGCAGTCGGCGAGCGCCGCGCAGCCCGCGGCCCAGCAGGTGGCCGTGCAGCCCGGAATGCCCAGCATCTTCGTGAGCCAGGACGAGATCCGGCAGAAGGTCGCCGCCAACGAGGAAGCACTCTCCGGCGCGCAGGTGGGCAGCCAGAGCTGGTGGTACCTGGTGGCCGCCATCGCCGTGGGCGTGATCATCGCCGCGCTGCTGCTCTGATCCAATCGAATCGAATCGATCGCCACACACGCGAAGCCCCGCGGCACCACGCCGCGGGGCTTCGTGCATCCCGGCCAGTGGGCGTGCGGAGCGTAGCGCACGGAGTTTGCTAAGGGGAGGCCGCAGCCCGCCGCCACGAGGCCGGGCAGAGGACTTCCACTCCCGTTTGGAGGTGTGCAGATGAAGAAGGTTCTGGTCCTTGCGGCCGCGCTCGCGCTGTCCGCCACTCCCGCCGTAGCGCAGGAAGCCCAGTCGGATGTGCCGCCGGTGCAGCCCGTGACGCAGCAGCAGGCCGTGCAGCCCGGCATGCCCAGCATCTTCGTGAGCCAGGACGAGATCCGGCAGAAGGTCGCCGCCAACGAGGAAGCGCTCGCGGGCGCGCAGGTGGGCAGCCAGAGCTGGTGGTACCTGGTGGCCGCCATCGCCGTGGGCGTGATCATCGCCGCCCTGATCCTCTGATCCACACGACGCGATCGCCACAACCCGAAGCCCCGCGTCACCACGCCGCGGGCTTCAGATGCCACACGCGAAGCCCCGCCGCGATGCACCGCGGCGGGGCTTCGTGCGTGCGGTCGATGAACGACACACGAAATGGGCCTGATCATCCACACCGGGAGGCACACGATGATCGGCCAGGAAGGCTGAGGATCGTGCGTGCGCACACCGGGTCATCCAAACCGGGAGGCACACGATGATCGGCCAGGGAGGCTGAGGATCGTGCGCGCGCGCACCTGCCCGGCGAATGAATTCGCGGCAATGAAACCGCGATGTCGGCCTTCGCCGACAGGTCCGGCACGGGCGGGTGCCGTGGGGTACGCGGAGCCCGCGGGGATGGCGCTGCGCGCCTGCCGGCGATCCGCGCAGTTCTCCCTCCTGCCCGCGAAGCGGGGGAGGGGGCCGGGGGAGGGGGCCCTCCGCCGGTGCAGAGAGCCCGCCTGCGCGCCCGCCGTCCTCCGCCCCGCAATCGCCCTTACTGCGCCCGGATCGTCTGCCCCTTCACGGGCTCGCCGCGGGCGACGGGCTGGCCGTCGGCGAGGTAGCCGCTGAACTGCGCGGGGATGCCCTCCGCCTGGCCGAAGGCGGGGCCGTTCTGCAGGTGGTAGTGCAGGTGAGGCTCGCTGGTGTTGCCGCTGTTGCCGCACTCGCCCAGCTTCTGCCCCTGCGCCACGCGGTCGCCGGCCCGTACGGCCACGCTCCCCCGGCGCAGGTGCGCCAGCAGCGAGAACTCGCCGTTGCCGTGGTCCACGATCACGTGATTGCCGGCCGGATTGCGCGGATCCATCTGCCCCGGCTGCTGGTCCGCCAGGCTGTCCAGCGCCGTGACGACCGTCCCCGCGCCCGGCGCAAGGATCGGCTGGCCCCAGCAGTAGTAGTCCTCCAGCCGCGTCCCGTCCCCCGCATGCGAGCGGCCGTCGCGCCGGACGACGAGGTCGTAGGCGAAGCGCTGCTGGCGCACGGCTGCGTGGTAGTTCTGGTCCAGCGTGCGCCCGCCCCAGAACACGTACCAGTCTCCGTCGAACGGCAGGCGCAGGGGCGTCTTGGTCTGGTACTCCAGGAACTGGCTGGGCGCGGGCTCCCGAGGCGCCTGCGGGCGCACCGTGAGGCCGTGGATGGTGCCGGCGGAATCCACCGCGATGGCCATGTCGATCACCACGGGCACCTTGCTGAAGCGGGCGCTGCGCACGTACACGTCCATCCCCGGCACGGGCGAGGGATCGCGCACGACCTCGCTCAGCACCTCCGTCTCCGCGCCCAGCTGCCCCTGGAACTGCTGGTTCATGGCCTGCATGGCCTCTACCGTGGGGATCGCGCCGCGCATCTGGGGGCTGAACCGGGCCCAGAGCGAATCGGCGCGGCCCTCCAGCACCCACCGCGCGTAGTGCCGTCCGCGCGCCATCGCGGCGGATTCCCCCTGCTGGGCGGCCACGGGGACCGAGCTTGCGGCGACGGCAAGCGCGGCCGCCGCGAAACGCATCCATCCACCTGCCATCTTGCCCTCCGGGCGTTCGGGTGGGATTGTGGGGTGCAAGATAGCGAACGCACCCCACGGAAGGCAGCCTCCTGAGCGAACCGGCGACCCGCGGGCCCGGCCTGATGCGCGGCAACGTGCTGTGGCTGAGCGTGGCCTCGTTCCTGAACGATGCGTCCAGCGAGATGATCTATCCGCTGCTGCCGCTGTTCCTCACGGGCACGCTGGGCGCGAGCACGGCGTTCCTGGGGTTGATCGAGGGCGCGGCCGAAAGCGCGGCCAGCCTGCTCAAGCTGGCCAGCGGCTGGCTGGCGGACCGCACGGGGCGCCGCAAGCCGCTCACGATGCTGGGATATGGGATCGCCGCGCTGGCCCGCCCGCTGATCGCGCTGGTGGCCGCGGCGTGGCAGGTGCTGGCCATCCGCCTGGCGGACCGCGTGGGCAAGGGGCTGCGCACAGCCCCGCGCGACGCGCTGCTGGCGGAGTCCATCCCCGAGGCGCACCGCGGCGCCGCGTTCGGGCTGCACCGCGCGGCGGACCACTCGGGCGCAGTCGCGGGCCCGCTGCTGGCGAGCGGCCTGCTGCTGGCGCTGGACGGCGACCTGCGCACGGTGTTCGGGCTGGCGATCATCCCCGGCCTGCTGACCGTGGCGGTCGTCGCATGGAAGGTACGGGAGACGGCGCCGGCCGGCCTTCCCGCGGGCGGCACGCGGCCGGAATCGGCTCCGGCGGTGCCGCGGCTGCGCGAACTGGGGCCCGTGCTGCCGCGCTACCTGGGCGTGCTGGTGCTGTTCACGCTGGGAAACGCGTCGGATGCGTTCCTGCTGCTGCGCGCGGGGCAGGCGGGCGTCCCCGTGGCCCTGATCCCGCTGCTGTGGGGGGCGCTGCACGTGAGCAAGGCCGTGTTCAGCGTGTGGGGCGGCCGCTGGAGCGACCGGGTGGGCGCGCGCAGGGCCATCATCGCCGGGTGGCTGGTGTACGCGGCCGTGTACGCGGGGTTCGCCGTGGTGGACGCGGCGTGGCAGGTGTGGGCGCTGTTCGGGGTCTACGGCCTGTTCTTTGGGCTCACGGAGGGGCCGGAGAAGGCGCTCGTGGCCCGGCTGGCCCCCGCCGGGCTGCGGGGGAGCGCGTTCGGCGCGTACCACGCGGCCATCGGGCTGGCGGCGCTGCCGGCCAGCATCGCGTTCGGGCTGGTGTGGCAGGCGTTCGGCGCGGAGCGGGCGTTCGCCATGGGTGCCGTCATCGCGCTCGCCGCCGCGCTGCTGCTCCCCCTCGCCCTCCCCCGCGACCCGTCGCCGTCCCGCGCGGGGTGATCGGCGGGGACGGGGCGGCAGAGCGAATAAATTCGCCGCAACGAACACACGAAGTCCGCCTGCGCGGACTGTCCGTCACGGGCGGGTGCCACGCCGGACCGGAGCCCGGGTGGGAATCCGTTAACCTCCCCCAGGGGTTATTGGGGGAGGTGCGAACCTAAGCGAGCGGTGGGGGCGCGCCGGATCGCCGCCACGGTGCACCGAAACCGATCCGAATCCGAGCACGCACTTTCGCACTTTCGCACTTTCGCACTTTCGCACTTTCGCACTTCGCACTTCGCACTCTCGCACTTGCCGTCCTGATGCCCGAACCGGCCGTATCCGTACCGAAGCGCAAGCGCACGCCGCTGGTGCCCGTCCTCGTGGGGTTCGCGCTGGCGGTGCCGTACTACTTCATCTTCGACCTGCACCCGGACGGCGCGTTCGACCTGCTGTCGCTCGTGCTGGCATTCACGGGGGGCATCTACTACGGCGTGGCCCTGCGCGAGGGATCGCGGCGCCGGCTCATCGGCGAGACGCTGGCGGGGGGCGCGCTCACGGTAATGGCCGCGCTGGCGCTGTGGTGGACGCCGCTGTGGCTGGCGGTGGGGTTCGCGGCGCACGGGCTGTGGAACCTGGCGCACCACACCGGCGCGGTAAAGCACGGCATCCGCCACTGGTTCCCCCCCATGCACGCCGCGTGGGAGTGGGCCATCGCCGCCATGGTGGTCTACTTCACCTGGTGACCCTCCAAGCGGCTACCTCGGATGCTGCTGAATCAGCCGGGCCAGAGAATGTAAGCCCAGATCAGCACAGGAATCGACAGAACCGCCCACGGTGAGGGCAGCGCATTCATCCGAACACCTCACACTGCGCACCAGCAGATCAGTCCCCATCCCGCGAGCAGTATGAGTACGCGCGCCACGTTCGCGCCCCGAGCCGAAGCGCCCCATAGCGTGAGCCCGAAGAACGCGCGGATCTGATCCGCGATTCCGACGATGGACACGATTCCCGCAACGAGCAGGAACCGCCGGTACGCTCGGCCTCCTCGTGTATCCGGAATCATCCGCAAAACTGCCATTCTCGTAGCCCCGCACGTCCAGAGTTCGTCACAGAAGCTCCCTTTCGGACAGGGAGCCCCTTTCCACAACTGCGGCATTCACGGAGTTGGCAGAAACGCCGCGGCTCCGCATGCAAACGGGGCCGGCTTTCGCGCATGAGAGCCGGCCCCGCGATGTCGGCGGAGGCCGACAGTGTGAAGTTGTAGCCGCGAATTCATTCGCTCTCGCCCCGCCCGGGACATCGCTCTCCCGCGCACCGGATCATCGTACCGCCCGGCCCCAGCCCCCGCTTCCCCCTACTCCGCCGCGACGATCCTGTAGACGCTGCGGCCGGCCAGCACGTACAGCTCGCCGCGCGAATCCTCGCCGAACGACGTGACGTTGCCCACGTCCTCCAGCTCCCACGAGCGCGCCTCCGTGGCCTGGCCGTTGGCGTAGCGAAAGCTGCGGACCCACCCCTCGCAGTAGTCCGCGTAGAAGTAGGTGCCGCGCAGCGCCGCGAGCGCCTGGCCGCGGTACACGTATCCGCCCGTGACGCTGCACCCCTCCGCGTGCGTGTACTCGCTGGCGGGGAGCACCAGCCCGGCGCGGTCGCACCCGTCGCGCGGCTCGTAGCAGTCGCTCCCCTCCATCACGTCCCACCCGTAGTTCAGCCCGCCCTGCCCCGCCGGCACCACGTTGATCTCCTCCAGCCGGCTCTGCCCCACGTCCGCCACGTACAGCAGGTTGGCCGTGCGGTCCCAGCTGAAGCGCCACGGGTTGCGCAGGCCGCTCGCCCAGATCTCCGGCCGCCGGTCGGAGCGCCCCGCGTACGGGTTGTCCTGGGGGATGGTGTACGGAGCCGCGCCGTCCACGTCCAGCCGCAGCATCTTGCCCAGCAGCTGCAGAGGGTCCTGCCCCGTCTCGTTCGGATCGCCCGCGCCGCCGCCGTCGCCCATCCCCACGTACAGCTTGCCGTCCGGCCCGAACGCCACCAGCCCCCCGTTGTGGTTGGCGTACGGCTGCGTGACCTGGATCACCAGCCGCGCCGACGCCGGGTCCGCGCGGTTGCGGTCCGCGCTCACCCGGTAGCGCTCCACGCGCGTGTCGCCGCGGGCGTCCGTGTAGTTGACGAAGAAGAAGCCGTTCTGCGCGTACTGCGGATGGAACGCCATGCTCAGCAGCCCGCGCTCGCCGCCCGCGGTGATGTTCGTCAGGGTCAGGAACGGCGTGGGGAGCAGCGTGCCGTTCTCCACCACGCGGATGCGCCCCGGCTGCTCCACGATGAACAGCCGCGCGTCACCGGCCGGCGCGGTCAGGAAGACGGGGTTGACCAGCCCTTCCGTCACCACGGCCTCCAGGCGGATGTTCGTTTCGCCAGGGGGCGGTGCGCCGTCGGACGGATTGCCGTCGCAGGCGGCCAGCGCCAGCAGGCAGAGCAGGATGCGCGGCTTCATGGCACGGTACAGGGTGCGAGGTCAGGCCAGGTCGCGGACGTCGCCATCCACGTCGCATTCGTCGTCCAGCAGGTCGCGGGCATCGCGCTCGCGGTGCCAGGGCACGCGCACCTTTACGCCGAACTGCGTGGGGCCCTGGTATCCGAGGCCGAAGATGCCCACGTTCTGCCCGCCTTCCACGTGCGCGGGGATGCCGGCCTCGCGCAGCGTCTCGGCCGCGAAGTCGGCCTCCCACACGGCGCCGAACGTGGCCACCACCACCCAGGGTTCGTGCATGCGATGAGTGCGCCAGGGATGCAGGTGCGGGGACGTTGATGTGGATGGTACGCTGCAACCCGCGCCGCGGTCAAAGGTTTCGCGCGACGGGGAGGCGTTTCGGTGGACGGGTTTCGGTGGACGGGTTTCGGTGGATGAGCTTCGGCGGATGAACTTCGGTTGATGAGCTTCGGCGGATGAGCTTCGGTGGATGAGCTTCGGTGGATGAGCTTCGGTTGATGAGCTTCGGTTGATGAGCTTCGGTGATAGGCACGGGCGAGAGGGCCGGTCCGCCGTCACCGCGCGGGGCCCTCACCCCCCGGCCCCCTCTCCCGTACACAGCCTGTCGGCACCCTCAGGTGCCTGCCCTGTACGGGAGAGGGGGAGAAGTCGTCCGCCAGAAGCCTCCAACCGGTATGGACGGGGTGTATCCCCTCTCCCACGCAGTTTGTGGGAGAGGGTGGCGAGGAACGAGCCGGGTGAGGGCCTCACGCAAAAAACCCCCTCCCCGAAGTCGGGGAAGGGGTCGCCACCTTGCGAGGAGGGAGCAGACGGCCGGTCTCGTCGCCGTCCCGCCGCGTCTTTACACCTCCGCCGCGTCCACGGACTCGGCGGGCTCCGGGGGGCCGATGAGCGCGTGCACCGTCTTGATGAGGTGCGGCGGCATGCAGGGCTTGGTGAGCAGCTCCACGAATCCCTCCGCCACCATCCGCTCGCGGTCCACCGACAGCGCCATGGCCGTGAGCACCACCACGGGGATGTGCGACGTGCGCGGGTTCTCCTTGAGCATCCGCAGGGCCTGGCGGCCGTCCATCACGGGCATGGCCAGGTCCATCAGCACCAGGTCCGGGTGGTGTTCCAGGGCGCACTCCACCGCCTCGCGGCCATTGGCGGCGCCCAGCGTGCGATACCCCTCGCGCGCGAGCACGGTGAGCAGCGCCAGCCGGTTGTCCTCGTGGTCGTCGGCGAGGAGGATGGTCCTGGGCATGGTGCGTCGGATGAACGGCGCCGGGCGGATGAACGCCGCCGGCGGGGTGCGCATGTGGATCAGGAGTACCGAATCGGACCTGCCGTCAACGCAAGATCAGCGCCTCAACGTGCACAGCGCCAACGCCGTGTCCGCCGCGGGTTTGCACCGGATGGCGCTCACCCGCCGCCGAACAGGTCTCCCTGCGGCGTGGCGGGATACACGAGGCCGCCGTCCGGCTGCACGACGGCGTGCGGCGAAAGCACCGCCGGCGTCGCGCGCCCCGGGCCGATGATGTCCAGCACGGGAACGCCGCGGGCCAGCAGCGCGTCCGTGATCAGGCGGCGGTGGCAGCGCCACGGCACCGCCTCGGCGCACAGGATGGATGGCCGCCGCTCGGCCGCGTCCGCCATCAAGCGCTCCAGCGCCGCGCGGAACGGGGGCGTGGCCATGTAGTCGGCGTAGGCGCGAAAGGCGGCCACCCGCCACGCGGTGTTGGGTGAGGGGCCGGCGGCGGGATCGCCGGCGCGCCGGCCGCCCAGCGCCTCCTCGTGCCGGTACGCGATCCCCGCGTCCGCCAGCGCGGCTGCCAGCGCGTCGCGCCCGAACTGCGGGTGGCGCCGCGAGCCGGGAAAGCGCCGCACGTCCACGATCATCCCCACCCCGTTCGCCTGCAGCAGCGCGATGAACTCACCGATCGTCCGCGTGGAGTGCCCAATGGTGAACACCGCCCCCGGCGGCACCTCTCCGCCCGCATCCGAATCCTGTGCTTCCACTCCCACTCCTCCACCCCACGCCTGATTCCTCAGAGGCCCCCGCCGGACCGATCCCATCGCCATCTCCGCGCCGATTGAAGGATCTGCGCTCCCGTGATCGACCCCTACACCGTGCGCGGGCCATCCCGCGTCCGCGCTGGCGGATTCCCTGCACCGTGCGCGCCGTCACCTTTCCGCGCGGAGGAAAACGGGACGGCATCGCACTGAATCGCACGGGCGGGATCGGCGCAGAGGGCGGATGTCATGCACGGGACGGTAGGTCCTTCGGTCGGCGCGATGGATCGTCGCGCGGGATGGGATCGGCGGCGCCTCCCTCAGGAAATCGAGGCCAGGCGCGGTTTTATCCATCGGCGGAGCCGGCGGGGACTGCGCTTCGGAGACGGTTCCCCGCCCGTGCCGTGGTGTCCGCGGAGGCGGACTGCGTGATGTTGTAGCCTCGAATTCATTCGCTTTCTTGTTCGCCGCGCTCCTCCCTCCGTCTTTCTCTCCTCCACGCCATCCCTTCCATTCCGCACACGGAAAAGGCCGGCCCCGCACAGAGCGGAGCCGGCCTCGATCCCACGCGGCGAAGCGATCAGGCCGCGGGCTGCTCCACGGCCTCGATGGCGATGGTGATCGTCACCTCGTCGCCCAGCACCACGCCGCCGCCCTCGGCGCCGCGGTTCCACGAGACACCGTAGTCCATGCGGTTGATCTGCGTCTCCGCCTCGAAGCCGATGCGGCGGCGGCCGGGCGCCCCGCCCACTTCCAGCATCCGCCCCTCGAGCACCACCGGCTTGGTCACGCCGCGCATGGTCAGGTTGCCGTGCACCTGCAGGTCGCGGCCGTTGGCCACCACGCGCGTGCTGCGAAAGGTGATGGTGGGATGGGTGGGCGCATCGAAGAAGTCCGCCGAGCGCAGGTGCGTGTCGCGGCGCTCGTTGTTGGTGTCGATGCTGGCCGTCTGGATGTCCACGGACACCGAGCCGCCCGCCAGGCTCGCCGGATCGGCCACGATGGTGCCGCTCCACGTGTTGAACGATCCGTTCACCCGGCTCACCAGGTGGCGGATGCGGAACGTGAGCTCCGAGTGCGACGCGTCGATCTGCCAGCGCACGGGCGCGGCGGCGGAGACGGACGGCAGCTCGGCGCGGGCGGCCGGCGCGGCGGCCGCGGCGGCGGCGATCAGCGCGGGGACGGCGGCCAGGGACAGCAGGGTGCGGGCGCGGAATCGCATGGGACGGTGTGGTGGTGTGTGCGGTGGATGTCCGGGATCTCCGCGCGACGAAACGCCGCCCGGCGGGGGGCGGCGTTCTGCGGATGCGCGGCGGGACGGCCGGCGCGGCGCGGCGCGGGATCGAATGCATCCAATCTACACGGCACCCGCCACCTTATACAGGGGTGATGCACCGTCCTCATCCATCCATCATCCCCACGCGCCGTCAGCGGTCCTCGGGCGTGTCCCCGTCCAGCCCGGCGGGACGGGCGGAACGGCGGCGGATGGACGGCTCAGCCGCGGCGGCGAAGGATGCGGCGCAGGTCGGCCTCCGCGGCGATGTAGGCGAACGGGGACCAGTCCTCGGCGCTGGTCACGCGCCAGAAGAGTTCTTCCGCCTGCTCGGGGCGGCCGTTGAACAGGTGCCAGTTGCCTACGCCGTACCCATGCGCAGCCACGGCCGCGGCATCCTGCCCGTTCGGCGGCAGCAGCGAATCCACGGGAACGAGGCCCTTGTACATCAGCAGGCGCTGGTGGTACTGCTCGTTCTCCAGGATCTCCATCTCCGGGCGGATGGGCTCCAGCACCGCCGCCGCCTCCGCGTCGCGCCCGGCGCGGCGCAGCGACGCGTACAGCCACTCGCTGGCGGCCACCCGCGAATCGTCGTTCTGTGACACCACGAGGGCGTTGCGAAAGCCGTACGCCGCGCGGTTGAAGTCGCCGCGAAGGTAGTGCGCCAGCCCCAGGTGGTACCAGACGTTCCCGTGCAGCGTGCTGCGGGGGATGTTCTGCGCGTTGGGGCGGCCGTCCGGCTCCACCTGGTCGGGGGTGCCCGCCATGAGGGTGGCGGCCCGCTGCAGGTCCTGCACGGCCTCGTCAAAGCGGCGGACGGTGATGTAGCGGTGCCCGCGGTGCCGGTACATCCGCGGGTCGTCGGGGTGCTTGCGGACGCCCTCGGTGAAGATGTCGATGGCGTCGCGGTAGCGGCCCAGGTACGCCACGCGCCGCCCCAGCCAGATGATTGCGTCGGCGTTCTCGGGGTCGCGCTGGTAGACGGCGTAGGCGGCCGTGAGCTCCGCCTCCAGCCGCTGGCGGTGGTCCGGCGGCAGCTGGCGGGCGTAGAGGGGGGCGCCCAGCAGCGACACGGCCTCGGGGGGTCCGGACGCGGTGGGATCGCCGCGGCGGCCCCCCGCGCAGGCGGCGAGCAGCCCGGCCAAAACCAGCGCGAGCGCGGTGGCGAGCCTCTTCAACGGGGGTGCTCCCGGGTTGCGCGGGGGACGGCGGCGCCCCCGCCGGCCGTCCCCCGGCGGGGCGGCCGCGCGGCGGGGGAGCGCCGGTGCGAAGCTGGATGGATGGTTCGTGCGGTTGGAGAATATGCGGGAACCGGCGGGTTGAAAAGGGGCCTGGCCCGCCGGCGCACCCTACTGCCCCATGCGCAGCGGCATGGAAAGCTGGCCCGGGACGGGGTAGCCGTCCTCCATGGCGGGGATGAAGGCGATGGAGCGCACGTAGTTGAGCACCCGGTTCTCCCCCGCCAAGCGGGCGATGCCGCGCTCCACCCGCGCGTCGGTCACGTTGCCCCGCGAGTCCAGCGCCACGCGCACCCACACGGTGCTGGGGCCAGCCAGCTCCGCGGCGGAGGGCGGTGCCCACTGGCTGCGCGCGTCGCCCCAGGCGGCGGCCACGGGGCCGCTCCATCCCCCGTCCGGCGCGCTGCGCAGCCGCGCGGAGCACACCTCCGTGCGCCCCACGCGCACCCGCGGCGCCTCGCCCAGGTCCACCCGCAGCCGCACGCTCCACTCGCCCTCCGCCGCGCCCGCCCGCCGCCGGTGCGCGAACGCCAGCTCCTGCAGCGCGTCCGCCAGGGCGTCCGTCACGCGGTGCTCGATGACGTCGCGGCGCACGTTCACCCCCGCGGCGTCGTAGCGCAGGGCCAGCAGCACGTGCCCGGGCGGGCTTCCCGCCGCGCGCCACGCCTGCGCCGCCGCCACCGCGAACGCGGCGGAATCCACCAGCGCGTCGGCGGCCGGGAGCGTTTCCGGCAGGGCGGAGATGCGGCACGTCCGGTCCAGCGGGCGCGGGGGCGCGTCGCTCAGCAGCTCCTCCGGCGTGTAGACGCTGGAGGGCTGCAGCGCGGCGCAGGCGGGGAGCGCCAGCAGCGTGGCCAGCGCGACGAGTACGCGTGGAATCGTCATCGGCCCTGCGTGGTGGAGGTGTGGCTCACGTGACGGGCCGGTCACGGGAGAGTGACCGTCGCGTTACCGTGTCGTTTCAATCCATAATCACGGTGCATCCCCAATGCCAGTCTTTTGCGTGTAACGATTGATTTCCGCTCATCGTTACACGGGGCGGCCGCCGCCGCCGTCCGCATCGCCTGAAAGCCCCGCCGCGAAGGGAATGCTTGACGGATGTGGACGCGCGCGGGTACAGTCTGCGCATTCCCGCCGGATCCTCATCTCCCCCGCCCGCGAACTCCACGACCATGAACGACAGTCCCGCGCGCGCCCTGACCGCCGAGGCCATCGGCACCTTTGCGCTGTGCTTCATCGGCATCCTGTCCATCAACCTCGACGCCATCACGGGCGCGGAAGGCACGACATCGCTCGTGACGGTGGCGTTCGCGCACGGGCTGACCATCGCGGTGATGGTGGCGGCGCTGGGCGCCCTGTCCGGCGCGCACTTCAACCCCGCCGTCACGGCCGGCTTCGTGGCCACGGGGCGGATGGCCCCCGTGCGCGGCGCGCAGTACGTGGGCGCGCAGGTGGCCGGCGCCGCGCTGGCCTCGCTGCTGCTCGCGTTCCTCTTCGGGCGCGAGGTGGTGGCCGCGGGCACGCCGGCGGTCGCGAACAACGTGCACCCCGTGGGCGGCGCCGTGGTGGAGCTGGTGACGACGTTCTTCCTGGTCCTGGTGGTGTTCGGCACGGCGGTGGACGACCGCGCGCCCAAGTCGCTGTTCCCGCTGGCCATCGGGCTCACGGTGGTGCTGGACATCATGGCCACGGGGCCCATCACCGGCGCGGCCATGAACCCGGCGCGGGCGCTGGGACCGGCGCTGGTGGGCGGGATGTGGGAGGCGCACTGGGTGTACTGGGTGGGGCCGCTGCTGGGGGCGATCGCCGCGGCGTTCCTGCAGCACCGGTTCTTCCTGGCCCACGCTCCCAGCGCCGAGACCGCCGCCCGCGGCGGCCCAGCGCCGTCGGAGGAACGCGGGACGCTGTAGGGGATGCGGGACGCTGCGGGGGGATGAGAGACGCTGGAGGCCGTCCGGAGGATAGGGATCAGGATGTCAGGCGGCCGAGATGGAGGGCTGGAATCCGTCAATCCTGGCCGGCCTCCGTCCCCCGGCGATTGAAATCGCGGCACCGAGAACGTGATGTCGGCCTTCGCCGACAGGTCCGGCACGGGCGAGTGCCGGGGGTGGGGCGGAGTTCCGGCCGTGGGGGTCGGCGCGCGGGCGGAGGACCGTCGAGGAGGCTGGCCTCCATCCCCGGCGATTGAAATCGCGGCAATGAACCCGCGATGTCGGCCTTCGCCGACAGATCCGGCACGGGCGAGTGCCGCGCGGATGGGCAGAGTGCCGTCGTCGGTGTCCGCGCAGGCGGACAGTGTGAAGTTGTAGCCGCGAATTCATTCGCTCCGTTCGGATGTGCGCTCCCCTCCGGATGTGCGCTCCCGCCTCGCACGGGCGAGTGCCGGGGTGGGGCGGGGTTCCGGCCGTGGGGGTCGGCCCGCGGGCGGAGGACCGTCAGGGAGGCTGGCCTCCGTCCCCGGCGATTGAAATCGCGGCAATGAACCCGCGATGTCGGCCTTTGCCGACAGGTCCGGCACGGGCGAGTGCCGTGCGGATGGGCAGAGTGCCGGCCGTCGGTGTCCGCGCAGGCGGACAGTGTGAAGTTGTAGCCGCGAATTCATTCGCTGCGTTCGGATCTCCGCTCCCCCCCGGATGCGCGCTCCCCCCCGGGATCTCCGCTCCCCTCCGGATGCCCGCTCTCGCGTCGACCCGTGCGCATGGCCGGCTGGTCGCGCGGGCCGGCATCGCGCCGCCCGCCCACGCTACCGTCCCCGACGATTGCCCTACGGCTCAGTACGGCGGGTCGGCGGGGCCCTCGTAGCCGCAGGTGCCCAGCCGGGGCGAGTTCACCAGCGCCACCGGCGGCCCGTAGTCCTCGTGCGGATGCACGGCGGCGTGCGCCTCGCACAGCACGGGATTGCCGTCGTACAGGCACTCCATGCACAGCGCCGCGCCCGGCTCGCTGCATTCCGCGCAGGTCCACGCGGGCATCTCGTTGCGCGCCATCAGCAGGATGGGATGCTTGCTCAGCGGCCGCCCCCGCCGCGCGCCCACGACCTTGATCGTCGTCATGGACGTGGATCCGAAGTCGTAGATGTGCGTGAGCGTCACCCCCTCGCCCAGCGCGTCCTGCGCCTTGCGCGCCATCCCGATCTCCTGGGTTCCCCATCCGCCCCGCGTAAAACGGCTCATGTGGCCGCAGCACTCCAGCCAGATGGCGCGCAGGTACGCATCCAGCTTCTTGAGCGTGGCGCCGCCGCGCATCTCCAGGTGCATCCAGAAATCGCCCGCACCCGCGTCCTGCACCTGGAGGTGGATGAGCGTCTCGTCATCCCCCGGGGTGTCGTCGGCGGCGCGGGCGGCGGCTTTGCGCGCGGGGCACGTCTGCAGGTGGCGCGACATGCCCCCGCGGCCCGCCCGCCTGCCGCAAAACACGCACGCACCCTCGGTCTTGGCCGTCTGGCTCATGGATCAGGAACGGGAAAGAGGATCGGATCGGTGGATGGATGCTGTTTACTTCGCGCACTTTTCCCGAAGATAAGCATCGTCCTGCGCCCGGTCCAGACGGGGGATGCGGCGGATGCGCATCGCACCCGCTATCTTCCCGTCTTCCAGGACCCTGACCGGATGGGATGATTTCAGATGAAGCTGTGGATCGATGCCGACGCCGCGCCGCGCGACGTAAAGGAGATCGCGTACCGCGCGGCCAAACGGCTGGAGCTGGAGACGGTGCTGGTGGCCAACCAGCGGCTGCCCCTGCCGCTGGACAACCGCTTCGTGACCGCCGTGCGGGTGGAGGGCGGCCCCGACGTGGCCGACCGCTACATCGCCGACAACGCCGACCCCGGCGACGTCGCCGTCACGGCCGACATTCCGCTGGCGGCGGCGCTGGTGGAAAAGCGCGTGCACGTCATCGACCCGCGCGGCGACGAGTTCACCCCCGACAACGTGACGGAGCGGCTGTCCGTGCGCGACTTCATGGACGGCCTGCGCGGCGCCGGCGTGGAGACGGGCGGCGCGCGCCCCTACGGCCCCAAGGACAAGCAGGCCTTTGCCGGCGCGCTGGACCGCGTGCTCACCCGCGCCCTCCGCGCGCGCTGACCCGCATCCAGCCGCGGCAGTTTCGGGATCCGGAGAACGAAGAAGACGGAGGACGCGGAGAAAGCTTCTCTCCGCGTCCTCCGTCGTTGCGTTCCGTCCTCCGCCTGGACCGTCAGGGAAGCGCCTCGACGAAGCTGGCGTGCGTGGCGTCCACCACGCCGTTGACGGAGGGATACGCCACGATGAGGTAGCGGGTGCCCGGCGTCGTCTGGAAGTCCTCGTCCACCTCGCCCGTGCCCACGTTGCTGGCTACGAACGTGCCGGAGCTCAGGCTGCTGAAGCCGCCCGTGCTGCTGCGGATCTCCACCGTCACCTCGCCGCCGTCCACCACCAGGGCGCGCGCCGTGTACAGCCCCGGCGAGCTTACCACGCGGGCGCGCACGCTGGCGATGGCCGCGCGGTGGCTGGTTCCACCGGAGAAGCTGGGGGCCGCGGCGGGGGCCTTGGCTTCGGCGGCGCGGCTGCCCTGCGCGGCGCGGTCGGATCCCGTGGCGCTGTCGCAGGCGGCAAGCGCCACAAAGGCCATGAACGTGATCATCTTTCTCATCGCTCGGCTCCTTGGGAGTGGGGGGACTGCACGACGGCGGACCCGGCGGCCCGCACTGCCCCGCACGCGGCGGGGCCATCATCGGCGAAAGCACGCTCGCTTTCGCCTGATCCGACATTCGATTCGTCCGGTCGGCGACGGAAATCCCGCGTGGATTCCGTGTTGGCCGGCAAAGTGTCGTGGAATGTGACGACGGGAATGGAGCGGCACCGGTAACGGATGCGCGCCCGGACCTCGTGAAGCGGTCAGGATGAAGGAGGACGGATCGGGCGGATGGATGCGGCCCCGGCGGACGCCACGTCGCTGCTACAGTAGCAAGATACTACGCCCGGCGGAGGGATCAAGAAAACGTTTGTCTACGCAGAAATACGAGGGCGGGCGCGGGTGGCTGGATGATTCTGCATCCCCAGCCGTCCCGCGCCTTGCCGCCGGAGAGCTCAGGACCGGGCGCGCGCCAGCATCCCTTCGGCCGTGGCGCCGGGGATGCTTTCCTTGCGCCACGCGTAGCGCAGGCGGCCGTCCTGCAGGGGCGTGAGCGTGATGATGCCGCCGTCCTCGCACGGGCCCGTGGTGATGCGCTCGCCCAGCTCCAGCCCGGTGGAGGAGGCCGCGATCAGCGTGAGCGTGCCGGTGCAGCCGAGCGACGGATACGCGATGGTCCCCACCAGCCCGCCGACGGGCTGGCCGCCCATGATCCGCGCGGTGATGGTCCACTCGCCCGGCGGGTCCGGCTGCGAGCCGCGCCCCTCCCACGCGCCGAAGAAGGTCGTCGGCAGCCCCGTGTGGCCGCTGACGGCCCGCATGCACCCCGCCAGCGCGAGCATCATCCCCGCCGCCATCACCCAGCGTCGCATCATCCTCGTCTCCTCCATCGATGGTTGGATCGAACGCACCGCATCGCGCGGGAAGAAGGATACGCGCGGCGCCGCCGTCATCCAACGGAACTCCGGCGGATGAAAAAGACAGGGGCAGCGGCGGACCGGCGGATCCGACGCTGCCCCATCCGCATCCACCCGTCCGTCAGCGGCGGCTCGCGCCCGCCGGCACCCCGTGCCCCACGCGCTGCAGCACGTCCTCCACCAGCAGGTCCACCTCCACCCCGACGGCGGGCGCCGTGTCGTCCCAGTAGTGCGTGTGCGCGCCGCTGCCCACGCACAGCTCCCGCCGCGACCGGTGCGCGTCCTCCGAGACCACCAGCACGGGCGGGTCCTGCGTGGCCTCGTCGCCCGTGACGCGGCGGTGCAGGCACGCGCACTCTGGCGCCCGCCACAGCTCCCGGCCCACGTAGTCGCCCGTGCGGTAGGCGTTCACCCAGCGCGTCACCCCCAGCTGCCACGGATCGGGCGCGGGATCGCCCGCGAGCTCGTGCTCCACGCGGTGCCCGTGGTCGTCCCGCGGCGCAAAGGCGGCGGGCGGGCGGGAGGGCTGCGGGAGGTCTCCGCCCCACCCCCGCGGGCGGCCCGTGATCCACGAGTACAGGTGCGGAAACGCCCGCCCGTACAGCTGCCGCAGGGGCGAGCCCATGGTGAACAGGTACAGCCGCGTGCGCCGGCGCTCCTCCTCCGGCGTGCCCGCCGCGGCCGGCTCGGCGTTCACCAGCGGCGCCAGGTCGAGGTCCCGCTCCCGCTGCAAAAATCCCAGCAGGTCGGCCGTGATGACCGTGCCCTGGCTGTGCGTCACCAGCACGATCCCCGCGTACGGCTCGCCCGCGTCGCTGCGCCACAGGGTCAGGTAGCGCAGCAGCGACACGTAGCGCTCCGCGATGCGTGCGCGGGGCGTGCGGTCGCGGGGAAACTCGCGCAGGTAGCTGTCCACGTCCAGCGCCACGTCCAGCGCGGGACGGAACCCCATCGCCAGCACGTCCAGCCGCCCCCGCAACGCCAGGATCCCCACGGCCGACGCGCCGATGAGGCTGCCCAGCACGCCCAGGAAGATGGAGGAGAGCGCCGCCATCTGCTCCAGCGGCGCCAGCGGCCGCCCCGCCGCCAGCGCTGCCCCCCGTGCGATGGCGATGCCGGGCATCAGCACGAAGAGCGCGGCCCACAGCACCGTGGCGGCGCCCGCCAGCGTGGGAATGCCCCGCGACAGCCACGTCCCCAGCCGCTCGGAGCGGTCCCCGTCCTCGCGCGCCTTCTTCCACCGCTCCGCGCGCTCGCCCTCCGTCCAGGCGGCGGAAAGGTCGGGGGGCGCGGACACCTCCGTGAGCGCGGCGGGGAGGATGGCCCACGCCGCGAGCGCCGCCGCCAGCCCCATGCACACCAGCAGCACCGGCAGCCCCGAGGTGGCGCTGGTGATGAGCATCTCGTCCAGCACCAGCGACAGCGGCACGCGCCCCAGCCCCACCAGCCCGGGATACGGCATCAGCGGCTCGTAGTCCGCCGCCAGCCCGTCCAGCACGGGCCGCAGGCCGAACATCAGGGCCATGAACGACAGCAGGGTGAGGAGAAAGATGGAGGCCGCGGAGAGGGCCAGCGTCGTCCGCGCCGTCCACGCTGCCCGCCGGGCCCGCGCCCGCGGCTCCGAACCGCGCTCCAATCGTCCCTGCAGGCGCCATCCCGCCACCCCGGCCGCCAGGGCGCACCCCGCCAGCGCCACCCACGACGCCGCCAGCACCAGGTACTGCACCTCGAAGGCGCGCAGGGCAATGACGGCGATGCGCTCGCGCGTGGGCGCGGCGAGCGTGGCCAGGGCCGGGATCCCCAGCCCCAGGCCGTACGCCAGCTGGCCCCAGAACGCCGCCCCCGGGCGCGAGCGGTCGTACATCGCGTACAGCCGGTGCAGCGCCAGCGCGGCCACGGCCAGCCACTCCAGGGCCAGCACCTGCTCCACGCTCAGCACGCGCAGCAGGGCGAGCGCAGCCGCGGCGCCGGCCCCCGCGGCCGCGAGCGGGATGAGGGCCCACGCGGCCACGGGGAGCCGCGCCCGGTTGCGGTACGCCGCCGCGCCCGCCGCCCCCGCGCCGGCCAGGGCCAGCACCAGCGCGGCCACGGGCGTCTTTGCCCCCGCCGGCAGGGCGCCCGGAAGCACCATGCCGATGGTGGCCAGCATCAGCAGCCCCAGCACGGGCGTGGCCAGGGTGATCAGCCGGACGGCGGCGGCCTGCGCGGCCGCGTACCGGCGCCAGGCGCGGCTGGACGGGTGCTCCAGCGCCGCGTGGTCCACCACCACGCGCCCCAGGTTGGCCAGGTGCAGCAGCAGCTGGTACAGCTCGCCAAAGATGCGCAGCAGCCCCGTCCCCAGGCGCGACAGGTCCGCCCAGTACATCTCGTACACGTGCACGTCCGCCACGGGCACGCCGTCGTGCAGGCGCTGCCCTTCCAGGCGCAGCGTCTCGTACGGCGCACGCGACGACCGGTATTCCGCCAGCTGCGCGCGCATGAACTGGTGGTCCGGCACGTCGGGCACCGTGGCGGCGGGACCGTCCGCGGCCGGCTGGGCGCGCACGGCCTGCATGTGCGCCTGCAGGTAGCCCGGCCGGTCCTCCATGCGGAACGTGCTCGCGGACGCCTGCTCCGCCGCCGCCGGGTCGGTGACGACGGCCGGCTTGGTGGGGATGCGGATGGGCACCTCGCGGAACGAGGTGTACAGGCTGGCCCCGCCGCGCCACAGCCGCAGCAGCAGGTTGGCCACGGCGCCGGCCGAGTCGCGCGGCGGCTGGTCGGCCACCCCGTGCACGGCCACGATGGCGATTGCGGGCCGGGGCCGCGGCGGCTCGGCGACGATGGGTCCGGGAAGGGAGATGCCTTCCTGTGCGGGCGGGGATGTGCTGCTCATGATTGCCCCTGGAGTGCGGGCGGACGGGACGCGTGGATACGCGGGGGGATCGTGGCGCGGCCGGGCGGAGGGAGACCGCGGATGGGGAGCGGCCGATGCCGCCGCGCCACGAGAAGAGACGGACAGGAAGTTGATGTTTCCCGCCGCAACCCGCAACGATTTCGTTCCCGGCGAGGCGGAAGGATCGCGGAGGGATCGCGGAGGGGAGGGCGACGGCGGATCGCGGACGGACCGCGGGGTGGATCGTGACGTGGATCGCGGGATGGATCGTGACGGGCTACGCCAGCACGCGCAGCCGGCCAGGATGGATCCGGATGTCCACCTCGCGCGCCGAATCCGCGATGATCTCGCCGTCGGCGTGCACGGGGAGCGGATCGGGGCTCGTCACCCGCACGTGCAGGGCGCGGTGCATGTGCACGCACTTCGCGCCCGTGTGCGTGCCCCGCATCACCCGGGGCAGAAAGCTGAGGATGCCCAGCGTCCCCAGCGCATCGCACATGCACAGGTCCAGCACCCCGTCGTCGATGCGCGCGTCGGGGCAGATCCAGAACCCGCCGCCGTGCCGCCCCCCGTTGCCGACGGTGACGAGCGTCATGGGCGCGTCCGCCAGCCGCACCCCGTCCACCTCCACCGTCATGTGCGGCGGCCGGAAGACGCGCAGCACCTTGGCCAGCGCGTCCAGGTACATGAAGATGCCGCGGAACCGGCGCCCGCGGTCCACCTCGATGGCCACGCGCGCGTCCAGCCCGATCCCCACGCCGTTGCTGAACCACTGCCCGTTCACGCTCCCCACGTCCACGGCGCGGGGCCCGGCGCGCACCAGGCGCCGCACGGCCTCCGCCGGATCGGTGGGGACGCCGGCGAGGCGCGCGAAGTCGTTTCCGCTCCCCACGCCCACGATGCCCAGCGGCACGGACGGGCCGCCGTCCGCCGCGTTCATGAGCCCGTTCACCGTCTCGTGCACCGTCCCGTCGCCACCGACCGCGACGACGGCCGGCCAGCCGTCGCGCGCCGCGGCCTCCGCCAGCTCCGCCGCGTGCCCCCGCCGCACCGTCTGCACGATGGTGTGCACGGCGCCGGCCCGCGCCATCTCGGCGTCCACCAGCACCAGGGCGCGCGCGGCGGCCCCGTTTCCCGCGGCGGGGTTCACGATCACGTAGAAGCGGTCGGCGGGCATGAAGGACGGGGATGGGGACCGGGAGGGGCGCGGCGGACGCGCAGCAGCATTGCCGCCCGCGCGCCCCGCCGCAAGGGCCGGCGTGCGACGGGCCGTGCATCCGCTTACCTTGGCGGGCCGCGGAAGGCCAACGGAGTTTCGAGGGAGCGGATGGGATACCTGTTCGTCGCGATCGCCGCCGTGCTGTGGGGGCTGCTGGGGCCGGTGACGCAGATCGCGCTGCGCGAAGGGATGGACGCCGTGGAGGTGGCCATCTGGCGCGCCCTGCTGGGGGCCGCGCTCTTCGCCGTGCACGCCGCCGCCATCCGCAAGGTGCGGCTGGAGCGGCGCGACCTGCCAAGCGTGGCGGCGTTCGGCGTGGTGGGCGTGGCGGGTCTGCTGGGATGCTACTCGCGCGCCGTGGAGACGGGCGGCGCCGCGCTGGCGGCCATCCTGCTCTACACGTCGCCCGTGTGGGTGGCGCTGCTTTCCGTGCTCTTCCTCGGCGAACGGATGACGCGCCGCAAGCTGGTGGCCCTCGCCGTGGCGACGCTGGGCGTGGCGGGGATCGCCGCGTCCAGCGGGGGCGGCGGCATCCGCCTCACCCCCGCGGCGCTGGGGTGGGGGCTGGCCTCGGGGTTCGCGTACGCGCTGTACTACCTGTTCGGCAAGCGCTACTTCGCGCGGTACGCCACACCCACGCTCTTCATCTACGCCCTCCCCGTGGGCGCGCTGGCCATGCTCCCCCTGGCCGAGTTCAGCCACAAGACGCCGACGGCGTGGGCGGCCCTGGCGTTCATGGGCCTGGTGCCCACCTACCTGGCCTACGTCTTCTACAGCGCCGGCCTGCGGCGCGTGGAGGCCACCCGCGCCGCCACGGTCGCCACGGTGGAGCCCGTCGTCGCGGCGATCGCCGCGTACCTGATGTGGGGCGAGCGCCTGAGCCCCGCCGGCTACGCGTGCGCCGCCGTCGTGCTGGCGGGCGTGCTCCTAATGGTCACCGGCGAGGGCGAAAAGCCGCTCACGGAGCCGCCGCACGCATAGGCCGTCAGGCCACGTTCTCCTGCAGGTCGTCCTCGATGAGCGTGGCAAGCTCGCGCAGGGTCACGCCCAGGGCGAACAGCGCCTTGATCAGCCGGTCCACGGTCACGGAGGGGTGTCCATCCTCCATCTTGGCCACGCGCGACTGGCTGGAGCCCAGGATCTCCGCCGCCTGCTGCTGCGTGAGCCCCATCTGGAGGCGCCGCTCCTTGAGGGCCCGTGCCAGGCCCAGGGCGAGGTCGATGTAGGCCATCTCGGCGTCCGACAGGCCCAGGAACGACTGGGTATCCCCGAACACCCATCCGTCCGCCTCGAGCAGCCTCTGCTTTTCAGGATCCATTGCGCAGCCTTTTCCACTGGTCGTACCGCCTCAACCGCCACCGGCAGGTTTCCATCACGTGCCTGGGTGTGGTCTGCGTCGTCTTGCTGAGCACCTCCACCACGAGCACCGCGTCCGGGTCGATGCGGTAGACCACCCGCCAGTCCACGTCGCCGTCCCGAATGCGAAGCTCGTGGCAGCGCTCGCCGATGCCCGGCATGGGCCGGGACTCCGGCAGCGAGAGCATCTCGCCGTCCTGCACCTTCCGCAGCATCCGCCCCGTCCATCTCCGTGCCTGCTCGGAGAAGGGAGGGCTCTTGATGGCGCCCCCCAGCCACACGGCTGGCTTGTGATGCACCGCGATCGTCCGCATCGTGAATATATGTCCGATCCGACATAAGCGCAAAGGCCGCATCCCCTCCCCTCCTCCCGGCAGGCGCGGCGGTGGACGGCGAGACTCTAACGCAGTGGACACGCGTAGCGGAAGTCTTTCGGTTTTGTAAGTCGATGGCTGTGCGCACGTTGGCGAAATCTGCGCGATTTGTTCGGCAGGTGGCGAGTCGGGAGCGGCACGGTTGAGACAGGTACGTACACGCTGTCTCCCTTCGTGGACAGCGTGTCGTTTCACGGATGTGTCCCAGTGTCCGGATTCATGGCCGTGAGATGCGGATCGAGCGCACGAAGACCCCTCTCCCCGGAGTCCGAGGAGAGGGTGCGCAACGAGTGGAGGGTGGGTGGGGTAGAGGAGGGTTCGTCGTACGCCGGCAGGAGCATCGGCCCGGCAGCGATGCGCATCGGCCCGGAATGCCATCCCAACGCGCGGGCGGCGAGCGCTGTACAGGTAGCTGCACGCGGAATACGTGCTCGCCGCGTCTCCATCCCCCCAAACCCGTGAGGCCCCCATGCAGCGCAGAACCCTGCTCCTCGCCCTGATGGTGCTCGCGCTCGCCGCCTGCGACAGCGACTCGCCCACGGGCGGCGCGGATGCCGCGCTCACGGAAGACGAGGCGATGGAGCTGGCGACGGCGTGGGACGAGGTGGGCGCGGGGGTGATGGACGGCTACGGCGGCCCGTCGCAGGCGCTGCTCCCCGGCAGTCCGGCCGCGGCGACGGCCACCATCCAGTTCACCAGCACGCGCGCGTGCCCGGCCGGCGGCACGGCCAGCCTGGCGGGTTCGCGCGAGGTCGCCCGCGACGGGCAGGGCAACGGCAGCGTGCAGATCGCCGCCGCGCGCACGGACGCGGCGTGCACCTTTCCGGCCCGGCACGGCGCGGGAACCCTGACCGTCACCACCACGCCCCGCGTGCAGCTCACGGCGCAGCAGACGTGGACGGCCGGCCAGCCCGGCACGCGCACCAGCACGCAAAAGGGCAGCTTCGAGTGGTCGCGCAGCGCCACGGGAGCCAGCGGCGCGTGCACGGTGGACCTGACCGCCACCTGGACGCCCTCCATCCGCACCTACACGCTCAACGGCAGCTTCTGCGGCCGCACCGTCACCGTGACGCGCACGCGGTCGGAGTAGCGGCCGACCCGGGCGGATGACGAAAGAGCGGCCCCCAGCTTCCTGCCGGGGGCCGCTCTCGTGCATGCCGGTCCCGCTCGATCCGGCTCACCGCATCATCGCCATCAATCCCATCGCCGCGAACGCCGCGATCAGCGCCAGGACGACGATCACGGCGACCCGGCTGCCCTCCATGCACCGGCGCACGGTGGGACCGGCCACCCGCGCGACGACGGCCAGGAGCGCGTACTTGAGCCCGCGCCCCACGGCGGAGAACGCCGTGAACGTCCCCAGCCCGATCCCCGACGTGCCCGCCACGATGCCGTACAGCACGTACGGCACGGGCGTGTAGCCGGAGGTCACCAGGGCCAGCGCGGCGTTCTGCCGGTACAGGGCGCTCACGGCCTGCACGCGGTCCAGCAGCCCGTACCGATGCAGCACCCGCTCCCCCACGCGCTCGTAGAACCACGCGCCGAACGTCCACGCCACCACCCCGCCCGCCACCGAGCCCGCCGCCGCCACGGCCGCCAGCGCCCACGACCGGCGGGGATGCGCCAGGGCCAGCGCCGCGTACAGCGCCTCCGTGGGGGCGGGGAACAGGCACCCCTCCACCACGGCGAACGCAAAGAGGAGCGCCGGGGCCGCGGGATGCCCCGCCAGCCGCGCCCAGCGCCCCTCCGCGCGCGGCGCCGGGGAATCCGCCGCCTCGCCGTCCGCCGCCATCCGCCCGCCGCGCCGGTTCGGCAGCTTACATCTCCTCGTCCAGCCACGCGGGCGGGCCGGTGTTCACGGCCACGTCCTCCACCGTCATGGGCAGGTCCAGCTCGCCGCCCTCCAGCATCCGGGCGAACATCTCCACGACGGCCAGCAGGCCCATCTCCTCGGGGTCCGTGGAGCCCTGCAGCTGCGTCCGCACGACGGAGATGGCCATGGTCATCTGCGCGCGGTCGTCGGCGCTCATCTCGGGCATGTCCATCATCATCCGCACGCGCACCCGCCGGGGCAGCACCACGCCGTCCGTTGCCTGGTGGTCCAGCATGTCCACCGTCAGGCGCATGTCCCCGCCCGCGAACTGTCCCCCCTCCGCGGGCATGGTGCCCACGACGTACATGCGCAGCAGGTGATGGTTCTCCGCGTCCACGTACACCAGCGCCGTGTCCACCCGCTCCGCGGCGTCCTCGCCCAGGTCGGCGGTGATGACGTGCGTGGCGCGGCCCTCCACCGGCTCGGAGCGGACGTAGCGCGCCGCCTCCATGGCCTCGGTGACCTCCCCGTCGTCCGCCTCCACGGAGGCAAAGGTGGGCCACACCACGGCCATGCTCATGAGCGAGCCCATGGGCGACTCCTCGGACGCGTGCACCATCCACTCCTCGTCCCCGCGCTCCACGTAGACGGGCGTGCGCGTGCCTTCGTGCACCATGGTGAAGGTGTAGTCGCGCACCTCCGGCCCGTGGCTTCGGTTGATGGCTTCCACCGCGCGGCGCAGCACCTGCGAGGCGTCCGGCTGTGCGGCGGCGGGGGCGGCGAGCACCAGGGTGGCCAGGGCGGCCGCGGCGAGACCAGCGCGCATGCGTTCTCCAGGGAGACGGGATCGGGGGATGGGATTCGGGGCTCCGGGCGCCGCCGTCATCCGCTCGGAACAGATGGGTGGCGTGGCGGATGCGGTTCGCAAGATACCATCCTTCCGCCCGTTCCGCCTCCTCCGCGACGGCGGGGGGAGGATGGCGCGCGCTGTCCCGATCGCGCCGCCGCATGCGTTCTACGGCCGGCGGATGGACGGGCGGACCACACCTGGACGGGAGAAATCGGACGATGAAGCGACTGGCCCTGGCGGCCCTGCTGGCCCTGACGCTGTCGGCGCCCGCCTGCACCGGCGGCGGCCCCGGCGAGCCCGACCGGCCCGGCGCGCTGAACGCGGGCGTGCCCGCCGAGGCCGCCAGCATCATCGGCGAGGTGAAGCAGGTCAACGGCACGAGCGGCGTGCGGGGGCTGCTGGTGGAGCAGGTCGCCACCCGCAGCGCCGGCTATCCCATCGCGTGGGTGTACGTGGGCCCCGAGTCGCGCATCCTGGTGCGCAGCGGCGGGCAGACGTCACTCGGCAGCGCCGCGGACCTGGTGGTGGGAGCCCGGGTGCAGGCGTGGTTCACGGGCGGCGTGCGCGAATCCTACCCCGTGCAGGCCGACGCCGGCACCATCCTCGTGGAGCGCTGACGGAGGGGGTTGCGCGGAAAACACCAAGGGCGCGGAGGCGGATCTCCGCGCCCTTTCCGTTGTCGTTTTCCCTCGCCCCCGCTGTCATTCTGAGCGAGGCGCCGGCTGGATCCATCCCGTGACGGAAAGGCGCCGACCGAAGAATCTGGTCGCGACCGCGACGGTACTCCGCCGGGCACGATCCGTCACGGAGACGGCGCGGGCGAGTCCGTGCCGGGTGGCAACCAGATTCTTCGGTCGCGCCCGGAGTCCCCTGCACGGTGACGGTTCTCGGCGGGCGCTCCCTCAGAATGACAGCGGGGGCGGGGAAAAGACGGATTACTCGGAACGGTTCGCGTCCAGCTCGTCCTCCAGCACGCCCCACACCTCCAGGTCCTCCAGCATCCCCCACTTGAGCACGTGGCCCCGCAGCGTGCCCTCGTGCCGCATGCCGATCTTGCGCAGCACGGCGCCGGAGCCGGGGTTGCGCGTCAGGTGGGCGGCGTGCACGCGGTGCAGGCCCAGCGTGCGGAATCCCCAGCGCATCAGGGCGTCCGCGGCCTCCGTGGCGTATCCGCGGGACCAGTGCGGGCGTCCCACCCAGTAGGCCAGCTCGCCGCGCCGGTGCGCCATGTCCATCCGCAGCGTCATGGCGCCCACCAGCGTCTCGTCATCCCGCAGGGTGATGGCGAGCACCACCGCCTCGCCCGTCTCGTGCTGGATGGCGTGCGACGCGATCCACGCCTCCGCCGCGCCCTCGGGATACGGGTGCGGCACGGTGGCGGTGGTGCGCGCCATCTCGATGTCCTGCAGATGGGCGTGCACCGCCGGCGCGTCCTCCGGCACGAACGGGCGCAGCACCAGGCGCGGCGTGGTGAGCGTGGGGACGATGGGCATGGGACCGGATGCGGATGGAGAGGCGGATCGATGCGCGGATATGGTGCGCGCGCCGCCTCTCCCGCGCCAGTGCTACCAGCGATGATCGAAGGAGAGGAAGTAGAAAACGTCCCCGGCGAGGTCTCTCGCAAACGCGAGCCGTGAAGGGCGCGGCAGGCGGGCCGCCGCGGCGGCGGTATCCTCTTCCAACCGGGCCCGTGCGGCGCGCCATTGCGCGGGATCGCCAAGGTCGGGCAGCGAAGCGGCGCGCTGCTGCATGAACCTGACGACGTGCTGCAGCTCGTCCGCATCGAACCACGTGCCGTGCTTGCCGCAGACGTCCACCACGACGCCCGATTCGCGCCCGTACTCCAGGCGCGCCATGAGCGTGGCGCACACGGGGCAGCGGCGGGCATGCTCCAGCCCCTGCACCTGCGCCGCGGCCGTGGCCGGACGCGCGAGCGCGCCGTTCGCGGGCGTGCGGCCGGCGTGCAGCGCATCCAGGGTGGCGCTGTCCACCCAGATGCCCCCGCACCGGGTGCACTCGCGCGCCGTCAGGTCACCCACCTGCGCCAGGGCCAGGTCGCCGATGCAGTGCGGGCAGTGCAGAAGAACCGGCTCCATTGGATCGTTTCGCGGCGGATGGGGATGCAAAACGGCCGGCCGGGCGCCCATGACGGGGCCCGGCCGGGGGTCAGAGCCGTTCCTCAGCGCCAGAGGCGGAGCAACCGGCGGAGAATCGGGGCGAACCCGCCCAGCAGCCTTACGATCAGGCTCGCGAGCACGGTCCGGAAGAGAAACCGCAGAACCAGCATGGTAGGTCGGCGTGAGGGTGAACGGTCTGCTCTAACGCCGATCTCTACGACGCCTGCGGACCAATGGTTTCACGTCCCGCGGACAGCGTCCCGCGCGCCCGCCGGCCCGCCCTCCCCGGATCCCCTCAGCCCGCGGAGTCCGCGGGCGCGGCGGCCGGGGCCGGCGCGGAGGATTGCTGCCCCGCACCGGTGCCGATGCCCAGCGACGGGATGCGGATCTCGTACAGCGAGGGCCACAGCTTGCCCGTCACCAGCAGCCGGTCCGCGTCCGGATCGTACGCGATGCCGTTCAGCACGGCCTCGGGGTTGGTCACGGCCGGGATGAGGGGCGCAAGGTCCAGCCATCCCTTGACCCGCCCCGTCGCCGGGTCGATGCGGGCGATGCGCTGCGTGTGCCATACGTTCGCCCACACCTCGCCCTTGACCCACTCCAGTTCGTTCAGCTGGTCTACGGGGCGGCCGCCGTCCGTCACCCGCAGCGTGGTGTCCACCTGGAAGGTGACCGGGTCCACGAAGGTCAGGTAGCTGCTGCCGTCGCTCACCACCAGCCGCCGCCCGTCGTGCGTCAGCCCCCACCCCTCGCCGCTGTAGGCGACCTGCGCGATCTGCCGCAGGGTGGCGGGATCCCAGATGAAGGCCACGCCCTCCTTCCAGGTGAGCTGGTACAGGCTGTCGCCCACGGCGGCCAGCCCCTCGGCAAAGTACTGCTGCCCCAGGCTCACCCGCTGCAGCACCCGGCCCGTCTCCAGCTCCACCAGGCGCAGCGACGACTGGCCGTAGCGGCCGGTGCTTTCGTACAGGCGGCCGCCGCGCCACACCAGGCCCTGGGTGAACGCGGTGGAATCGTGCGGGTAGCTGCGCACCTGCTCCACGGGCAGTACGGGGGCGGGAGCTTCCATGGGCGGTTCGTTGGTGGGCGGTCCATCACCGTTGCCGCACGCCGCCGCCACGCCTACGGCGAGGCCGCACGCGGCGGCAAGCCTGGCCATCACACGCATCTTCGTTCCTCTCATCGGCCCACGCGCGAGGCCAGCCACGCCTCGCGAAAGGCCCGCATCCGGGGCGTAACCTGCATTCCCGCGCTCTCGTACGGCACCGCCTCCAGCGCCGGGTTCTCCACCAGCGTCACCCGCGCCGTCTTTCGCTCCCCCCGCTGCACGAACTCGACCGTCGCCACGTCGCCCGCGCGGCGCCCGGCCAGCAGCGCCCCGAGCGCCTCGCTCGTACGGGCCGGCTGCCCGTCCACGGAGAGGATCACGTCGCCGCGGTCCATACCGGCCGCGTACAGCGATCCCGTAGCCAGCGGGTAGCCGTTGACGACCACACCGCTGCTGTCGTCCGCCGTCTGCAGAACCGCGCCCAGCCAGGGCCGCCCCGCCTGCGCCTTGCGCAGCAGAAAGCCCGCGTTGGCAAGCAGCGCGCCGTAGTCCACCGACTCGCGGCCTTCCACGTAGCGCCGGAAGAAGTCGTTGGCGAACGCCGTGTCGCGCGTCACCTCGCCCAGCACGCGGCGCAGGTCCGCCACCGTGTACGGCCGGGCGGGCGCCAGCGCCTCCGTCTGCCCCCGGCCGAACTCGCGCCACACGGCCCGCATGTAGTCGTCCAGGGTGATGCCCTGGAAGCGAGACCGCAGCGTAAGGTCCAGCCCCAGCCCGATCCCCGATCCCCACGTGTAGTAGGAAAGGAAGGTGTTGCCCCGGTTGTTGGGATCGATGCTGGTGGCCGCGTCCACGAACGGCGCCTGCATGCTCATCTCCACGGCCGAGAAGAGGCGGCGTCCCGGCGCGTTCAGCACGGCGGCCGCGATGCCGCCGGCGATCTCGGCGTACTCCGCGTCCGTGTACAGCCCGGCGCGGCGGATGGACAGGTCGTCGTAGTAGCTGGTGAAGCCCTCGGCGAACCACAGCTCGCCGCTCATGTTGGCTTCCTCGAAGCGGAACGGCTCCAGACTCGCGGGGCGGACGCGCTCCACGTTCCACGAGTGAAAGAACTCGTGCGACACCGTGCCCAGCAGCCCCATCTCCGCCCGCGCCAGCGACTGCGCCGACGTGAGCACGGTGCTGTTGCGGTGCTCCATCCCGTCGCCCGCCGCCCACGGGAGGTAGTCCGCCAGGAAGGTGTACGTGCCGAAGTCGTATCCCGCCGGCTCGCCCCACATCGCGATCTGCTCCGCCACCACGCGCCGCGCCTTGTCCGCGAACCGGTCCAGCTCCTCCGCCGTCCCCGTGTGGTGGACGACGAGGCGAACCCTGGACGGCCGGCCGCCGGGGCCCTGCACCGTCCACTCGCGCACGTCCCACGGCCCCACCTCCGTGGGTGAATCCATGAAGTACTGCAGGTCCGGCGCGGTAAAAACGGCCGAGTCCGCCGTGGGCACCAGCTGCGTGGCCACGCGCCATCCGTCCGGCCGCTCGAAGCGCACCTGCACGGGCGCCGCCTCCATCCCTCGCGCCCAGGCGAACGTCGCGGGGATGTTCAGGTGCGCGTGGCTGGCGTCGATACCCGCGTAGGTGCCGTCCACGCGGTCGCCGAACAGCGTGTACTGCACGGTCACGGTGCCGTCGTGCCCCGCCACGTCCCACCCGTGCGGGTCCGGCCGGGTGAACGACAGCGCGCGGCCGGACCCGTCTGCCGCACGGACGTTGTAGACGTTCTTGGCGAACTCGTGCAGCGCGTAGCGGCCGGGCGAGCTGCGGCTCATCCGCACCTGCAGCGGCTGCCCGGCGGGAATGCTGCGAAAGGTCGCCGTGACCTCCGCCTCGTGGTGCACGCGGTTGGGAAAGCGGATCTCGTAGTCCACGCGCGGCTGCGCGGCGGCGGGCACGGCGGCCAGCAGCAGCGCGAGCACGGCGGCCCCTCGGGCGCGCGGCGCGCGGGCGGGAAAGATGAAACGCATCAGGGGTGCGATGGAGTGCGATTGCTTCGGGATGGCCCGCGAGAGATTTAGCACCCCGGCGTGCGGCCTGCCAGCGGGGCGGCGCTTGGGACCGCGGAGCGGGGGAGAAAGTTCCGTTGAGGGAATATATACTGCAGCGCGCGAGCAACAGCGGCGTACGCCCAACGATAGATGAGCGGGCCGGAGCTGAAGTTGCCCCGACCCGCTCTGCCTTGAATTTGCTGCCGCTCAGTCACTCCGCGAGCGGTGCCGGGTTGATATCCTGCAGCATTATCTTTCCGCGCTTCGTTGCTCTCGTGCCGGTTACCACCACGCGCTGCTCCCACAGCGGGCGCACGATGTCGGCCATCATACCCTCGGGAACGATGATCGCGTGCGCTTTGCCGTCCTCTGCTAGGACTTTGATCTGGTGCTCTTGATGGCCTGGTAGCGCATCAGCGAACCGAAGGTCGCCGATTAGCACCACGGTTTCCGCACCTGGCTGCAACAGACGGGGAAGCGGGTTCACAGGCGGGACGAGATCGCGTGGCGTTCTAAGAGCTACGCGGCGTTCCTCCCCGTGGCGCACCGCCGTCAATCCCACGGTGTCCACTGCGCGGCCATCTGGCATCACCTGCCGGGCCAGTCCCACAAAGTTACGAAGGTACGCGGGATCGGGAATCCGCTTGCGCAACTGCGCCTCTTCGCCGGCTTCGAGTGCAACCAAGCACTCGATGAGTTCATCCACAATTGATGGCCCTTCTTCCCCGAGAAGCGACATCTGCTCCTTGGGACGTCCGATGCGAAGAGATACTGCAAAGCTCGCGGCGCGTGGCACGGAGACGTAGACCTCGACGTCCTCACGCACTCGGCGCGGTGCGGAGCCACCTTCCCTGTAAGGAAGGTCAAGGCGCCGCTCTGCCGTGCGGTGGAGTAGCTTGTTGAGGTTGTCGATGCGCGTGACGACTTCCTCACTCCGCGCCTCTCCATGCCCTACTTCTGGACCGGCGATGGAAACCTGTAGCTCGTCGGGTTCTAAAGCGATTCCACGCAGGTCAAGGTGCCGCCGGTACGATACGTCCTGCATCAGATCGCGTAGTTCCTCCGCAATCTCGTGCGGGGGATCACCGGCAAGAGCGATGGAAATTAGCCGTTCGCTCTCTCGAAATTCTCCACAGTCGAGGGCGAGAGACGCCGCACTGCGGAGCAGCACGGAGCGGGACGGTTCTGGGGCGTCTTCCGAGATAGCCTGGGACGCAGCACGCACCTCTAGCTCGAACGCTTCCCGGTAGAGCTCAGCTGCCGACTCATGGCCCCGGGCGCGAGCAATATCCGCACGTTCCGCCGCATCCATTGCGGCACGGTGGGATTCGAGAATCGTAAAGGTCATCGTCTGCTCACGTGAGCAAGCGGCGCGCTGAATTCTACGATCGCGGCGTACGCTGGCAGACGAGTGTGGTCCGACGCCGCGGTTTGCCTTTCCTTCTGACGAACCCTGCGCTTGATCTCAAGCTCCCCGCCGGACCGGATGCCGGACACCTCCAACCTAGCATTGTGCTGGAACGGATATACGTCCGGCTCGTTACCCAGCCAGTAGTCGAATCCGCCGCCCCGTCTTGCCCGCTCAATGTTGGGAAAATTCAACATCCGCCGCGCCAACAGCACGGCAATCCCGCATGCCCCGAGCTCCGTCGCGCGCTCATCCGCAGCGAACTCTGCACTGATCTGCTCGGTGAGCGGTGGGATCTGGAGGACGTACCTCCGGGGCGTGTCGCCTGTCACCTCCAGGAACACACCTCCTACGTGGCCCTGCTCGCTGAGGCAGTAGGTGCAGGCGTGCTCCATCACTATGCAACCAGCTGATGTGAGGGCGGGGAGTGGAGCCCTAAGCTCAGACAAATCTAGCGGCTCGACCTCGGATAGGCCTAGGCTCATCTAAATCGATTTGTAAAGATGGTATAAGACGCAGGAAGTGCCCGACCCGCGTCCTGCTAGTTGCCGCTTCCGATACGCCAATCTCGTCTGTTCTCACAGGTACGCACTAATTAGACAAAATGTCAACCTCCCTAGACCGGAGCTCCCACAGCACGCGGCGCAGCGCCGGCTCGTAATGCGATCCGTTCATCAGCGTTGCGCGTCGCGCGTGGCCAGGATGTGCTCGGCCTGCTCCCTGCCGCGCAGGGGATAGTGCCACAGGTCCAGCACCAGCTGCGTGTCGCTGACCACGGGGAGGCCGTCCACGGTCTGCAGCCCGTGCCAGACGGAATGCTTGTAGTACGGCCTCATCAGCACCAGGCGCCCGTCCTGGGCGGCGGGCCAGCCCGCCCGGTCGGCGATGTCGTGGAGCTCGGCCGCGTCGTCCGCGTCGACGTAGGCGTGCACCCGGTCCCACGCGGCGTGCGGCGCCACGAGCGACGCGCCGGCCTGCAGGGCCAGGGCCCAGCGCGCGCCGCCCATCGCGTCCGGCAGGCGCCGCAGGAACCGCCCGGGATCGCCGACGGGGGCCGCGAACGTGTGCATCTCGTTGCGCTGCCAGTCGTACGCGCGCGCCCAGCGGCGAAGCACCTGCTGCCCATCGCCCACCCGGACCGGCTGCCGCCCGGCCGGAGCCTGGACCAGGCCCTCCGATGCCAGCCGCCGCACCACCTTGGATGCCGTCCCGGGCGAGACGCCGGCCGCGCCGGCCAGCTCGCGGATGCCCCAGGATCGCTCCCGGTCGTCGAGCAGCAGGCGCACGATGAACGAGTTGCGGTCCGAGAACGGATTGGCCGTGGCCGGCGGAGCGACGGATCGCGGTACCTTGAGCCCTTCGCGGTCCACCAGCAGCCACGGGAGCACCAGGTGAACGGCGCCGCCCAGGTCTACGTAGCTCTCGTCGCGCTCCCGGAGCCGCCGGAGCGCCGTCCGGTCCCGCGGGCTCAGCACCCACACGGAGATCGCGCCACGCGGGCTCTCGCCGTCCTCGTCCAGCGGCGTCAGCCGGATCGTGAGCGCCTTGTGCGGCGCGCGCTTGAGGCTGACGGAGAGCACGCGGGGTTCCGGCCCCGCGGCCTTGACCTGTATCTCGGCTTTGCCGGACAGGGCAAGCTGCAGGAGCCGCAAGGCGGTCCGGAGCTCGGGGGTTGGCTTGTTTCCTGACATCATCGTCGTTCCCCATCGAGGAAACGGCCTCTGTTCCCTGATCAGGAAACAATATGCAAAACAGGAAACAATCCAGCAAGGACGCTGCTCCCGCCGCAGGGTGCGGCGGGAGCAGCACCGGTGCGGCCTACTCCTCCACCACCGGCTCGATGCGGTCGCGATCGGTGTCGATGGCGCGCTCCACCCACAGCACCTGCACGAGGGTCCACGTGAGCATCACCAGCGGAATCGCCAGCAGGATGCCCAGGAACCCGAACAAGCTGCCGAACAGCACCAGGCCAAAGAGGGTGACGAACGGGTGCACCTCGGCGTTGCGCGACATGGCCCAGGGCGTGATCAGGTTCGCCTCGATCTGCTGGATGGCCAGCGCGGCGATGGCCGTGAACAGCGCCTTCTGCGGATCGTCCAGGAACGCGATGAGCACCGCCGTCAGGCCGCCCACCCAGGGCCCGAAGAGCGGGATGAACTCCACCAGCCCGTTGAACATGCCCAGCACGATGGCGTTGGGCACGCCGATGATGAGCAGCGCCGTCGTGCTCAGAATCCCGACGCCCAGCATGGCCATCCCCGTGCCCTTGGCCCACCCGATGAGCCGCTCGCCCAGCAGCTGAAAGATGCGGTACCACGCCAGCCGCAGCCCGTGCGGCATCACGCGCAGCATGGGGGTGAGCAGGCGTTCGTTGGGGTTGGCCAGCGCGAACAATGCACCAAAGAACAGGATCAGGGGGACGAACAGGACCTCCAGCACGGTGGCCGCGTTGCCCATCACGTTGGCGCCGCTGCTGCCGCCCTGGAACATCCGGGTGGGGTCGGGGATGTTGACCTTCATCCCCGTCTTTTGCTGGATCTGCTGCTCCCACTTGGTGATCTGCTCCTCCAGCGCCGGGCCCGTCCCGATCACCCCGCGCGCCTGTTCGATGAGCAGCGGCATTCCCCACGCGAGCAGCGCCACCACCGAGCCGACCACCAGCAGCCCCACGCCGGCCGCCAGCCACGCGCGCTTGACGTGCAGCTTGCGCCGGAACGCGTTCAGGATCACGGCGATGATCGCCGCCGCGTACCCCAGCAGGAACACCTGCGTGAGCTCGTCCCAGTAGCGGTAGACGAGCGCCAGCAGAAAGGCGAGCCCCACCGCGCGGTAGATGGACTGGGGCGTGAGGCCGTCGGTGAGCGGGGGCTTGGCCGCGACGGCGTCGGCGGGCACGCGCGCGGCGGCATGGTCCTGCGTGTTGTGGTCGGCCATGGGTATCCGGGACCCGGAGGGACGGAACGCTGCGCTCTCAGGCCGCACAGCGGGGGCAAGGAGCGCACCACGCCTGGCGGGAGTCCGGCGGTTGGACTCCGTCGCGGCGGAGTTCGGGGGCGGTGTGGCCGGGTCCGGTCCCCCGGCGATTGAAATCGCGGCAATGAGACCGCGATGTCGACCTTGACCGACAGGTCCGGCGCGGGTGAGTGCCGCGGGCGGGGCGGAGTTCCGCCGAAGAAGCACAGAAGCTCGTTCGATTTCCTGAGGGAGCGCACGCCGGAACTTGAACGTGCACGAGTCTTTGCGCGCGACCGAAGGATCTACTCCGCGCGGCCGGGGGCAGGCTTTCTGCCGAGAATCCAGCCCTCGGTTTGGCAGGCAAGATCCTTCGGTCGGCGCCATGGACCCAGTGGAGACAAGGGTTCCGGCGGCGCCTCCCTCAGGAAATCAAACGCGGGAAGCGTTTCTTGAACACACTCTACGCGAGCGGTGGGGGCGCCGCCGGATGCTTGCCAACCGGCACGAACCGTCCTGTCCCGTCTCGCCGTACCCCCTGCGAATGCCCGCGGAGACGAAAAACGGCCCCGGACGAAATCATCGTCCGGGGCCGCTCGCTATCCATCGATCTTCGTCGCGCGTCACGCCGCCGGGGGGCGGGGCCGGGTGCGCGTTTTCGTGTATCGCGCTTCCGCCTCGTACTCCGCGTTCAGCACCTTGAGGATCCAGGCCCGCAGCTTCTCCACGTCCTCCGGCACCTGGTCTCCGTGGCGCACGGCAGCCTCGAACACGCCATCCACCATCTGCTGCGCGTTCTCGCGGCCGGGCGGCAGCACCATCTTGAGCTGCTCCAGCGCACGTGCCTTACCATCCACCGGCTTTTCCCGCACGTAACCGCTCGGGTGCAGTTCCAGGTACTTGGTCGCGTACAGTGTGAGCTGGCGAGCGTGCGGCTGCTTGGTCTCCCCCGTGGCGAACTTGCGCAGCGCCTCGGCACTCGGGCCCCACTCGTTGGAGAGGACCCGCAATGTATGCAACTCGGCCTGCTCCCCTACGAAGTCCCGGAGGACGTCGATGGGGATTCGCGCTGCTTCGCGCGTAAACGGCGGATCGCCGGACGGGGGCTGACCACTATGCCCACTTGCTCTCGTAGCACACACATGAGTGTAAAGCAGGCACGGTGGACGGTCAAGTGGAAAAAGCGGCCACGCTCTACAGCGGCCAGCGCGCGAACGGCTTTTCGGGATTCAGCCGGTGGAACTCCTGGGTCAAATCGTTGTACCGAAGGGGGTTGCGCCGCGGCCGGCGGAAAGGGATCGCTCCGGGCCGCGGCTTTGTATTTTCGGGCGGAGGCCGGGACCATGACGACGAACCATACCGACTACCTTGTGCGTGCCACGGCGCTGGACGAGCGCGTGCGCGCCTTTGCCATCAACGCCACCGGCCTGGTGACGGAGCTTCAGCGCCGCCACGACACCTATCCCGCCGTGACGGCCGCCCTGGGGCGCACGGCCATGGGCGCGCTGCTGCTGTCGGCGTCCACCCTCAAGGAGCCCGAGCAGCTGCTCACGGTAGACGTGCGCGGCAACGGCCCCGTGCGCCGCATCCTGGTGACCGCCGACGGCCGCGGGCAGGTGCGCGGGCTGGTGGGCGACCCGCACGTGCACGCGGAGAGCCAGAACGGCAAGCTGAACGTGCGCGGCGTGGTGGGAACGGAGGGGTACCTGGCCGTCACCAAGGACCTGGGGATGCGCGAGACCTACCGCGGCATGGTGGAGCTCATCAGCGGCGAGATCGGCGAGGACCTGGCGTACTACATGGCCAAGAGCGAGCAGACGCCCTCGGCCGTGGGGATCGGGGTGTTCGTGAACCCGGACCTGAGCGTGGAGGCCGCGGGCGGGTACCTGGTGCAGCTGCTTCCCGGCCTGTCGGACGAGGAGATCGGGATGATCGAGGCGCGCATCGCCGCCCTGCCGCATCCCACGGCGCTGCTGCGCGAGGGAAGCACGCCCGAGCAGATCCTGGATCGCATCTTTCCCGAGGGCTACACGTTCGGCGACCGGCAGGACGTGGCGTTCCACTGCCCGTGCTCGCGCGAGCGCTTCGAGTCCGCCATCGTGAGCCTGGGGCACGAGGAGGTGGCGCGCATCGTGGAAGAAGAGGAGCAGCCTTACACGGAGGTGGTGTGCCACTTCTGCAACGAGGCGTACCACTTCTCGCACGACGAGATGAAGGCGATCCTGGAGGCGGCGCGCTGAACCGCAGTGCGAAAGTGCGAAAGTGCGAAAGTGCGAAAGTGCGAAAGTGCGAAAGTAACTGATGCGATCGGGCCGGCTTCCTGGGAAGGGAGCCGGCCCGGTTTGCGTTGGGGCGGATGCAGGGATTCGTGGAGGGGGAGAGATTCGGGATGATGGCAGGCCTCGCGACCGGGCGATTGAAATCGCGGCACCGGAAACGTGATGTCGGCCTTCGCCGACGGGTCCGGCACGGGCGAGCGCCGGGGGTCGGGCGGAGGTTCGGCGGTCAGGTTCGTCGCGGGCGGGTTGGATGCGGGGTGGCGGAGTCCCGTCCCCCCGCGATTGAAATCGCGGCAGTGAGGCCGCGATGTCGGCCTTCGCCGACAGGTCAGGAACGGGCGAGTGCCGGGGATCGGGCGGAGCTTTGGGGGTCAGATTCGTCGCGGGCGGAGTTCGGAGGAGGGTGCCGGGCTGCCGTTGCAGTTTCAACCTCCCCCAGGGTTTTTTCGGGGGAGGTGCGAGCCTAAGCGAGCGGTGAGGGCGTCTCTCCGCCCGTCTGCACAAAGCCCATCGTGGCACGTGCGCCTACTTCCCTACTCCGCCGGCGTTTCCCAGCGCAGCTCCCACTCGCAGAAGGCATCGCCCTGCAACGAGCAGCGCACGTGGCGCACGGTGGCGTTCACGCCGCCGGCCAGCTGCACGGCGTGCAGCAGGCCGCCCGTCTGCCGCCGGCAGAACACGGCGTCGCCGGGGTCGAAACCCACCAGCCGCAGCACGGCACGGCCCGCATCCTCCTCCACCACCTCCTGGTTGCCGGGCTGGTAGAAGAGCCGGAACAGCGACACGCGCTGCAGCAGGAACTCCGCCGGCGACTTCTTGCGCAGGATGCCGCTGTAGTGCTCCACCCCCGCGCTCGCGATGCTGAACGCGCCCGACCGCTCCGGCCAGTCCGGGTGCTCGGCGCCCAGCTCGGCGTCCACGGCGCGCCACAGGGCCAGTAGCAGCTCCAGCGGCACCTCGTCCGTGGCGGCGGCGGCGCGCACGCGCGCCAGGTCGTCCGGCGGCAGGCGATCCAGCACGCGCTCGGCGCCCTCCTCGCCCGCGATGCTGCGGACGAACGCCAGCGTGGACCGCAGCGTGGAGCCCTTGGCGTGCTGCACGGGGAGCGTCGTCGTCGCCATCGGTTCAGGGCCTGGGGTGGATGATGATCCGGTGCACGGTCACAACCTCGTCGCGGTACGTCGCCACGGTCACGGGCGCGCCGTCCAGCCAGCGCGGATCGGCCGGGACGTAGCCGTCGGGATACGGGCGGCCGGTGGCGCCGTCCACGAGCGACGCGACCGTCTGCGCGTGTCCCTCGCCCCAGGCGGTGCCTCGCTGATACGTCATCGTGCCGCCGGACTCCAGCGCGATCTGCAGCGTGTCGCCGCGTGCCGCTCGGACGGTGCCCGCCACGCGGCCCACCAGCGGGGGGAGCGCGCCGCGTCCGTCCGGCGGCCACACGCGTGCGTCGCGGTGGCGCAGGTGCGCGAACGGCTCGCCGGGCGTGCTGCCGCGCGCATCCGCGAAGCGGTTCAACAGGCGGCGCGCGACGACGGGGCGGGCGGGATCGTGCTCGAGGCGCCCATCGCGGTACCGCATCCACCGCCCCACCAGGTACGTGCCCCCGCCGCGCCCCGGCTCCGATCCGCCTTCCCAGCCCGTGGCGACCAGCCGGCACTCGCCGCCCGCCACCGGGCGCACGAACGAGCCGTCCGGCGTGAACTCCTGCACCTGCACGCGTACGGGCGCGCGCGCGGCGTCCCGCCCGTCGAAGATGCTGAGCTGGTGAAAGCTGATGCCCAGCCCGTTGCTCGTCCCCTGCCACTCCGCGATGATCGTCTCCGCGCGCCCGTCGCCGTCCAGGTCGCCGGTCAGGGCGCGGAGCGATTGCGAATCCCCTGCGAGGCTGTAGTCCGCCGGCCACTCGTGCTGCGTGCGCCCGTCCGCCTCTACCCGCACGGCCACCGTCGTGTCACCCATGCACGTGCAGACGCGGCGCCCGTCCGGCAGTGCGAAGCAGTGCGCGCGCACGCAGCCAGGCACGTCCGCCTCCGCTGGCGCACCCGCGACCGTGAGCACCGGGTTCCGGCCGGTGGTGCAGGGGACGTCCGTGCGCCACGCCTCGCGAGGCTGCGCGGCGGCCGGCGCGGAGATGAGCACGGCGCAGGCGATCAGGACGGCGGTGCGGATGATCATCGGCGGGGTCGCGGGAGGACGGCGGCCATTACACGGGCGCGGATGATAGCGGATGCCGCGCGCCGCTGTTCCATCCCACGCGCCAAACCCTCGTTTCGGATGATCGCCACGGCGCCCGGCACTCGCCCGTGCCGGACCCGTCGGCGAAGGCCGACATCACGTTTTCGGTGCCGCGACTTCAGTCGCCGGGGACGGATGCCCGCCGCGCGGCAGGGTTTTCGGCCCCGGCACGGTTCTACGGCCGTGCACGGGCGGGTGCCGGGCGCGGCGCGACCAGATTCTTCAGTCGGCGCCCACGGTCCGTGCACGGGACGGGACCGGCCGGGCGCCTTCCTCAGAATGACAGCCAGGGCGAGTGCACGCCGTCGCGGTTTTCACGGCGATGAGTCCGCCTCCCGCGCCCGGCACTCGCCCGTGCCGGACCCGTCGGCGAAGGCCGACATCACGTTTTCGGTGCCGCGACTTCAGTCGCCGGGGGCGGATGCCCGCCGTGCGGCTGGGTTCCCGTCCCGTGCACGGTTCTACGGCCGGACCGTGCACGGGCGGGTACCGGGCGCGGCGCGACCAGATTCTTCGGTCGGCGCCCACAGTCCGTGCACGGGACGGAATCGGCCGCGCGCCTTCCTCAGAATGACAGGCAGGGCGAGTGCACGCCGTCGTGGTTTTCACGGCCAAAGGCCGAGTGCACGCCGTCGCGGTGAGGCGTTCGCGCGGCATTGCCGCAAGCTGTTGAAGCCCCACGCAGTTTGTGGGGCTTTCCGCAGTTGTTGCGGCGACTTCAGTCGCTCAGCCCACCCCCGCTGGCTCCAGCGTCGCAAGCGCGCGGCGGTCGGGCTTGCCGCTGCCGAGGCGCGGGATCTCGGGGAGGATGAAGATCGCCTTCGGCACCTTGTATCCCGCCAGCCGCGTCCGGGCGTGCGCCACCACGTCCGCCTCGGCCAGCGGCGCATCCGCCCGCGCCACGACGAACGCGCGGCCCACCTCGCCCCACTTCTCGTCCGGCACGCCGACCACCACGGCCTCCGCCACGCCGGGGCAATCCGCCAGCGCCGCCTCCACCTCCGCGGGAAAGACGTTCTCCCCCCCGGAGATGTACATCTCCTTGCGCCGCCCGCAGATGCGGTACGCGCCATCCGCGTCGCGCATGGCCAGGTCGCCCGTGCGCAGCCATCCATCCGCCGTGAACGCATCCGCCGTCTGCGCGGGGTTGCGCAGGTAGCCGGCGAACACCTGCGGGCCGCGCAGCAGCAGCTCGCCCGGCTCGTCCACATCCGCCTCGCGGCCGTCGCCCGCATCCAGCCGCATCTCCAGGTACGGCACGGGCCAGCCGACGCTCCCCGGCCGCCGCAGGGCCTCGTCGTCCGGGATGGCGAAGCAGTTGGGGCCGCACTCCGTCAGGCCGTAGCCCTCGCGAAAGGTGTAGCCCGCCGCGCGGACGCGCTCCGCCAGCGACGCGGGACAGGGAGCCCCGCCGGAGACCAGGCGGCGCAGGCGCGGCAGCGGACGGCCCCAGCGCGGCGACTCCGCCAGCATCAGCAGCTGCGTGGGGACGGTCAGGGCGACCGTGCACCCCTCCTCCTCCATCATCCGCAGGAAGTCGTCCGGCTGGAACGCATCCACCAGCACGATGGTGCCGCCGCGGTGCCAGAGCGGCGTGGCGAAGACGTTCCATCCGCCCGTGTGAAAGAGCGGCGTGCTCACGGGCGCCACGTCGTCCGCGCCCAGCTCCCACGCGGTCATCGTGGCCGCCGCGTTCCAATGGATCTGCCGGTGCGGAAGGACGGCGCCCTTGGGCCGGCCCGTGCTCCCGGAGGTGTAGAGGACCAGGAGCGGATCGTCCCCATCCACCTCCACGTCCTCCTCCACGATGGCGGCGCGGGCGAGGAGGCCGGGCGCGTCGCCGTCCAGGTCGATCCAGGGCGCGTCCCCGGACGCCTCCTCCGCCTTCGCCCGGAAGCGCGCCTCGCCGATGAGCAGGTCGGGCCGCGCATCGGCCAGGATGGGGGCCAGCTCGGCGGCGGAGAGGCGCCAGTTGAGCGGCAGCAGCGCCGCGCCGATGCGCCCGCAGGCAAAGAACAGCTCCGCCACCTCGCGCCGGTTGCCCGCCATCACGGCCACGATCCCGCCCCGGCCCATGCCCCGCGCGCGCAGCACCCCCGCCCAGCGGTCCGCCGCCGCGTCGAACTCCGCGTACGTCCATCGATCGCCGCGCGCCCAATCGACGAGCGCCGTGCGGTGGGGCGCCATCCGCCGCCAGAAGCGCAGGGGGTCCGGCCGGCGGGGAAAGGGGAGCGGATGCGTCATGGCAGCGTGTGGTCCAGGAAGAAGCGCATCATCTCGCGGGTGGCGTCGGGGCCGCGCGGGTCGGTGTAGGTGCCGTCCGCCGATCCGCCGGACCACGCGTGGCCCAGCCCCTCCACCATCCACATCTCCGCCAGCGGCCCGTACACGTCGCGGGTGTAGGCCAGGCCGTTTTCGGTGGATGGGTGGCGCAGGAAGTCCTTGGCCCCCGCCGCCACGCCCCACTGCGAGGCCAGCCGGCGCCCGTTCAGCGGGTTCACCACCGCGTCCGCCGCGCCGTGAAAGACGATGACGGGGATGGATTCGCGCCCGCCGGACGCCAGCAGCGCGCGGGCGGCGTTCACCAGCGGCGCGTCGTCCGCAGGCCCGTTGCGCATGATGCCCAGCGCTTCCGTCACGTTGCCCGCCGCGCCCCAGGGGATGCCGCTGTGCACGCCCACGGCCGCGTAGAGGCGCGGATACGCGGCGGCGGTGTTCACGGCCATGGCCCCGCCCGCGCTCACCCCGCCGATGTAGACGCGCGCCGGGTCCACGGCGTAGCCCGCCATCACCTCGCGCGTGATCCCGGCGACGATGGCGGGCTCGCCCGCGTCGGCCGCCTGGTGCGCGCGGTCGAACCACGTCCAGCACTTTTGCGGATTGTGCTCCGCCAGCTGCTCGGGATACGCCACGAGGGCACCGGCGCGCTGCGCGTGCTCGTTGAAGCGCGTGCCGCGGGCAAGGTCGTCCGGGTCCTGCGTGCAGCCGTGCAGCATCACCACCAGCGGCGCCGGGCGCGACGTGTCGAAGCCCGCGGGGACGAACAGCCGGTAGCGCCGCGTGCCCGCCGCGCCGGTGTGCGTCTTCCACGCCCACGACGCCGCCTCTCCCCCGGATGCTGCGGGCGGCGCGCCCGGCGCGGCGCCGGCGGTGGACGGGGCGCAGGCGCCGAGCGCCAGGTGCGATGCCATCGTCAGCGGAAGGAGCGTGCGGGTGATTCGGTTCATGGGCCTGCTCGAACTCCGAGAAAAGCGATTGAAATCGCGGCTACAACTTCACACTGTCCGCCTTCGCGGACACCGCGCGGCAGAGTACCGTGCATCACATCCGGCTCTCTGCCCCGCGAGCCTGGTCGCGCAGGGTATCGTACCCGCGGCGGTTCCGCGGGCGCTCGGAGGTGTGAAAATGCGGAAGACGATGGGCAGACATTCTGCCCCCGCGGAGTGCCCCTCCCCCCGACCCCCTCCCCGCGCAAACTGCGCGCGGAGAGGGGGAGAACTACGACATGAGATCGATTGCCGTTCGCGCAGTTGAAGCCTCACGCAGTTTGTGAGGCTTTCCGCAGTCGTTGCGGCGGCTTCAGCCGCTCAGGACGATACTCCGCCTCTCCGCCGTGATTCCGAATTCCCTCGATCCCATCAATCAACCCAACCTGACGCCGCGAATTTATCCGATTCTCATCCCGCCAACGATCTTCATCCCGCCAATGATTTTCATCCCACCATGATGATCCGTCCACGAACAGCGGCGCCGGCGCGCATCCACGCGGGCCGGCGCCGCCCATCCTGCTTACCGCGTCGTGTAGCGCACGCCGAGGAAGACCATCGTGCCGATCTCCGGCATGTAGATCATCTCCTGGTGCTTCTTCCCGAACCCGCAGGAGCGGTTCTCCTTGATGGGATCGGCGCGCAGCACGTCCGTGTCGGCGTACTCGAAGCGGCCGCCGCACGCGAACAGGTTGCTCACGCCCAGCGTAAGCGTCGTGTTGAACCGGTCCAGGCGGTAGCCCAGGTTGGCGTCCAGGGTGCTGAAGCCGGGGATGAAGCCGCGGTTCACGCCCGAGCGGAAGTAGTACTCGTCCACGTGGCGCATGGTGAGCCCGCCCGTGAGCCGGCCAAAGTCCTGGAAGGCCGCGCCCACGCTCCACTTGAGCTCCGGCGAGTTGAGCGCCGTGCTTTCCTCGCGGCCCGTGGCCACCTCCACGTCGCTGATGTCGATGGTGGACACCGTGCCGCGCAGGTTGATCTTGGGCGTCACCACGAAGTTGAGCCCCGCGTCGATGCCGTTGACCTTGGCCTGGCCCAGGTTCCAGTACGTGAGCACGTACGCGGGGTTGCCGCTGGGGGCCTTGAGCAGGTTGCCGTCCGCGTCGAACGCCTGCGTGGGGTTGCCCGCGGGGTCACCGGCCAGCACGCCCCCGAACGGGTCGTTGATGATGGCCAGCGGGCTCATGAAGTTCTCGTAGCTGCTGCGGTAGTGGGCCAGGTCGATGAACAGCCGGTCCCACAGCACGCCCTTGTAGCCGAACTCCCAGGTGGTGTTCTGCTCCGGCTCCAGCGGATCGAAGGTGCGCAGCACCTCGCCGTTGGGGCGCTTGACGGTGAACCCCTCCGTGTTGCCGTAGATGGAGGTGGCCGCGTTCCAGTCGGGGATGTGGAAGCTGGTCTGCAGGATGGTGGGCGACTTGAACGCGCGGTTGTACGTCACGCGAAAGTTCTGCCCGGCCAGGGGGCGCACCACGATGCCCGCCTTGGGGCTGAACTGCGCGTCGTAGTTCTCGTGCGTGTCGTAGCGGCCGGCCACAACCACGTCCAGCCACGGCATCACGGGCGCCGTCAGCTGCCCAAAGCCGCCGAACTGCCCCACGCTGATGTCGTCGCCCGTAAGGCGGTCCGTGAGCCACTGCCGGTCGCTGCTCACCACGTCCTGCCGGTAGCTGGTGCCCAGCACCAGCGCGCTGTTCAGGAAGAAGGGCAGCTGCGAGTTGTACTGCACCTCGGCGGCGTACATGCGGCCGTCGCTGGGCCAGTCGCTCACGGCCACCAGCGAGTCGTCGCTCAGGCGCGACACCTCGGGGCGGGCCAGGTTGGGGTAGTACGCCTGCGTGTAGCGGTTGGTGGCCCAGCTGTCGCCGGACTGGCTCTGCGCGCGGTAGGCCGTGGCGTACCAGCGGGGGCTGCTGAAGCGCAGTTGCTGAAAGTTGTATCCCCAGTTCTGCAGCTGGTTGCGGCCCACGTTGGTCTGCCCCACGCCGTCCGTCACGCTGGCGCCGCCAGCGAGCTCCAGCTTGCTCTCGCCAAAGTAGCGGACGAGGGCACCGCTGCCGCGCACCACGCTGGCGTCCCAGTCCAGCCCCGCCGCGCCGTCGCGGCCCACCTCGGGCATGATGCCGGGCGCAGCCACCTCGCCCGGCCGGTACTCGCGGGCGCCGCTGGCCGTAAGGGTAAGGCGGTTGCTCCAGTCGTTGGCCTCCTGGTACTCGCCCGACACCTTGTAGCCCCACTCCTGGCCCAGCACGCCGGCGTAGCGCGCCTGCACGTCGCGGTAGGCGCGGTTGCCGCCCGTGACCTCCACCGTGAGCCCCGGGAACTCGCGCGGGTCCTTGGTCTCCATGCTCAGCACGCCGCTGCTGGCGTCCGCGCCGTACAGGGCCGCGCCGGGCCCCACGAGGACCTCGATGCCGGCCAGGTCCACCTTGGGCGTGGCGGTGAACTGGCCCACGGGAAGGCCGTTCTCCGGCAGCACCATCACGCGGCCGTCCTCCACCATGAGCATGCGGTTGTTGAACGACGAGTTGAAGCCGCGGGCGTTCACGCCCACGCTCGTCATCCCCACCTGCACGAAGTCCAGCCCCTGCACCTCCTTGAGTGCGCCCGCGAAGGTGTTGCCCACGGCCGCGTCCAGCTGCGCCGTGCCGATGCGGGTGACGGTGGCGGGGGCCTCGGTCACGCGCTGGCTGGTGCGCGACGCGCTGACCACCATGGCGTCCAGCTCGAAGGGCTTGTCCTCCAGCTGCAGCGCCACGAGGGTCTCCTCGCCGGCGTTGACGGCCACTTCGCGCAGCAGGTCGCGGTAGCCCACGTGAGAGACGCGGAGCTGCTGCGGGCCCGCCGGCACGCCGCGCAGGGTAAAGGCGCCCAGGGCGTCGGTGGTGACCGTCAGGCGGGTGCCGGCCACGCTCACGCGGGCACCGGCCAGGGCTTCGCCGCCGCTCCCCGCCACGGTGCCGCGGACGGTGCCGATCTGCGCGTGGGCGAGCGCCGGGAACAGCGCGAGCGCCATCGCGACCAGGAGGGTGCGCCAGGGGCGCGGGATGCCGACGATGCTGCTCATGGAAGGCTCTCCACGTTGGGGGACAGGTGCGCGGCCCGGGTCGGGACGCGCGGTTGGACAGCTGCGCCGCGGTCTTTGGTGCAGAGGCGACCGCGAGCCTCGTAGGGACAGTTCCAAGTGCCGGGTGCCGGGTGCCGAATCCGACTACCACGTGGACAGGTCGAGCGTCCGTTCGGCCTGCGTCGCGGGGCGGGCATCCAGCGGCGCCCCCACCCGCTCGATTCCTCGCGACCTCCCCCAAAAACCCCTGGGGAGGTGAACTTCGTTCGGGCCGGGGAGCGGAAGCGGGCCCCCGTCGCCGGCCGGGGCCCCCTCCCCCCGGCCCCCTCCCCCGCTTCGCGGAGGGAGGGGGAGAACTTCACGTCACCGACGGCCCGCCATCCGGCACGGGCGGGTTTCCTTCTCCCTCCCCCACGCAGTTTGTGGGGGAGGGTCGGGGAGGGGGGCGGGCTGCTGCCGGCGCGGGCTCGGCTACCGCGGTCCGATCACCAGCGCTTCGCCCTCGATCACCGATGTACCGTCCTGCTTGACCACCGTCGTCGCGAGGCGGATGCGGCCCTTGGGGAGCACCTCGGCCACCTGCACGCGGGCCGTCACCGTCTCGCCGATGCGGACGGGCGCCGTAAAGCGCAGCGTCTGCTCCAGGTAGATGGTGCCGGGCCCGGGCAGCTTCATCGCCAGCACGGTGCTGATGAACGACGCCGAGAGCATCCCGTGCGCGATCCTCCCCCCGAACCGGCTCGCGTCCGCCCACGCCTGGTCGATGTGCGCGGGGTTGAAGTCGCCCGTGATGCCCGCGAACAGCACCACGTCCGCCTCCGTGACCGTCTTGCTGAACTCCGCCGATTGCCCGACTTCGATTGCGCTCATCCGGGAAGTGCCTGGTTCCAAGTGCCGAGTGCCAAGTGCCGGGAGAAATTCCGTCGCGTAACTGGGTGCCCGGCACGAGCGGGGGCCCCCTCCCCCCGGCCCCCTCCCCCGCTTCGCGGAGGGAGGGGGAGAACTGCGATTCCATCGAAGGCCCGCTCCAGTGCCGGGGCCTGGGGTGTATCCCCCTCCCGCGCAGTTTGCGGGAGGGGGTGGACGAGCCTAAGCGAGGCCGGGGGAGGGCCACAGCCCGCCTACGCGACGGCACCATTCCGTCCCATCCTCCCTCCCCCACGCAGTTTGTGGGGGAGGGTCGGGGAGGGGGGCGCTCCGCCCGCGACGAGACTCCGCCACACATACAGTCACTTGGTCACGAGTCCCTTGGCACTCGTCACTTGGCACTGCCGTTCAGATCGACATCACCAGCTTCACGTCGCCGTCCAGCTGCGACGCGGCGCGCGTCCGGGTGGCCCACGACACGACGAAGAAGACGAGGATCGAAAGCACCAGCGACAACCCGCTCACCGTCACGCCCGCGGGGAACGAGTACGCCTTGTAGAAGGCCAGCGTCTCGAAGAGCAGGGTGACGATCAGCCCCGTGGAGATGGAGGCGATGGCACCCTCCCTGGTCGCGCCCTCCCAGTTGAGGCCGATGGCCAGCGCGGGGACGAGCGTGGAGGCGAACAATCCCCATCCAAAGATCCCCAGGAACGCCACCAGCGCGCCCGGCAGCAGGGCCAGCAGCGCCGCGGCGATGGAGATGGCGACCGTGCTGATGCGGCCCCAGCGCAGCTCGTTCTCCACGCGCCGGCCGAGGGCGATCGGGAGATCGTGCGTCACGGCCGCCGCGCCGATGCTCATGAAGCTGTTGACCGTGCTCATGATGGCCGCCGCCACGCCGCTGAAGACGAGGCCGGCGAGGAGCGTGGGCGTGTAGCGCAGGAGGAAGAACGGCGTCGCGTCGTCCGGGCGGGCCAGGGGCTCCATCTGCCCGCTGGCCACGAGCGCCTTGACCGCCACGCCCACGCCGAAGTACAGCAGCATGGTCACCAGTAGCGCGGCGGTGACGAGGAGCGGATACCACTTGAGCTTCCGCGGATCCTTGAGCATGTAGAACTTGTGGATCACGTGCGGCTGCCCCAGCGATCCCACGCCGAACACGAAGAACAGCGACAGCGCCGCCACCGCGCCCATCTTGCCGAACGGGCCCATGTACGCCGGGTCCGCCGCCAAAATCGTCCGCGAGATGCCACCCATCCCCCCGCCCGCCTTGAGCGTGTAGACGAACACGAGGACGGACGCCACGGCCATCAGCGTCCCCTGGAAGACGTCCGTGTACACGCCGGCCAGGATGCCGCCCGCCACCGAGTAGCCCAGGACGATTGCCATCCCGATCCACACGCCCCACGTGAGCCCCGTGCCGAAGATGGCGTCGATCACCAGGCCCAGCGCGAGGATGTTCGTGGCCATGTAGCCGATGACGGCGATGAGGATCGCCAGCCCCGACAATCCCTGCGCCGCCGGCGAGCGGTAGCGCGCGCCGATGGCGTCCGGCACGGTGATGAGGCCGCGCACCTCGCCCAGCAGGCGCATCCGCTTGGCCAGCGCCCACGAGGTCATGGACGCCGTGATGGCCGCGGGGAGCATGATGAACATGGCCCCCAGCCCGGCCGAGTAGACCAGCCCCGGCCCGCCGATGAAGGCGAACCCGCTCAGCGTGGCGCTCATGGCCGCCAGCGTGAGCGCCAGCAGCCCGATCCCCTCGCCCGCCACGAAGAAGTCCGCGGCCGTCCGGGTCTTGCGCGTGGCCCACACGCCGATGGCGCCCACGATGACGAAGTAGACCACGGCCACGGCGATGATGGTCGGCTGCGCCAGGGGGGGCAGCTCGCCCGTCTGGATCATCCCCAGCGCCATCATGCCCCCACCTCCACCGGGTCCGCGGCGGGAACGGACGTGGTGGGTGCGGGCGTGCCGGACCGCGCGGCCTGGTACACGCGGGCGGCCTCGCGAACGCGCTCCCAGTCGCTTTCGTTGAGCGTCATGTCCTCGAACGTCAGGGCGTAGGCGATGGGGAGCACCAGCAGCGGCAGCAGGCCAATCCCCAGCAGCACCACGGCGGCGCGCGGGGGCAGGCCCAGGAACAGGGTGGGATTGGCGGGCTCCACGCCCGGCATCGAGAGCACCAGCGCGAACCCGCCCGCGACGATGAGGAACGTGAGCGCGAAGGGGAGCTTGAGCCGCCCCAGCCCGCGGTCGTTGCGCGCCGCGCCCAGCGCCGACGCGGCCACCATCACCACGGCCGAACCGATGCCCAGCGCCCACGCGGACCACGACGGCGGGTCGCCGGGAAGAAAGGCGCTGGCGTACGCGGCCGCGATGGCCACGGTCCCCGCGAGCAGGGCCAGGAGTGCGTTGCGTCGGGCCATCAGGGTTCCTGGTAAAGGGCTTCCAGCCGGTCGCGGTGCCGTTCCGCGATCGCGCCGCGGCGCAGCTTGAGAGTCGGAGTCAGGTCGTCGCCGTCGAACGGCAGGTGCAGCAGCGCAAAGCGGCGCACCCGCTCGGGGTTGCTCAGGCCGGCGTTGATGCGGTCCACGGCGGCCTGGATGGTCGCGTACAGCCGGGGATCGTGGACGACGGACGGATCGTCCGGGTCCGCCGCGTGCTCGCCGGCCCACGACTCCAGCGCCGGCCGCGCGACGACGAGCAGCGCGCTGACGAAGTGCCGCCCCTCGCCGTACAGCATGGCCTGGTGGATGAGCGGGTCGCCGGCCAGCGCGTTCTCGATGGGGAGCGGCGCCACCTTCTTGCCGCTGCTCAGGGCGATGAGCTCCTTCTTGCGCCCCAGCACCCGCAGCGCGCCGTCCTCGCCGATGTGGCCCAGGTCGCCCGTGCGCAGCCATCCGCCGTCGTCCGTGAACGCCTCGCGCGTCTCGCGGGGCCGGCCGTGGTAGCCGCTGAAGGTCAGGGCGCCGCGGCGGATGAGGATCTCCCCGTCCTCCGCGATCCCCATCTCCGTCCCCGGCATGGGCGGCCCGGCGGAGTCGAACCCGTAGCGGCCGGGACGGTTGAAGGCGGCGCACAGGTGCTCCGTCAATCCGTATCCGCCCAGGATGGTGATCCCCAGCGCGTCCAGGTACTCGGCCACGTCCAGGGGGAGCGTGGCGCCGCCGCTCGTCGCCAGCCGCACCTCGCCGCCGAAGCGGGCACGGGCGCGGTCGATGAGCGGCGCGCCCACCGTCCGCCACTCGTCCTCCAGCTCGCGCGGCACGGGCTGCCCCGCGCGGCGCAGGCGCGAGCGCTCCGTGCCCAGGAACAGCGTCCGCTCCCAGCGCACCCGCTCGTCCGCGTCCGCCGCCGCCTGCTCCGCCCGCAGCGCTTCCGCCGCCTTTTCGTAGAAGCGCGGCAGCCCGCCGAAGAGCGTGGGGCGAAAGGCGTCCGCCGCCCGCCACATCCGTCCGTGGTCCGGCACCAGCCCCGTCTCCATCCCCGTCACGATGCGCGTGTACATCCCGAAGATGCGCTCGGCGCTGTGGCAAAAGGGGAGAAAGGAGAGCGAGCGGTCGCCCGCGTGCAGCCCCAGCGCGTCGCGGATGGAGGCCGCGGAGGCCAGCAGGGTGCGGTGCGCGAGGGCGGCGCCCTTGGGCTCGCCGGTCGATCCGGAGGTGTAGATGAGGATGGCCGTGTCGTCCGGCCGCGCGGAGGACGTGCGCTCCGCCAGCGCGTGGCCGATCTCCGGCACGCCGCCCAGCGCCGCCTCGCCGTGCGCCATCCACTCCGACCACGAGAAGACGTCCATCTCCCCGTCCGACTCCGCCGCCACGACGGTGCGCAGCTCGGGGAGCTCGTGGCGGACGGCGCGCACCTTGGCCAGCTGCGCGGCGCTGTCGGCGATGACGACGATGGCGCCGCAGTCCGCCAGCACCTGCCGCACCTGCCCCGGCGCGCTGGTGGGGTAGATGCCGACGGCCACGCCGCCCGCCATCAGCACGCCCAGGTCGGCGATGGGCCACTCCAGCCCGTTGCCGGCCAGGATGGCCACGTGCTCGCCCGGCCGGTGCCCGTTGGCCACGAGCGCCGCGGCGAACGCGCGCGACCGCACGGCCCAGTCGCGCCAGGTGAGCGTCTCGTCGCGCGCGGCGCCCCCGGCGGCCAGCAGGCGCAGCGCCGGCCGGTGCCCGTCCGCGCGGACGCGGTCCAGGAAGACGGAGACGGCCGTATCAGCCATGCCCGCCCCCGCCGTTCGATCCCTCTCCATCCGATCCAGCGCCGTTCGATCCATCTCCATCCGATGCAGCACCGTTCGATCCACCGCCGTTCGTCCCGTTCCGGGTCCAGCGGAGCGCGACGCATCCCATCGACAGTCCCGCCCCGGAGCCGGTGAGGACGACCAGGTCGCCGGGGTGCAGGCGGCCGGCGCGCGCGGCGTCGTCCAGGGCCATGGGCAGGCAGGCAGAGCCCGTGTAGCCCCACTTGTCCATCACCGTGTGCGCCTTGCTCATGGGCAGGTCCAGCTTGTCCATCACCATCTCGATGGTGGAGCGGTTCACCTGCGTCCAGAGCCACAGGTCCACGTCCTCCACCCGCTCGCCGATGCGCCCCAGCACGGAGCGGACGATGCGCGGCCACCCCTCCTCGTTCACTTCCTTGGGATACTTGCGGACGAAGCGGAGCCGGTTGCGCACGCCCGCGTCGATCACGTCGTGGGTGATGGGCTCGGCCGTGCCGCCGGCGAACACGCCCATCCCGTCCGAGAGCGATCCGTCCGCCGCCAGCTCCGAGGCCAGGATCCCCGCCTGCGCCGACGCCTCCAGCACCACCGCCCCCGCGCCGTCCGCGAAGATGGTGACGGTCTTCTTGTCCGCCGGATCCAGGAACTTGCTCATGGCGTAGACCGCGACGACGAGCACGCGATGGTAGCGCTCGTCCGCGCGCAGGTACTTCCACGCGACATCCAGCGCCGTCGCGAACCCCGCGCAGGCGCTGTTGACGTCGAAGGTGCCCGCGTCCGGCCGCAGCCCCAGGCGCCCGTGGAGGACGGACGCGGTGGCGGGGGAGACGTATTCCGGCGTGTCGGTGGAGACGATGAGGAGGTCGACGTCCGCCGCCTTCAGCCCCGCGTCGTCCAGGGCGCGGCGGGCGGCGTGCTCGGCCAGGTCGGCGGTGGATTCGTTGGACGCGGCCCAGCGGCGCTCGCGGATTCCGAGCGTGTTGCGGACGAAGTCGTCCACGTCCTCGCCCAGCGCGGCGCTGAGCTCCGCGTTGGTGACGACCCGTTCGGGGACGTGGCTGCCGGTGCCGGTGATGACCGCGTTACGGAACACAGTGCGTGAGTACGGAAGTGCGTGAGTGCGAAAGTGCGAAAGTGCGAAAGTGCGAAAGTCCGCTTTCTGCCGCGCGCCGAGCGCCCCCCTCCCCGACCCTCCCCCACACTCTGCGTGGGGGAGGGAGAAATGCTTTCGCGGCTTGGGTTTCTCCCCTTCCCCCATGGGGTTTATGGGGGAAGGGGCCGGGGGATGGGGGGCGCTCCGCCCGCGACGAGTGCCCACAATCTCCCGCT